>Ga0164242_10000411_pt1 | contig 52565 bp, 54 predicted proteins | sample OricomgcompostMG_FD_108783 | JGI IMG/M metagenome (GOLD analysis project Ga0164242, IMG submission 108783) | Miracle-Growth compost microbial communities from Emeryville, California, USA - Original compost - Miracle growth compost (MG) ...
ACTTCTCTTAAGCGACAGCGAAAGAGCCGGAGGAGTTGTTTGTTCATGAGTACCGCGCACAGGAGCTTGCTCCGAGCACGGTGCGAAATGCGAGCGAAGCGAGGGGAGAACCTCGACCGAGTTGTCCTGACGGTTGTCGGGCTTCACAACACTTCGACCAAGTCGAACGGATTGGTTCGGATGGTCTTGGTTACTTTTGGCAGCAAAAGTAACGGGAAGAAAGACAATGAACGGAAGTCAGTGAGATAGGTGGTGTTTAGTGAAGAGCGGACGTGAATCGGAACGTATGGATTCCGGCTCGGAGTCTGCCTGTCGCCTGCCTGCCGGTAGGCAGGGCAGACAGGGCCGGAATGACAAGGAGGAGAAACTATGCTTTTTGGGAGTGGGACTTCCGCCACTTGGCAATTTCGCCGTGGTGACCATTCAAAAGCACTTCCGGGACTTTCAGCCCGCGGAAATCTTCCGGCCGGGTGTACTGCGGGAATTCTATGTTCTTATCGTCGTCCTGGAACGACTCGATCTCGGTAGAAGTTTCGCCACCCAGCACGCCGGGCAACAGCCGCACCACACTATCGATCAGAACCATCGCTGGTAGCTCGCCACCGGTCAGCACGTAGCTGCCGATGCAAAATTGCTCATCGACCCACTTGGTAACCCGTTCGTCATACCCCTCGTAACGCGGGCAAACGAGTATCATACCCCTGTTATCCGCGGCGATTTGCTTGGCATCCGACTGCCTATAGGTCCGTCCTCTAGGTGTCGGCAAATACACACGGGCCTCCGGGTCCTTCTGCTTAGCCAACTCAATCGCCGCGACCAGCGGTTCTGGCTTCAGCAGCATGCCGTCGCCGCCGCCATAGGGTGTGTCATCCACCTGTCGGCGCGGCCCCAGCCCGAATTCCCGCAGGTTTATGAAGCTATACTCAGCAATGCCACGGTCGCTGGCCTTCCACAGCATGCTGCTGCCTAGCACACCCTCGAACATCTCCGGAAACAACGTAATAGCTTGAATTTTCATCTGTTACAAGTGTATCCGATATACCGGTAAATACAAAAAGAACTCCAGTACTGGAGTTCTTTTTGTCACATAAAGCTCCCACTTGTTGAAGGTGGCTCGCAGAGCTTTTGGTAGTTTTTGTTTGAACGAACGTCTTATATCAAGACTTAATCTGTACTATACCGAAGCAAAACCACTTTGGCAAGTGGTTGGCCGGAAAATTAATTGATTCAAATTATTTTTGAATTCACTTCAGAAATAATTTGCAAGTTTCAGGAAAGAGCAGCCGGACCCCGGCTTGTCGGGCCCGCGCGATGAAGGGGTCCCCACGAAACCTGTTTCGTGGGGTGAGGTGAGAGAACCTATCTCGGTTCTCTTATATATCCAGGTCGTCGAGGTCGGCCAGTTCTTTGCGAGTCCGGGCGATGGTATCGCTTTCCGGCACCGCCTTGCTGTCTTCCGCCGTATCGGCTTCGTCCAGGTCATCGTCCTGCGGATTGGTAACTGCCGCGGTGTCATCATCGGCCGTCGTATCATCCGCGACCACAGCGTCATCAGCCGCCGCCGGCGCCGCGCTCACGCCACGCTCGCTTTCAGGCCGGTCCACATCGACGATTTTCAGGTTGTAGCGGGCTTCGTTCTTGGTACCGAGCGCACGCAGCAACGTACGCAGGCTCTGTGCAGTCGCGCCGCGCTTACCGATCACCCGCCCCAGATCCTCCGGATCCACGGTGAGTTCCAGCAGGACGCCCTTTTCGTCGATACGGCGTTCTATAGAGACGGCATCGGGGTTATTTACTAGGGACTTTACGACATATTCAACAAACTGCTGATCAATACTGGTTGCCATAGCGGGCGGCCTCCTCGTTAATGTTCTCACACCATTATACCAAACGGCCCGTAGGCCGTTTGGTGTGAAATTTTACATGCAGCGCATGTTCCTTAAGCTTCGGCAGGAGCTTCGGGCTCGGCCGGAGCAGCCGCTTCAGCCGTTTCTGTAGCTGGTGCTTCTGCGGCGGGCGCCTCGGCAGCGGCTTCCTCTGCCGGAGCTTCCGCTACTTCTTCTGCTGGAGCCTCAGGCGCTGCCTCTTCGGCAGGACGGTTGCGGCGCAGCTTCTCGGGGCTCTTGATCTTGCCTTCTTTTTTAGCCGGGTCGCTCACCCATTTGGGCAGCTTGATGCCCTCAGCCTTCAGGATCATAACGACCCGCGGGCTCGGCTGAGCGCCGTGCGTCAGGTAGTGCTCGGCACGCTCTTTGTTTAGGTTTATAGCTTTACTATGCGGGTCGTACGTGCCGACTTGGGCGACGATCTTACCGCTGGTAGGGGTCCGGCGACTGTCTTGGACAACAACGCGGAATTGAGCGTGGCCCTTGCGGCCGGTACGCTGCAGACGAATAACTAACATTCGTATTTCCTTCCCTTAATTTAATACTCCCGTGATTTTACACCTTTCCACCTCTGTTGTCAATCACTCCCGTCATTCCGGCTCGGAGGCCGGAATGACAAGTTATTGGTATTGTTTGAGGGCGGTGGTGGCGGCGGCGACCTGGGCGGCTTGTTTGCTGGGGCCCTGGCCCTGGCCTTTCAGTTGGTCGTCCACATAGACGCCGACGGTGAAGGTTTTGTCGTGGTCGGGACCTTCCTCGCTCAGGACTTTGTACTGCGGCGTGCTGCCGCCCTGGGCCTGTACCACCTCTTGCAGGTGACTCTTGGGGTCCATCCAGCTGCCGGTTTTCAAAATTTCGTCGAACGTGCTCAGAATGTTGTCGGTGATGAACCGCTTGGCCGCTTCGTAGCCTTTGTCGAGGTAAATCGCGCCGGTGACGGCTTCGAAACTGTTAGCCAGAATCTGGGCACGGGCGCGCTCGGTACCACGCTTTTCGCCGCGGCTGAGGCGCAGCAGCGACTCGAAACCAAGGCGCTGGGCGGCAGCACCGATGCTTTCGGTGCGCACGAGCGAGCTGCGCCAGTTGGTCAAAATTCCCTCCGGCTCGCTGTAGTTACCGTACAGGAACTCCGTCACCACCAGCTCCAGCACGGCGTCGCCCAGGAATTCCAGGCGCTCGTTGTGCTCTTTCACGGTGCTGCGGTGCTCGTTCACATAGCTGCGGTGCGTCAGAGCGGTAATGAGCAGGTCGAGGTTGGTAAACTCGCCGCCGAGTTTCGCTTTGGCCAGTTCTTGGTAGGGGGTCGTATCCATGGTTTAGAAATTAGAAACTAGGAATTAGAAAATAGGAAGTGTGTAGCTGGTCACCAACTGCTCGTTCCTAGTTTCTAGTTACTATTTTCTGTGTGGCTCCTTTCTAGAGTTTCTCTTCTCTTATTTTCTTCATGCCGAGCAACATCAGCTTGCCGATATCTTCGTAGGCGATGGCGTCCACGGCTTCGGTGGCGGGTATCCAGCGGATGTCGCTCAGCCAATCTTCGGGGTTGAGCTTGTCGGTGTCGCCCTGCCCTTCGACCAGCCAGATGTGCATGGTCATGAGCACCAGCGTGTGTTCGCGGCGATAGCGGAAATTCACCTTGCCCAGCCAGCAGATCGCTTCCATATCCTGCAGGCCGGTCTCTTCGGCGATTTCGCGCTCGGCGGTCGCGCCCGGCTCCTCGCCCGGCTCCACGTGGCCTTTCGGGATGGTCCAGCGGTTTTTGGCATCTTGGATCAGCAGGAATTCCAGCTGCTTGGTTTTGGCATTACGGCGGTAGACCACGCCGCCGGAAGTCGTTTCGTGCACCACTTCCTCGATAGCCGGCCGGCGCGTGACGAACTTGCGGAAGCCGCGGATCGGCTTCTTTATGCCATTGATCGGCGCTTTAGCAACGTCGATCGGGCGGTGATGGCGCTTCTTGGCGGCCATAATCAGCGGCTCCGCCTTATAAGGACAACCTTGCGGTTTTCCTCATCGCGCAGGGCGAAAAAACGCGGTTTTTCGCTCTGGCTGCTCTTTTCCCTTACTGCAACCATCAGCCTGTGACCTCTCCGGCTTCGCCAGTCTTATTTTTGAGCGCCGTACCCAGCACGCCGTTGATGAATTTGCTGGAATTATCGCCGCCGAACGCTTTGGCGAGTTCCACTGCCTCGTTGATTACCACCTTCGGCGGCACGTCCTTTTCGTACGTTAACTCGTACAAACCCATGCGCAGGACCACCCGATCCATGCGGGCGATCTGTTCGATGGGCCATTCGGGTGCGAGCGGACGCAGTTCGTCATCGAGTGTTTTCTCGTGTTTGGTCACGCCGCGCACCAGCTCTTCTATGAAGAACACGTCGTCGACGGTGGATTCGTAGCGGGCGATGTTGCGCTTCAGCACGACGCCGAGGTCGAACGATTCATCGCCGGCTTCGCGGCGAAAATCCTGCTCATAGAGCGTCTGCAATGCGACGATGCGGCCGAGGTGTCTATTACTAGCCACGCTGAAACTCCGTTTCCGCAGTAGAAAGTAGAAAGTAGAAAGTAGAAAGTAGTTTCATGAAGTGCCCCAATGTAGCTCTAACCTTGCTACTGACTACTTGCTGCTAACTGCTGTGGCTTTAGCCGCCTTACCGCTCTCTTTGGCAGTCGTGTACGCTTTGACCGGTGATTTTTTGTTGACAGCCCGGGCCAGTTTGACCACCAGGTGGCTGCGGCGGGCGCCAGTGGCGCGGGGGCTGGTTCGTTTCTTTGGTTTACCCATGATGTGCTAACTCCTTTTAGAGTTCGTGTTAATTACTAATTATGCCCTATTATACCTTCTTAACCTTCTCTTCTCAAGCTGCTCTGCCCCATATTTTTCGGAGCGGAGGGGTTGCAAAGGAGTAACTGGGCGAAACGGGCCTGCGCACGTTTCCCCATACGACTGCCTGGAGCGGAGAAAAATATGGGGCAGAGCAAGTAACTCCTGAAAGCTATTTGACGACGAAGTTCAGCAGTTTGTCAGGAACATAGATGGTTTTCACGATCTGCTTGCCAGCGAGGTTACCGGCGATTCTCTCATCTGCGTGCGCCAGCTCGGTGGCCGCCTTTTCGTCGCTGCCAGCCGGCGCTGCAATCGTGCCGCGCAATTTGCCATTGACCTGCACGGCGATGGTCACTGTGCTTTCCACCAGATATGTTTCATCGTACGTCGGCCACGAGCTCACATGCACCGAACCCTCACCACCCAGCTGCTCCCACAGTTCTTCGGCGATGTGCGGCGCAAATGGCGCCAGCAGCTGCACCAGGCACTCCAGCGCCCACTGCCACTCGGTGGCAGCATAGCTATCAGCCGCCTTCAGCTTATAGAGTCCGTTGACACACTCCATCAGCGCGGCGATGGCCGTGTTGAAACTGAGCTGCTCAAGGTCGTGAGATACCTTTTTGATAGTCCGGTGCATAAGCCGCTCCAGCTCGAGTGACTCGGCAATGCCGCCATCGGTCTCGCTATATTCTTGCACCAGTGCCCAGACGCGCTGCAGGAAACGGAAGGTGCCCGCCACGCCGCCCGGGTCCCAGGCCGTGTCTTGCTCGTACGGGCCGCAGAACAGCTCATAGGTACGCAGCGCGTCGGCGCCGTAGCCGCTATCGACTACTTCGAGCGGGTCGACCACATTGCCCTTGCTCTTGCTCATTTTGGTACCGTCGGCCGCATAAATGTAGCCGTTGTACACCAGCCGCTTCACTGGCTCAGTGAAATCCACCAGCCCCATTTTGGCGAACACATGCGTCCAAAACCGCACGTACAACAGATGCGCCACGGCGTGGTCGCCGCCGCAATAGAAATCGAGCGGTGCCCAATAGTTGACCTTGGCCGGGTCCCACGGGGCCGCGTCGTTGTGCGCGTCTGCGTAGCGGAACAAGTACCAGCTGCTGTCGACATAGCCGTCCATGGTATCGGTTTCGCGTTTGGCCTCGCCGCCACATTTCGGGCACGGCACATTCACCCAATCGTCGACTTTGGCCAGGACGCCCTTGCCGCTGCCGTCGGGTTCGTAGTCTTTAACTTCCGGCAATACGACGGGCAGATCTTTTTCGGGAACCGCCACCGCACCGTCTTTCGGACAATGGATGATGGGTATCGGTGCGCCCCAATACCGCTGGCGGCTGATGAGCCAGTCACGCATGCGGTACTGCACTTTCTCCCGCGCCACTCCTTGCTTTTCTAGATCAGTCACGATCTTCTCCCGCGCCTCAGCGCTGTCTAAACCGTCGTACGGCCCAGAGTTCACCATGACACCTTCGTGGGCATACACCACACCAGCGCCATTCAGCACATCGACGATAAACTGGCCCTCGACGACCGTGAAATAATCTTGCAGCTTCGCCTTCGGCAGCCAGACGGGTTCAAGCAGCGCAGCCTCTTTTTCATCTACCGGGTCACGTTCGTCATTTTCGAGCTCAAAGAAAATAAAATGAAAGTGAGCCCAGCGGTTTTGTTGCTTTTGTCGGTGATAGAACAAGCTATGTATGTAGAGCCCTGGGTCATCTACTAGGCGCAAGTTTTTGTAGCCGGTTTCTTCATAGACCTCGCGCTTTGCGGTATCGACCGGGTCTTCGCCCGCCTCCACACCACCGGTGACGAGCCCGTGCATAGGGTGCGATTTCCAGCTCATGCACAAGTACTCATCTGTTTTGGGATTGCGTACAATGGCACATATCGCTTCACGTTTTACGTATGCTTCGCCGGGATGTACGGCCGAATCGCCAGTATCGGCAATAAATTTAGGCTCTATCACGTGCTCGATCGGCAGGTCGAATTTCTTCGCAAATTCGTTATCGCGTTCGTCGTGGGCGGGCACGGCCATGATGGCGCCGGTGCCGTAGCCACCTAGCACGTAGTCGGCCGTCCAAACGGGTATTTTTCCTCCCGTTGCCGGGTTCAGAGCATAGGCGCCCGTAAATACCCCTGTTTTTTCCTTATTTTCCTGGCGTTCGATCTCGGACTTTTTCTGCGCGGCTTTGATGTACGCGTCTACTTCAGCTTTCTGCTCAGATGTTGTAATTTTAGCTATAAACTCATGTTCCGGTGCCAGCACCAAAAAGGTCGCGCCAAAAATAGTATCCGGCCGCGTCGTAAACACCGTGATCTCGCCTTTTGAACTTTCAACTTGGAACTTTATACTTGCTCCTTTGGAGCGGCCGATCCAGTTGCGCTGCATGGTTTTGATCTTTTCCGGCCAGTCCAGGTCATCGATGCCGTCCAGCAGCGCATCGGCGTATTCGGTGATCTTGAAAAACCACTGCTTCAGGTTCTTCTTCACCACTTCGTGGCCGCAGCGCCAGCAGCGTCCGTTTTCGACCTGCTCGTTAGCTAGCACGGTTTTGTCGTGCGGGCACCACCACTGCAGGCTTTCTTTCTGATAGGCCAGGCCCTGCTCAAACAGCTTCGTAAATAAGTACTGCGTCCATTTGTAATAGCTTGGGTCGGTGGTATTTAGCTCGCGCGACCAGTCGTAGCTCATTCCAAGCCGGCTCAGCTGGCTTTTGAAGTTGGCAATGTTCTGGGTGGTAGAAACAGCCGGCGGCGTCCCGGTATTTATGGCGTAATTTTCCGCGGGCAGGCCAAACCCATCCCAGCCAATGGTGGTCAGCGTGTTTTGGCCGTTTTGGCGCTGAAACCGGGCTATCGCATCGGTAATACTATAGTTGCGGACATGCCCCACGTGCAGGCCCGCGCCGCTCGGGTACGGGAACATCGCCGTAACATACCGCTTCGACTTCCCTGGCTCCTCGCGGACCTCGTACGTCTTATCTTCGGCCCACCGCTTCTGCCACCGTGGCTCAATTTCTTTGGGATTGTAGCGTTTCACCACGACAGTTCCTTCGTGTCTACAGAAAATGTCCGCTGGACATTTCTGGGCTCTATCTCTTTCGGATTATATCTCTGCATGACTGGCTCAATTATACCTTAGTCATCAGATACGTCGAGTGAGAGAAGAAAATTATCGTCATTTGCCTCAATCTTATCCATTATTTCGCGCGTGCCGGCCAGCAGTGGCACATTTTGCTTAGGGTCAAACCACACATAGTCAAATTGGTGAGTCGATGATGGTAATTCGTCGTCACCAGTTTGGCCCGTATACACATGCGCTGTCACATGTGTAATCAGGTCTTGCTCACGGTAAATCCGTACGTCAGCCAAGCCACGTTGAGTGAGCGCTAACGTAAGATTCAATTTCTCATGCAGCTCGCGGTGAGCATGAGCTTCGGGCGACTCGCCAAGGTGCCGCTTGCCGCTCACGAACATATGTTGACCAATATAGGGCTGGTATTTGCGCCGAGCCAGCAGCCACTGGCCGCTTGGGTTGTGTATGGCCAAAATGCAGATCACTTTCGGGGCTTTGCGTGGCTTTAAAGAATTAAAACTGAAGCCGTCTATATACGACAGGCCATCGTTGCTAAGCCGATACGCACCGCTCTCCTTTTCGACCATTTTGTGAGCTTGCAGCTGGTGCAGATGGTACATAAACAGATTGCTCTCCATACCTTTCGGTTTCAATTCGGAAAAGCGCAGCTTTTCCGCCTTGGCAAGCCTGAGCAAAATATCGGTCTGGATATGGTGTTCAATCATTTTGATCTCTCATCAAGTCAATACTAATTGAGTTAAAACTTACTGTCTAGATTTAGACCGACTAACATCTTAGCCTAAAGATGTTCCGGAACGCTTGAAACCTTAATCCAAGGAGATGTTATGAGTGAATTCCTAAGCCCAAGCCAAGCGCGAGATGTATACGGTCTCGAGAGCAGATACTTCGCCCCACGGTCAGAAATAGAACAAGCTTTGATGCGAGCGGGTATCGCTGCCATAGAAATGCCATTATCCAGCGATGATTTTCAGCAGTTAAGTAACGGCATGGCCGTCTGCCTGGATGAATGCCCCGATTTGCTCGCACAAACTTTTCATAAAGCAGACAGCCGCTATGGCGGTGAAGCCGGATTTGTACGCAAAGAGAGAAAAGTCAACGCAGATAGCGGTCTGCAGACGGCTGACCCGAAAAGTTATTTTCACTTTACAGAGAGCACCCAGGGCCGTTGGCGCGAGCAGTTTGCTCAGGGCCCGAAAGTCATGCGCGACTTCTTAGAGAGTGGTTTTGAAATTCAGGATGCGCTGATCGGTGTCGCCAAAACCGTAGTGCGTGATCTGGAAAGCTCACATCCAAATATGGGCCAGTTGTATTTCCCGGATGATGACAGCTTCTCATTTTTGCGATTACTGCGGTACGACGGCTACGAGCCGTACGTTAGCATGGGAGAGGTAGCCAAGCCACATTACGACATCAGCGGCATAACTATTCAAGCGTACGCCGATGCGCCTGGTTTCTGGGCGGCTCAAGACGGCGTGCAGGGCGAACGCCGGCACTACGACACCAACGAGCACGAGGCATACACATTCCTGGGTAAAGGCCACGAGAAAGTGTATGGCGCAGCCGATAACCTCCAGCCCCTGTGGCATGGTGTCGACCGCATCATCCCCGCCGGTGTCACGTACGTACCGGAGCGTACCGCAGTCATTCTCTTCGTAGATGCTCCGAATGTCGACTACCACGTAAAACAAACTGATACGTTACCCCATCTGCTAGGCAGCCACGCTTTAGCCTTCGCGAACTGATGTACGCTATACTGGCTGCATGGTAACGATCAATGTAATCTGCGGCGGGAACTCGGCGGAGCGGGAGGTGAGTTTGCGGTCGGGGGCGGCGGTGGCGAAAGCGCTCAACGAAGCCGGATACGAAGTACGGACCCTTGATGCCGCATCTGCAACAATTAAAGAAATTATAGCCTGTAATGTCGTGTTTCCGGTGCTACACGGAGTTGGCGGCGAAGATGGCACATTGCAGGCTGAGCTCGAAAAGCACGGCGCGAAATATGTCGGTTCCGGGCCAGAAGCCTCAAAGCTCTGTTTCGATAAATGGGCGTATCGGAAAGTTATCACCGCAGCCGGTCTGCCAATGCCGAAGGCAGACACAGTGCAACACCACCAGCATGCAGGTCACGAATTAGCCCAGGACCTACACGTCCTCAAACCTATCGAGGGTGGTTCCAGCATCGATACATTTATCGTCCGCGACCTCACGCGGGTACCGTACGACGCCATTACTGAAACGTTCGAACGCTATCCGGAGATGCTCATCGAAGAACTCATCGAGGGCACCGAGCTGACCGTGGGAGTTTTGGGCGACGAGGCGTTGCCGATCATCAAAATCGTGCCGCCGGCCAGCGGCGAGTTCGACTACGAAAACAAATATAACGGCGCCAGTCAGGAAATTGTCGCCCCGGAAGATGTACCTGCCAGCATTCAAAAGGCCGCCCAGGATCTAGCGCTCAAGGCGCACCGACTCACCGGCTGCCGGGACTTTTCACGCACTGACATCATGTGCGATAAAAGCGGCAAATTATTCTTACTCGAAACCAACACCATCCCCGGCATGACCGATCAAAGCCTCTTCCCCAAAATGGCCACCGGCGCCGGTTTGTCCATGCCCGAGTTATGCGCGCAGCTAGTCAAGCTGGCACTGAAGCGCGCCTAAGCGGCCTGCTGTTCGAGTGTGGTGATGCGCTTCTCGTGGTCTTCGATTTGGTCGTTAGCTGGTGCGAACGCATCGCCCACACCCGCGAAACCATCCCGCATTTCTTCACGCAAATCGTCAACTTTGGCATCTAAAGCCTCTATCTGACCGCCCAAATTTGCGATGATACGCACTTCAGCTTCCGTAATTTCCTGCTTAACGGCCTGCTGTACGGTGGTTGCAATCAGTTGCTTCAGGTCATTGATTTGGTCGTCGTTCATGGCTCTAGTATATCACTGCGGGCGGGCAGGAAACTGTTGTGATTTGACCTTCAGCCAGTGGGCAGATTGGCGGACGAGTTTGCTGGCATCCTTGGAATCAGCCAGCAGTTGCTTGAGAGCTTCTTCGGCAAAAACGCCATTCTGGGAGCCTTTGGCCAGCACCACGGCGCCAGGTTTCAAGTGCGACCGCACAAATGCACCAGCCTCGTACGGGCTCGCAAAACTATGCACGGTGCATCCTTGCTTTTTGGCTGCGGGGGCGAGCCATTTTTCGGCGTCAGCGCCGATAGTAACAACGACGTCAAGCTTCTTCGGGTCGCAGTATGCCCCGACTTCTTCGTGAGCCTGGCGGCTGTAATCGCCCAGCTCGTTCATGCTGCCCAGTATGGCGATGCGCTGCGAGGTTTTCGCGACGTACAAAACGTCCAGTGCTGCTTTGGCAGCCAGCGGGCTGGCATTATAGGTATCATCGATAAGTGTCACACCTTCGGCGCCCGGCAGCACCTGCATGCGGCCCGCGAAATGCTTGAGTCTCGTCAACCCTTGGGCAATCGTGCTGCTTTTCACACCCAACATATCCGCCGCGGCTGCGGCAGCCAGCGCAAATTTGGCACCCTGTTTGCCGATGTACGCTACTTCCGCGTTCAACGTGCCAGCGGGAGTAGTAATAGCCAGAGCCTGACCCTCCAGGCCTTTGGCTTTCGTGGCAGCGAAATAATCAGCCGCTTTGCTCGTCAGACTATAGGTCACGAACTCCCGGCCCGCCAGGTACTTGCCGGCGATATCATCGGCATTCAGCAATACCTGCCGGCTGTAATCAAAGATGGCCAGCTCCTCGGCTGCCACAGCATCAAGCGTCCCGAAAAATTCCATATGCTCCGCCGACACAGCCGTCAGCACGGTGATGTCCGGCCGGACATAGGCGAAATCCGCCATGGTACCCGGCGTATCGGTCCCGAGCTCCACTACCACAACACCATACGGATAGCTCCTTTTGATAGCCCGACTATTGGCCCGGAAAATACGCAGCCACGCCAGGGCGTTCAAAATGTTCGGTTCATCGTGGCCGAAAAATACCAGTGGCACCGTCACCCGGTCGTTATAATTTCCCGCCTGGTGCCGCACCCGCAAGCTCTGTCCCAGCAGTTCGGCGATAGCCAGTTTGGTGCTGGTTTTGCCCACCGAACCGGCTACGGCCACCACTTTGAAATCGTGCCGTTTGCGTAAGGCTGTGACTTGGCGTTCGAGGATGCCGCACACTACCGCTCGCCCGGCTTTTTTGGGGTGAAACAAGAAGTAAACTAGCCAGCCGATACTAGCGCCTACGGCTAGTAGGTGCACCCCCACCAGTGGATACGATAGCAGCAGCGCCACGCCGAATTCCCACGTGCCAGCCGTGCCGAACCGCGCCCAGGCTACTAAAAATCCGATGCCGAACGCCAGCTGCGCCAGCATGCCCAGCCATAGCAGCACCATCACTGATTGGTCGGCGTCGGTCAGCCGGGCGTTGAACCGAAATGATTTCGTCTGCCAGAACCAGCGCAGCAACCCGAGCGGCGAGAACCGCTGCTCGCGCAGCTTCGCCACCAGCGCGGCCGGCAGCTGGAAACTATAGAGACTGGCGATACCGCGAAGAAACATATCAACTATTGTTTCATCTTTACCCCACCGTTGCAATTCATGCAGATGGGTTTAACAAGCACTCACTACTGGACGCTGACGCTATCGATTTTCCAGCCGGTCAAGCCGCTTTTTACTAGCGTGATATTGAAGGTGCCGGTCGTGGAGCCGGAATCCGTCGCCGGCAAGCCGCCCTCGACTACACTATACGTGGCCTTGGAGCCATTGAAAGAAACTTTTTGGGCAGCCAATACCGGCTGGGCAGCTTTGAGGTTGCCCATGTCGCTGGCGAATTCGTTGGCTGATTCCGCGCCGCGGATGTTATTGGTAGTCATACTGTACGCCTTGGCATTGTCGCCGTTATTGAGCGCGGCGATGAAGCTCTGGGCGGCAGCAGTTGCCCGACCATGCACCGCACTCGTCCAGCCGGTCCGGGCGTAAAAGCCGCCGACGAACACAGCCACGAAAGCTACGACCACCAGGGCGCCTTTCAGGCCGAACTTCTTGCCGCCGGCCGCTGGCGTCTCGGTTTCTGCTGCCACCATAGGTGTAGGTGCGACTGCGGCCGGATCAGGGAGCGGCTGGGCTGGCAACGGCTGCTGCGGCATGGCTGGAGCCTGAGCTACCACGCCTGTATCAGGCGATACGACCACGGTCGGGCTGGTAAGCGGTTCTTGGTTTGGCTGTAATTGTTGGTCTGTCGGTTGCATGATTTAATTCCTTATTACTACTTTATGCTCCATTGGGGACTGACGCCACACGTAATCTGATTCGGCCCTCCGCCCAGTGGAACTGCCCTTGCGTCAAGAGTCAAAGTGGCAGGCTGTTTGCTGTTTATTTTATCGAAAGGACCGAGAACCGCAGATTTCGTCACACTCTTACCCGCTGGTATAGCCGGAAGCCAACTACTCGACATTGCCTTAAGGCCAATCTGCGCATTTACATTACTACCGCCACTGAATTCAAGATCTGCGGAGTAGTGATTTGCTGGCATAGTAGCTCCGCCGACGTTCTTATAGGTAGCCGTAACTGTTCCTCCTAACGTAGTCCTGGTGCTAGTGTTCGTAAATGTAGCGGTACAACTCAGCTTTGCCGGAGCTGACTGTTTCGGTGGAGTCTTCTTTCTTCCACTTGCCGCCGCATCACAGCCAGTTTGAGAAGCATTAACTTTGTATCCCGGGGTGACGCATTTCGCCACTACTATCAGGCCGCCGACGTTCTCGCATTTTTTGCCATGTGCCACATGGACGCTGCTACAGCTGACTATTTTGACCGTATATTGCCTAGGGGAAGACTTCTTGGTCGGCGCATTGTTACTAGTAACTTTCTGCTTCTGCGCACCTTGGCTAGCAGGTGTGGTCGAGTTGGCGGTACGGTTGCTGTTTGTACGGGATACGCATCGTTCACCGTCCGGTTTCCAGCTGCTAGGGCTGCACGACTGGACTACGACTGTGCCATCTTCGTAGCGCAGACAGCTCGTGGCGTGGGCGATACTGCTCGGACATCCGGCCGCCAGTGGTGCGCACTGTTCGCCGTCCGGTTTCCAGTTCGGAACACAGGTCAAAACGACGACGGAACCGTCTTCATGCCGTACACAGGTTTTGGCGTGGGTTATATTGCCACATATATTTGCTGCTTGTTTCGGATGCGTGCTCGCCGCCGTCGCGCCGCTGCTGTGACTCCGCACCGCTTCGCACGGGCCGGAATTGGAAGTGCTGGCGACCGCTACTTGGCCACTCGGACATTGGGTGGCTTTCCATTTGCCGCTGACACAGCGGAAGTAGTTGGAGCCGCCGCCATTGCCGGTAGTGTACCAATTGCCGTTCGTGCATACGCTCGCCGAGCTGCGGTTCGAGCTGGCACTGCTCTTGGCAGTTTTTGGCTTTGACTTACTTTCAGTGGTCGTGGATTTGGAGGTATCCGTCGTTTTTGACGGCGTGGTTTTGGTTGCCGAGGCTTTGGGTTTGGTCGTAGTCGCCGAAGTTTTGGGCTTCGTCGTAGTCGTACTGCCTGACCCGCTGGAAGTAACTGTCTTTTCACAGGTGGAGCCGACCAGGTGGGAGTCGCTGTTGCAAGTGGTCTTGCCATTGCAGTACGTACCGTTTGGTATTGCGACACAACCATTGCTCGTGGGGGGCGCGGTGCTGACCGCGACTTTAGGGGTCACGCATTGGTTGCCGCTTACCACATAACTACCGCCACAAGTGATCTTGCCCCCGCAATTCGTGCCGCCAGGTATATGCTGGCAGTCGACGGCCGCGCTCATGCAGGTTTGGCTGGCGGTGGCGATATAGCCGGGTGCGCAGGTGATCCTGCCATCGGTGCAGGTCTGGCCATGGGCAATCGCCTGACAGGTGACTTTCGGGGTGCTCTTCTGGGCTTCGCCGGCTGTCTTAGTATGCGTGCAGGTTTTGCCTTTCAACGTATCACCAGGCTGGCAGGAATAAGTGACCGTCGACAGTTCTTGTGGCCTAAAACAGTAGGTAGCATCACCGTCGTGCGTACGCGCGGTGAAATCATCTTTATTACGACAGACGGTATTGTGAGAGCCGGTAGCGTCGCCATCACGCATATAACAACCGCCCGCTACCTGGGTGTGGGCACACGTTGCCGTAGCGGTTGCCGCATAGGTGCTGGTAAGCGTATCGGCGTGGCTGGTAAATATGAAGTAGGTGCCTATGCCGCCGAACACGACGATAAACAAGACGAGCAATATGCGGTTGAGGCTCAGCGCGATGCCGCGTGAGCGCTTGGCGTGGCCGTTACCGACATGAATAGGGCTGGCTTCGCGGGGGGCTTTTCGGGCGGATCGTTTGGGCATTTTTTGAAATCCTCTGTATTTTGGATAACTGTAAGCATTATTAAATCCCTGTCTCCAGCATTTGCCAAGCAAAAATTGTTGTAAAAATTATGTTAATTGCTTCCCTCCGGTGTTACTTATGCTTAAATAGGCACTGGAAGTAACCCACACCCATGCAAAAACTCTCCCGCCTTTTTCCATCCGCACCCGAAGTCTGGGGCATCGCTTTCGCGACGCTCGTACTGCTGCTGATCGGCAACGGTAAAGACCTGTTGCAGCGCTATGGGTTGGTGCAATCATCGCAGGTCGTCAAAAACCAGCTGGGGCACGGGATCGGCAGCGGGCTCGGGATACTGGATTCATTCACCGTCACGCGCAGCATCGTGAACTTCGCGCTGTGGGGTGTGGTAGGGCTCATCGCGTTCAGCTTCGTGCACACGCTGCTGACTGCTTCGAACCGGCTCCAGGAAGAAAAGGAGCTCAGCTCGAACGCCTACGTACATCCTGAAGGCTTCCGCCGCGATAGCTTCTGGCACCACATCGTGCTGCACACCGTGACGTCTTTCGGCCTGCTGGTGCTCTCTGCCGCGGTGATCGTGACGTATCTGTTTTGGGTCTTTCCCCGCAGCTCGGCCCGGGCTGGACGGTTTTTGCTGCACCTTACACCAGGACATGTCACGGACTTGCTCATCGGCCTGGTCAGCCTGTTCATCGGTACCTATGTGGTGTACGTGGTACTGAAGCTGGCGCTGCGACACCACCGCGTCAGCCGAGCGTAGACTGCTATACTTGAAAAGATGAAAATAGACGACACTACGCGGCATGCCGTGCAGCACACGCTGCACTGTTTGCTGGGCTGCGGTATCGGCGAAGTGCTCGGCTCGGCCATCGGCGCCGGCTTCAGGTGGCCCAACGTCTGGCAGACGGTGCTGGCGGTGGTGCTGGCGTTCGGCTTTGGCTATGGACTGACGTTTCGCGGTGCCCGGCGGATGGGGCTCGGCGCCCGCGAGGCGCGGGGTACCGCGCTGCGGACCGATACGCTCTCGATCGTCAGTATGGAAATCATCGATAACACCCTGGAATGGCTGATCCCGGGCGCTATGAACGCCTTGGTGCTCAGTTGGCTGTTCTGGTGGAGCATGGCGCTGTCGCTGGCCATGGCATTCCTGGTGACCGTGCCAGTAAACCGCTACCTGATGGTCCGCTTCGGCATCGGCCATGGCCATCACGGCCACCACTAACATATAAAAATACCGACATGCAGTCGGTATTTTTATATGGTAGAGCTACAGGGACGCGGCCTATAGCCTTCTGCGCCAAAGCTTTCTCGGAGCAAGCTCCTGCGAGAGCTTTGACTCCACCAAACCCTACATTCGCTCCGCTCATTATTCGGGTCTGAGGCGCCTAAAGTTGACCAGAGTAAAAACGCTAGACATACAGCCTAGCGTTTTTACTCTGGTGGAGCTACAGGGACTCAAACCCTGGACCTCTTCCATGCCATGGAAGCGCTCTAATCAACTGAGCTACAGCCCCGAATCAGGGGTTATTGTACCTCAACTGCACCATAAATTCCACTATCCGTTATTCTACTCGGGTTTTTTCTCGTCGTGCTTGGTACTCTCGTAGCCGTGGTGGCGCTCGTAGTGCTGGTGGTTAACCACCGTGGCCATTTTTTTCATATCGTATTTGTGAGCTTGGGCATGCGCTTTGCTTTCCCCTTTACGATTGTGGCGGTTTTTTTCTAACATCGACATTATACTGTGCACCCTCCTTACCCTTTTATTTTACTCCAGCACTGCAACGATCTGCCGCGGTAATTCCGAGGTGATGTCATCGACTTCGCGGCTGTCGAAAATATCGCAGATGGCCTGCCAGGCCGCTTTGAGCCGAGCCCGTGCACTGTTTTCGTCGACATCCTCCAGGTCCATCAGCTGCTCGATGATGTCTTCATCTATATGGCTGGCGGTCGGCACCATCTGGGCGGCCGACTGGAGTTCATCGGGCAGAGCGGCGGCGAATTCGCGCCGCGTGTGGTCGGTCAGGTGCGCCGCCACGTTTTCTACCACCAGCTCCAGCGCGTCTTGTGATTCGTCGTCCTCGATGTGCGCCGCTTCTTTGATACGTCCAAGTATTTCATGATAGTTCACTGCAAGGCCCTCCTTACAGTCACTACTATGCAGGCTAATGCTTAAGGTTCGCTATAAGCTTTTTTACATAAATAGCCGCGACTGGTCAGGATTGATGAGGCGCTCCAGGACGGGGTAAAAATGGGCGGCACCAAAACGCTGCAGGCTGTCGTGGTAGAACTTGTACAGTACCTCTGCATCGTCATACGCCCGGTGGCGGCTCGCCACGTGGTAGCCATGGCGGCGGATGACTTCGTCGAGCCGGTGGCTCCGCTGCTCCGGGTAGAGGGCTCGGCTGAGGCGGACCGTGCACAGCCGGTCCATGGCGAACGGCCGGCCTGCCCGGCGGAATTCTGCCGCGAAAAAGCCGTAGTCAAAGTTCACATTGTGCGCCACGAACACCGCACCGTCGAATAATCCGGTCAGTTGGCTCACGATGTCTCCGAACACTGGTTTGCCAGCGGTCTCATGCGGCTCGATACCGGTCAAGCGGGTGATCCAGCCGGGCACCGGTTCTTCCGGGTCAAGCACTTGGTTCATGCAGGCGGTCACCTGGCCGTTTTCGACGCGAAGCGCACCGATTTCCAGCACCCGGCTATCGCCCGGGCCCGCTCCCGTCGTCTCCACATCTACGAACACCAAAGGTCTCCCCTGCATATAGGTACTAGTATAAAGCTTTTGGCTTGGCTGCGCGACCGTGGTCGGCCGAGTGCCTATTTCTTGGGGACTTTGGCACCGGCTTTGCGGGCTTCACTCAGACCGATGGCGACGGCTTGCTTGCGACTGGTGACCTTCTGGCCGTTACTGCCGCTTTTCAACTCGCCGCGCTTATATTCTTTCATCGCTTTATCGACTTTCTCTTGTGCTTTCGGCCCATACTTTGCCATCACGAATCCTTTGTTTAACGTGCTACAGCTTACTAGGTTTTACAGTTAGACGCTGTAACCCACCTTACCTTATCTTTCCTCCTAGGAGGAAAGTAATATTTCCGACTGCGCCGTTCTGACTCTAATGTGTACAGTGACTAGTTATATAAGATGTGAGGAGGCGCGTTTATGGCAGGACCAACCGAGAAGCAGGAACAGACGCGGCCGGTAGCAGTCATTACCGGCGCCAGTAGCGGTATCGGGCTGTCTACCGTTTTGGAGTTTGCGAAACAGGGCTACGACGTCGTGCTGGCCGCCCGGCGCAAGAGCGAACTCGATGACGTTGCCCGACAGGCCCGGGAGCAGGCTGTGGAAGCGCTGGTAGTCCCGACCGACACCAGCGATGACAAAGCCGTACATACCCTGGCTGAGGCCGCCATCCGGAAGTTCCACCAGATAGATGTCTGGGTGAACGACGCGGGGGTGTACCTGGCCGGCAAGTTCGAAGACACGCCGCTCGAAGATATGCGCCGCCTGTTCGATACGAATTTCTTCGGAGTGGTGCACGGCAGCCATGCGGCGCTAGCCCAGTTTCGCCGGCAGGGGAACGGCACGCTTATCAACGTCAGCTCCGTGAACGCCAGCGCGCCCCAGCCATATGTCGGCATATACAGTGCCAGCAAAGCGGCCGTGCGGGCGCTTGATGAGTCACTACGCATGGAGCTGCGCATCGACGAACTGCACGAGCGCATCCATGTCTGCACTGTCATGCCGGCCAGTATCGATACCAATATTTTCCAGAACGGTGCGAATTATACCGGCAAGGAAATCGAGGCACTCGAGCCGGTGTACGACCCGGCATATGTCGCCAAACAGATCGTCAAGCTGGCTCGTCAGCCCAAACGAGAAATCATCGTCGGCCCTGCCGGCAAACTCATGGCCATGCAGAACGCGCACTGGCCGGGCGCTTACGAAAAGCGCATCAGCCAGTTCACGAAGGCCGATCTACTCGGTGACGCGCCGGCCACGATCACCGACGGCAATTTGTTCGAGCCGATCGAGCGTAACCGCGGGACACGCGGCGGCTGGCGCGAGCACCGGATGCGCGGCGACCAGCTGCACGCTACCCTGGGTATCGGCGCTGCTATGGCCGGAGCGATTGCTGCCGGCATCGGCATCGCAGTATTCAAGCGGAAGCAGGCACAGCACGCGTCCCGCCACCGCCGGCCGCTTTCCTTCTTCGCCTAAAGGAGAGCTGTCTTCCCACCCAAAGGATATAATCCTAGAGGACAGTCCTCTAACAGATGACGGAAATGTGAATTGGGGTTTATGAAACAAAAAAGACTTTCGAACGAATCGAAAGGCTTTTTTGGTGGAGCTGGTGGGTACTGCCCCCACGTCCGTCGGCGTTTAAGTTAGTCGTCTACAGGCTTAGTCGGTTTTGCGGTCTTAGCACGTGAGTATCGAAACCGGCAAACACCTCACGCGAGCAATCCTGGTCTTAGCCAAACAGCTGGATAGTCTGCTTAGAGCGTTCAGAAAATATGTAACGCGTTTGCACTATCTGACATCGTGCAAGGCATTGCCTAAGATATTAAGCTTAGACTGTCTGGACAGCGAACTGAGGCGCAACAAAGTTGCGGAGAGCAGCTACGCGGTCCATAAATGCAGTTTTTGCATCTAAAAATTGTTGCCTATGACGCTGACAAGCGACCTGCTGATCTAACCGTAACGTACCAACGTCGAGCTTAAAATTCAGCCCCTCGTTATCACCTCTCTGGGTGTACATAATATTATACCACAACTACAAGCACTTTGCCTAGTAGCGCCCTGGGTGTACCATGGCACCATGGCAAACCACGAAAATCAGTATTCGGCCCAGCCATTTGATTATATCGGTTGGTCCGGAGAAGATGTTCTGACATTGACCGGCTATGCTCTACTGGAAAGCTTCCCAGGTTGGCGTGATGAAGATTGCCTCTTGGGATACGTAACCGAAATTCGCCGCGTCCGCGAAAAGATTCCGCCTGCCGACGTCGGAGGTTTTTTATTTTCTGAAGAAAGCGTTACGCTGCTCGGGATTTTCGTGCACACGCGCAGTATCCCCAAAGAAGGGTTGCATAAGTTACTGTTTTAGTGACTGGCAAGCGACTTCGTATAGGGCGTACCAATCCTCCAGGGAGAGGGCTTGGGCGCGGGTGTTTTCGGGAATGTCGGCGGCTTCGAGCAGCTGGCGGGCTTCGTCTTTACTGATGGCTAAGCCGCCGCTTAAGCTATTGACGAGGGTTTTGCGCTTCTGGCTGAAGCCGGCTTTTACCAGACGGAAGAATTGCTTTGTGTCGACGTCTTCGAATAGCGGTTGCTGGCGATATTCCAGAATCAAAACCTGGCTGTCGACTTTGGGCGGCGGCGTGAACAGCTCGGCTGGCACGACCGGGCCGAGACTGACTTCGCAGTAGAACTGCGCGCTGACGCTCAAAATAGACATCTGGCCCGGCCTAGCCGCCACCCGCTCAGCCACCTCTTTTTGGATGAGAATCGCCGCCGCACTGAACGGATTGGCGCTTTCACTTAAGGTCCGGATGAGATTGCTGGTAAGGTAATACGGGATGTTCGCCACCACCTTGTAGCCGGCCGGTAACCGCGTCAAATCGAACCGCAAAATGTCTTCGTGCACCACTGTCAGATCACCTTCTATAGGTCCGTCCTCTAGGAGAGATTTTGAGAGGTTTTGGGCGAGGGCGGGATCGAATTCTACGGCGGTGACGTGGGCGCCGCGGGCGAGTAGGCGGCGGGTAAGCGTACCCAGGCCCGGCCCGATTTCCAGCACCGTGTCGCCAGCCGTAACACCGGCAGCATCAACAATCGAGTCAAGCGTAGCTTCATCGTACAGCCAGTGCTGCCCCAGTGATTTTTTCGGTGTCATATCGCTCATCCCCACGATGGTATCAAGAAAAACCCTATATTACCACTGGCCAGAAAGGAGCAGCCCGACAAAAAGTCACGCCTTTTTGCCGGCGTGATGAGGGAACCTAGGTTCCCTCATCAGGGTTTACCAGTTGTGGTGGGAGATCCAGTGGTCGTAGGCCCCTCCCCATGAGCCATAGCGCGCCACAGCATAGCCGGTTGCCCAGCGGATCTGCGTGACCGCGCTCGTTGCCCAATCGCTGCCGGCCGATGCCATTTTGCCACCCGGCGTAGCCTGGAATATACCGTAGCCGCCGTACGCCGGCACATCGCCGGGGTTCATGTAGGCCGGACAGGTGTGCGTTCCCTGGATCTTGGTCGGGCACCAGCCGCCTTCGTGGCTGGCGATGTAGTCGACGTACTTGTAATCACCCGGCGCGATGCCGGCCTGGGCCATCACTGCCTGCTTATCGGCCGGAATGGTAACCGCCTGGCCTTGGGCGACAATCGTCGGCACCGGCTGCACGGTTACCACCGTTTGCAGCAACGTGCGGCTGACCTCCACGCCGTTTTTCTTGACCACCTGGTACGTCAGCACCTGCGTGCCAGCACTGCCCTGCTGCCGCACTGCGCTCGTACCGAACGACAGCGAGGTGTCCGTCACCGTCTGCACCGGCGCCGGAATGCTCTGCGTTTCGGTAACGATCTGGGTACCGTTGCGAACGATGAACACTTGCATACCCGGCGTGATCGCCACCCGCTGCCCCGGGAGCACCGTGTCGTGCGGATTTACCTTGACATGACGGTCTTTGAGCAGCGCACCGACGGTTTTCGCCTGCGTGCGCAGCGCCAACGGCGTGTCATAGACGTTCAGTGTGACCGGCACAGCGCGCTGGATGGTCACATGCTCGCCCAAGCTGTGTTCGGCTACCAGATTTTCGGCCGGTGCAACCACCACCCTGTCTTCGGCATAAAGCGATATGCCCGCCTGCACCGCGATGCTACGCGGCGTAGCGGCGGCCGTGAATGCAGTGGTCGTCGTAGCGCCGTCGCTAATGGTCACCGGCACAGCCCGGTAAATGTTGATGCGGAAATTGTCCTGGGCGATGGCGGTAGTGAGGCCCGGCTCCACCCGGTCACCTTTACCGACCGCGATATCAAGTTTCTTCAGCAGTGCGCCCACGGTCGGCTCTTTGGTCGGCACCGTCTGGACTTCACCGTCGTGCTTGATGATGGCGATATAGCTGGTGTACGGGTGGAATACCAACCGATGTTGCCGGCTCAGCACGACTGCCAGCGAGCTGCCGATAGCCACCAGCAGCACGAAAACCACTATCGGCCAAGCGAGGGGATGGCGGTGCCAGCGCTTGAAGCGCCGGGTCTGCGCCCAGTGCGAGCGCCGTAGGTTTTTCCAAAATTTCCGCATAGTTTCAGGGGCTCGGGACGTCGGCGGCTAACACCCCGAACGCACCGCCGAGCTACTATTTTTAAGTATAGCAAAACCGTTATGCGGCTGGAAATGGGGCTGCAAGCCCGCCAGGAGGCGGGGGACGGGCCCCGACATAGTCTAAAAGGGAAACCCTGGGGTTTCCCTTCACCACCCGGCCTCCCTGCGGGAAGCCGGGTGGCACCCTTCCCGGCGCGGGAATGGAAGCGGATCAGAGATTCTGGGTTGACTGTTAAAGTTTTTCGAGGGGGGCGAAGGCGATATTGAGCTTTTTAGGGCCTTTGTCTTTGAAGTAGATAGTAGCGGTGTCGCCCTCGAGCTCCACGATGGTCCCTTCGCCGAATAGCTGATGCTTCACCCCATCGCCAACCTCAAGATCCGGTACGTAGCGCGGTTCGTCCGTATCCGCCTGTGGCGGCGCCGGTGCCTGGTACTGGCGGTCATCATACCCACCACCGGTAAATGCACCGCCGAATGATATGCCGGTGCTGATTTCCTCCACATAGGCGGCATCGATCTCGGACAGGAACCGACTGGGTGGGTTGTGCTGCATGCCGCCGTAGAGCATGCGGCCTACCGCATAGATCATGTACAGCTCCTCGCGGGCGCGCGTCATGCCTACATAGCACAGCCGGCGTTCTTCCTCCATTTCGCTTTGGTCGTACAGCGCCCTACTGTGCGGAAAAATGGTTTCCTCCATGCCGGTCATGAACACCGCTGGGAATTCCAACCCCTTGGCGGCATGCAGCGTCATGAGCGTGACGGCATCACCGGCAAGATCGGCCGTATCGAGGTCGGAAATCAACGCGATTTCCTCCAGGAAGCCGGCCAAGCCGAGATCCTGGTAGCTCTGGGCCACGCCCATCAGCTCGCGCACGTTTTCTTGGCGGCTTTCGGCCTGCGGCGTGCCATCGTCGAGATAATTCAGATAGTTTATGCGCCGCACCAGCGAGTCGATGAGCGCCGCCGGTGGCACCTCGTCGGCCAGCCCACGCAAAGACGCTACGATGTCACCCAGCTCGGCCAGCCCTTTCCGGGCTTTGCCGGTCACCGTCCCGCAATTGGCCGCCTGCGCCAGCGCCTCTGACAGCGGCAGTCCCAGACCCTCGTACCATTCGTAAAAATTCTGCAGGCTTTTGGCACCGATACCGCGCGTCGGCACGTTCACGATCCGCTCAAAACTGATGCGGTCTTCCGGCTGATAAATCAGCCGCAGGTAGGCCACCAGGTCTTTGATTTCCTTGCGGTCGTAGAAGCGCACGCCACCGACGATGCGATACGGGATGCCGTACTGGATGAACGTCTCCTCCACGCTGCGGCTTTGGGCATTGGTACGATACAGCACCGCGTAGTCACCGAGACGCCGCGAGCCGTCATCCACCCCCAGCTTCACCCGCCGCACGATAGCTTCCGCCTCGGCCCGCTCGCTGCCGACCTGCAGGACCTGCACCCGTTTGCCTTCGCCGGCTGCCGTCCACAGCTTTTTGTCGGAGCGCTGCTGGTTCCGGGTGATAACACCATGCGCCGCATTCAGAATGTGGGAGGTCGAGCGGTAATTCTGCTCCAGCTTGATGACCGTGCAGTCCGGGTAATCACGCTCGAAATTCAAAATATTGCGGAAATCCGCGCCGCGCCAGCTGTACACCGACTGCCAGTCATCGCCCACCACGGCTATATTGCGGGCGGTATTCGTCAGAAGCCTCACTAATTTGTACTGGGCCGCGTTGGTGTCCTGGTACTCGTCGATCATGACGAAGCTGAACTGCTGCTGCCATTTGGCGCGGATGGCCGGGACCGTTTCGAGCAGGTGCACGGTACGGCTGATGAGGTCGTCAAAGTCCAGCGCCCCGCTGTCCTTCAGTATCTGCTGGTACAGCGGATAGACTTGGGCGGCCGTCCGGGTGGCCGGGCTACCGCCGGCCTGGTCGTACGTTTCCGGTGTCACCAGCTCGTTCTTGGCACTGCTGATGAGGCTGGCAATGGCCCGCGGCGGAAACGCCTTTTCGTCGATACCGAGCTGTTTGCTGGCTTGCTTGACCGCCGCCAAACGGTCGGCTTCGTCGAAAATCACGAACGAACGCGGGATGCCGATGTGGTCGCCGTCCTGACGCAACATCCGCACACAGATGCTGTGGAAGGTCCCCATGTAGGGCATGAACGCACGGTTGTCGGGGTTTTCGCCGAGCAGCCGCGCCACGCGCTCGCGCATCTCGCGGGCGGCTTTGTTGGTGAAGGTGACCGCCAGGATGTTGTACGGCGTGGCTTTGTGGTTGGCGATAAGGTACGCGATGCGATGGGTCAGCACTTTGGTCTTGCCGCTGCCGGCGCCAGCCTGGATTAAAAGCGGCCCCTCAGTCGTTTCGACCGCTCTGGCCTGTTCCGGGTTCAGTCCCTCAAGTAAGTCTGTTCGCACCTATATATTTTAACAAACGAGGCGGCCGATAACCGTTGTTAAAAGTGCGGGTTCGGTGTGAAAAAATGGGTGTGGGGCAGTTTGGTAAGCAACAGGATGACATTGGCATCGAGCATGAAATCCACCAGCACGACTGCCAGCACGATGACGAGCAACGTCAACCAGATGCTGGTACGTATGGAGCGTTTCTGCTCCACCGCGTTGACCGGCACAAAGAACTGGCGGCTGTCGATAAGCTTTTGCATTTCAGCTTCCCGCTCGCGCGCTGCCGCGTCTTCGGCGGCCGCTTCGTCGTCGTTTTGGGCTGCATCTGCAGGCTGGGTGTCATCATCTGCGGCGGGTGTCTCGGCTGCCGGTGTCGCCTCGGCCGGGGCAGATTCGGCGGTATCTTCGGCGGCAGGAGCAGCCGGCGTGGGCGCCTCGCTCTCGGCGCCGTCCGGTTTGGCAGTTACCACATCTTTCTTCCCCGGTGCCGGTGCATTATCATCAGTGGATGCTTCCGTTGCCGCTGCTACTTCGGCTTGCGTTTCAGCTTCCGGTGTCGGTGCAGACTCGTCGGTGGCCAGCTCTTCGGCATCGTGCATCGGCTGCAAGGTTTTGGCCGTACGGCTGACAATGGGCGCCGTCTTCGGCTCATCGGCAGCCGGAACTTGCTCGGACCCGTTATCCGTAACCATCATCGGATCGTTCGCGACCATCGGCCGGTCACTAACGACAATCGGCCGGGCAGTGGCCGACGGCTTCGTCTGGCCGGGGCTTTTGATATCAGTGATAGTAGAAACTTTTTTGGGCATGATTTAGATTTTTAAGCGTAACTGGTAAGCTGCGTCAACAATAGCAGCGAATTGGTGATAATTCAAGCTAGCCGCACCAGGCAGCGCGCCATCCACGCCGGGCACTTCCAGGTAGCCCGCCACATCGTGTTCATTGACGCTGCCGCCGTAAATGATCCGGATGCGTTCAGCCGCTTTCTGGCCATATAATTCGCTGATCTGCAGGCGGATGAAGGCGACGGCCTGCTCGACCTGGTCCGGTTTGGCGGTGATACCACCGAAGGTGCTGATGGCCCAGACCGGCTCATAGGCGATCACCACCGTCTCGATATCTTTGCTCGTCAGATTCTGCAGCGCCGTAGTGACTTGGTCGTGCAGCACCTGCTTGGTTTCGCCATTGTCGCGTTCCTGCTTGGTTTCGCCCACGCAAATGATGGGTGCGATACCGCTCCGGACCGCTGCCTGGACTTTGTCGCGCACCATTTCGAGCGTTTCGCCGAAATGGATGCGGCGCTCCGAATGGCCGATGATAGCGTACTGCACCAGGTCGCTCAACATGGCGAAGCTGACTTCGCCGGTGTACGCACCCTCGTCTTTGAAGTACGCATTCTGGGCCGCCAGCCGGAATTTACGGCGGTCGATCTCCAGCGCGATCGGCTGCAGCGCCAACATGCTCGGCGCCAGTACCACCTCGACCTCGCGGTGCGCCCGGATGTGCTCATTCAGCCGGTGCACGAGCAGGCTCGACTGATGCACGTCGAGGTGCATCTTCCAGTTACCAACGATAAGTGTGCGTTTATCCATAATGTTTATGCTTTACTCCAGTGTACCATGATGAGAATTTTCAATTTTACAATTTTCAATTTTCATTCAAGGCCCAATCTCCAATATCACAAACGTTTGAGTCATTGACCCAGTGAAAATTGATTGAAAACTGTAAATTGAAACTTAAAAATTTCATTTGTTCTCGAGCGCTTCTACCCCAGGCAATTTCCGGCCGCTCATGAGTTCCAAGCTGGCACCGCCACCGGTCGACACATGGTTGAAGGCCTGCAGCAGGCCGCGGCTTTCGATGTAGCCCACCGTGTCACCGCCGCCCACCAGGCTGAACGGCCGGTTGCCGAACTGGCCGGTCATGGCTTCCACGAGCAGCTCGGTGCCATGGGCGAACGGTCCCACCGGCCCCTGCAGACCTTTGGTTTCGGTAACGCCCAGTGCGCCGTTCCACACCACCGTACCGGCCAGTTGCAGGCTGCCGGCTATGAACGCGCCGCTGAACGGCCCGATATCCAGGACCATTTCGTCCGCCTGAATCTGGCTGGCGGCGTGCGGCGGCCGTTTCGGGTAGTTTTCGATGTCGGCGATCACCAGCGCGCTCCAGTCGACGATGCGCGTGGTAGCTTGCGGGTCGACGGCCTTAGCCACCACCCCGTCCTGCGGCAGGTAAAACACGAACCGGCCAGCCTTAGCTTTAGCCCGGGCCAGCTCCAGAATCTGCTTAGCCAGCGGCAGGTCGTCGGCGTCGGTCATACTTTTGCCGATCGGTACACCCGTTGCCTGCAGGAACGTGTTGGCCATCGCACCGCCCACCGCCACGATATCGGCGATATCTATGAAGCGCTTCAGGACTTCGATCTTGTCGGCGATCTTGGCACCGCCCACCACGGCCACTAGCGGCCGCTCCGGCTTCTCCATCACGCTGGTGATGGTGTCGACTTCTTTCTCCAGCAGCAGCCCGGCCACACTGGGCAAACAGTGCGTCACCGCTTCGGTACTGGCGTGCGCCCGGTGCACCACGCCGAAACCGTCCTGCACGAATACATCGGCCAGCGCGGCTAATTGCTTCGCAAAGCCTTCGTCGTTCTGCTCTTCTTCGGCATGGAAGCGCAGGTTTTCGAGCAGCACCACGTCGCCGGGTTTGCTATCGTTCGCGGCTTTCTGCGCCCGTTCGCCCACGCAGTCCGGTACGAATTCCACGTCACGCTTCAGCAGTTCCTTGAGCCGCTTCGCGACGGGGAACAGGCTGAATTTCGGGTCCGGTTTGCCGTCCGGCCGGCCCAGGTGCGAACAGATGATAACCGCCGCACCGTGTTCCAGCAGGTAGTTGACCGTCGGCAGGCTCTGTTGCAGCCGGTAATCATCGGTTATCTCCCCTTTATCATCAAGCGGCACATTATAATCGGCCCGTAGCAGCACTCGCTTGCCCTGCAGGTCGATATCGCGGATTGTTTTTTTCCTGAAGCTCACGCTTGTCCCACCCTGTCTATTACGTTCAGTATACGATAAAGCTTATGGTTTGTAACTAGTCCAGCTGACGAACTTTGATGGTGTCGGTGGTGCCGACCACGCCCGGGTACTGGCCGCTGGCCGTCACGACGATGTCGCCCTTTTTGAGCACGTTGCTTGAGCGCAGAAAATCGGTCAGTTTCATGGCCGCCAGCTTGCTCACCGGCCGCACGTAAGCCTTCACGCCGTAGACGATAGCCAGCTGCTGGGCGGTGCGAGCATCGTCCGTCACGGCTATCAGCGGGATTTCCGACCGCTCAGCCGCGATCTGCAGCGCCGTGGCACCCGACTTCGTTTCGGCCACGATCGCAACCGCCTGGATGCTCTCGCTCAAGCTGATGATGCCGCGGCTGATGGCCAGCTGCCGGCTCATCGCCCGCTCGGTAGCATTGGTAAATAGCGGCTTCACCGGCGCGTTACTTTCGGTGTAGCGGATAACCCGTTTCATAATATTGACCGCTTCGAGCGGGTACTGGCCATTGGCCGTCTCGTCGCTCAGCATCACGCAGTCGGCACCGACCAGAACGGCGGTCGCCACATCGCTCACTTCGGCCCGCGTCGGCTCGGGCATTTCGGTCATGCTGGCCAGCATCTGCGTCGCCACGATGGTCGGTTTGCCGTGTTTCAGGCCGAGGCCGATGATCTGCCGCTGCACGATCGGCACGCTTTCCGGCGGCGTTTCGACCGCCAGGTCGCCGCGGGCCACCATTACCGCATCTGCCACCTGCACGATGGCCTCGATGTTCTCCACCGCCAGCTGCGTTTCCACTTTGGCAATGATTTTACGCGGGCCGCCCAGGTTCTTGATAATCCGCCGCATACTCTCGATATCATCGGCCGTTTGCACGAAACTCATCGCCACATAGTCGATGTCTTGCGTGCTGCCGTACGCCAGGTCCGCCTTGTCTTTTTCGGTGATGACGTCGCCACCGAAGTCAGTATCGGGCAAGTTCATGCCCTTACGCTGAATCAAGATACCGTTGTTTTCGGCCCGGGCATGCACCACACCGTCCTGCACGCTCGTGACCATGCAGCGCACCTTGCCGTCGTACAGGTACAGCCGCTCGCCGCGCTTGATCTTGGCGCTCAAATCGTACTGCGTCGGAATAACCCCGCTCGCCACCCAGTCGGTCTTATAGCCGAAGCGCAGCGCCTGGCCGGTCTGCACGTTGATGATGTCGTCAAAATCGCCCAGCCGGATTTTGGGCCCCTGCAGATCCTGGATGATGGCCACCGGTTTTCCCAGCTCCTTGCTCGCCCGGCGGATCCAGCCGATTTGCTGCGTGCGCTCCTCGTAATTGCCATGGCTGAAATTCAGCCGCAGTCCGTTCGCCCCGTTTCGTATCAGCTGCAAAATCGCGGTGTAACTGTTCGTCGCCGGCCCGACGGTCGCGATGATTTTTGTCCGCTTATAGTCGCTGAGCGGCACCTGGTGTTTCTGTTCTTGCTCACCCATGGTTTTCGTTACCCCTTAGTGTACCCGCTTATGCCTATCTGGTGCAAGCGATCGTATGGCCATCTGGCACAACAGAGGTAGATACTATTGACATTTTGATATTAATTTGCTATAATATACGTCTTGATGCGCATCGGCGTCATCAAGCACATACCACCGCTTATCTCTCCCGGAGATAAGCCCTATTCGGAAGGTGTTGAGCACCTATGCGTAACAGCAAGAACTGGATGGTCGCGCTGCTCGTCGCAGTCGCGATGTTTTTCGGACTCTCGGCAGTCGCAGGCTCCGCCTCGGCAGCCGGCCCCGGTACACCGTCGTCAACCCCCTATAACCTGGTGATCAATTTCACCACCGATGGTGCGGGGATGATCACCCAACAGGTGTCGGCGTACGACCAGAAGACCAACTCCTGGGTACGAACCCCACGGAGGGGCCACAGCCGCATCGTCCAGACCGGCAACCGCATCTCACTACATCTGGTGAAGGGAGAGTCGCTCTCCAGCGGTAACGCCAGCTTGTACTACGTGAACCAAGTCCGTGGCAAGTTCAACAGCAGCCTCACCCTCGTGTGGAATGGCCACTCCGGCAGGATCGAGCTACCCGTCACCTTCGGGAAGCACATCCACCGGAACTACTTCCTCGAGCAAGGCTTCGTCGGGATTGTCGTAAAGGGACGACCCCTGCCGCAAGCCGAAGGCAAGGGCGGAGCGTGACCAGTGGAGGGCAGAAACTCGCGAATATGCGAGGGTCTGCCCTCCACCACACGCCGCCCTACCCATTGCCCCACCTTCCGAATAACTTCACTTTTGCTTTACTAGCCTCAGCTGACGCTGAGGTTTTTTGTAACCAACGCATAAGTTCACGCTTGCCGCTTCGCCCCTGTTATGTTACAATTTCCGGGTTGTTTTCAGATGCGCTGCGTCTCGAATCATGAACATATCGGCCCCACGATGGCTTCGCCATCGCCGGCCCAAATCCTAGAGAAAAGATTTTATGTAAACATAAGAATCATTTTCCCTGCGGTTTGGTCCCGTCGTCCAGCGGTTAAGACACCGGGTTTTCATCCCGGCAACCGGAGTTCGACTCTCCGCGGGATCACCACGAAAAAAGCCCATCTATATAGAGTGGGCTTTTTTCGTAAGTAGTCTACGCTCATTTCACCTGGGGGGGTAAAAACGAAAATCCTCCGGTATATCGGAGGATTTTTAGGTTTTGGAGCGGTCAGTCACGATTGCTCTCTGTTTTTGAAACTATATCTAGCCTAGCACATTTCGACGGTTTACGCTAGTGTTTATCCACAGTTTTTTGCATTTTCAGCAAATTTTAGTCTAGAAGGGCCGTCTGCGGCGCAGTGACCTGCTCTGCGGCGTCACCGGCTGTTGGCTGCCGGCCAGCTCTTCGGGCGTACTCAGCGGTGACACACCATACTCAGCGGCCACGAATGCCGCGCGGTGCCGGCGGTAGAGTATCTGCCGGTACACCAGGAAGCCACCGACTACCACGGCCGCAAAGATGGCGATAGTATCGCCCGCACCAGTGTTCGGCAGGCTGGTCTGCGGCGGTACGCACTCCGGTGAATCAGACGTGAGGTTCGGGTTGTACTGGCACGGCGTACACTCGGCATTGCCCAGCGGCACGCCCGGTTTGCACTCCGGCGTCACCGTTTGCGGCGTTACCAGTGCCCGGCAGGCCGGTGCGGTAACGGTTTGGCTGCCGCCGTTTGCCGTCGTGAAATGCAGCGTGGCCGTAGCATCGTAGTTACCGCTGCCTTTGTAGTCGTGCGTTACCACCACAGTGGTGCTCGACGTCGGCTGCACGCCGTTCTGGCTGGTACCATCACCGAAGGTGAAATCCGCGCCGGTCAACGTGGCGCCGGCCACTGGGTGAGCAGTGGCGGTAAACTGCGCTTCGTACTTCGCTTTATCGATAATCGTCCCCTGCAAGCCGACGCAGTACGGAGCCGCAATGGTCACCGTGACCTCGCACTGCTGAATCACCGGTGTGGAGACCGCTTTGCTGTAGGCCTGGAAATGCAGCACGGCCGCTACCGTGTATGACCGCGCGGTACTGAGCAAATAGGTATGCGCCGCGCTGGTGGCGGTCGCCGTACCCTTCGAGCCGTTCAATTTCACACCTGTGTCATGGCTGCCGTCGCCAAAGTCGAAATCCGCACTCACCGGCGTGGAGTTGCTGTCGTAGCTACCCTTCACCGCAAACCTATAGCTGCTCAGGCTGCCGCTCACTGCCGAAGCCGTCAGATCCACACACTGGTAGCTCGGCTGCGGCACCGTGATGGACCGCGCGCAGCTGCCAGGCGCCGTCACCACCGTACCGCCCAGCAGCTGCACATACACCGTAGCGGTCACCCGGTATGATCCGGCCTGCGTGAAGTGGTGTGTCAACTCCGTCGTGGCACTCTGCCGAGAAGTGCTGGTACCATCACTGAAGCGGTACACCACATGGTCGATGGTGGCCCCGCGCCGCGCCGTGGCGTCGGTGCTGAATTTGTATGTCTGGTCGTCGACCTTGGTCGCTTCCAGGGCGTTGCAGCTATACACTGGCGGCACAGGAGTAACCGTAATGGGATTGCCGCAATTATTGAGCACTGCGAACTGCACCTTACCCGTGTTATCGAACAGCACTGTCACCGGCAAGCTGTTGCTAGCGAATGCCTTGTCGTTGGTATTGCCATAATAGACGTGGCTACCTATCGGCACCGTGCGGTAGCCCGAACCCTGGTACGAAGCCAGCCGGCCGATACTGAAGCCATCGGTACCCACCGTGACGCCATTCACCACGATGGTACCGTTTTTGTAGGCGGTACCCTGCACGGCCGATTTCACGAAATTGTCATAATCTGCCGGAGCCAGGCCGTAGTGCTTATAAATACCTCCCAGCTCGCTCGGGGGATTGATTTTGCTGATAAAATTAGCCGGGCTCGAAAAGCCGCCGCACATGATGTCGTTGCTGCAGTCGGCGTGCACTTTGTTCGGTGCCGCCGTGCCACCCAGCGCCAGCAGGCCGAAGACCGCCAGCAGCAGCCCCACCACGAAAGAGAGCTTCGCTTCGGTCAGGAACGATGGCAAGTGTAGTCGCATGGGCGTACCCTCTCTTCTTAAGCTTTTCTTTATGTTCGCACATCTTCCGCTCACCTGCAAGCCGGAAACTTCGGTAACCAACGCAAAAAGCCCCGCTGCCGTTAAACGGGCAGGCGGGGCAGTTTGCTTGAGGTTTTTTTGAGCGGTCAGTCTTGCTCTGGTGTCACAGAGTGCATCTGCGGCTCAGCTAAGTAATCTTAGCGGCGAGCAAGCTTGCGGCTCAGGAACAGACGGCCAGCAACCGTACCGGCGACGATAGCGCCGATAACCACACCGATGGTGTCACCGGTACCCGTGTTGGGCAGAACCGGAGGAGTCTTTGGCGTGGTCGGAGGAGTTACCGGAGGCGTAGTCGGGCAACTGACCTTGGCCTTGAAGTTGACGAACTCAGTCGTAGAACCGGTCAGGTTACCGACGCTGATGCCACCGGCAGTAATGCCATCGGCCAGCGTCTTGACCAGTTTGCCGCTACCATCGAACAGCTGCGTAGAGCCGCTCTCGTAAGCCAGCGTCTGGTTGCTCTGCAGGCCAGTGACGGTGACCGTACCGTCGGTACCAGTGGTACCGCCAGCGGCGGTCGTAGCAGTCATGTTGGACGTGCTACCAAGCGTAGCTTTGACGTTGATGTCGCTCAGCAGACCGAACTCAGTGTTGTGCAGCTCGATGCTGTACTGGAGCTCGTCACCGCAAGCGGCGATAGCAGCAGTCGAACCGTAGCTACCCTTCTGAGTCAGATTCTTGACGACGTAGATGTTCGCGCCGCCTTCCAGCTGGCCCGGGCTATCTGCGAAAACCGGAGCAGTGGCAAGAGCCAGCACCGGAACAACTGCCAAACCGGCAGCGATAGAAGCTAATTTTTTCATGTGGTTGATCTCCTTTATGAAATACTTTGCTTAATTACTTAGTACTTACAGGCAAGCCAGATAGACACTGGTTTTCAAATATGGTGTGTAATCGGCTGCTGCTATTCTCTGTTGTTTTGTCTCCCGGGAAGGAAACGGACAATGAGACTTGGCAGCAGCCGATGGGGCGCGGGGCGCTCCGGAGGTCTGGAAGATTACTCTTCTGTATTCCGAAGCGACCCGCCCCTACCATCAACTACTGATTCCTTTCTCCGCTACGGATGAACCGCAGGCGGGTTGACGGGGAACATCTCCGACTGAACAGCCGAAAGACCTGTCGTGTTGTCTCGAACCGTTGCCGTGACGGTTTCTTGCACCGTCGTGGTAGTAGTCGGATCCGAGAACGCGACATATGTCGTGCAGTACTTGTTCATCCCGTTCACCGTGAACGTCGAGGTCGTGAACGACCCGTAGTGCGCAGTGAACGTCAGCGTCCCCGTATCCGAACCCGGCACATTCACCGTGGCACAGAAGTTCGGCGACGTTCCGCCCTGATCGACATCGTTGATCGTCGTGATGCTGACAGTCGGCGCAGTGGCCGGCGGTGTGCAGTTCGGGTAGGTACCCGTCTGCCCCGGCGGACACGTCGGCGGCGTGTTGGTACACGTTGCCTGAGCCTCTGCCGAAGCAGTCGCGTCAGCCGCAGCCACAGCCATGGCGTTCGCCACGGCCTGGTTCCTCACCTTGGTCTTCACCGAGCTGAGTCCCTTGGCTTTCGCGCGCACCGCCGTCCTGGCCGAAGCTGTGACATACACGAAGGCACTGCCGGTGCCCTTGGCCGAAGCGGTCGCCGAAGCGGAGGACGTGGCCGTCGAGCAGCTCGCCTTGGCGGTTGCCGTCACCGAAGCAGTCGCCGTGACCTTCAAAGTCACCTTGACGCTCGAGAACGACTTCACCAAAGCAATCTCCGACACCTTGCGTTTCGGAAGCTTGGTGAAACGGACAAAGTTGCCGCAGTTAGACTTCCTCCACGTGTGATGCTTGCGGTCGAAGTAAAACTTCGACCTGACCGGGGTGTACTTGCTGCCGACATAGTCGGTGAAGTAGTACCGGTGCCCGGCGCGCGTGACGCCCGAGTTGGCGAATCTGTCACCGCGCATCCTCGCCGTAACGATGATGCAACGGTGCCCGGCGCGCTGGGACCACTTGGTGATCTTCACACACCTCGCCGATGTCTTGTAGCCGGTCTTCACCTGGTATTCCAGGTCGATCTTGCCTTTGACGTCGGAGCTAGCCACCGCCATGACCACATCACTCACATGTGACGTGGCCGCCGAATACGAAACCGGGCTACCGGAGGTATCGGCCGACGCCGGCGAGCTGAATGCCACGGAGACACCCAGCGCCGTGCCGAGTGCGGCGATTGCCGCGAGGAAACGTTTGGTACGCATTGCAATCCCCCCTTCAAGGGATCAGCCAGATCGGAGACTTTCCGACCCGTGTGCTGGACTTTCCAGCGAAAAAGCTTGCTGAAACTTCCAGCGGCGATCCCCCTTTTGGGACCAGCCCAGCGTCGATAAAAGCTCGACACCGAACTGGTCCCAAAACAGGAGCATTGCAGCAGAAACTATGTAGTTGATGGCTGGGCTGCTTAAATCCGCGAGGGACGCGGGGCGCCTCTCAAGCGGTTTTAAAAACCCATGCCTATCTAGCTTGCTAATTTTATTAGCATTTTGGTTGGTTACAAATTGTTAATTTGCGGTACCACCCGCCAGAGTTCCACCTCTTACGCTAATGGTTGCACACATATTACCACAAACGTCATATATTGTCAATAGTTTTAGCATAAACGGTAATGTTTTACAAATCAGTTCGTTACAAAACATAGGGGAAGTGCGCGTGAGGAGTGTCTAAAAAGACTAAATGCAAGCTGAAAGCTCGCGAAACTCCCCACGCGCGTAACGCTTTTTCCCTATATTGTCAGCTCAATCCCAAGGGAGAGCTGTTTGCTATATAGTGGCGTATGCCTTCCGGGCGGCAGATGAACTCTGCACGTTAATCGCGTGTACGCGAACCCTGAAGACACACCCCAGTTGAAACGACCGCCTTTCTACGGGTGGACCGAGTACTGGATCTTGATTTCCTGCACATTCGGAACCGCTGACTTACCGGTGTTCATGTCACGCAAGGTGACTGTCACCGTGTCGGTACCGCCCGGCGGAACGATGGAAGGCGCGACATACTCCGTGCACGCCTGACCAATGTCCGAGCCACTGAACATTCCTTCGGTGAAGGAGCCGTACTCTGACGTGAAGATCAGCACCCCCTGGTCGTGGTTCGGCATGTTTGCCGTCGCACAGAAGTTGGCACTGCTGTTCGGTGCGTCAGGGTCATTGTGCACGTTCACGCTCGCGAGCGTGGTGACGTTCACGATGGTGGGACGCGTCGAGGCCGGCTTCGGCTTCGCCTTTGTGGGGCTCGGCTTGGGCTTCGAGTGCGTCGGCGTCGACTTCGGCTTCGGCCTGGTGTGCGACGTCGTCGCTGCCGGCTGCGGGTTCGCCGCAGGGGCATTGACGACTACAGTCGACATTGGAGCCGACGGAGACACCGTACGCGTCCGCTGCACCACCTTGGTCTTGGTAGCCGTGGGTGCTGGCGTCGAGGTTGGTGTCGAAGTCGGTGTTGCGGTAACCGTAGCGGTCGCCATCGCGGTAACCGTTTGGGTCGGCGCTACCACTGCGGTAGAGATGTCAGACGACGGTTGTTGCGCTGCCGTCCTACGCTCATTACCACTAAGCGCGGCAATGAACGTCCACAGGCTGGCGGCCGCAAGCACGATTGCAAGCAGCCCAGCGAGAGAGTTCGCACGATGAAAGTGCGTACCCCCACGCTCCAGCTTGAACTTCCACGCGAAGCCACCCAAGAGGATGGCTGCGCAGATTAGCACGATGGCCAGAGCTAGCATGTTTCACCTCCTGGGTGAGTAGTGGTTGCTACTTCTTCGAGATCTTGAAGTTCGCCTTGTGCGACTTGCCGCGCTTCTTGGCCTTGAGCAGGCGATTGATCTCGTCGATCCGCTCCAGAAGCGGCTCGCCGATTTTCTGGAACAGCTCTTCGAGTTCGTGCACCTGCTTGACCAAGTTCTCACGCTCGGTTTCCAGCTCCTTGGCCGAAGAACTCGTCGTGCCACTCTGAGTCGCCGCTTGGCGCAGCACACTCATGAGCTGGTCGAAGTCACTACTGGGTGCAGTCATTGCTTTTCCCCTTTCCGGGAGTTGTTGCTTCTAGCGCCTAGGAGAACTAGGATACGCTTCACCAAATACTCCCGTAGGAGATGGCTAGCGGCAATGGCGAACGAGTCGCCGGCACCACTAGCCACCCCCTTTGGGGAAGAAAATATAGCAAATGAGGTTTAAAGCGTTACAGTTTCTGCAACGGGAGCGACTGGAGCCGACGCTGGTAAAAGCTACTGGCTCAACAGATGCTCAACCAGAGCAGACCCCGAATAAGTTGCAAGTGACAAGTTTCAGGTAGCAAGTTTTGAGAGGGGCTACTAGTATCGCCGGAGTGGTATCGGACGGCTAGTTACCTCTGTTATATTTGTTACTTGACCCCTGAAACTTGGTACTTATTCCGGGTCTGCTCTGATCTGTTGCAGTACCTTTTGCCACTCGGCAAAAGGCATATGTACTGTAATGATCTGATTTGTAAACGTACCCCTGTTCCTAAACGGACTCCAAATGGTTTTCAGGCGTAAAAAAAGCAATAAGAGGTCGAATTCATCTTATTGCCAGTCACCACCTCTTTACCACTTGTTACGAAGTTACTCCTCACATCCGTCAACAAGGATGTTATAAATATACCAGAAAGATGTAGAAAAGTCAATACATAACACAAGCTTTTTGTCAGGTAGCAAGTACCAAGTTTCAGGTATCAAGGAGTGACAAGCCGGCAGTCAGGGGGTATGCTAGGTGACACTATGCCCAGTAGAGAACTTGCCGATCGCTTCCTAACTTTTGCAAAAAGCACGGTGGTCTTTTGTAAAAGCCTAGAGACCGACACCGTTACCCGGCCGCTTGTATCCCAATTGGTACGCTCTGCCACCAGTATCGGAGCAAACTATATGGAGGCACAGAATGCTATTTCACGAAATGATTTCCGCGCAAAAATATACATCTGCAAAAAGGAAAGCCAAGAAACGATTTACTGGCTTACCCTACTTGAACCGCTGCTAACCAAGACGAAAATATCTGAGCTGCAGACACTGCAGCAAGAGGCGACGGAAATCGTGAAAATCATCCAAACCATTACGAACAAACTTGCATAGCCTGTTCTTATCCAACCACGACCCGCTCCCTGTCACCTGATTCCTGACCCTTGACACTTGATACTTGTTCCTTGCCACTTGGCGCCTGATGCTTGGCTTTGCTGAAGCGGAAGCCGAAGGTGCTGCCTTTGCCTTCCTCACTTTCGAACACCAGCGCGCCACCCGAAGCGGCGATGACTTTCTTGGCCATGAACAGCCCCAGCCCCGTGCCGTCCGGCCGGGCTTTGCGGGCATTGCCGGCCCGGTAAAACTTGCTGAAGAGCTTGTGCTGCTCGGGCTTGGGCACGCCGATGCCGTTATCGCGCACGCTGAATTCCACCGCAGTGGCCGTTTCGCTCAGCGTCACCACCACCTGGCCGCCCGGCGGCGTGTAGTAAATGGCGTTATCCATGAAGTTCATGACCACCTGGTGGATCTTGGTTTCGTCGAGCATGAGCGTCGGGAATGTGGCCGGCCGCTTGAACTCCAGCGTCACATCGCGCGACTTGGCGGTTTCCTGCAGCTGCTCGATTTCGCTCTGCACCACTTCGCTGAGGCTGGTCGGCACCGGCTCGATGACGAATTTACCGGTGCTGAGCCGCGATAGGTTCAGCAGGTCGGAAATGAGGTAGACCATGCGCTGGGCGCTGGCGTACGACTGGGTCAGCAGCTGCTTCTGCTGGGCATTCAGCTTGCCGACGTCGCCCTCCAGCACCATGCTCAGGTAGCCCTTCACGCTGGTAAGCGGCGTGCGCAGCTGGTGGCTGGCCATGCTGATGAACTCGTCTTTGGTGGCATCGAGCGCCTGCAGCTTGTCGTTGGTGCGGCGCAAACGCCGCGTCGCCTCATTGACATTGGCCTGCAGCGTCTCGTTGAAGTTCTGGATTTCCTGGAAATGCAGAGCATTCTGCATGCTAATGGCGATTTCATCCGCCGCTGTGCTGAGCAACCGACGGTCTTGACTGGTGTAGGCTTGACCCGAATCTTTGAAGCCAAGCGTCATATAACCCAGATCACCACGTGTCGTTCGTAGCCGCACCACCACAGCGATATCCCGGTCGTATAGCCGCCGCGCCACTGCGGGGTCGGCCTGACCCTCGTCCAAAACCACGATGTTCAGACCGGATTTTTCGGCGAACAAGTGCCTAAAATCGGCCCAGAGTTTCTTATCTGCCTCAGGCTGGAACCAATAGTTAAGCGATTGAGTCCGGATGGCCTCACTGATGATTTTCTGGCTGCCAGTCTGCATATCGTGCACATTCAACGTACGGACGAGCAGCTCTCCCAGCCGGTCCAGCACATCTTGCGGATCATAAAAATTCCTAAAGAATACACGGGTCGTTATTCTATCGAAATATGAACGAAGCGGCTGTACGCTAAAGGCGACTACGAGTGCCGTGACAAAGTAGGGTAATTGCTGCCATGTATCCAACCCGTTCGCAGTAGGCAAAGAGCGTGAGAGCAGACCAAAAACTATAAATGCGTATAAGAGAATAACCGTAGAGACTACCAATAAATAGGCAAATGCCCGAGCGATAATAAACCGTACATCAAACAGCCTGTGTCTCACAATGGCGTAGGCAACCAATAATGCCGTGACAAGCGCACTTAATGGCACTAAAATCTGCGACAAGGCATTATTCGCCAAGAATATACTGCCGCCGATGCTGATCACGATGAGCTGCAGGAAACTATATATTAACAACCGGCTCTGTGAGCTCCTTTTTCGGTTTTTACGATACCGTAGATAGTCGCGAACAATCAGCGACATGCCCCACCCGAAGAAAACGACCGCGTACGCCAGGACGAGTATATACAAGACACCTACCTGGCGGATGGCTATACCGTATTGGGTGATACTTGCAGATTGAATGAATAATGGAGTCCACCCGAGAGCAAGCAGTACTAATGGCATGGCTAGCCAATACTTCTGGTGTACGCGTTCGGTCTGCACATATTCGCGCGCAAACAGAAAAAAGGCATACGTCAGCAGGGGTGCTAGCGAAACAGCTATTCTCAGTAAGATGAGTGCTAGTGCATGCGTCTCGTGGAAAATTTGAGCAAGGAACTGCAATGAAAGCCAGGTGGATACAGCTGAAGCAAACAAGGCGAAGTACAGGTTCTGGCGCGTCTTACCAGAGCGGTACACTAAAAAGGCTATCGAGAAAATTCCCAATAACGAAATCAGATAGAGTACAATATAAAGTAAGAAAATCATTACGTTAGTGCTTACAAGCTTATAATAATTGACTGATGGCCGTATCACCAAATCATATGCAGACGCTCATTAGTCCGTCCTCTAGCGTTCCGCGTGGAGCGTTCCCTAAGTTTCCAAAATTTAAGAAGTACGATATTAAGAACGACCATGCGAATTACGCTCGCTATTACGAACAGCTAGAGCCAGCATCCGACTTCAGTCCTAATAATATTGCAGTCTGGCTCGATATTAACGATGACTTATGCATAGCGGAGAGTCACCACAATTTGATACTGCGCTACAGTTGCCCCTTTCTAGGTAATGATACTGTCTTTTCTATTGTCGGTACCCACCAGCCGGGCCAGACCATTACAGAGCTTTTCGCTTATCAGCAAGCTAATGGGCACCCGCAAGAGCTCACTATGATACCCGAGGGCGTAGTCAACGCACTCTCCGACCAAGATAGAAAGATGCTGGAGATTGTCGAAGATACTGAAAACTTCGACTACGTATACACTGTGGCTGAAAAAGCAGACTTGAGCCGTCCCGAGCAGGCAAAATTCCGTCGCACGATCAATCGCTTCACACGCGATTATGGGGACGACACCACGCTGAAGCATCTCGGCACTCTCAGTGATAAAGAAGCCAGTCATCTCATGGAATCCCTCCTCACCTGGAAGTCGGGTAATGTAGTCAGTAATAATGACAAGCTCAATATTGAGCGTGTGGCCCTTGAACGCTATTTTAACCAGAGGAAATATCTACGGCCACACGTAGCAGAGGTTTGGATTGCGGGTGAGTTGGCTGCTTTTGCGCTGTACTCTTACCCACCGCAGCAATCCTACGCTATTATCAATCACATAAAATGCAACTACGCTTATAGAAACATCTTCGACTTCATATTTTTTTGCATTGTCAGTCATTTACAGACTAAGGGCATAACGTATGCCAATGGCGAGCAGGATTTAGGCATTGCGGGCATCCGTGATTATAAGCATAAGCTAGGGCCTGCAGCGTATCTCAAGCGATATACCATTCGTCCCCGCTCTTAAGCCGTAAGATACCAGTAGCGCAACTGGTCTAGTTCAATGAGTTCATTCGAGAGAGACAGTACGCCCGATCCTTCGACATATCGTTTGACAAGTCTTGGAACGTACACAGAAGAACGATTGGTAGTCTCAAAAACCACTAGCGTAGCGCGCTGTCTTTCAGCGATAAGCCTACTCGCCAGATCTATCACGGCCGCGGACTGAGCCTGAGCCCCCTTTCTGCTGATGAGTTCAGGGTAATACAAAACGGCCTGTTCGCTAGTAGCGGCTTCTTCTTTTATCTTCTGTCTGAATGCTTCGCTCAGCCAGGTGCAGGCACTGATATCTTCCTGGAACATACCGAAGCAGACTGGTCGACCATGATCGTACTTGATAATCGTGCTGGTACCTTCGGCCAATAACATATCCAAGAAGAACTCTCGAGACTCTTCCATCGACACTGGATGGAATTCGCCTAATTCACCGAACCTCGACTCACATATTTCCCATAGCTCATCTACTAAACGATCATCAGCCGCTAAATCTTCGGCCGTAAGAAGTTTAGCTCCATCGTTTCCTATTGATTCAAGTGCTGTAGGGTTGGCACGATATTGTTGCCAAGTCTCGGATAAAGAAGTGGTTGTTGAGATTCCTGAGCCTTCTACAACGGGCTGTAATAACCCCTTGAAGACACTCATACTGGCGACGCGCTTTGTCTCATCGGCAATAGTTGGATCAATAAAATCTGCGGGATGCATATTATTAAAACTCGGCTGGCTCGTCAGCGCTTCTACCTCAGCAATATATTCGCTAGCAGGACTCTCCACGATTACCGCTGCATCAGCCAGGGGCCCATGCGTCTCGAGGATTAGGCCGCTTAGTATCGTAGAGGATATCGTTAATAGATACGTCTGGGCTCGTTGCGTCAGTTGACGGCAGCGAGCTGCGTCATAGCCGGCAGCATAATCGATAGAAACGAGCCAGGGCAGCCTTTTTCCTTCATAGACCCCCCATTTTGTAGTGCTGTCATTTGCCGCGGCTTCATATAGAGGCTGACTGATTAATCCCAGCTCTCTGAATGAGGTGCTAGCTGCACTACGCAACTCCCTATACTCTTGATAATTGATGACGGATGGGCCACTTTCACCGGTCCCAAATGTATTTGTAGATGTTTCGTACATATCGTCTCTTAACTTTGTTTATGAGTGAGCGCAAGAAGCACAGATTATTTAGCCCGTAGCCTAACCATACCATATTTAGAGTGTCTGATTTAAGAAATGCCTCCTCATAAAGATTCGTTGAATTTACTGTGTATACTCCGTATGATATAGCTATGGCGAAAATTGCGATTATTGAGGATGACCGGGCGATCTCACAGATGTACCGGATCAAGTTCGAGGCCGAGGGCTACGACGTGGAAACGGCTGAAAACGGCAAACTCGGACTGGAACTGGTCGGGAAAATGCGGCCGGACATCATCCTGCTGGACCTGATGATGCCCGAAATGAACGGCGATGAGATGCTGGAAAAGATGCGCGCGACCGATTGGGGCAAAGACATCAAGGTGATAATCCTGACCAACATGGGCGAGCAGGAAGCGCCGGCCAGCGTCAAGCAGCAGAACGTCCGCCGCTTCATCGTCAAGGCCGAAATGACGCCGCGGCAGGTCGCCGAAATGGTCCAAAACGAACTGGCGGCCTGAGGACGGCATGCGCGTCGCACTGCTTGGGTTTGATACGGAGGGCAAGGCCTCGTACGAGTACTGGCGGCGGCAGGGCGCAGAAATTACGATCTGCGACCAAAAACCAGATCTGGAAGTACCCGATGGCGTGGACACGCAGCTAGGTGACGGCTACCTGGATGATCTGGACCGGTTCGATGTGCTGGTGCGCACCGCCGGCATGCCGCCGCGGGTGATTCTAGAAAAGAATCCGAATGTTGTTGCTAAAATTACAACTCACATCAATGAGTTTTTGCGGGTCTGCCCCACCCGGAATATCATCGGCGTCACGGGCACTAAGGGCAAAGGCACGACCTCTACGCTCATTACACGTATGCTCGAAGCCACGGGGCGGGAGGTATATTTGGGCGGCAACATCGGCGTACCGCCACTTACTTTTCAAGACAAATTGACCGCCGATTCATGGGTAGTACTGGAGCTATCAAGCTTTCAGCTGATTGATTTACAGCGTTCGCCGCATATCGGCGTCTGCCTCATGGTAGTACCCGAGCACCTGAACTGGCACCAGGACATGGCCGAGTATAAGGCCGCCAAGAGCCGTTTGTTTGAGTTCCAATCTTCCGACGATGTGGCGATTTATCTCCCGAAGAATGAGAATTCGCTGGAGATTGCCAGTGCTGGCGCTGGGCGCAAATTACCCTACTACCGTTCGCCGGGCGCCTGGGTGAACGGCAATATGATTACCATAGATGGCACCGAGATCTGCACGACCGACGAATTGAAGCTGCTTGGGCAGCACAACTGGCAGAATGTCTGTGCCGCGCTCACCGCTTATTGGCAAGTCGACCAGAACATTGACGCTGTACGCTCAGTTCTGACTACTTTCTCCGGCCTGGAACACCGGCTAGAGTTCGTCCGGGAGCTCGACGGTGTGCGCTACTACGATGACAGCTTCGGTACCACGCCGGAAACGGCCATCGTGGCGTTGCAGGCATTTACAGAACCCAAAGTCGTGATTTTGGGCGGCTCGGACAAAGGTGCCAGCTACGATGAGCTGGCTCAGGCCGTCACCGAAAATAACGTGCGGGTGGCCTTGCTCATCGGCGAACAGGCCGGGCGCATGCAAGCGGCGCTCGAAAAAGCCGGATTTAACGATTACCAGCCGGGTGGGCAGACGATGGCCGAAATCGTGGCAAATACCCGGAACGCCGCACGGGATGGCGATGTAGTGCTGCTGTCGACCGGCTGCGCCAGTTTTGATATGTTCGCGAACTACAAAGACCGTGGCAACCAGTTCAAGGAACAAGTTTCAAAACTCGTTTGAGCTGGGCGACAACGGCGGTTTCGGGCTGGATGACTTCGGCGCGGCCAGCCACGATGGTTTTGATCTGCTGCTCAATCCAGTGGTAATGGGTACAGCCGAGTACGATCACATCGGCGCCGGCTGCCAGTGCCGGCTCGATTTCACGGCGGATGCGTTGTTCGTTCATCTGGCTGTGCTCGATGAGCGCTGACCAATCGGCGCAGTCCGGTTCCAGGAACGTACAGGCCTGGCCATAGGTTGCCTTCAGCCAAGCGTAGCGCTCGCTGGCCAACGTAGTCGGCGTGGCGCAGATGGCAACCACACCGCTTTTCGTGAGCGCGGCAGCCGGCTTGACCATCGGCTCGAGCGCCACCATCGGTACGTCGAAGGCCCCGCGCAGGCGCCGGGCAAGCGTGGTACTTACGGTGTTGCAGGCGATAACGATAGCATCACAATGTTTATCAACCAGATCCTGGAAAATCGGTAGCACGAAGCCGTAAATCTCATCGGGATCTTTCGTGGCATAAGGAAAATGCTCCGGCGTATCGTGCATGAACAGCACCTCAGCCTCCGGCAGCTCTTTTTCGATAGCCCGCGCCACACTCAGGCCGCCGATTCCCGAGTCAAACACCCCGATTTTCATGTCGTCTCGGAAGTAGTGGCCCGCGCGGCCCGTATCACATTATCAAAAAGAGCACAGATGGTGAGTGGGCCGACGCCGCCCTTTTTAGGTGTGACCGTCAGGTCGTCGCGTTCGTACACATCATCGGCCAGATCGCCGACGGTCTTACCCTGCTCGCCGGCCACACCAGCGTCCACCACCACGGCGCCTTCTTTAATCAGCGCGCTCGTGATAAGTCCCGGCTGGCCGGTAGCGGTGATGATGACATCTGCTTCCGAAATGACTGCCGCGCGGTCGGTCGTCTTACTGTCGACGACCGCTACATCGTACTCCGAAGTAGTGAGCATACCTAGGAGCGGCGCGCCGACCAGCTTACCGCGGCCGACCAGCACGATCTTTTTGCCACGCAATTCGATGTTGTAGCCGGCCAGCAGCCACAGGATAGCCAGCGGCGTAGCCGGATCGAGCGTGGCATTTCGCCCCAGCGCATCGACATCTTTCTCTGGCGCTACCAAATCGACGATCACATCAGTCTGCGACGGGTCTTCCAGCGGCAGCTGGACGATGATGCCATGGACCGAATCGTCCGCATTTAGTTGCTTGATAAGTGCCGGCGCCTGGGCCTGCGCCACCTGGTGCACATCGACGTCCACCAGGATATCGGCGCCGTAGCGCTGCTTCATGCGCACATAGGTCGCGATAGCCGGGTGATCGACGGTGATAATGATGGCCAGCTTGGGCGCGACGCCCCACGCTTGCCGCAGACCACGCACTTCGTGCGCTTGGCGCTCCTTGATAAACCCAGCCAGCTCGCTACCGTTCAGTAATTTCATCAAATCCATTGTAACATCGATATCAGTGCGCCCTGATTGCACATGCTCTTCTTTTTCTATATGCTGAAGATAAACTTAAACAGGCACCGTAGGCACTATGGAACCAACTCCCAGCACTCCACCAACCCCAGAGGCCCCGACTCCACAGCCAGTAACCCCGCCCCGGCCCGAGCAGCAACCAGAGGTCGAAGCCGTTCCGAGCAGCTGGCCAGGCATATTCGGCGTCTATAAATATTCGAAGGCCGCCATACGGTTCAACCTGGGAACGAACGTCTGGCTTATCATTATCACGGCCGTACTGGGCGGGGCCGCCGAGGCAGGTTCCCGGGAAGGGCACAATGCTTTCGCGGGGATAATCGGCTATCTGCTGAGCATGCTTTTCGGTGCCGCTTTTACGCTTTCCCAGATCGCCAGCGTCCGGCGTACCAAACTATCGTTTGAGGGGGCGCTTAAAAATGCTTTACCGCTGTGGATCAAGTACTTCCTGCTGACGATCCTAGTGAATATCACGTACATTATCAGCTTTTTGCTGCTCGTCATTCCCTTCTTCTTCGTACTGCCCCGCCTGATGCTGGCGACGTACTTTTTGGTCGATAAACGGATGGGTGTACTCGCAGCCTACAAAGCCAGCTGGCACGCCACCAAAGGCCACCTCATGAAGCCGTGGAATGTGGTGGCTGGCAACGTTCTCATCGGCCTCTTGATGTTCACTATCATCGGCATACCGTTCAGTATCTATTTCTACATCATGTACAGCGCTGCGCTGGCGGTGCTCTATGAAATGCTGCAAACTGCGCAGCCGGCCGCAGCCGGCCCAACTCCTCCTGCCGATATACCGCCGACGCCGGCCGCTACCATCTAGAGTCTTGCCAAAACAGAGGTGTTTTGGTACACTAACCCCCGTTGCGTCCTTAGTTTGAAAGTATAAAGTTTAGAAAGTTCTTAAAGTGCCCCACACTTTGTGACCTTCCAATTACCACTTTTAACTAGGAAATGCGGCGCATTTCCGGGCCAGTAGCTCAGCTGGTTAGAGCACCTGCCTCTTAAGCAGGGTGTCGAGGGTTCAAGTCCCTCCTGGCCCTCCATACAAAGAGTCCACCCGAAGCGGTGGGCTTTTTGTATGGTTAGCGAGCGGGCTTGAGCACTCGGCACGCCGGGAAGGGTGGCGAGGTGAGACATGCCGGTGGCATGTCGCAAGGAAACGTTCCGGGGCAAGCTACGCTTGCCGCCGCGAACTTTCGGGCCTGCCGAAGGTAGGTCAAGTCCCTCCTGGCCCCCTATTTTGATCAAATATTACCAAAATAATTTCTATAATTGGCACTCTTGACATGAGAGTGCCAGATTTGGTATATAATAACTAGGTGGGCCACCACCGAATTTGATTTAACAATTTAATGTCAGTCGCTACTCCGCTGGTCTTGTGGGTTATCGGAGCCAAAGAGTTGCATTAAAATACAATCACCCTGGCAGCAACACTCCTGTAACGATGGATCAGCCGGTTTAGCGGAAAAAGGAGGTTAGCTATGTTTGATTTAGTACGTCGTCCAACTGACGCACTTGGCTTATCTACCTTTGAAGAAATAGATAAGCTGGTCGATAACTTTTGGCGTTCGGCGGGCATGCCGAGCAGTTCGTTTAGCCTGCCGTCGGTAGACATTTACAGCCAGGATGACAAGCACATGGTCGTCGAGATGCAAGCACCTGGCTTTGACCCTGAAGACATCGAGTTGAATGTCCGTAACGGCGTCCTCGAAGTCCGTGGCGAGAAGACTGAAAAGGACGAGCAAAAGGATGGCAAACGAAGCTACCTGGTTCGTGAACGCAACGCCAGCTTTGCCCGTCGAGTTGTCCTGCCGGAAGGCGCTGATGCCGACAACATAACGGCCGAGCTAGACAAGGGTTTGCTGAAAGTCACCGTACCGGTTATCCGTCCGGAGGCCAAGCGTATCAAGATCAGCGGCAGCAAAGGCGATACCGCCAAAAAGCTGACAGCAAAAGCTTAAAAAGCAGTAGCTGCCCGGTATCCATAAACTCCACCCGCAACGGGTGGAGTTTTCTTTGCAGAGAACATGATGCGACATGAACACCTTGCTACAGCTTGCGTGGCAGAAGTTGCGGGCTGCCGGAGGTAGGTCAAGTCCCTGCCCGCCTGTCGGCCAGACAGGCCGGGCCTCCTGATCAATCAAACATATTATCTGCGAATTACGCTGATTCATTGCAGCAAGTAATGGTATGATGGTTATGGCAAAACCTATAACGCACATATTTGAAACACATGGATGATCTGATTATTTTTTGCGCCAAGTACCTCTTGTTTGTCGTAGCCCTCGGCTGGGTCGTGGCCTGGGTGCGCGTCAGCAAACACGGCAAAAAACAGTTCCTGGTTGCTACCATATTTGCCGGCATCGTTGCCCTGGCACTATCGAGGGTGGCAAGTCACTTGTATTTCGACCCCCGACCCTTTGTCACTGAGCATGTCAAACCGCTCATCTCCCATGTAGCCGACAACGGTTTCCCGTCTGACCACGCCTTGCTGACGATGACCCTGACCGCCATCACGTACTTATTCAGTAAAAAGATCGCCGGCGGCATGTTCGTCTTGACCGTGCTGGTCGGGGTCGCCCGAGTACTCGCCAAAGTACATTCACCACTCGATATCGCTGGCGGGTGGCTACTGGGCGTCATCGGCGCCATCGTCGGTTTTTACGCTATGCGGTACGTATTCAGTCGATACCGTAAAACCGACGGGTCTGTCTGAGCCAAGCCTTAATTTTCTACGCAGCTGCGCAATAACACACCGTGCGGCAGGCGTTCGGCGCTGCCACCAGGAGCGGCGACCGAGATAGTGTCGCCTATATTCGGGTGTTGGGCCGCGGGAAACTGGCATACTATGGCATACGCCTGGCCCGTCTGAAAGGTAGCGGCCATTATCCCGTTCTCGTGCTGCAGGGCGCTGACTTTGCCGGTAAACAGCAGTGCCGTGTCGCCATAACTACTGTAAAAATCATCGTGCTGCATGGCCAGAGCCAGCTGTGCCGGCGAGACGCGTTCAATGTTTACAGTCTGCCGGGCGTGCAGGTAGCCGAACCAGAACGACGCACCATTCGCGAGAAGCAGCACGAGCGCAATACCCGCTATCAGTAGTTTTGTGTTTCGATTCATAGTCATTCCCCTTCCATTCGTTACATGTTCTTTCAGTGCACTACTCGGTACATCCCAGAGGGCCCGCCCCCAGATTGCGAGTTTGCCCAGCTTGCTCGGTTCAGCGCTCAGCAAATCATCGAATGTCTGCACCATCGGCTGCCCATACTGCTGGCGGTACGCCGCCGGGTACAACGCGACCAGTTTGGCGTAGATATCCGTAGAGGGAGCACTAGGCCGGTGTACCATAGCTCGCCTCCAAAACTTGCCGTTGTCGGGCGAGTAGCAGACTGTTCTCGTAATAGGCGAGTTCTGCGCTGAGCGCACGCTTGCCTTTCTCGGTCAGGCGGTAATAGCGGCGCCGGGGATCTTCCGGATGCACTACTTCGGCAACCAGAGCCTGTTCATTAAGCTGTTTGATACTGGTGTAGAGTGCTCCGGGACTAAGCCGTATCTTGTCGTCACTGTCATCGAGCACTTGTTTGATAATTTCGTAGCCATGGCGCTCCCTGAGGCTTAAGGCCAACAAGATGCTGAACGCCACCTGTGGTAATTGGTTGTACTGTCGTTTCATGTTTCCATAATATATCTTATTTAGATATATGTCAAATTTAGATATGTCTTATTTAGAAATATGCTGAGACTGATTTAGCGGCGCTTGGCACGAGCGACGGCACCCGCGTGGCGGAAACCAAGGGCGGCCAGAAAAAGCAACAGGATGCCGGCGATGAGCGCACCGAATGCCGCGCAGTAAGCAACCAGTGCCATGGTATCGAAGGCGTAGGCATTCAGCAGCATGCCGCGCAGCGTCTCGCCTTTGAACACCGTGTTCACTTTGGCTGCCAGGGCAGTATCAGACGGATCCGCCATGGAGGCTGCGCTCAGTTCGGAATAGGTCTTGCCACCCCCGATTTCTTTCAAGTGAACCGCGATGTAGTGGTCGGCGAAGACCTCGGCCTGGGCACCGGTGAGCAATTGCTGGCCGGCATAGGCAGCAACTGCCTGCTGGTCAGCCGCGGGGAGCGACGTCAGCCCACTGCTGCCTGCTGCTGGGAACATGACTTTTTCGTCCGCCAGCTGGTTGTGCACCTGCGTATGTATGAAGCTATGAGCGTAAAACAGTGCCCCTGAAGCAGCCAGCAGTACGATAGCTAGGATAACCCCGGTGGAGGAGATGAGTTTGTCGAGCGTGCTGCGATTCATTGGTAGTGTCCTATTTAGCTTGCTGAGCACATTCTAGCATAAGCAGTACGGGCGCACGCTAAAGAGGATTTTTGGGCAGACGGACCGTGAATATCGAGCCGGCGCCCGGCTTCGAGCTGACTTTTATGCTACCGTGGTGCAGATCCACGATACTCTTGGCCAGGTACAGCCCCAGGCCGGTACCGTCCGTGCCTTCGCTGGCGAGATTATCGAGCCGGGTGAATTTGCCGAACAGCCGCGCAATTTCGGCCCGGGTCATGCCACTGCCCGTATCGGCCACGGTAATGGTGTGCGCCGCCGTGCCGGGCTTCAGCGTCACGGTAACGGTACCCCGCGGCGGCGTGTATTTGCGAGCGTTACTCAGCAGGTTATCGACCACCATCGCCAGCCGTTCCGGGTCGCCGTAGAGCCGTACCGGCTTATCAGGAAGTTCGAGCTTGAGTTTCAAATGGCGTTCACGCGCCAGCAGCTTTTGCTGCGGCCACATGGTCTGGAGCCAGGCGGCGAGATCGATTTCCTGGCGGTTCAGCACCAGCCGGCCCGATTCAAGCTTGGCGACATTCAACAGATCATCGGCGATTTTGAGCAGGCGCTCATTGGCGTCAAAGGCGTCCTGCACCGTCCGCCGCTGCTGCAACGTCAGCTTGCCCACATACCCCTCCTGCAGCATACCCAGCAGCATGCGCACACCGCTGGCCGGTGTACGCAGCTGGTGCGATGCCAGCGACACGAAGTCGCCCTTGGCCGCTTCGAGCATCCGTTCGTCAGTGATGTCCTGCGCTGTACCGTACAGCTGTACCGCTTTGCCACGCCGGTTGGTTACCACCTTTCCCTCGGTGTGGATGATCTGCACCTTATTGCCACGCTTCACGATCCGGTGGTCGTAACTGAACGGCTTGTGCGTTTTGAGCGACCGCTCGATGATACCTGCCACCCAGCTCCTATCATCCGGATGTATGTGGCGCAAATAATCTTCGTAGGTGCTATGGGACGATTCGGGGCCCAGACCGAATATGTCGTACAGCTCGTCCGACCAGCGGATCGTATTATTCGCCACGTCCCACTCCCAGCTGCCGACCCGGGCGATCGCCTGTGCCCGCCGCAGCGCCGCAGCGGCGATGAGCGCTTCTTCCTGTTTCTGTAGCAGCAACCGGGTGATGAGGTCCGATATCGTACCGACAAGCAACAATAAGACCGTAAAGAAGATGATGCTGTTCAGGACATAGGTCAGATTGGTCGCCTGGTGCGTCACCGCGTCGGGACTATGGATGATGCCGAGATAATTCGCCAGGATGACCGCATCGTAACCAAGTGCCGACCCACTCGCGGCGATATACACGCTCGCCCGGCCGAACAGCGGCGCCGACATCAGGATCGGCAGCGCGTAGAGCAGCATGCTACGGCTCTCTATACCGCCCTTGCTATAGATGAAGTAGCTGATAAAAAGGACGTCGAACGCCAGCATGCTGAGAGCTAGTGCCCGGTAGTATGTCTCGCGACGACGCAGGTGGCTCAACCCGTAAAACAGCACGTTGCTGCCCACCGCGACCGCAGCGATGACGAGACTCGATAGTCGCTCATGCGTCAGCCCCGATCCAAGATACAGCGAAACGAGCGCCGGCGCGATGATGGCGAGTAGCAACAGCCAGCGCAACCGAATATACCAACGGGTATGTCGGATAAGTTCCAGGCCGGATTTTGGCATATGGGCCACGGTTTTAATTATAAAGTGTGCCTCGTCTAAAAAACTAGTGTTTCGGCTTGGACTTCGGCACCGTCAGCTTGGGCCGGCGACCAGGACGGCGCGTCTTTTTGGCATTACGCACCGCCCGGGCAAACTGGCGCTCGGTTTCATTGTCGGCAAAACGCGCCACCGGATCGGTGATAAGTATGGGATTTTTGGACCGTTCGTCAAGCTTCTTGAGCAGGTCGATCGCCGTCCGCTCCAGCAACCACTCCCGGCCCGGCGCCGTTTCGCCGATAGCCGTCACGTGCCACAAACCAGCGCCACGCTCATCGGCAGTCATGATACCGAGCGGGTTGACCAGCAGCGACGGGCCGGCCGGCAAGAGCGCATTGGTCTGCGCGATCAGTGCCTCGGCCTTTTTCGGGTCGGTCACGAACAGCTCAATCGCCAGCGTCCAGACACCCTTCTGCGCGATCCGCACGCCCGATATGTTCTGATTCGCCATCCAGATGATTTCGCCGTTCAAGCCCCGGATGCGAGTCGAGCGCAAGGTGATTCGCTCCACCACGCCCTGTAAACCGTTCGGTTCGATAGTGATCAGATCGCCCACTCCGAACCAGTGCTCGGCCATCATGCCACCGCCGAAGGCGAAATCGCGCAGCAGCGGGCTGAACACGCCACCAAGCACGATGGCCAGCAGCGCACTGGCACCGACCAGGGCGGTCGGCTGCTGGTGCGGATGGCTGATGATCCACCAGAAATACAGGCCGACCACCAGCAGCACGACGCGCACGATAGCGATCGATAGGATGATCCACGTCTCGATCCGCCGCAGCCGGTTCACCGTGCCCAGATCGCTCGATTCATCCGCCTGCTTGCCGACACTGCGACTCAGGCGGCGCAGCAGCACCGTACAGAATTTCCCCACCACCAGCGCGATGATTACGCAGGCCAGCAGGATAAGCAGGGAGTTGCCGCCGAACAGCGTATCGGCCACTTTGCGCAGCGGCCCGACGCTCTTTTGCAGGCTCATTTCGCCGTCGCCGAACCGGGGTGTTAGGAGCATAAGTAAAACGCCTTTCTTATTGACATGAAATGCGGCCAGCTAGCTGGCCGTCGTTACACCCTATGATACCGTGTCTGACCGACTGTTGCCAAACGAACACTTTGATTTCACAGCTTGTTTTCAG
>Ga0164242_10000412_pt1 | contig 52397 bp, 43 predicted proteins | sample OricomgcompostMG_FD_108783 | JGI IMG/M metagenome (GOLD analysis project Ga0164242, IMG submission 108783) | Miracle-Growth compost microbial communities from Emeryville, California, USA - Original compost - Miracle growth compost (MG) ...
AGGCCCTCGATGTGATCGACATCGGGCTTCTGCATCAGTTCCAGGAACTGGCGGGCATAGGCCGACAGGCTCTCGACATAGCGGCGCTGGCCCTCGGCATAGATGGTGTCGAAGGCGAGGGAGGATTTGCCCGAGCCCGACAGGCCGGTCAGCACGGTCAGGGTATCGCGCGGAATCTCGACATCGACGTTCTTGAGATTGTGCTCGCGGGCGCCGCGGATGGAGATGTTCTTGAGCATAGGAAGGCCGCAAATGGGGTCGGAACCCGGGTTACGCAAGGCGAGCGGCCTTTTACCACCGCCGTTTCGCATTTGTTGGGGATTGACTCGAATCCACCAGGAACATAATAGGAACAAACACTAGGCGCAACTGAGGGACCCGCCTATGTTCGGCCCTCACACGGGAGACAGGTCATGGCGGGTAGCGTCAACAAGGTGATTTTGGTCGGCAATCTGGGCAAGGACCCGGAAGTACGCCGCATGACCTCGGGCGAGCCGGTGGTGAACCTTTCGCTGGCGACCTCGGAAAGCTGGCGCGACAAGGCCAGCGGCGAGCGCAAGGAAAAGACCGAGTGGCACCGGGTGGTGATTTTCAACAAGAACCTGGCCGAGGTGGCGGAGAAATATCTGCGCAAGGGCTCGAAAGTGTATGTCGAGGGCCAGCTTCAGACCCGCAAATGGACCGACAAGGACGGGGCCGAGAAATACTCCACCGAAGTGGTGTTGCAGAATTTCCGCGGCGAACTGACCATGCTGGATGGCCGCAATGGCGGCGAGGGCGGCGGCGGCAACTTTGGCGGCGGCCGCAGCGGCGCCGGCGAGGCCCCGGCCAGCTTCCAGCGCGACGAGATGGATGACGAGATTCCGTTCTGAATTGGAATGACTCCCCATGGGCGGCCTTGAGCCGCCCATCCAGGGCAACAGGCTTAGGCGATTGCGGCTCTGGATGGCCGGGTCAAGCCCGGCGATGGTGAGAATGGGAATGGTTCGCTCCCGGAGTCTTTTTGTATTTCCAATCGTGGCTCTGCTCACCGGCTGCGCCGCCTCTTCCGGCCAGCCGGCCTCCCATATCGCCGAGCCCGCCATCGCCGCGGCCTACCGGCCGCTGCATGGCCGCGTGCATCTGGGGCTGGACAGCGCCGAAGGCGCGGCGGTGGTGATCGCGCCCGGCATCGCCGTCACCAACCATCACAATGACGAGATGGTCGATCCCCGGCAGGTGATCGGCGTTGCCAGTCAATCCGACCTGCTGTTCTTCCGCGTCCAGACAAGCGCCGCGCCGCCCCGGGCGCAGCCGGTGGTGGGCGAGCTCGTCACCGCCTACGGCCAGGGGGCGGACGTCGAACTGCGGATCGCCCATGGCGTGGTGCACGACATCGCCACCGAGCCCGGCTTCGCCATCGCGCGCTGGTTCACGTTCGAGGGCGATGCCGGTCCGGGCTTCTCCGGCGGGCCGGTGGTGGATGCGAAAGGGCGGCTGGTCGGCATCACCTTCGCCTACAAGGATGTGGGGACAAGACGGCTGATCTATGCCTATGACATGGCCCGGGTTCAGGCCGAACTGAACAACCTGTCCGCCAGCCGCCCCGGGCGCTGAAAAGACCAGTCGAATCAGGAGCTTCGGCGCTGCGGAATTGCTGGCTCCGCCGGGGCGGAAATGCTAGGAATCGGGCCCGTTTTCCAGCCCCTTGCCGGGCCCTTCCGAGGATCGGTTTTGAGCGATACTTCCGACCTGCCGCCGGGCGGACTTCCGCCGGGCGATCTGCCGCCGCAAAGCGGCCTGCCCGCGGCCCCGGTCGCCATCGAAGACGAACTGAAGAAATCCTATCTCGATTACGCCATGAGCGTGATCGTCAGCCGTGCGCTGCCCGATGCGCGCGACGGCCTCAAGCCCGTGCATCGCCGCATCCTGTTTTCGATGCATGAGAGCGGCTACACGCCCGACAAGGCCTATCGCAAATGCGCCCGCATCACCGGCGACACGATGGGTAAGTATCATCCGCACGGCAACCTGGCGATTTATGACGCGCTGGTGCGCCTGGCGCAGGATTTCTCCATGCGCCTGCCGCTGGTCGATGGCCAGGGCAATTTCGGCAGCGTCGATGGCGATCCGCCTGCCGCCGAACGGTATACCGAAGCGCGCCTGGCCAAATCCGCGATGGCGCTGCTGGAGGATCTCGACAAGGATACGGTCGATTTCCGCGACAATTACGACGGCAGCGAAAGCGAGCCGGTGGTGCTGCCGGCGCGCTTCCCCAATGTGCTGGTCAACGGTTCGGCCGGCATCGCCGTCGGCATGGCCACCAATATCCCGCCGCACAATCTGGGCGAGGTGATCGATGCCTGTCTCGCCTATATCGAGGACCCGTCGATCAACCTGGAGGCCTTGACCGAGATCGTGCCGGGACCCGACTTCCCCACCGGCGGCCTGATCATCGGCCGGCTGGCGGCGAAGGCGGCCCTGGCGCGCGGCCGCGGCAGCGTCCTGATGCGCGCCCGCTGCACCATCGAGGAAATCCGGAAAGACCGCGACGCCATCATCGTCACCGAGATTCCCTATATGGTGAACAAGGCGGTGCTGCAGGAGCGCATCGCCGAACTGGTGCGCGACAAGCGCGTGGAGGGAATCTCCGACATCCGCGACGAAAGCGACCGCCACGGCATGCGCGTGGTGATCGAGTTGAAGCGCGACGCCTCGGGCGAGGTGGTGCTGAACCAGCTTTATCGCTACAGCCAGTTGCAGCAGAGCTTCGGCGTCAACATGCTGGCGCTGAACGACGGCCGTCCGCAGCAGATGAACCTGAAGGAGTTCATCGCCGCCTTCGTCGGCTTCCGCGAGGAGGTCGTCACCCGCCGCACCAAGTTCGAACTGAACAAGGCGCGCGACCGCGGCCATGTCCTAGTCGGCCTGGCGGTGGCGGTGGCGAACATCGACGAGGTCATCCGCCTGATCCGCGCCGCCCCCGACGCGGCCACCGCCCGCGAGCAGTTGATGGCGCGGGCCTGGCCGGCGCGCGACGTGGCGCCGCTGGTGGCGCTGATCGCCGATCCCCGCCATACGATGGACGGCGACACCATCCGCCTCTCCGAGGAGCAGGCCAAGGCCATCCTCGACCTGCGCCTGCAACGGCTGACCGCCCTGGGCGTGGACGAGATCAACGCCGAGGCGGCCAAGCTGGGCGAGGCGATCAAGGATTATCTCGACATTCTCTCCAGCCGTGGCCGCGTCCTTGCCATCATCAAGGACGAGCTGGGCGCGGTGCGGGCCGAATTCGCCACCCCGCGCAGGACCGAGCTGATCGACGCCGAGGTCGAGATCGAGGACGAGGCGTTGATCGAGCGCGAGGATGTCGCCGTCACCGTCACCCATAACGGCTATATCAAGCGCACGCCGCTCGACGAGTACCGGGTGCAGGGGCGTGGCGGCAAGGGCCGCTCCGGCATGGCGACGCGGGACGAGGATTTCGTCACCTCTCTGTTCGTCGCCAATACCCATGCGCCGATGCTGTTCTTCTCCTCCACCGGCATGGCCTATAAGCTCAAGGTCTGGCGGCTGCCCGAAGCGCGCATCGCCGGCAAGGGCAAGGCGATGGTCAATCTGCTGCCGCTGTCGGACGGCGAGCGCATCACCACCATCCTGGCGCTGCCGGACGAGAGCGAATGGGAAAAGCTGCATGTGGTCTTCGCCACCAAATCGGGCGATGTGCGGCGCAACGCTCTTTCCGATTTCGTGCAGGTCAACAAGTCCGGCAAGATCGCCATGAAGCTGGCGGATGGCGATGGCATCATCGGCGTCGCCACCTGCACCGAGGATGACGATTTCCTGCTCACCACCAGGCTGGGCAAGGCCATCCGTTTCGCCGTCACCGATGTGCGCGTCTTCAAGGGCCGCGATTCCACCGGCGTGCGCGGCATCAAGCTGGCAGATGGCGACGAAGTCGTCAGCCTGTCGCTGCTCTATCATTCCGACGCCAGCAGCGCCGAGGCGCGCGCCTATCTCAAACAGGCCAGCGCCGCCCGCCGCGCCGAAAGCGGCGAGGCCGAGGCTCCGGTCGAGGAGGCCGAGGACGCGGAAGAGGGCGGCGAGGAAGCCGCCTTGTCGCCGGAGCGCTATGCCCAGCTTGGCGCCCGCGAACAATTCGTGCTGGCGGTCTCCTCGGGTGGTTTCGGCAAGCGCAGTTCGTCCTATGAGTATCGCGTCACCGGCCGCGGCGGCTCGGGCATCGTCGCCATGGGCATGGGCAAGAAGAACAGCGCCGTCATTGCCGCCTTCCCGGTGGAAGAAAGCGACGACCTGATGCTGATCTCCGATGCCGGCCAGACCATCCGCATCGCCGTCGCCGACGTGTCGATCCAGGGCCGCGCCGCCGGCGGCGTCACCATCTTCAAGGTGGACGAAGGCGAGAAAGTGGTCTCGGTCGAGCGCATCGCCGATGTCGGCGGGGACGCGGCGTGAGCAGAAAGCGCATCGGGCTTTATCCTGGCACCTTCGATCCGGTGACGCTGGGCCATCTCGACATCGTCAAGCGGGCGGTGAAGCTGGTGGATACGCTGGTGATCGGCGTCGCCATCAACGCCGCCAAGGCGCCGCTTTTCACGCTGGAGGAGCGGTTGGCGATGCTCAAAGACGAGGCCGGCAAGATCGCCGCCGGCCGCGCCGCCATCGAGGTGCGGCCTTTCGACAATCTGCTGGTCAAGTTCGCCGAAGAGGTCGGCGCCAGCGTCATCATCCGCGGCCTGCGTGCCGTCTCGGACTTCGAGTTCGAGTTTCAGATGGTGGCGATGAACCAGCGCCTCTCCAGCGAGATCGAAACCGTCTTTCTGATGGCCGATCCCCGCCACCAGGCCATCGCCTCGCGCCTGGTCAAGGAAATCGCCCTGCTGGGCGGCGACGTCACGCCCTTCACCACGCCTCAGGTCGCCGAGGCTCTCGTCAAACGCTGCCAGGAACGCAAGTAAGGAAACCTCAATGGCCGACTATCTCATTCTCGAACTCAAGCACGGGCTGGTGAAGATCAGGTTGCGCGACGATCTGGCCCCCGGCCATGTGACACGCATCAAGACACTGGCAGGACAGGGCTTCTATGACGGCGTGGTCTTCCACCGCGTCATTCCCGGCTTCATGGCCCAGACCGGCGATCCCACCGGCACCGGCGGCGGCGGCTCGGACCTGCCCAACCTCAAGGCGGAATTTTCCGAAGAGCGGCACAAGCGCGGCACCGTCTCAGCGGCGCGTACCGCCAATCCCGACAGCGCCAACAGCCAGTTCTTCATCTGTTTCGACGATGCACCCTGGCTGGACCGGCAATATTCGGTCTGGGGCGAAGTGACCGAAGGCATGGACGTGGTCGACAAGATCAAGAAAGGCGGCGAGCACAATAACGGCGCCATCACCGGCGATCCCGACAAGATCATCAAGGCCCGCATCGAAGAAGGCGCGATGCCATGAAAACTTCGCCCCTGACGGTTTCGCTGGATCTGGCACTGGACGGCACGGGGGCGCCGCCCAAGGCCACTTATGAGGCGTCGCTGGGCGCGGCGGTTGGCGCGCTCAACTGGCTGCGCGAGCAGTACAGCGCCAAGTCGCTGGAACTACTGGGCATTCCGGCCCGTACCGACGATCTGAAAGCGGCGAGGGCGCGGGCCGCTGAGATCGCCAAGGGGTGCAAGACCGTCGCGGTGCTGGGCATCGGCGGCTCCAGCCTGGGCGGGCAGGCGCTGACGGCGCTGCGCAAGACTGTCGTGCCTTTCGTCGAATTCCACGACAATCCCGATCCTTTCTCCTGGACGGCGGCGCTGAAGCGCTTCGACCTCAAGAAGACCCACTTCATCGCCATCTCCAAGTCGGGCGGCACCGCCGAAACCCTGACCCAGGTGCTGACGGCAGCGGAGGCGCTGAAGAAGGCAGGGGTGAAGAACCTGGCCAGGCACTTCACCATCGTCACCGAGCCGCACAAAAGTGCGCTGGCGGATTTCGCCGACACTATCGGCGCGCCCAAGCTGGACCATCCCACAGGGGTGGGCGGGCGTTATTCGGTGCTGACCATGGTCGGTATCCTGCCGGCCATCCTGATGGGCATCGACGTGAAGCAGTTGCGTGCCGGCGCCGCCGCCGTGCTGGCGGCCACGCTGGCCGCCAAGACGCCTGCGGACGCGCCTGCCGCCACAGGCGCGGCTCTACATCACGCCCTGGCGCAGGAAGGCAAGCTCGCCACCACCATCCTCTGGCCTTACGCGGACGCCCTGGCGGTGTTCGGCGGCTGGTGGCGGCAGCTTTGGGCCGAGAGCCTGGGCAAGGACGGCAAGGGTTCCACCCCGGTCTCGGTGTTGGGGCCGGTGGATCAGCACAGCCAGTTGCAACTGTTCCGCGACGGCCCTGGCAACGCGCTTTTTAGCATCCTGTCGGTGGACATGAAGGGCCAGGGGCCGGCGGTGCCCAAGGCGGCCGCCAAGGCGTTGGGTCTGGACTATCTGGCGGGCAAGAAGCCGGGCGATCTGGTCGATGCCGAATGTCGCGCCACCGCCCAGACCCTGTTCAAGAACGGCCGGCCGGTGCGCACCCTCCATGTGCCCCGGGTCGATGCCTTCCACATGGGCGCGCTGATGATGCACTTCATGCTGGAAACCATCCTGATGGGAAAATTGATGAACGTTGATCCCTTTAACCAACCGGGAGTTGAGGAAGGCAAAGTTTTGGCCCGGCAGTATTTGGCTGAATCCTGATGGTCCGGTCCGGCCCTTCGCTTCGCTCCAGGCGTTCACGGTTCTCGCAGGTCCACTGGACCTGCTCGTGCGCTACGCGCACCGCCGCTCACCCATTCAACCAGCCCGGCGTGGAAGAAGGCAGGGTCCTGGCGCGGCAGTATCTGGCGCAGGCCTGATCCGGGTATGGCGGCGGACTGGGGACGCCTCTATTGGGACTGGCTGACCGGCCATGCCTTGCCGCTTTGGGCCAATGCGGGCGTGGATCGCGTCCAGGGCGGGTTCGAGGAACTGCTGGGGCAGGACGGGCGTGCCGTCGCCGCGCCGCGCCGGGCCCGCGTCCAGGGCCGCCAGAGCTTTGTTTTCGCCTCCGCCGGGTCGCTGGGTTGGGACGGTCCCTGGCGGGAGGTCGCGGGCCTGGGCCTGGACTATCTGGAACGCCGCTACCGCCGCGCCGACGGCCTCTACGCCACCCTGGCGGGGCCGGATGGGACGGTCATCGACCAGACCGCCATGATCTACGATCAGGCCTTCGCGCTGTTGGCCGCCGCCGCCCTGCAGCGGCATGGCCAGGGGCCGGGCGAAGCATATGCCTTGAGCTTGCTGGACCGCATCGAAGCCTTACGCCGCCACCCCGATGGCGGCTTCACCGAACCGGGCCCGCGCTTTCTCTCCAATCCCCACATGCATTTGCTCGAAGCGGCGCTGGCCTGGGTCGAGGCGGGTGGCCACGCCCGTTGGCGCGCGCTGGCCGGGAAGATCGTGGCGCTGGCGCTGACCTTCTTCATCGACCGGGAGCATGGCGTGCTGCTGGAGCAGTTCGATGCCGCCTGGACGCCCGCGCCGGGTGATGCCGGCGATAGCGTCGAGCCGGGCCATCTGTTCGAATGGGCCTGGCTGCTGGAACGCTGGGCTCGTCTTGGCGGCGGCGGCGAGGCGCATGATGCCGCCCTGCTGCTGTTCGAGTCCGGGCGCCGCAGCGTCGATGCCGCCCGCAACGTCGCCATCGACGAGACCGGGCGCGGGTTGCACCCTCGCCGCGCCACCGCCCGGCTCTGGCCGCAGACCGAGCGGCTCAAGGCGGCGCTGCTGCTGCGCCAGGAAGAAGAGGCTTGTGCGGCGGCGCGGGGCTTGTGGCAATATCTCCAGACGCCACGGCCGGGCCTGTGGCGCGACAAGATGGACGAAGAGGGACGGTTCGTGGACGAGCCCGCGCCCGCCAGTTCGCTCTATCACATCATCTGCGCCGTGGCGTCGCTGAAGGAATATGGGACACTGACATGACCGCCATTGTTCCTGTCATTCTCTCCGGCGGCGTCGGGGCGCGGCTCTGGCCGCTGTCGCGCAAATCCCGTCCCAAACAATTACTGCCGCTGGCGGGGCCCAACACCATGATCCAGGAAACGCTGGCCCGCGCCACTGGACCGGATTTCGCCGCGCCTCTGGTGATCTGCGGCGAGGATCACCGCTTCCTGGTGGCCGAGCAGGTGCGGGCGCTGGGCATCGCCGGCGCCGAGATCATCCTGGAGCCGATCGGGCGCAATACCGCGCCGGCCGCCGCCATCGCGGCGCTGCTTGTGGCGGCACGCGTTCCCGATGGGCTCGTGCTGCTGATGCCGTCCGATCACGTCATCGCCGACCGTGACGCTTTCCAGACAGCCGTGGCGGCGGCGGCGACGGCCGCGCGTGACGGAGCGCTGGTGACGTTTGGCATCGCGCCTTCGGCGCCGGAAACCGGCTATGGCTATATCAAGGGCGGCGCGCCGCTCGCCGATGCGCCAGGCGTGCTGGTGGTGGAACGTTTCGTGGAAAAGCCCGACCGCGCCACCGCCGAGACCTATCTTGCGTCCGGGGACTATTATTGGAACAGCGGCATGTTCCTGTTCGCCGCTTCCGCCTTCCTGGCCGAGATGGAGCGCCTCGAACCGGCGATGCTGGCAGCCTGCCGCCGGTCGCTGGAAGCCGCGGACCGGGGCACGGATTTCATCCGCCTGCCGCGCGATATCTTCGGCGGCTGTCCCTCGCAGTCGATCGACTACGCCATCATGGAGCATGCCGCCAGGGCAGCGGTGGTGCCGGTTGAAATAGGGTGGAACGATGTAGGGTCCTGGCAATCGCTCTGGGAGATCGCCGAACGCAACGGTGAGGGCAATGTGGTGCAGGGCGATGTGCTACTCCATGGCACGCGCCGGTCCTACATCCGCAGCGAAGGCCCGCTGGTTGCGGCTATCGGGATGGAAGATATTGTCGTGGTCGCTACGCCGGACGCCGTGCTGATCAGCCATCGCGGCGCCACCCAGGACGTTAAGAAGATCGTCGACGAACTGGAACGGCAGGAACGCCACCATCACATCCATCATCTGGGCATGGAAAAGCCGGAATAGCCGAATTGTTCTGCAATATTTCGTGTCTCCGTGTTGCCGGCGCGGCGCTCTAAAAGCACTCGGACCCTAGGAGCTTCTTCGTGACCCAGCCCATCGCCTTCATCGATCTTCAGGCCCAGCGCCGCCGCCTGGGCGAACCGCTGAATGCCGCCATCCAGGCCGCCGTGGAAGGTGGGCAATGGATTCTGGGGCCGCAGGTGGCGCAGTTCGAGAAGGAGATCGCGGCCTGGGTGGGTGTCCGCCATGCCGTCGCCTGTGCCAACGGCACTGACGCGCTCCTGCTGGTGCTGCGCGCCTGGGGCGTGGGGCCGGGTGATGCGGTCTTCGTGCCGGCCTTCACCTTCGCGGCGACCGGCGAAGTGGTGGCGCTGGCGGGAGCGTCTCCCGTTTTCGTCGATGTCTTGCCGGACACCTTCAACATGGACCCGGCCAGCCTGGAAACCGCTATCACGCTGGTGAAGCGCAATGGGAAATTGACGCCCAAAGTGGTGATGCCGGTCGATCTGTTCGGCCAGCCCGCCGACTATCGCGTCTTGGAGCCCATCGCCAAGCGCGAAGGGCTGAAGCTGTTCTGCGACACGGCACAGGGGTTCGGCGGCCTTTTGGATGGCAAGCGTGTCGGCGCCATCGGTGATGCCGCCGCGACCAGCTTCTTCCCCGCCAAGCCGCTCGGATGTTTCGGAGACGGCGGCGCCATGTTCACCAATGACGATGGCCTGAAGGATGATTTGCTGTCGTTGCGCATGCACGGCCAGGGCGGCCATCGCTATGAGCATGTCCATATCGGCTACAATTCCCGCCTGGATACCATCCAGGCGGCGATTCTGATCGAGAAGCTGAAGATATTCCCCGACGAGATCGAGCTGCGAAACCGGGTGGCACGGCGCTACAATGATGCCTTTGCCGGTTCCCACCGCATCGTCACGCCGCATGTAATTGAAGGCGCCACCTCGACCTGGGCCCAATATACGTTGCAGGTGGAGGACCGCGCCAAGTTCCAGGCCGACCTTAAGGCGGCGGGGGTGCCCACGGCGATCTATTATCCGATCCCTCTGTCGAAGCAGAAGGCCTATGCCCATTATCCCAGCGCGCCGACACCGGTCAGCGAAGGGCTGTCGGCCAAGGTGGTCAGCCTGCCGATGCATCCCTATTTGGACGAAGCGAGCCAGAACCGCGTCATCGCTGCGGTGATGCAAAGCCATCCGTAAAGGCGCCGATCTCGTTGAAGAAAGGGGCGCGCAACTCGGCGGGATGCTCTTGGCTATGTCTTTGTTTTATAACAAGTCAATGAGAAGAAATGCCTGTCGAAAGCTTCTCTGCTATGATTTGATACAAAGTTTGATAAGTATCCAAGATTGTCTATGTAGGCGCTATGAATTTCCAATTCTTGCCCGGGATTGCCATCTTGGCGACCTTGCTGGTTTGCCTGAATGCTGAGGCGATCGGCAGGCGTTTTGGTGTCATGGCAGTTCCTGACGGGCGTCGGAAGACGCACGCGGTCCCAACCCCGCAGCTCGGCGGCGTTGCCATCTTTTCCGGCTTCAGTTTGTTCCTTTTGGGATCGATTTTCCTGACCAAGGGCGCGTCAGCCGATCCAATCTTGATGGCGATGTTGCTCGCCGCTGGCAGTTTGGCACTGGTTGGGTTCGTCGACGACAGACATGAAGTACCGCCGGTCCTGAGAATTCTGTTACTCCTGATCTCTATGGCGATCGCTTTTGCCCTGGATCCGGGGCTGCTCTCGCCCTCTTTGCATTGGTATAGTTTTGGCGTGGTTTCCATCCCCGTCTGGGCGTATGTGCCCCTGATGGGCGTTACTGCCATTGGCCTAGTCAATTCCGTCAATATGGCGGATGGACAGAACGGCCTGGTGGGCAGCATGTTCGTGGTCTGGAGCGCCTGTCTTGCGCTTGTGTCCCATGGCACACTGGCTATGGCGGCCGGCACGCTCTGCGCTGCCTGTCTCGTTTTTCTCGCATTCAACATACAGGGGAAGATATTTCTAGGTGATTGCGGCTCCTATGGGGTCACTTTCGCGCTGGGGTTGATGGTAACATTGGCGCATGCTCGCGGCTATCTGCCGCTGGAAACCGTCATCGTCTGGTTCTTCATTCCGGTAGTTGATTGTTTGCGCCTTATCATTACCCGACCGCTGCGGGGCCGTTCGCTTTTCCAGGGCGGGCGCGATCATTTTCATCACCGCCTTGTCGATTCCATGGGGCTGCGCCTGAGCGTCGTAGTCTATATTGGAGCTGTCATGCTTTCATCCGTGATCGCGACTTTGGCTCCCCGCTTTTCTCTCGTCTGCCTTTGTGCTCTTTGTAGTTTTTATTTCAGTTTCGCCCATCTAACCGACAAGGGGATTGGGCAGGAAGAAGGTGGCCAGGATAGCGTGCGCACAGACAATGTCATCTCCATGCGCGATAACCATGAACGCAGACGCTGATCGCGCGCCCTGTGAGTGTGATGGATTGCGGCTTGCGCAATTGCCCGCCTTTTTGACAGACACGGCGGCTTTTTGTCTGGCTTTCATCAGCCGCAACCTGGGCTATATTTTGAGACGCTTGGCGCTTCCGGCAGTTGCCGGATTTCTGGTGCTATATCTTTTCCTATCCGGTTATTGTTCGAAGGTTTTGGTTTTCCTGAGCCATCCCAGCGGCGGTATTGCGAGCCAGATACTGGGAATAGCGGCTGTCGGCGCGATGGTCATGCTGTTGTTACATGCGGTCGTTGTCGCCATCATCGCCGATCTGGGAATGAATGGCCTCGACGCGCCTTGGTGCGTCAGACGCGTCGCGGCCTTCGCTTGGCGGATCTATGTCGCGATGTTGCGGTTATGCATCCTAACGTTGCTGATGGCGATTGTGATCGGTGTCTGCAATGCCTTCCTCGATGTGCTTCCGCCCTATGTCAACGACACGGTCCATGTCGGTTTTCTTTTAGGAATCTTCTGGCTGTTCTGCCGAGGGTGGTTCTTTATCGCGCCTGTCTGCCTGCTGAGCTCCGAGCGCTCGACACTGCGGAAGGTTTGGCAACAATCCGCGGCTCATCTTTTACCCATTGCGACAATCCCGCTCTTGATCTTCGCAGCTGCCGCAACGCTGCAATTGGGAGTGGAATTTCTTCTGCTTGCAGTGGGTGCCATCACCCTGCCAGGAAGCTTCTCCGACTTTGCACATGTGATGCGCTTTTATCAGGAGAATCTTTTGCTTCTGACCCTGCTTTTTAGTCTCACCTATCTGATGGTTACCGTTATTTTGACTACTGCAAGCATTTATGCCTATCAACGGCTGGTCTCCGGTACTACATCAGTCGCTGCCTGATGCTGGTCGATGCCTTTGATTTCTCTCTTCCCGACGAACTGATCGCCTTGCGTCCGGTTGAGCCCCGGGATGCCTGCCGTCTTTTGATCGTGCATGGCGACGGACGCCTGGAGCATCGACGGTTCACGGACATTGCCGATTATCTCGGCCGCGCCGACATGCTGCTTTTGAACGACACGCGAGTCATTCCCGCGAGACTGCGCGGCGTTCGCGAGGGGCGCGGCATGGTGGTGAAGGTGGAACTGCTCCTGCATCGCCGGCTTGACGCGAATCGCTTTGAGGCAATGGCGCGGCCGATGCGCAGATTGCAGGCTGGCGATCATCTGTGGCTTGATGCCAGCCTCGGGGCCCGGGTGATCGCGCGGCGCGGCGAGAGCATGCTGGAGATCGCCTTCGATATCGGGAGCAGCGAACTAGACGAGGCGCTGGCCGCGCATGGCGAGATGCCGTTGCCCCCATATATCGCTGGCAAGCGGCGTGCCGACAGCCGTGATCAGTACGATTATCAGACAATTTACGCGGAGCAGGACGGGTCGGTGGCGGCGCCGACGGCCGGGCTGCATTTCACATCGGCGTTGCTTTCCCAATTGGCGGCGGCGGGGGTGGAACAGGTACGCGGCACCTTGCATGTCGGGCTGGGGACGTTTCTTCCGGTCAAAGTCGAAGACACGCGGAATCACCAGATGCATCAGGAATGGGGAGAGCTGAGCGCGTCGGCAGCAGCCCGATTGAATCAGACGCGTGCAGAAGGTGGTCGGGTGGTGGCCGTGGGCACCACATCGCTGCGCCTGCTGGAAACCGCCACGGGCGTGGACGGAACCATTCGGGCTTTTCGCGGGGAGACCGATATCTTCATCACTCCGGGCTACCGCTTTCGTGCCGCGGACGCGCTGGTGACGAATTTCCATCTGCCCCGATCGACATTGTTCATGCTGGTTTCCGCGATGATAGGGCTGGACGTCATGAAGGCCGCCTATGCCGAGGCGATCCGCGAAAGATATCGTTTCTATTCTTATGGCGATGCCTGTTTGTTATTGCCTCACCATGGCTGAATTTCACCTTTCGATTTCAGCGTCCGACGGGCGGGCTCGCACGGGAAGAATCCACACTGCGCGGGGGGAAATCCGCACACCGGCTTTCATGCCGGTCGGTACGGCCGGGACGGTAAAGGCGATGTTGCCGCAGAGCGTGCGCGAAACCGGCGCCGATGTCCTGCTCGGCAATACCTACCATCTGATGTTGCGGCCGGGAGCGGAACGGATTGCCCGCCTCGGCGGACTGCACAAATTCATGGGATGGGATTGGCCGATCCTAACGGATAGCGGCGGATTTCAAGTCATGTCGCTGTCTCATCTGCGCAAGGTGACGGAAGAGGGCGTCCGGTTCCACTCGCACATAGACGGTCATGTCAAATTCCTTTCCCCGGAGCGGGCGATGGAAGTCCAGCGCTTGCTCGGCTCCGACATCCAGATGATTTTCGACGAATGCCCAGCGCTGCCGGCCGAACATGGCGTAATCGAGAAATCCATGGAGCTGTCGTTGCGCTGGGCTAGGCGGTCAAAGGCGGCCTTCGGCGAACAACCGGGTCGTGCCTGTTTCGGTATCGTCCAAGGCGGAACCTATGCGGATTTACGCCAGCGCTCAGCGGCGGGGCTTCGCCAGATCGGCTTCGACGGTTACGCGGTAGGCGGCCTTGCCGTGGGCGAACCCCAAAGCCAGATGTTCGAAACCCTTGACGCCGTCGTGCCGCAACTTCCTGCCGACAAGCCGCGCTATCTGATGGGTATCGGCAAGCCTGACGACATCGCCGGCGCGGTGATGCGGGGGATCGACATGTTCGATTGCGTTCTGCCAACGCGATCCGGTCGCAATGGCCAGGCCTTTACCTGGCTGGGAACATTAAATCTCAAGAATGCCCGGCATGCGGACGATCAGGCGCCGCTCGACGAAAACTGCCGGTGCTCCGCTTGTCGCCAGTTCAGCCGCGCTTATCTGCATCACACGGTCAAGGCGAACGAAATCATCGCGTCCATGCTCCTAACCTGGCACAATCTCCAATTCTATCAGGACTTAGTGGCTGCGCTTCGCCACGCTATCGTGGACGGCAGCGCCGCGGCGCTGGCGGCGCGGATTGCGGAAGCCTATGCAAGGCCGGCAAGCTAGCCCTTTCGCGAATATTCAAAGGAGATTCGCTAGTTGCCGCTTGCGGATGCGGGGCACGCAGATGCAATTCGTGCGGGTTGAATTGCAAGGACAGGGGAGGCTCTGAAGTCGTCTACCGCAATTCCGGTATCGGGCCGGTAGTGGTGAGTGTTTGAAGGTCTTCGAATAGCATTCCTTGAAGACCGAAAATTTGCGGCTGGCACCGGCATGGAACTGAATATCGAGCACGATATAAGGCGCAATAACATCGCGAAGGCTGGCTCGTTGGCATCCAATATTCTGCGGCTGTTGAGATTTCCCAGGATGGTTACGCTAGGAAATATGCCGGGCGTTCGAGTCCGGATCGTCATGCTTCTGCCCAGCTTTTTGAAGGAAATTCATGCCGCGCAAATATCCAGTGAAGCATTGCGCCGGCAGCGCAAATATCGCCAAGCTTGCCTTAGCCGCAACGGGGGCATGAGCGAGGCAGTGCAAGACGACAGGATTGTCGCAGCAGGCCAATAATGCTGTCGAGGGCAAGACTAAGCGAGACGGGGCGCACTTGGCCGCTTATCGCGGTCCGCACGCGATAAGCTTCCCCGGATTGAGTATATTACCGGGATCGAATGCCCGTTTGAGGGTACGCATGGCCGCGAGTTCTTCCGAGCTCTTGAAGTCCGGCAACTGTGAGGCCTTCAGGGCGCCAATCCCATGCTCAGCGCTGATGGAACCGTTGAATTCCTGTACGATGCCGTGCACGACCCGCTGCACCTCTTCAGCGTGGGCAAGAAAATTCAGTTCTTCGCCCGGATACGCCGCGTTGAAGTTAAAGTGCAAATTGCCGTCGCCGATATGCCCGAAAATCACCGGGCGGGCATCGGGCAGCAAGGCTGCAACCGCGGGCATAGTTCTGACCAGAAAATCGGGGATCGCGGCAACCGGCACCGAGATGTCGTGCTTGATGGTCGCGCCTTCGCGCTTCTGGCTTTCGGAGATGCTTTCGCGCAACTTCCACAGGGCCTTGGCTTGGGTTTGGCTGGCCGCCACCGCTGCATCGGTCACCAATTCTTCGGCCATTGCCGCTTCCAGCGCTGCCTCAAAAATGGCCATGAGATTGGCGTCCGCGCCGCCAGTTGCTTCCATCAGCACATACCAGGGTGACGGTGCCGCCAGCGGATTCCGTGCCCCATCAATATGGCGCGTCACCAGTTCCAGCGCGCTGCGTTGTATCAGTTCAAAGACCGACAGTAGGCCGCCGGTACGAGCCTGCATCAGGCTTAGTAACCGAACGGCGTCAGCCGGCGTCGACACCGCCGCGAAGGCGGTGACCGCGACGTCCGGCCGGGAAAAGAGCCGCAGCACGCCCGCGGTGATCACGCCGAGGGTGCCTTCGCTGCCGATGAACATCTGTTTGAGGTCGTAGCCAGTATTGTCCTTGTGCAGGGCGCGCATCAGGTCCAAGACGGTGCCGTCCGCCATTACCACTTCTAGGCCCAGAACCAGCGCCCTTGTCATACCATAGCGCAGCACATGGGTGCCGCCGGCATTGGTGGCGATGTTTCCGCCGATGGTACAACTACCCTCCGATGCGAGGCTGAGTGGAAACAGCAGTCCCTGTTCCTCCGCGATGCGCTGCACCTGTGCCAAGGTGACGCCGGCCTCCGCAACCAGGGTCATGCCGCTCCGGTCCAGACAGCGGACGCGGTTCAGTCGCTTGGTTGAAAGCAGCACTTCGTCGTGCAGCGGAATTTGGCCGCCTACCATGCCAGTATTGCCGCCTTGGGTAACGACAGGTATGCCGGCCTCATGACAGATATGCAGGCAGGCCGAGATTTCCGCTGTGGTGGCGGGCTTGAGCAGTAGTGGGGTCGTGCCGCGATATTTGCCGCGCCATTCTTCAAGATAGGGTGCGATTTCGTCCGAATCGGTGCTGAAACCCTTGGATCCGACAACGCCTTTTAGCCGATCATGGGTGTGGGCCGGTTGCAGGTGCGGAATCGTCATCTTGGAACTTGCTGTGGCGCATGTTCTTCTTAGGCCAAACGGGAGCGTGGGGGAACGCTTTTCTTTTATGGTTTCAGCACATACATACTCGCGAGGCCGCATGGCGGCGGGTCATGTAAGTCGGAAGGCGTGCCGGGAATGTGTGGAATTGCAGGAGTTCTGAGCCGGCGTGCCAATAGCCCGTCCGAGAGCCTGCGCGCCCAGGCCAAGGCCATGACTGACGCCATCGCCCATCGCGGTCCCGACGGCGAAGGCTTTTGGGTGGACGGTGCGGCGGGAATAGGGCTAGGCCACAGACGCCTCGCCATCATAGACCTTTCGGATGCCGGCGCGCAGCCGATATCGTCTGCCTGCGGACGATATATCCTCTCCTTCAATGGAGAAGTGTACAACGCCGAAATGCTGCGGCCCGAACTGCTGGAGCACGGCCATCATTTTCGCGGCCATTCGGACAGCGAGGTCATCGTCGAAGGGTTCTCTGCCTGGGGCATCATGCCTACCCTGCGCCGCCTGGTCGGCATGTTTGCTTTCGCGATCTGGGACCGCCAAGAGCGCGCTCTGACCCTCGTGCGCGACAGGTTGGGGAAAAAGCCGCTCTACTGGGCTCAGGTCGGTAATCAGTATCTGTTTGGTTCCGAACTTAAGGCCTTGCGTGCCGCCGATCGGACCTGGCAGCCGCAGCTCGACCGGGATGCTCTGGCAAGCTATCTGCGTTTCGCCTATGTCCCCCATCCACATTGTATTTATCGCGGCGTCTATCAGCTGCCGCCAGGACATACGCTTGTCTTGAGCGGCTCTGGTGAGCCCCGCTTAAGCTCTTTCTGGGACTTGGCGGCGGTAGCACGGGAGGGACAAGCGAACCGCTGGGAAGGCTCCGAAACCGAGGCGACGGATCGGCTGGAAGCGCTGCTGTCTGAAGCCGTGCGCTGCCGCATGGTCTCGGATGTGCCGCTGGGCGCTTTCCTTTCCGGCGGCATCGACAGCTCTACCGTGACAGCGTTGATGCAGGCCAATGCCGCCCGCCCAGTCAAGACTTTCACCATCGGCTTTCACGAGCAAGGGTATAACGAAGCCGCGCATGCGGCGGCAGTGGCGCGGCATCTGGGCACCGAGCATACCGAGCTCTATGTTGATCCTCACACGGCGCGCGATGTCATTCCGTGCCTTCCCGACATGTTCGACGAACCGTTCGCGGATTCCTCGCAGATTCCTACTTTCCTGGTTTCGGAAATGACGCGGCGCCACGTCACGGTGGCGCTTTCGGGCGATGGCGGCGACGAGATCTTTGCCGGTTACAATCGCCATATTCACGCTGCATCTGTGGCGAGACTGCGCAGCCGCATTCCGGCAGGCATGCGTCATGCTGTGGCGAGCGCCATTGAAGCGGTGTCGCCTGTTGCCTGGACGCGGGTAGGTCGGGTCCTGCCGTCGCGCCTGAAGCAGGCGGAATTCGGCGACAAGATGCATAAGCTATCGGCAACGCTGGCGGACGGCAGCGACGACTGGATGATCCGCAGCGCCGGCATTTGGGACGTTCCCGATGCGGTGGCGCGGGGCGGCCACGAGTTCCGTAGCGCCTGGGGCATGGCGGGAGCACAGGATATCGTCGCCAATGCGATGGAGCGGCTGCAGTACCGCGATACGCTTACCTATCTGCCAGACGATGTCTTGGTCAAAGTGGACCGCGCGACCATGGCTGTGGCGCTGGAGGCGCGCGCGCCTCTGCTGGATCATCGCGTGGTGGCATTTAGCTGGACGCTGCCGCCGAATCTGAAATTGCGCGGACGGATTGGCAAATATTTGCTGCGTCAAGTGCTATATCGCCATGTGCCGCAGGCGCTGATGGAGCGGCCCAAGATGGGTTTCTCGATCCCCTTGGGCGACTGGTTGCGCGGGCCGTTGCGCGGATGGGCCGAGGATTTGCTGGATGAGCGGTGCCTGAGGCAGGAAGGCTTTTTCGAACCCGGCGCGATCCACAAGAAGTGGCAGGAGCACCTTGAAGGTCGGCGCAATTGGCAACACCAATTGTGGGTGATATTGATGTTCCAGGCTTGGAAAGCGCGCTGGCTGTCCTGACCAGCCGTGGATTCTGCAGATAACAGGTCGATGACAAATACATCCAATTCAGATCCCCTGACTGTCGCCGGGTTTGGCGAGGAATGGGCGGCTTTCGACCAGTCCGATGCGCCGCAGGCCGACCTGGAAACGCAGTTCGCAGCCTATACCAGCGTGTTCCGCTGGGATCTGGTGGGCAAAGATTCAGTGGGATTCGACATGGGCTGCGGCAGCGGCCGCTGGGCCAAGCTGATGGCGCCCAAGGTTGGGCACCTGCATTGCATTGATGCCAGCGACAAGGCGTTGTTGGTGGCGCGGCGCAATCTGGCGCAACTGGACAATGTCTCCTTCCACAATGTGCAGGTGGGCGACGCGCCGGCCCAAGTGGGTATCGGGATGATGGATTTCGGCATGTCGCTGGGTGTGCTGCACCATGTGCCCGACACAAACGCCGGCGTGAAGAGCTGCATCCAGATGCTCAAGATCGGGGCACCGTTTCTGCTCTATCTCTATTACCGCTTCGACAACCGGCCGCCCTGGTTCCGGGCGCTGTGGAGGTTGTCCGAGGCTGGCCGCTGGGTGATCTGCCGGCTGCCTTTCGGCCTGCGCAACGTGGTGGCGAGCACCATCGCGGCGCTGGTCTATTGGCCTCTGGCCCGTACGGCGAGAGTGCTGGAGAAGATGGGGGGGGCGGTATTCAATTTTCCGCTGGCCGCCTATCGCCATCAGGGGTTTTATTTCATGCGCACCGACGCACTTGACCGCTTCGGTACAAGGCTGGAGCAGCGCTTCACCCGCAAGGAGATGGAAGAAATGCTGCGCGATGCCGGTTGCGGCGACATCCGTTTTTCCGATTCGGTGCCCTTCTGGTGCGTCAGTGCGGTGCGCGAGAAATAATCTAGAGCAGCGGTAGGCCGCGATCGACGCGGGAGAGATCGGCGTGGGCCATTTCTTCGACCAGCTTCTCGAAGGGTGTTTCCGGCTCCCAGCCCAGTTCGCGCCTGGCTTTGCTGGCATCGCCCAGCAGCATGTCGACTTCCGCGGGACGGTAGAATTTCGGCGACACTTCCACGGCGACTTTGCCCGTAGCGCGGTCAACCGCCTTTTCGGCTTCGGCTTCGCCGTTCCAGTCCAGCACGATATCCAGGGCGGCGGCGGCGGCGTTCACGAAATCCCGCACCGTGCGGGTCTTGCCGGTGGCCAGCACGTAGCTGTCGCTGATCTGCGCTTCCGTCATCATCACCATGCCTTTGACATAGTCGCGGGCATGCCCCCAGTCGCGTTGGGCAGACAGGTTGCCCAGCGTCAGTGCGCCGGCCTGGCCGCGCTTATAAAGCGCCAGGTGACTGGTGATCTTCCGCGTGACAAACTCCCGGCCACGCAGCGGCGATTCATGGTTGAACAATATGCCCGACGTGGCACGCATGTCGTAGCTCTCGCGATAATTCACCACAGCGCTGTGGGCAAAGAGCTTGGCCACGCCGTAGGGGCTGCGCGGATGGAAAGGCGTTGTCTCCTTCTGCGGGGTCTCTCTGACCTTGCCGAACATCTCCGAAGTCGACGCCTGGTAGAAGCGGATTTTCGGATCCGCGCTGCGGATCGCCTCCAGCAGGCGTAGCGGGCCGAGGGCGTCGGCATCCGCCGTATAAATGGGTTGGGCGAAGGAGGAAGCCACGAAGCTCTGGGCGGCGAGGTTGAAGACGATATCGGGTTTCACCTCCTGCATCAGCGACAGGATGTTGGAGAATTCCAGAAGCTCGATCTCGGCATAGCGCACCTGGTCGGCAATCCCCAGTTCGCGCAGGCGCCAGTCGTTGGTGCTGGAGCCACGGCGGGCAGCGCCGAAGACTTCATAGCCCTTGCTGAGAAGGTGTTGGGCCAGATACGGCCCGTCCTGGCCGCCAATGCCCGTAATCAGTGCCCGCTTGATGCTCACGCTCGCCTCCGGATTGTGGCCCTTCTAGCGTTCGCGGCGATGGCCCGCAAGTTCAGCCGCTGCCGGTGGTGGGATGGGTCGCGGGCTGGCCGTTCCCCCGTTGACGCCGCCAAACCGGCCCTATAAAGGCTTGCCGGCCTTGCCAGCCGCCCTTCGCGGATGGTGCGGTTCCTCCCTTCCGCCCGGCAGGTCAATCGGATGCAAATGACACCGCGGGGCATAACCATCAACGGCCGCTTCCTGGCGCAGCCCATGACGGGCGCGCAACGTTTCGCCACTGAAACCGTGTTGGCGATCGACCGTCTGCTCGACACCCCCGACTATCAGGCGCTACGCGGCCGCGTGGAATTGCTGACGCCGCGTACCGTCGCCCGCAGCCTGCTGCTGAACAATATCGCAATCGTGCGCAAGGGACGGCTGAGCGGTTACGCCTGGGAGCAGCTGCAGTTGCCGCTTTTCACCGCGCGCCGCGTGCTGCTCGGACTGGCGCCGTTGGGGCCGCTGCTTTTCAACCGCCAGTATGTTGTCGTCTATGACGCGACCTTCAAGGCAGTGCCGCAAGGCCTGTCCTGGAAGGTGCGCGCGGTCTATGACGCCATCGTCCCCAATCTGGCGCGCCGGGCCTCGGGCGTGGCGGCCATCTCGGATTTCACGCGCCGGGAAATGCGCAAATGGTTCGGCGTCGATCCCGCCCGGGTCGCGCTCTGCTACTGCGGCAGCGATCATGTGGATCGCATCCAGTCGGACGATGCGGTGCTGGATCGCAATGATCTGCGCGGCCGGCGCTACATGCTGGTGGTGGGCCTGGGTGGCAAGAACAAGAACCTCGACACCCTGCTGGCGGGCTTTCAGGCCGGCGCGCCCGAGGGCTTGCTGCTTTGCATCGCCGGCAAGCGTAATCCGCGTATCCATGGTGAAGTCGCCGCCAGTGCCGGGCCCATGGTACGGTTCCTGGGTGCGGTGACGGACAGCGAGCTGAAGGCATTGTACGAAAATGCCACGGCACTGATCTACCCTTCGACCTATGAGGGGTTCGGCCTGCCCCCCGTCGAGGCGATGCGTTGCGGCTGTCCGGTTATCGCCAGTGACCAGGAAGCGGTGGTGGAAGTCGCGGCCGGTGCCGCGCTGCATTTCCCGTTGGCACATCCGGAGCAATTGTCGGATTTGATCCGTCGCGTCGCCACGGACGAGGCGCTACGCCAGGAATTGGCAGCGAAGGGGAGGGTGCGCGCCGCTCAGTTCACTTGGGAGCGTACCGCGCGGGTGCTGCTGGATGGCTGCCTGGCGATTCCCTGACCGTCAGCCGGCTAACGCTAGGGCCAGTTCTTCCCAGGACGAGATCATGTCGCGGCGAATGCGACTGCGGTCATAGGCGATGGCTTTTTCGAATGCGGCCGTGATGGAATCCGGGTCGTTCGGCCTGTAAGGCACCAGGCACTCCAGGTTATTGATCAGGAAATCCGGCGCCAGAACAGGCACCCCCGCATAGGCGTATTGAAGGATTTTCAGCGAATCTGATAGCGCTTCTGCCCCCGGGACATGGCTGCGCGTCCCCAGTCCGATATCCGCGTGTTGGATATAGGCAATGGTGTCCTCGAACCTCATTTCACCATAAACAGTCACATTCGCTGCCGAGCTGCGATAGGGCAGGGGGCCGATGACATGGAAATGCCAATCGGGAAACCGCGCCGCCGCAACATCGACGGCATTGTCGTCGAAATGGCTGACGCCGACGAAGACGGCGTTACGGGTGCCTGGCTGATAGGGAGAAGGGTGCCGCTGGTCGAAAGCCTCCTTCTCGATGCCATGGCTGTGCCAGGCCACGCGCGGATAATTTTTCTTTCTGTTCCACAGTGTGAAAGAAGGGACGCTGATCAGATCGAACAGCCCGGCATTCGCCTGCTCTGCAGCATAAATGGCGGGATGGCCGCGCAGCATGGTGAGATCGTCGGACATCCGATAGACCAGCCTAGCATCGGGGTTCATCTGCTTCAGGCACGGCGCCAGCATCAAGGAAGCGTCGCTTTCGAGGATGATGAGGTCGGCCCCGCGGATATTGCCTGTAACCGTACCGAGCGGCAGACGCCCATAGGTGGCGAAGAACGGTGCCGACAGCCGATTGAGCAAACCCGATCGCATATGCACCGGATGGAACGGTGTCCGCCAGACGAAGCTTGAGAAACGTGGCCCGATCGCGACTAGCCTGTTGTACTCTTGGCGTGGAATCAGCTTGCTGCGAAAGTCGCGCACCAGAGCGGAAAGCGGGCTGAAACTAACCGTAACGAAGGTCACGTCCCAGCCCAGATCGAAAAAGGCCTTGGCCAGCCAATGAAAGCCGGCCCGGCGACCGGAGGCGTGGTAATGGCCGGTAAAAAGGACAACGCGTCCGGCGGGGGCCGGTACGGTCGTAGGGGGCTGTGATAAGGGGGAAAGCATGGGGAATGGCGGGTTTTGTGGGGTGACACTTGGCAAAGCACAGGTTATATGACCACCCGGCCGGGCACCCGCTATCTGGCGGATTGGTACAGAAAGTCGCGCGGCACGCAAGTCTTTTTCCGGGCTGGCTTGGGCCATCCTGGGCCAACATGGAATGATGTGACATGCAGAATATCGGTGGCCATCGCTTCGGCCTGATCGGCGCGGCCGGATATATTGCGCCGCGCCACATGCGCGCGATCAAGGACACGGGCAACACGCTGGTCGCTGCCGTAGATCCCAATGACAGTGTTGGCGTCATTGACAGCCATTTTCCCGACGCCGCTTTTTTCACGGAATTCGAGCGCTTCGATCGGCATGTCGACAAGTTGCGCCGTAGCGGCAAGGGCATTGACTATGTCACTATCTGCTCGCCCAACTATTTGCATGATTCACATATCCGCTTCTCGCTACGCAGCCACGCTCATGCGGTGTGCGAGAAGCCGCTGGTGCTGACCCCCTGGAATGTCGATGCCCTGCATGAACTGGAACAGGAATTTGGCAAGCGCGTCTACACCATCCTGCAGCTGCGGCATCATCCGGCCCTGATAGAGTTGCGCGACCATATCGCCGCAGGCGGGCCGCAGAAGCATGAAGTCGACCTGACTTACCTGACCTCGCGCGGCGGTTGGTACCATCACAGCTGGAAGGGGGCCCTGGAAAAATCGGGCGGTATCGCCTCCAATATCGGCGTGCATTTCTTTGACTTCCTGATCTGGGTCTTCGGCGCGGTGCAGCGCAACGCCGTGCATTTGCTGGATTCCGACGTCGCCAGCGGCGTGATGGAACTGGAGCGGGCGCGGGTACGTTGGTTCCTTTCCATCAACCGGGAATATCTGCCGCAATCGGTGCGCGACAAGGGCAAGACCACCTTCCGCTCAATTCAGGTTGATGGGAAGGAAGTGGAATTTTCGGAAGGCTTCACCGACCTGCATAATGTCAGCTATCAGCACATTCTTGGCGGACAGGGCTTCGGCCTACTGGACTCCCGGCCGGCGGTGGAACTCACCTACAATATTCGCAATGCGCCCACCGCGGCGCCGGAAGGCGATTGTCATCCTTTCGTGAAGGACGCCGTCGGGAAGCGCGCGACGTCATGACGGCCCCCAGGTCCTTTTATGCCCATGAGACCGCGGTAGTCGATGCCGGCGCCGAGGTCGGAGACGGTACTCGTATCTGGCATTTCTGCCATATCAGCGCTGGGGCGCGCATAGGAGCGAAATGCTCCTTCGGTCAGAATGTTTTTGTTGGCAACCGCGTCGTGGTTGGCAACAATGTGCGGGTGCAGAACAACGTCTCCATCTACGACAATGTAGTGCTGGAAGACGATGTTTTCTGCGGCCCCAGCATGGTGTTCACCAACGTCTACAACCCGCGCGCGGCGGTTTCGCGCAAGGACGAGTATCGCGACACCATCATCCGGCGTGGTGCGACGCTGGGTGCCAACTCGACTATCGTCTGCGGTGTGACGGTTGGAGAATATGCTTTCATCGGCGCCGGTGCGGTGGTCAATCGCGACGTTCCCCCATTTGCACTGTACGTTGGGGTCCCCGCGCGCCGCATCGGCTGGATGAGTCATGCCGGCGAGCGGCTGGGTGGGGACCTGCGCTGCCCGCGCGAGGGACGGCAATATCGCCTGGCAGGTCCAGGCCGACTCGAGGAAGTGCCTCCAGATTGAGATCGCCGGCTTGAAGATACTCACCATCGTGGGCGCTCGCCCCCAATTCATCAAAGCCGCTCCGGTTAGCGTGGCGCTGGCGGCGCGGGGCGTCGACGAGATATTCATCCACACCGGCCAGCATTTCGACGACAATATGTCGTCGGTTTTTTTCCGCGAACTCGGCCTCGACGAACCGGACTATCATTTGGGTATCAGTGGCGGCTCGCATGGCGCCATGACCGGGCAGATGCTGGCGGCCTGTGAAACAGTGATGCGCGAGCAGAAGCCTGACTTGGTGCTGGTCTATGGCGACACAAACTCCACGCTGGCCGGCGCACTGGCCGGTGCCAAGCTCAATATCGGCATTGCCCATGTGGAAGCAGGCTTGCGCTCTTTCAACCGACAGATGCCGGAAGAGATCAATCGGGTGCTGACAGATCACGTCAGCCGGTTTCTCTTCTGCCCGACAAGAACGGCGGTAACCAATCTGGCACAGGAGGGCATCCGCGCGGGCGTGCTGCAGACCGGTGACGTCATGTATGACGCGGTGTTGCAAAGCGCGCGTGCTGCCAAGGATACTTCCCGTATCCTGCAGCGATTGAATCTGCGGGACGGCGGCTATGCCGTTGCGACGGTGCACCGGGCCGAGAATACCGACGACGAAAGCCGGTTGCGGGCCATCTTCGCCTGGCTGGCGGCGCGGGCGGCTGAGCTGCCGGTGGTGCTGCCATTGCATCCGCGCACTCGCCAGGCGCTGGAGCGGTCCGGCCTGGAGCCGCGGGGCATGGTTCTAACCACGCCGGTCAGCTATCTCGACATGGCCCGGCTGCTTTCAGGAGCGGCGGCGGTCTTTACCGATTCTGGTGGTCTGCAGAAGGAAGCCTATTTTCACCGCGTGCCTTGCGTCACGCTGCGGAGCGAGACCGAATGGGTCGAGACTGTGGAAGCGGGCTGGAATCGCTTGTGGCAGGGGCCGGACTATGGCGCCCGGCGCGACATATTGGACTATGGTGATGGCCATGCCGCCGAGAAAATCGCGGATCTGTTGACAGCCGGGGGAAAATAGGTCGCATTCCGGTCCGGTCTTAACTGGTTGTTTTTTCTTGAGTGGCGGGGTTCGGATGCTATTTTCCCGGCAAATTCTGGTGAGCGATGTCAACTGAGATCAAACCCCGCACTGTTGCGCTGGCCAAGCCGAGCATCGGTGACGAAGAGGTGGAAGCGGTGCGGGAGGTGCTGCGGTCGGGCTGGCTGACGCAAGGTCCCAGGACCGCCGCCTTCGAAGCTGGGTTCGCCGCATTGACCGGGGCGCGCCATGCCTTGGCCGTTTCCAACGGCACCGCCGCCCTGCATCTGGCGCTGGCGGCGCTGGGGATCGGGCCTGGCGATGAAGTGATCGTCCCTACCTTCACCTGGGTCGCGACCGCCAATGCAGCTTTCTATGTCGGTGCCACGCCGGTATTCGTGGATGTCGATCCCGCGAGCTACAACATCGATGCCCATAAGATCGCTGCGGCCGTGACGTCCCGTACCCGCGCTCTCATCGCCGTGCACCTGTTCGGTCGCTGCGCCGACATGGATGCGATCCGGGCCATCCTGCCTGAGCATGTGCATATCATCGAGGATGCTGCTTGCGCCGCCGGAGCCACCTATAAGGGCCATTCCGCAGGCGTATTGGGTAAGCTCGCCTGTTTTAGCTTCCATCCCCGCAAGTCCATCACGACCGGCGAAGGCGGTATGATCGTCACCGACGATGACGAGTTGGCGCGCGCTATCGATGAACTGCGCAACCATGGCCTGGAATCGGAGCCGCCGCGCGATGTGCAGCCGCCTCCGCACCACATGACCGACGTCGTCCGGCTAGGATTCAATTTCCGCCTTTGCGACATTCAGGGCGCGGTCGGCAACGCCCAGCTCGCCAAGCTTCCCCGCTTCGTGGCGGAGCGCAACCAGTGGGCGCGCTGGTATCTCGACGTTCTGCGCGACATCCCCTGGCTGACGCTGCCGCCCGATGATCCAGATTATTACTCCGCCTGGCAGTCTTTTGTTTGCGTTGTGAAGCCCGGCGAGAAGTCGCGCAACGAGGTTATGCGGCATCTACACGCCGCGGGTATCGGCACGCGGCCCGGCACGCAGGCGGTGCCCAATCTGGGCTATTACCGGAAATTCTTCAGCGGACGGAACGTACAGTTCCCGGTCGCCACCATGCTGCAGGCGCAGACGATTTCGCTGCCGCTGCATAACGAAATGTCGGCGGACGATTACGCCTATGTCGCGTCCGCCTTGCATCAACTCTGAATGAAAGTAAGGGCAGGACGATGTTGAAGGGTAAGCGCATTTTCATCACCGGTGGCGCCGGGTTCATTGGCTCAACTGCGGCGGGACTCCTGATCGAAGACAATCAGGTGATGCTCTACGACAATCTCAAGCGCAATTCGCTCGAGGGCCGTTCCTTCCGGGATCATGCCAACCTTGGGCTGGTGCATGGCGATGTGCTGGATTACGACCTGATGGCGCGGACTATCGCCGACTTCAATCCGACCCATATTGTGCATTGTGCCGCCATCGCCGGCATCGATACGGTGATCAAGAGTCCGATCAGCACGCTTGAAGTCAACATGCTGGGTACGGCCAACCTGCTGCGCGCCGCCCGCGCCGTGCAGAATGTCGAGCGCGTGGTCTGCTTCTCCACCAGCGAGGTCTTCGGCCAGGCCTCGTTTCAGTCCAGCGAGACCTCCTCGGCGGTGATCGGCTCGGTCGGTACGGCGCGCTGGACTTATGCGGTGTCCAAGCTGGCGGCCGAGCATCTTGCCATCGCTTATTACAAGGAAACCGGGATGCCGACCTGCGTGCTGCGTCCCTTCAACGTCTATGGCCCCGGCCAGGTGGGCGAGGGCGCCCTGTCGATCTTTATCCAGCGTGCGCTGAAGAATGAGACTATCGAAATTCATGGCGACGGCACCCAGATCCGCGCCTGGTGCTTCGTGGACGACATGGTACGCATGGTGATGCTGAGCCTGGAGCACGACAAGGCGATCGGCGAAACATTCAATGTCGGCAATCAGCGCGCCGTGGTGACGATCTATGGCTTGGCCAGCACGGTGGTTCGCGTTCTGAAGTCGAAGTCCGAGATTAAGTTTATTCACAAGCCCTATGCGGATGTCGAGCTACGCGTTCCAAACGTCGCCAAGACGCGCGAAATGTTGGGCTTCGAGGCAACCGTGGATCTGGAGGAAGGCATCCAGCGCACGGCAGACTATATCGTCGCTGCGACCAAGGTCTAGGACGGCTTCCGCTGTGCCAGTGCTTGGAAGGCATGTCTGAGTTCTGGCTTATCGTCGACCATTAGGGCACTGGCGCCTTCTGCCGCGATGAAGCTAGACAGATAGTCCTCCAGGGCATCCCGGGCGATACCGGTGCCATGGATGAACCGGGCAGAGCGAGGGTCAAACCAAGCCCATTGAGGTGCTCCGCCCGCGAGCGCTTCCATCAGGCGCGAAGCCACGCGTTCCGGCGTCTGTCGCTGCAGAAAGGCGGCGGCGCGTGCGCCAAGATCGCGGCGGAATGCAGTATCGTCGATTAGACGCATGATAGCGATCTCCACCGCTTCGGGCTCGGTGCGCAGCACGGGCGGCAGAAGATCGGGGGGTACCAGCTTGCCCAAATCGTCATTCTCGTAGCCGCCGACAATGACGGGGCGTCCGCAACTGGCGGCTTCCGTGCCCAGCCCGGCCATCAGCGTATCAGAATAAAGCTCGTCCACCACGAAGTCGCAATGGCGCAATTCTTCCATGACTTCGCTATGCGGGCGGCCCGACAGTTCAACGAAATCGATCGCGTACCCCTTTTCCTTGAGCGTGGCAATGGCAGTTCGGATCGTCGATGTGCCCTTGGCCGGACCGTGCGAAGGGGCGTGCAGAATGCGGATAGTGCTGCGCTCCTCCGGCGGCTGCGCCAGCACGGCTTCGTTGAACGGGAAGCCGATGTAAAGGCCGTTGAGAAATGGCCGTTCATGGAATTGGCCGCTGAGGGGATTGCACACGATCAGATCCGCATGCCGCTCGATCCGCAGCACGCGGTCCTTAATCCGCCGGGCTTCGCGGGCCATCGTCGCGGTGCTCATTCCCGATCTTATGCGTATGCCGTTGATGTAAGGTGGGCGGCCATCCGAACCCAGGAAGATATAGACCACTTTCTTGCCGAGCAGCCGGAACAGCCCAAGCTCGTAATAGCGGAAGAAAGACGAAGTGCCATGAAAAATAAAGACGTCGAAACAGGTCAGCGCCCAGACCATTAATACCAGACGCAACGGAAAGAGCAGCGCTTCCCAGATTAGGCGGACAGGTCGGAACCGTGATGCCACCTTGCGCGCGGCCAGGCTGCGGTGCCAGCGCGCCAGCCAGTTGGGTGCCTGGTCTTCGCTATAGCGGAACGACGATTCTGCCAGCGACAGAAACACGGCCTTGTGTCCGCACTGCTCGAAGCCGCGGCGCAAATGGCCCATATAACCGGCGATTTCGGAGAGGCCGAGAAGAACCCGCGGCGGACGGGCGATGCGGTCAGATGGCATCGACGGCGCGGGCGGAATACTCGGTGAAGACCCGGTTGGCGTCGATTTCCGCATCGCGATACAGGAAAAGCGAGAACTCGTAAGGCATGTAGTCGGCGCGCAACGCCAGGCGCCGGCTGATGCCGCGCCCCACACTCAGCGCCCAGGCCGGATCGGTGTGCCAGCCATCGGGATTCTGGAAATCCACCCAGGTGGAAAGAAAATCGGCGCAGGTGCAATAGCGCGCCTTCGCGGTGGCAGCGGTCAGCAGAGCCAGGACATGCTTGGCGGTATCGCCGCTTTTCATGCGGTGATTGAAAACGCCCGACATGATGACGAAGTCATGCGCCGGGACGGCATCCGGATTCTGCATTACATCGGCTTCCAGGAATGTCGCGCCCGCGAAGCGCTCGCGCGCCTTACCCAGCAATGTAGGATTGATGTCGATACCTGTATAGCGGCCTTTCCAGCCCCGATTGGTCAGGAAGGCATAGAGATCGCCGAAACCGCAACCAATGTCCAGCACCGAGCAATTTGGGCGTTCAAGCGCTTCGCGCGCCAGCACTGCGAACCGCAGCACCTGCTTGCCGGTGTGGCCCCAGCCCAGCGCCGCCGATGAAACTCCGAATTCCTGAAGACGGGCATTGTAACGGTCGATCGCCGCCTGCTTATCGAGAGGGTCCATTACTTTCCACCGAAAGGCTGAAAATCCTGGCCAGATTCAGGCCAGTAATGTTGGCGAATTTGTCCTGCCCAATATCGCAAAGCAAGCTTCGGGCCAGTGCCAGTGCGTCGGGTATACCGATTTCCGGGAAGTCCGACCCCCAGAGCATGCGTTGGTCAAAATGCCTGGCGATCCAGCGCAGGTCGGCATCCAGCGAACTGCCCTGATAGTGGCAGAGCGTGTAGGAGACATCCAAGAAGGTGTTGTGGCAGAATCGGATCGCTTCATAGAGTGGCAGCAGGCTGGCGCCGGTTCCGTGCAGGAAGACGAAGGTAAGGCTGGGATAGGTGGTGGCGAGGCGATGTAGCGCGGTGACGGGATCGCTGCGGAGCGGCGCCTTGGCGCGATATAGGAACGTGTCTAGCCAAATGGGAATCGGCCTTTGCCAGGAGGCGATCTCGTCCAGCGCGGCCAGGAAGCGAGGATCGTGGATGTCGAAATCGCCGAACCGAGGATGGAATTTCACGGCGCGAAATTCTGTCTCGTGAAATTCCGCGCGTATCGCGGCGCCGACGTCGTTCCGTGTGTGCGCAGTTGGATTGAAGCCGCCACACGGTATCAGGCGGTCGCGGTGGCGCGACGCAATGTCCAGAAGCTCCCTGTTCTCGGTGGCGCTGGAGGCTAGCCCCACCAGCACGGCCTTGGCGAGACCGGCTTCGTCCATTTCCCGCAGCAGCCGGTTCGCGCTCGCATCGAAATGGGTACCGAACCATCGACCATCGGCGGTCGCGTGTACTATAGAATCAATCAGCATCGCTATTCACGGTGTGGATGGGCGGGCGATTATAGCACAATGGCAGGCGCTACGCTCAAGCAGACTATGCCCGACGCTTGAAAGTGCTTATGGAAGCTGTGATTATCCCAAAATGAAGAAAATTCTACTGCTCAGCGGCGGCGCTTATAACGTCCGCGCGATCGAACGTATCAGGAATTCCGGCTTGTTCGAAGTCCTAGCCGTAGACCGCGATGCCGCGGCCCCGGGTCTTGCTATGGCCCACCGTGCGAATGCCATCGATATCTCGAATGTGGAGGCGGTCTGCGACTGGGCGCGCGCCGAGAAGATTGATGGCGTTATGCCGATGAATGATAGCGGCATTGCTGCCGCCGATCAGATCTCGCGCGCGCTCGGTTTGATAGGCAATGGTCCCGTCTGCGCCCGTACTGCCACCGACAAGGCTCAGATGCGCCGCGCCTGGAACGACGCGGGCGTTCCAGTGCCACGTTTCGCGGCGGTTACCGATTGGCCCGGCGCGCAACGAGCTGCAGCAACGGTCGGTTTTCCACTGGTAATGAAGCCTGCGCTGACCGCTGGCGGCGGCCGCGGCATTTCCGTCGTGCAGTCCGCCGAAGAGTTGCAATGGGCGTTCGACTTCGCTACGCCGCATGCGGCCAACGGTGTTTTCGTGGTCGAGCAGTTTATCGATGGCCTGGAGTTGACGGTAGAGTATGTCAGTGTTGCCGGGCGGCACACGCTGCTGGCCGTCAGTGACAAGGTGAAGCCGAACCTTCGCACTCGAGTCGCCACCAGCCTGAACTATAGCGCGGCTGTTTCCGAGGAAACCTGGTTAAAGCTGCAGTTGGCGATGCCCAGGGTACTGGATACACTAAACATCCGTTACGGCATTTCCCATACCGAGGTGATCGTGAATGGCGATGGCGACATCTATATGGTCGAGACCGGTGCCCGTCCGGGCGGCGGTCATATCTTCCATACCCTGATCGAAAGCGTCAGCGGCATCAGCGCGCCGGTTCTCAATGCGCAGATTCTCACCGGCGAACAGCCTGACATTCCGGTTGCGCTGCGTCGTGGCGGTGTTTATCGCTTCCTGACGCCGCCGCGCGGTATCCTGCGCGGCGTGCGTGGGTTGGAGGAGGTCCGTGCTATGCCGGGTGTGGACGATGTGGGCATCACGGCGAATATCGGAGAGCTAGTCGGCGATCTGCCCAACTCCCTCAAGCGCGCGGGCTTCGTTGTCACGCATGGCGCGACGCGCGAGGAGGCCATCCGCATCGCTGACGCCGTTGAACGCGCCATCATCTTCGATGTCGATTCCGTCGGCGGCAGCGATCCTTATTTGAAGATGGAAGGTTTTTCGAAGTAGTAGCACATGCGTCAAAATGACGCTATCGGTATAGGTGAGTCATCTGGCGAAGGCGGTTCGCTGCGGTGGGGGAATCTCGTTGACTTCCCCCTGTAAGTCTCGGATTAGTAGGCCGAAACTGGCTGGGGGCCAGATAGCGTCGATTATATAGGCGCCGATCAATTGTCGCGTCCTTCGCCCTTTGCGGCTCCAGTGGAATAACGGCCCAGAATCATGCACCACGCGCGTTTCATACCCTGCCTGCTGGTACAGGACGGGCGGTTGGTGAAGACGGTACGGTTCGGCCAGCCATCCTATATCGGCGATCCTGTGAACACGGTGAGCATCTTCACTGGCCTGCGCGCTGACGAGATCATGGTCCTGGACATCACGGCGACGCGCGACAACCGGGAACCGGACTATGAGTTGCTGACCAAAATGGCGCGGCACTGCACCGTTCCATTCGGATATGGCGGCGGCATCCGCAATGTCGAACAGGCGCGCCGGATACTTGCCCTTGGTTATGAAAAGCTGGTGCTGAACAGCGTTCTGGCAGAGCGGTCGGAGTTCATAACGAAAGTGGCCGGAATGACCGGAAGTCAGGCGGTTGTGGCTTCTATCGATGTACGCCGCGACGATAAGGGTGTCCCACACGCCTTCACCCACAATGGGACGCGTCGCGTCGACATGGATCTGGTCGATTGGGCACGGATGCTAGTTGCGCGTGGCGCAGGCGAAATCCTGCTTTATTCGATCGATCGTGACGGCACTATGTCAGGCTATGATCTAGACCTAGTGCGCCAAGTCGAGCAGGCAGTGACCGTTCCTGTCATCGCCTGCGGTGGTGCCGCCACGCGCGCCGACTTGGCACATGTGGTCAAGGTGGCGGGAGCGCAGGCTGCGGGTGCGGGCGCGATCTTCGTCTATCAGAAGTCGAATAGAAGCGTGTTGGTGAATTACCCTGAATTGCCGCTGCGCAGAGCATCGTTGCAATGAGAAACGTCCGTGTCTGCAGCCGGTGTGTCTATGATGACACTGTTCCCAATATTACGTTCGACAAGAACGACGTCTGCAACTATTGCCAGATCCACGATCAACTGGACCGTGACTTTCCAACCGGCGACGAGGGCGAAAAGCATCTGCAGAAGATGTTCGATGACATCCGCCGCGACGGCAAGGGCAAGAAGTATGATTGCGTCATCGGCGTCAGCGGTGGCGTCGATTCCTCCTACTTGATCCACATGGCCGTGGAGCGCGGACTGCGCCCGCTGGCGGTGCATTTCGACAATACCTGGAACTCGCCGATCGCGACGCAGAATATCTACAACGTGCTATCGCGTCACAATATCGATCTTTTCACCTATGTGATCGACAATGCGGAGTGCAATGACATCTATCGCGCCTTCATCGAGGCTGGTCTGAGTGGCCCCGATACGGCGACCGATGTGGCGCTGGCTACCGTCGCCTATATGGCTGCCGCGAAGTTCAATATCGGCTACATCATGGACGGCCACACCTTCCGCACGGAAGGGGTGGCGCCCATCGGTTCCTTCTATTTCGACGGCAAATACATCGAGAGCGTGCACAAGGCTTATGGCCGGCTGCCGATGAAGACCTTCCCCAATCTGACCCTGGCGCGTTTTGTGCGCTGGACGGCAATGAGCGGCGTTCGTCGGTTGCGCCCCCTATGGTACGCGGAATACGACAAGGAGGCGGCGCGCAAATTCCTGGCGGAGAATTATGGCTGGGTCTATTATGGCGGCCACCATCTCGAGAATTACTTCTCCGCCTTTAACCATCTCTACATCCTACCGCGCCGCGGCGTGATGGACAGCCGGCTGCTGTCACACGCGGCCAGCGTGCGTTCGGGATTCCTGGCCCGCAATGTCGCGCTGGACCGGCTGCGTAATCCGCAGGCTTGTCCGCCGGAAGTGATGCAGATGGTCAAAACGCGGCTGAACTATTCCGATGCCGATCTCGATCGCCTGATGAGCATGCCGCTGCGTTCATGGAAGGACTTCACCACCTACAAAAAGGTGTTCGAGCGGATGCGGCCTTTCTTCTGGCTGATGTTGAAGCTCAAGCGCATTCCGGACAGCTTCTACCGGAAATACTGCTTTCCGCTGCCGGAGGAAAAGGCATGACCGCCGCCATAGTCGCCGGAATGCGCGCCCAGGCCTTGCATGTCGGCCAGGATGACATCGATGTCGGTGTGGTCGATTTCGGCATCGGCAATCTGGGATCGGTCGCCAACATGCTGACCCGGGTTGGCGGCAGGCCGCACATCAGCGACCAGCCGTCCGTTCTGGCGAATTGTAAGCGCATCATTCTGCCTGGCGTCGGCAGTTTCGATGCCGCCATGAAAAGATTGTCCGACACAGGGATGGCCGATCTGCTTCAGCACATGGTACGGGACCGCAATATTCCCATCCTGGGCATCTGTCTGGGCATGCAGCTGTTCGCGACACGTAGCGAGGAAGGCAGGCTTCCCGGCCTGGGATGGATCCCCGCCACTGTCGTGAAATTCCGGCCCGCCCCGGGCGGCGAGAATATTCGCGTTCCTCATATCGGATGGAACGGCATTGCCCGGCGGGGCAGTTCGCCGTTATTAGAAGGCATTGAAGATGGTTCGGAATTTTATTTCGTTCACTCCTTCCATCTCGATGACGGCGCGCAGGATATGGTGATCGCGACGGCGAATTATGGCGAGAATTTTGCGGCGATGGTACAGAAGGACTGCATTTTTGGGGCGCAATGCCATCCGGAGAAGAGCCAGGATCCGGGTGAGCGTCTATTCCACAATTTCCTGCGTAACATACCCAACTGAAAGGCGCGGATTGCACCGCGCGTACGGAGCCTTCATTGTCGGTTGAAATGGTCAACAAGATGCCTCTCAGCCGCCGCGTCACGGCGGTCAATGAGGCACTCTCCATCTATATCAATCAGCTTGTCTATGATCTGCGGCGGCGCAATGTGCCATTGACCACGCTGTCATTGGGCGAAGCGTTCTTCGAGATCAAGCTTCAGGACTTCAACCGCCTGAACAAGGAAAAGGGTTATCACTATTCCGACAGTCGCGGCATCCCCGAATTGCGCCGCAAGATCTGTGATTTCTATGGCAAGCAGTATGGCGCCAGACTCAATCCCGACACCAATATCCTGGTGACGGCTGGCTCCAAGCCCGCGATCTATATGACGCTGCTTGCGATGATCGATCCCGGCGATGAAGTGCTGATCCATGAGCCAGCCTGGCTGAGCTATCCCGAGCATGTGAGGTTGCTGGATGGCATCAGCAAATTCATTCCGTTCGATCTTCCGGTGAACGACTTCCCCGCTCATTTCACACCCCGCACGCGGGCGCTGATCCTCAACAATCCCAACAACCCGGCGGGTCATCTTTATTCCGCCGAAGAATTGCGGGAGCTTCACCGCGCCTGTCGGGCTCGCGGCATTTATATCATCATGGATGAGGCTTATAGCGACTTCGTGCTGAATGAGGATTTCCCATCCATGGCGACGGTGGTGCCGGATCTCGACGGCGTCGTGGTGGTGAATTCACTGTCGAAGAATATGGGCATGTCGGGATGGCGCCTAGGCTATGCCATTTCTAATCCCGTTTTCATCGATCACCTTCTCAAGCTCAATCAGCATCTTATCACCTGCGCGCCTTCCATTCTGCAGTATTACGTGGCGGAATATTTCGACGAGATCATTGGGGCGACCTTGCCGCAGGTACGAAAGGTCGTGGAGAAACGCCGCCGGATCGCCGCGGTGATGGATCAGATCGGCCTGGTCAGGCTGCCGGGTGCGTCCACCTTCTATTTTTTTGTTTCGATCGGCGATTTCTCGGGCACGTCCATGGAGTTTGCCATACATTTGCTGCTGCGCCATGGAATCGCAGTGGTACCCGGTTCGGCTTATGGCGAAAGCACCGAACGCTTCATCCGGATTTCCATCGGCACCGAGGACGAAAGCAGGATCGTGGCGGCCCTGAGTCAGATCAAGGACGCCATCGAGATGAAGGAATTTTCCAGCCTCGCCCAAGAAGCGGAACTGCGGAAAAAGGGACTTCCGCTCTTTGCCGCCGGAAGCAAGGTGCGCTAAAGCAAGAAATGTTGTGCTGGTGGCGCGATCAAAGGTGGCGGCAGGATGGGGCTATTCCGGCTTTTGATGCGAGATACCGCCATATACGGCGTTTCCAGTATTATTTCCCGCTCCATCGCCTTTCTTGTTCTGCCCATTTACACGCGGTTCTTCACGCCGACGGAATACGGCTTTATCGATCTGCTGAATATCATCGGCGCCTTCGTGACCTTCATCGCCACGTTGGAGATCACCCAGGCGGTAGCGCGGTTCTTTCCGCAAACCTCCAGTCATAGGCGCCGTCGCGCGATTGTTTCCTCCGCGTTCCTATTCGCTCTGGGGGGGTACGGCCTGTTTGCCGTCATCGCGCTTGGGATTATCTGGTTGCAGCCTGGATTCTACAAAAGTTTCGCGGTGACGGGACGCCTTGCGACGGTGATGGCGGTCTTCAGCATCGTGGGCATGGGTCTTTTCTATTTCCTGCAAAGTCAGCTCCGGTGGCAGTTGAAGGCCAAGGAATATGCCATCGTTTCCACCCTGGTCACGGCTGTCACGGTGGCTCTTTCGCTGGCCGCAACATTGGTGCTTCATTACCGGACGGCGGGCGTGTTCGGCGCGCAGGTCGTGGGTTATCTGATCGGCTGCGTCGGCGCCTGGATATATACCCGCGACCTTTACCGTCTGCACTTCAATCGGCGCATCGTGGCGGAACTTCTACGCTTTTCCTGGCCGCTGGTCCCGGCCAGCATATCGATCTATATCAGTCAGTTCGCCGACCGTTTCTCGATCGAAGTCCTGATGGGCCCGAACGATCTGGGCATCTTCAGCGTTGGCTACCGGATAGCGTCGATTGCCGCCCTAATCACCATTGGCATTCAGGCCTCGCTGACGCCGCTGATTTACACCCACTACCGAAATCCGGATTTCGGCAGCAATTTGCGCGTGTTTGGCCTTGCCTATGTCCTCGGAAGCACTCTGCTGCTGCTGTCGCTAGGCGGATTTTCGCACGAGATCATCACGATCGTCTCGGGCGCGCGATTCTGGGGTGCCAGCGTCGTGGTGACGCCGCTGCTTCTGTCCATCCTAGTCAGCGGGGCGACCAATCTTGTGCCGGGGCTGTTCATTGCCAAGAAAACGCCGATCATTGCCTGGCTCCAGGTTGCGGCTGCGCTCGTAAATCTGGCCTTCAACTTCGTTCTTATCCCCATTCTGGGTATCGCGGGTGCGGCCATGGCTACTGCCGTCTCTGCCTTGTCGCTGTTTGCCGGCTATGCTTGGTTCGGCCGCAAGGACTTCCCGCACACACTTCCGCTGATGCGCTGCGCCGGCGCCTTGGCGGTCGGCACTGCGGCTGCGCTCCTGCTGTCGCAGATGCATCCGGCCATCACATTTGCCGATGCAGCCACGAAGCTGCTGACCGGCATGATGGCGTTGGCCGCAATTCTGGCGCTGCTCTTGGACCGGCAGGCAGTGAATGTAATTGTCGGATTGGCGCGTCGGACCGGGTAACGGACCTCAGGCGGCGGCAGATGAGCGCTGCCAGCCGATTCGGCTGGTAATCCATACCAGCAGCAGGAAAAGGGCTGGCAAAAGGAACAGGGTCTGGCCAAAGGCGAAGGACCGCGTCAGGTGCATCGCCGAGAAGAGTGTCGCGGGAAATAGCACCGCGGCGAAGGTAAGGCGATCGCCAGCTTCGGCGGCCTTGATGAAGATCGACTGGATGCCTGCGCCGATCAGAAACGTCACTGCGGGAGCGGCATAGCCCCAATCCCACCAAATCAATCCGAGAAAGTTGATGGTGCCGAAAGCGCTCTGCCATCCCCGGCAGAAGCCGTAATACTGGAAATTCCCGCCGATGATGCGCGATAGGACATCGAAAGTTGAAATGATCTGCCGCGGCGAGGGACAGTCCAAGACGATCAGCGCATTGTTGACGTCCGATGCGGGATAAGCCCTCAGCAGGCGCAACCCGGCATAGGCGGCTACACCGGGGTCGGTGATCTTGATGCCAGCGCGCGCCATCTGCAGACCGAGATTGCGGATGAGTTCGGTCGAAACCACGAATATGCCGCCCACCACCAGGATGATCAGGATCCATTTCAATTGGGCTTTCAGGGAGCTGCGCCGTTGCACGACCCAGGCGACCAGAACGGAGAGGAGGAAGGAAAGGAACCAAATGCGCGAGGAGGCGAGCACCGCATGCACCAACGTCATCGTTCCCATCGTGAACAGCAGGGCGCCGGCTTGGAAACGCGCCTGCGGCGCCAGCGGGCGCCGCGCAAAGATCAGCATGGCGGCGATGCTGGTGGGGACGGGAAACAGATTGTTCAGGGAGGAGACGCCCAGAACCTGACTTTCGCGCACTTGCTCTCCCACCAGGGAAATCGTGGTGGTGAGATTGTTGGCAAGAAGAGCGCCGGGATTGGCCAATACCGTGCGCAGAAATATCGCCTCACCCAGAAAGGTGATGGCGGCGCTGACCAGTCCGACCGCCAGCCATTCCTGGTCCGTCAAATTGGCATTGGCCCGCTGCGGCCGGCGGAAAAGAGCAGCCATCGCCATGCCGCCGACGAACCCGGCAAATAGCAGGAAGAAAAGGAATTGCGAATTGGGCGTGTCATGGCGCGGAGCCAGTCCAGGCATGCTGACCGTCTCGGTCATGGCGAAGAACCAGACCAAATACCCTGCCATGAAAGTGAGCGGGACGCTGAAGAGCGGGTTGATCAGGAGAAGGCTGCCGGCCGCCTGCCGCCATTCCGCGTCGCCGCCACGCATCAGGGCACGCCGCCATCGGTCGTGCGATCCCGTCGGGTCACGGCCCACCAGGCCATAGCATAGGCGGCGATCACGCCGAAAACGCCGCCGATCAGGGTATAGATTATCACCGTCGTCACCAGCGGTGGATCGGTCGGCGCGGGCGACGCCCTGGGCGCGTCGAGCAACTGGGCTGCGAAGGGCGCCTTGGACTGGCTCATCATCCGCAACATTTCCTGCTGCGCCAGGGCCTGGCCCAGTGCCGCCTGGTAGTTTGTTTCGGACGTTGCAGCCAGCTTGGCCCGGATGTAGCTGGTCATCATGTTGGCGCGGTTCAGGGAAAGCTGTCGCGTCTCCAGGTCCGCTTCGGCGTAGAGCTGCCGCAGGAACCATTCGGCTTTGCGCGGGTCCGTGTTCTTATAGCTGTAGACCCGGAAATAGGGGCTGCCATTGTCTGAATTCGACGTTACGCCAGAGACGAGAACGGCCTGCAGGTCACTGATATTGGGCGGCACCCAGGCCGGCCGGCCAAAAAGCTTCTTGATCGCACCGCTGATCCGGCCTGCCAGGCCGGGCGGCTTCCATTGTTTGGTTTCCTTGTCCCACCTCCCTTCGTAAAGAACCTGAAGGACCTGATGCTGCTGCTGCAGGCGGGCTGCCAGCGAAGCGCTGGTCAACAGTTCATTGAAGAGCGAGTAGGGATCGACCGAGGCGCCTCCAGCCTGACCGCCCACCAGTGAAGTGATCTGGGCGCGGAGTCCATTCGCGGCTCCACTGCTGCTACCGCTGTCGATCTGCGCTGGCCCTATGACCATCCGTGCGGTGTAGAGTGGTGTCGTGGTCACAAGCTTGAATATCGCCAGCAAAAAGCCCAGCAACAGACCAAGATAGATGATCCGACGGCTGGAGAGCACAACTTCGAGGCCGGAACCGACAACGCCGGTGCTGCGCCACATCTGCTTCAGGCCGTGGACTTGGCTTATCCCGAACATCCTTCCCCCTTACGCTTGGCAGCGGCTGAGTCCGTCCGCTTGCAGGCTTTACCTTTGCAAGCGGCAACTGGAAAGTCTATTGCTGGGTAGTTTCAGGGATTTTTGGACCGCCCGGGAAATTCCTGGGCGATTGTCAGGCTGAGCCCCTCCGACAGCGATGCAGGCGGCACGAAGCCGGTATGCTTCAGTCGGCTGGCATCGAAGATGGTATTGGCGCAAAACTTCTGCACTCGGACGCGGCTGATCGGGAAGTTGTGGCCGGTAACGGCGGCGGCGGCGTCGAACAGAGAAGCTATGGCCATGCCGACGAAATAAGGCAAGCGCAGTTTTGGCTCGCCGGTCTTGCCCAGAGCAGTGCGCACTACGCGCAACAATTCGTTCATGCTGAAGTCCGGCTTGTCGACGTAATTGTAGATGGCCTCGCCGGGTGTCCGCTCCTGTGCCAGATGCGCCAGAAAGGAGGCGACGTTTTCCACATAGGCCATGGATTTCCGGTTTTCACCATCTCCGATCATGATGAAGAGGCCGCTGGCAAGCTGCTTGATAAGCCCGTAGACATTGCCGCGGTTTGCGGGCCCGAAGACCACGGTGGGCCTCACGATGAAGAGGCTGCGTCGCTGCGGTGCCTTACGGAACCATGTCTCATAGACCTTTTCTGCATTCCATTTGGTCTCGCCATACGGATTGAACGGCTTGGCTGGGGTTTCTTCGTCCGGCACCCCCTCCTGCAAGCCATATATCGCCACCGAACTTGTAAAAAGGATGCGATCGATGCCGCAGGCCTCGGCAGCATCGCAGACATTCTGCGCCCCCTGCACATTTACGTCATGGTAGAGCGACACCGGCCGCACATCGTCGCGGTGTGCGGCCGCCAGGTTGATCACCATATCTTGGCCGTGGATCGCCTCGGTGAGGGCGGGTAGATCACGGACATCGCAATTCCGATAGGCGATATCCGGCCGCGAAACCGGCGGTTCGGCGATATCAATAATTTTGACAACATGCCCTTCCATTGTTAGGTACTGCACCAGCCGTTGGCCGATGAATCCGCTGCCGCCGATGAGCCCTATCTTCATATTTGCCGCTTCAGAACTCATTTTACCTGCTTTCCCGACCAAGTTTCAGACATGAAAATCGCCTATGTGATCACCCTGATGGACGGCTTGGGCGGCGCACAGGTCCATGTCCGCGACCTGTCGCTGTGGCTCCTGGCTCGCGGTCACGAGCCGGTGATTCTGGCCGGTGCCGTTGGCGGCGTGTCTCGCGATCTTGAGGCTGAGGGCGTGAAGGTCATCCATGTTCCGGATATCGTCCGTCCCATCCGTCCCATGCGCGACTTTAAAGCAATTTGGGCGCTCAGGCGCAAGCTCCGGGAAATCCGTCCGGATGTGGTTTCATGCCATTCCTCGAAGGCCGGCATGGTCGGGCGGGTCGCCGCACGACTGGCAGGATTGCCTGTGATTTTCACCGCGCATGGTTGGGCTTTCACTCCCGGCGTACCGACGCTGCAGCGTTACATATACATGGCGGCGGAGTGGCTGTGCGGCCCCTTGGCCCACCACATCGTGACGGTGTCCGAGCGAGGGCGGCGTCAGGCCCTGGCGGCGCATATTGCGCCGCCCGAGAAGATAACCGCTATCCACAACGGCATGCCGAACATCGAGGTTTCTGCCCGCGAAGATCATGAACCGCCCCGCATCGGCATGATCGCGCGGTTCGCCGATCCCAAGGACCATCACACCCTGGTTGCGGCGTTGGCGACCCTCAAGGGTCTAGCTTGGCAATTGCATCTGGTCGGTGGCGGCAATTTCGACGCTGTCCACGAGCAGGCCATGGCTGCGGGCATTTCGGACCGTATCGTCTTCGCTGGCGAGCGTTCCGATATCGAAAAAGTCCTGCGCGAAATGGATATTTTCGTCCTGCTCAGTCGGCACGAAGGATTCCCGCGCAGCATCCTGGAAGCGATGCGGGCGAGCCTGCCGGTGGTAGCGACGGATGTGGGTGGGATTTCCGAAGCCGTGCTGGATGGAGAAACGGGACTACTGGTGCGGTTCGCCGACATCGCTGCGACCGCCCGGGCATTGCGGACGATGATTTGCGACCGGGAAAAACGGCTGCAAATGGGTGTTGCTGGACGGCGGCGCTACCTAGCCCACTTTACCTTTGAGCATATGGCGAATCCAACCCTGGCGATTTATCGGGCGGTTTCGGACCGTCCCGCCGGCAAATAGCCACACCTGCTTCCGGCGATCGAAAACTATCGTTGATTCAAATGGTTATCGGTCGAAAAAGCTCTACCCGGCAGTTGTCTTCGATTGGTGTCCCGGCTAAAAGGGCGCGGTTTCGAGGATCATCATGAACGAGAAAATCGCCGTTATTGGCCTGGGTTATGTAGGCCTGCCCGTTGCGCTCGCCTTTGCCCGCAAGCTGCCCGGTGTCATCGGTTTCGACATCGATGCTCGCCGCGTAGCCGATCTCGCCAAGGGGCATGATTGGACCAGTGAAACTTCTGCGGCGGAATTGAAGGCGCCGATCAAGCTAACCGCAAACGAGGCGGACCTCAACGGCGTGACAATGTTCATCGTCTGCGTACCGACGCCGATCGATCATGAGCGGCGTCCAGATTTCCGACCGCTGGTCAGTGCTTCGCGCACGGTGGGCCGTTCGCTCTCCGCGGGCGCGGTGGTAGTCTATGAATCGACTGTCTATCCCGGTGTCACCGAAGAGATTTGTGGCCCAGTCCTGGAAGAGGTTTCCGGCCTGAAGGTCGGTACGGATTTCAAGCTGGCCTATTCCCCCGAGCGTATCAATCCTGGCGACCGCGAACATACGCTGGAGCGCATCACCAAGGTGGTGTCTGGCCAGGATGAAGAAACGCTGGAACGCGTCGCTGCAGCCTATGGCACCATTATAGAAGCGGGCGTACACCGCGCTCCCACCATCAAGGTGGCCGAAGCCGCCAAGGTAATCGAGAATACTCAGCGCGACCTCAATATCGCGCTGATGAACGAGCTATCGCTGATTTTCGAAAAACTGGGTATTCGCACCAAGGATGTGCTGGAGGCCGCGGGAACCAAATGGAACTTTCTAAAGTTCTCACCCGGCCTGGTGGGCGGCCACTGCATTGGCGTCGATCCCTATTACCTGACCGCCAAGGCTGAGGCGTTGGGCTATCGTCCGGAAGTGATTCTGGCCGGTCGGCGCATCAACGACAATATGGGCGCCTTCATCGCCGGCAAGCTGATGCGTATGTCCGCAGGCTGCGATGTGGCGCCCTCGAAGATGAGAGTTGGCATCCTGGGGCTGGCCTTCAAGGAAGATGTGCGCGATCTGCGCAACAGCCGCGTGCCCGACATTGTGGCCGAACTGAAATCCTTTGGCGTCGCTGCCAAGGTCTGCGACCCGCTGGCCGATGCCGAGCAGGCGCATGAAGAATATGGCATCACCCTGACGCCAGTGTCGGAGTTCAAGGATCTGGATGCGCTGGTTCTGGCGGTGGCTCACCGTGAGGTGATTGGAGACACGAACACAATCTTCGCCATGGTGAAGGAGGGCGGGACGCTGATTGATGTCAAGTCGGCGCTGAATCCGAAAAGTGTACCTTCGACGCTGTCTTTTTGGAGCCTGTGAGGTATGACCATTCTGGTGACGGGCGCCGCCGGTTTCATCGGCAGTCATGTGAGCCTCAAGCTGTTGGAGCGGGGCGAAAATGTGGTGGGGGTCGACAACCTCAACGATTATTATGACATCAACCTCAAAAAGGCGCGTCTGGCGCGTCTTGAAGGGCGTGACGGCTTCCGCTTCGTGAAGCAGGACGTTGTCGACAAGGATGCCATGTTCGCCCTTGTCGAATTGAACCCGGATATCACCGGCGTTATCCACTTGGCGGCCCAGGCTGGCGTACGCTATTCGCTGGTCAATCCCTTCGCCTATATCCATACCAATGTGATGGGCCACACCGTTATGGTGGAGGCGGCCCGTAAGTTGCCGGCGCTGAAGCATTTCGTCTATGCGAGTTCGTCTTCCGTTTACGGTTCTAACAAGGAAATGCCTTTCTCGGTGGAGCAGCGCGTCGAGCACCCCAATTCGCTCTATGCAGCGACCAAGCGGGCTGACGAACTTATCTCCCAGACCTATGCTCATCTTTATAAGATGCCGCAGACGGGCCTGCGCTTTTTCACCGTTTACGGCCCTTGGGGCCGGCCTGACATGGCAGCCTATATATTCGCCAGCAAGATCTCCGCTGGTGAACCGATTCCGGTCTTCAACCATGGCGAGATGCAGCGGGATTTTACCTTTATCGACGACATCGTCGAAGGGGTGATCGCCGCGTTGGATCGTCCGCCGCAAGGCGATGTGCCGCATCGTGTCTACAATCTTGGAAATCACCGCAGCGAGAAGCTGACCGATTACATCGCTTATATCGAACAGGCGCTGGGCAAGAAGGCGATCCTGGACATGCGGCCTTTGCAGATGGGCGATGTGTCGGCCACTTATGCCGATATCGAGGTCAGCCGCCACGATCTGGGCTTTGAGCCGATGACGCCTATCTCCGAAGGCATTCCGCTCTTCATTGCCTGGTTTCGCGATTATCACAAGGTGTGAAGACGTTCTGTTGACCCTGGCGGCCGCGCCGCTTTATACCTTCAGCTTGGCGAGCCCGTAGCTCAGTGGTAGAGCATCTGACTTTTAATCAGAGGGTCCTGGGATCGTAACCCAGCGGGCTCACCAAACGCCTGAGTTGCTTAGTTGCGTTAAGTGGGCGTCCGATTCGCTGATGCCGCGGGTCGATTCGAACAGCGTCGCATCGCCATTCAAGACCTGACCACCGTCACGCTGCACCGGGCGCAGAAGTTCGTTCAAAGATGTCTGGGAATGGATGGGCAGCACCCAGGTCAGGGGAATGTGAATGAATATTCCCTTGTCGAAGCTGCCTTCGCCGAACTGGATGGACGAAACGTTCGTCTTGGTCGCGAAGGCGCCGATCTCCACGCCGGTGGAAAAGCGCCGCGAGACTTGGAACGTCACGCCACGGTCGCCGGCGAGGTATTGGCCGGCCCGCAACTGGAAATCGAGGTCGTACCAGGGTGAATCGTAGTACAGCGTCACGTGTCCGGTGGTCTGGTTATAGGACCTGAAGCCGAACAGGCGATTGAATGCGCGCTGCTTGACCTCATACAGATCGGCCCCCAGCGCCCAGCGTTGCCCTTCCGGGCGCCATAGAATCTCGCCGCCAACGCCGGCGAACATGCTTTCGAGATAGCCCGCCCGTACGGCGCCGAACACGGTTGGTGAAAGGCGGAAATGATAATCGCCATAGAGCGCGCCGACGCCGGTCTTGCCTTGCGAAAAATAACGCAGGAAATCCGTACGGACATGTGGCAGGACACTGTCGGATGGGCGCCCAGTATTGAAGGTGTCGAAAAAGCTGGTTTCCGCCTCGCTGTTCAAGGTGAAGCCTGGCAGCAATTCCAGCGTGGCAGCCACACCGGCGACCAACTGGATGCCGAGCGGGTTGCTGGGATCGAAGAACTCTTGGCGCAGCTGGGGGAACGCGACCCAGGAGAAATTCGGATAGAGCTTGGACGCCGCCGCCCGCAATGCAGGATTGGACATGGGGGCCGGTGACGGTCCGCTCTCATTGGCCAAGAGATCGTAACGCCCTTCCTGCTGGAAGGCGCGTTCGGCGGTCGCGCGAAGCACGGTGTATTCGGCCGCGGGTTTTCCGTCCCGAACGGCGATGAAGCGGAATTGCTCGATATCGGGTGGCATGTCCGCCATGGCGACGCGGATAAGGCGGTCGACCGCTTCCGCCTCGAGCCGGTAGTGATTGTTTCCATAATAGATGATCGCCGTTCCGTCGTGCATCGATACGGCCAGGACGATTAGCCGCTGGGCTACCACGTCGGCGCGGACCTTGGCGGCGATCGTGGCCTCGCTGTTTCTGCCGCGACCCGCAGCGTTGATCACCATGGGCCCACTGGACGTGGCCGGCCCGGCCGTGTCGGGCAGCCCGTAGGCGGCCGCCTGAAAATAGGGGGAGCCTGCCACGCGTACGGCGCAGCGGATCAGCTTCCCGTCCTGCCCGTCCCGCAGGACGATCGTGGTGACATGGAGGGCTGACGCGTCGACCGTGCCCGCAATCCGGGCGCATGCGTTCTGCGAGGGTGTTGCCAATGTGAGTTCAAGGATGGTTCCGGTGATGGCGACGTTTTGGAGGCCCGGCAGATCCCATAACGCATCGCCGCTGGCCATGGCGGCGTTGGCGACCCGTGCCCCGCTTTCTCCCTTGAGCGCCCGCAATCCCGCGGCCTGATCAGCGGGCGGGCGAAAATAAAGCGCCGGCGGCGCCGGCCCCAAACGTTGCCGGAAGGCATCCCGCGTCGGATCGAGGTTGAAGGCGATGCTGCCTCCGAGCGAGCGGCCGTACATCCAGTTCAGGCCGAACACCACATTGTCCCAGGCGCGGTAGGACGCGCCGATATTGAATTGGTTCTTGGGCGAAAAGCTGCCGTTCTGCGTCTCTTCGGCGTAGTTGTCGCTGCTGTATTCGGCTTTCAGCGTCAGATTGTCGATCGGCGTTTGCCACGCCATGCCGCCGAAAATGGAGGCCGGCCCATGGAAGTATTTACCGAAGGAGAATTCGCCCCCTTGGCCACTGATGCCGGTGGCGCGCTTGTCGAAGGATTTGGAAATCAGTGATAACGGATTGCGGAAAGGATTGGCGCTGCCCATGCGGCCCCATCCGATGCCAACACTGGCCTCGACACTGCCGAAATTTTTCGTGGCGACGATATATTCCCCGCTATATATACCGGTGCCGACAAGGTCGTTGATGCCGATTGCGACGGCGGGGGTGATGTCGGTTTCCTGGAAGAGCCTTGCTTTCATAGCAAAGGCGCGATCCCAATAGACGGGATAGCCAGGATCGAAATGCTGCAGGCCGGAATAGCGGAAACTGGTTTCCAGCCAAGGCAGCACCTGAAAGGACAAATTGTAGCGTTGAATGTCCCGCTGATAGCTGGCGCCCACTACCAGATGACCGTCCGGAGCCATCGCCGCAGTCGGCATGTCGAGCAATCCGACACTACCGTAATTATCGAAGTCCGGTACCCCTTGGGCCGCCGCAGGGGTGCAGAAAGCAACAAGCATGATCGGCCGCATCAGCCAGCGTTTGCGCCGTGGCGAGGTGGCCCGAGACCGGCGCTTGCGCCTGAATTTCCTCACCCGTTCACACCTTCGTCAACCGGGCCACTCCATTGCCTTTTGGCTAAACAATTGCAAGCAAAATCTTTTTTCTTCCAGCCGGCGTGCTCCGCGTGCTAAATCCCCCCGGCTACCGGGGCCGGTGACGAGAGTTTCATGCAGCGAGTTTTCTTCCGTATCGGGACCGCGCAGGTCTTGCGCCGCGCATTGCGCATCGCGCTTTTTTCTCTGACGTCGTTTATTTTCTGGGGGCAGGTCGAGGCACAGCAGCTTCCGAATCTCTCGCAGCTTCAGCAGCAGCTTCAGCAGCAGGACGTCCGGATTCCCGGTCAAGGCACCGATCAGGATACGCAGCAACAGCAGCCGGTGCTGCTTCAACCGGCGGTTCCGCCGCGGGCGCAGCAGGACCTGCAACCCTCCCGACTGGAGCAGATCATGTCGGCGCGTGCCGGCGTGCCCCTGAAGCAGTTCGGCTATGACCAGTTGGGCCAGCCCACAGCCGTCATGGTGCCGCAAACCGGCGCGGTGCAGGACGACTATATCCTGGGACCCGGCGACGAGATCGTGGTGGTCCTGCGCGGGCAGGAGAACAACGAGTATCGCACCACCGTGGACCGCAACGGCCAGGTCGTGCTGCCGCGGCTGGGGCCGGTCGCCGCCAGCGGCCGTAGTTTCGGCAGTTTCCGGCAGGATCTTGAGGCCGCTGTGGGCCGGGCCTATGTCGCGACGCAGGCCTCCGTGGCGCTGCAACGGGTGCGGCAGATCAGTGTGCTGGTCACCGGCGCGGTCAATAACCCGGGCCAACGGCTGGTCACGGGTCTTTCCTCGGCATTGGACGCCATCCTGATCTCCGGCGGTATTTCGAAAACGGGCTCCCTGCGCGATGTCCGCGTTCTGCGCGGTGGCCGCCAGTACAATATCGATCTTTACAATGTCCTGACAGGCGGTGGCACGTCTTCCACCTTGCGTCTGGCCGACGGCGACCGTATCTTCGTGGCGCCGTTGGGGCGCACGGTGGCCGTTGCCGGCCTGGTGCGCAACCCCGGCATCTACGAGCTGCCGAAAGGGCAATCGTCGATCTCCGCTCAGGCCCTGCTTGCCCTGGCTGGCGGCCAGGAAATCAACGGCAAGTATGATTTTTCACTGATGAAGTTGCAGCCCGACGGCCAGATTGCGCTGGTGCCGTTGCGGAACCTGTCCGAGAAGGTTTCCGATGGCGAAATCCTGGCGGCGCAATTCCAGGCCGATCGGACTGCCGCCAGGATGACGCTGGCCGGCGGCACGGGCCTGGCCGGCGATTATCCGATCGTGAGCGGAACAAAACTGTCTGAGCTCATCCGGCGCCCGGGCGCGCTGGGCACGTCGCCCTACACGTTGTTCGGCATCATCGTCCGCCGCGATCCCAAGACGCTGCTGCGCACCCTGATCGCCTTCACGCCCGCCGCCGTGCTGAGCGGCACCGAAGACATGGCGTTGCAGGCCGACGACGTCGTGCGCCCGATCTCGGTGAACGAGATGCGGATGCTCGAAATCACCGCGCGAAACTACGACCGGTGGCGCACCGCGCAGGAAGAGGCGATCCGCAATCCGATCGCCGCCAACAATATGGCGCCACAGCCCATGTATGGGACGAACCAGTCCGGAACGCAGCAGCAGGCCAATGGCGCGCCGCAGCCGGGCCCCCTGTCGCAATCTCCCGGTCCCTACGCGGCTGGCGGTTTCCAGCCCAACAGCGGTTTCGCCCAGCCTGACAGCCCGCCGCAGGACTTTACGCAATTCGGCCCACAGCAATTCGGTCAGGGCCAGTATGCCCAAGGCCAATATGCCCAGGGTCCGTACGGCCAAGCTCAGTATGGCCAGGGCCAATTGGGCCAAAATCAGTTCGGCACGCCACAATTCGGTGGCGCCGGGCAGGGATATGGCCAACCGCAAGCCGGCCCCATGGGCAACGCAATCCTCGGTGCCGCCAACTCCGCCCAGGGCATGACAGACAATCAGCAGAATGCGTTCCCGTCGATGCAAGGGGGAGCGCCCAACGGCATGAACCTTCCCGGCAACCGTTCGTCTTTCTCGCCCTATTATTCGCCCTATGTCGCCGAGGCGCCCAATTTCCAGGCGCAGATCACCGTGCCGGGGGCTTATCCGCTCAATCGTGAAGTCCAGACTTTCAACCAACTCGCGCAGCAACTCGGGGTTGCCCCGCTGGTCCTGATGAATTTTCTTCTGGGCGACCAGGTGAGCATCGACGGCGCGGTGCGCGGTCCCGGCACCTATTTCGTCGGCCCCAACGTCACCTTGCAGGATCTGGTGCTGGCCGCTGGCGACACCGCCAACTGGGCCGACGCCAGCGGGGTCGAACTGATTTCCACCCTGGTCGATTCGGCAAGCGGGCGTTCGGCCACCCGCGTCAGCAAATTGCCGCTGACCGCCACGACCCTGGCCAGTTACGTCGTCAAGCCGCACGACAGCTTCCGGTTCAACACGGTCTTCACGGATGTCGATGTCGGCAGCGTGACCGTCCAGGGCGAAGTGCGCTTTACCGGCAGCTACAAGCTGACGCGCGGAGAGCATCTTTCGGACCTCCTGGCCCGCGCCGGCGGCCTCACCAACGCGGCTTATCCTTATGGCACCGTGTTCTTGCGCAAATCCGCCGCGGCGCAGGAACAGGAGGGCTATATCCGCACGGCCCGCGAAGTGGAGGACCAGCTCGTCGTGGCGATGACCCGGGTCGGCAACGACAAGATCGATCCGTCCACCTTTGCCTCGATGCAGTCCTTCGTCTCGGATCTGCGGAACCAGAGAGCAATCGGCCGAATCGCCATTTCCGCCGACCCCAGCGTGCTGGCGGCCAATCCGGCGCTCGACCCGCTGCTGGAAGCGGGCGATGTGATCTATATTCCCCCTCGGCCCAGTACGATTTCCGTTCTGGGTCAGGTGATGCAGCCCGGCAGCTTCCCTTATCGCGCGGGCGCCACGGTCGGCGACTATATCGAGCGGGCCGGCGGCTATAGCCGGCTGGCGGACGAAGGCCAGACCTTCATCGTGCTTCCCGACGGCACGGCGCGGCGGCTGGAGAAGTCCTGGCTGCGATTCGGTGCGACGGATGCCTTGCCGCCGGGTAGCGCTATCGTGATTCCGCGCGACGTCACCCCGCTGGATCTGCGCCAGACCATCATCGATATCAGTCAGATCATGAGTCAGTTGGCGGTTTCCATCGCCTCCGTGGCGGTGCTTTCCAGGCAATAGGCCTTCAAAGGCTGCCAGGACCGCGTTTCTGGGACGGCCGCATGGGTAAAGTGTGTATCCGAAGCACAAGCTCGTACCAAAAGGGGAACCCGGGCCGATGATGCGGAGGCGAAGGCTTCTGCGTTTCCGATATATTCTTTGAAATCGGCCGGTTACGCGGAAATATTAACGGTGTAATCTTGTGCCGCAGCACCGTTAAGGTTGCATCAAGAGGTTGACAGGAGCACCTGACGGGTTACAAAGACCACCACTTAATTCGGGGCAGATGCCCGGTTTTTCACTTTGGAGCTTTTCTATGCGCACGATCGTGGCGTCTCTTGTTGCTTCGACCATGTTGGTTTCCAGCACTTTCGCTGCGACCCCCGGCGTTCCGCTGCCGGCTGGTAAGCCCGCCGGTGTCAAGCAGGCGGCCTATATGGGCGACAATTTCCTGTTGATCCTGATCGGTGCTGGCCTGGTGATCGGCGGTATCGCCTTGGCTGTGAGCAATCCTGGCGGCAACGGCGTGACCACGCCGACGACGAATCCGACGTCGACCACCACGACCACCGCCACCTCGACCACTGCCACCACGACGACCACGGGAACGTCGTCCTGAGCCATCGACGGTTTTGACGAAAAGAGAAAGGGACGCGGCTTTGCCGCGTCCCTTTTTCTTTGCCTGGTTTTCTTCGTCTAAGCCGGCGGCCGGAACACTTCGATCTGGATGGTGGTACCGGCCGGATGCAGGTGCTGGATCGAATGCCAGGTGAAGCCGGTTTTGGCGTCGATCCAGTAACTGTCGGTGAAAGACCAGTATGGCCGGTTGCTGCGGCAGGCCTCATCGACTCGCACCGTGTTGATCGTCGTACCGATAATGGAAATGGTCTGCGGGCCCCGCGCCGTGGTGGTGCAACTCAGGCTGAGGCCATAGGCGCCGATATCCGGCAGATCGACAGCCCGCGTGCTGTGATAAGGTCCGCGCAGGGCGTCGGACAGCGGCGGCAGTGTGCCGCCCTGGGCCGTGGTGCCGGCGATGTCATGGGGCAGGCCCACGCTGCGCAGCACGCGGCCGCCGCGCGTCAGCAGCACCACATGGCTGGCGGCGGTCCAGAGTTGCTCGCCATTGCTGTCGGTGGCCAGCACCAGGATGCCTTCGTTGCCGCCGTTGATGCGGTAGCCCAGGCTAGCATAGGGGATCGACGCTGCCTGGTCACGCGTCACCGCCACGTCCCGGAAACTGCCGGAAACGCCTTGCCCGATGATCTGGAAATACTCCCGCCAGGCGCTGCCTTCCGAGCTGCACCCTCCCGCCAGCAACAGTACCGCCAGGCCGACCGACGGCAGGACGCGGATGCGCATCGGCTATAGCCCGCTGCTCTTGAGCGCCGTCTTCAGGCCCGGCGCGATATCGGGGCGCGACAGGCCCACGGCGATGTTGGCGGCCAGGAAACCGACCTTGTCGCCGCAATCATAGCGGGCGCAGTCGGTCTTCACCGCATGGAAGGGCGCCTTGCCGATCATCTGCGCCATGGCGTCGGTGAGCTGGATCTCGTTGCCGGTGCCGCGCTCCTGCTTGTCCAGGATGGTGAAGATTTCCGGCTGCAGGATGTAGCGACCGATGATGCAGAGGTTGGAGGGCTCGGTGCCGGTGGCGGGCTTTTCCACCACGCCTTTCACTTCGGTGGCGTTGCCCTTGGCGGCGCCGGGATTGACCACGCCATAGCGCTTGACCTCCTCGCGCGGCTTTTCCTCCGCCGCCACGATGATGCCGCCGCCCACCTGGTTGTAGGAGGTGATCATCTGGGCCAGCGCCCCGGGCTTGCCCACCATCAGGTCATCCGGCAGCAGCACGGCGAAAGGCTCGTCGCCCACGAAATGGCGGGCGCACCAGACGGCGTGGCCCAGGCCCAGCGGCTGCTGCTGGCGGATGAAGCCGACCGACCCGGTCTGGGGCAGCATTTCCAGCAGGCTGTTCAGTTCCGTGGTCTTTTCACGCTGGCTGAGCAGGGCCTCCAGCTCATAGGCATGGTCGAAATGGTCGGCGATGATGTGTTTGCCCCGGCCGGTGATGAAGACGAACTGCTCGATCCCGGCCTCGCG
>Ga0164242_10000413_pt1 | contig 52372 bp, 48 predicted proteins | sample OricomgcompostMG_FD_108783 | JGI IMG/M metagenome (GOLD analysis project Ga0164242, IMG submission 108783) | Miracle-Growth compost microbial communities from Emeryville, California, USA - Original compost - Miracle growth compost (MG) ...
CCGGCGTCAGCTGCTGCCCACGACGGACGTATACGTTGCGGTGAACCATCGTGAATTCGGTTCGCAACCGGTGCCGGGTGACGACCCCGGCCGCTAGTGCGTCGGTGCCTCGAAAAGGCCAGTCAGGGATTCCCATGGGGACACGGTGCCGGTGGGCACCGACACGTCCCGCCGAACGTCGAGTTGTGGCGGGAAACCGCGGCGTGTCGGCGCAACAACTCGACGTTGGACGCCAGAAGGGCTAAAAGGTCAGGCGCACAGACCATTCCGCGTGCGGGACGTCGCGCACCTCGCCCGCGGGGTCCATCGCCAACGTCAGCAGCTGCACCACGATCCCGGCCAGCCGCCCGCGATGCGGGTCGACCGACGGGATGGTCACCGCGAACCGGGTGCCCGGGCGGTAGATGGTGCTGGTCGTGTTGCCGGGATCCTCGTACACCTGCAGCAGCCGCCAGGGGGCGCGCGCGATGGCGTCGGGCACCGAGAGCTGAATCGGGTAGCGCTCGCTGACCGGCAATTCGCCCTGGCTCTGCGGTGTCTCGCAGTCTTCGAGGTTGAGCACGTTGCAGTACAGGTAGGGCCCGACCCGGGTCAGGTGGCCGTGCGAGTACGCGCTGATCTCGGGGTGTTGCGGGCCGCCGCGGCCGACCAGCAGCCAGGTGCCGACGCCGGCCCCGGCGCAGAGCACGATCATCAGGCAGGCGAGCAGCACGGCCACGCCCCGCCGGGTCTTGGGCTTCACTCGGCGACCACCGCCGGTCTGCCGACGCCGCGGCGGGCGCCCTCCTGCTCGACCATGATGGGTCTGTTACCTCCCAGGCCGGGAATCAGCGAGTTGCCGCGGAAGCTGACCAGCGTCTGCGCCAAGCCCAGGATGAGCAGGGCGGTGACCGCGGTGAACCCGACCCACAATTCGGTGTACACCAGCACGCCCAGCGCGCCGCCGAGGACCCAGGCCAACTGCAGCGTCGACTCCGAGCGGCCGAACCCCGAGGCGCGGGATTCCTCGGGCAGGTCGTCCTGCAGCGCCGCGTCCAGGGAGGCCTTCGCGATGGCGCTGGCCCCCGACGTGACCAGGGTGGCGATCACGGCCAGCATCAGGTTGCCGGCCACCGAGGCGGCCAGCGCGACGGCGGTGACCGCCACCGTGCAGCGCACCACCAGCACGGCGGGCCGGCCCAGTTTGAGTCGCGCGCTGGTGAAGTTGCCGACGAAGTTGCCGACGCCGGCCGCGGCGCCGATCATCCCGAGCATGGCGAGCTGGGCCCAGCCGTTGGCCTGATGCGCCTTGGCCACGAACGCGGGATACAGGAACAGAAAGCCCACCATCACCTTGATGGTGCAGTTTCCCCACAGCGAGGTGATGATGTTGCGGCCCAACGGTTGTCGCAGCGTGGCGGTGGCCTTTTTGGGGACGTTCTTGACTTCCTCGGGCCAGCGTCGGCGCAGCGGCTCGCTGTCGCGGCGGTAGCTCAGGGTGGCGGGCACCTCGCCCGCGGTCACCTCGACCCAGCGCGGGATCCGCATGGACAGCGACGCCCCCGCCACGGTGACGGCCACGACGACGAACAGGGCGCCGGGCAGCTTGAACAGATGGGTGCAGACGAATTCCACACCACCGGCGATGGCGCCGCCGACGATGGTGCCGCCCAGCAGACCGAACATGGTCAGCCGCGAGTTGACCCGCACCAGGTCGATGCTCGGCGGCATCACCCGGGGCGTCACCGCGCTGCGCAGCACGGAGAACGATTTCGACAGCACCATCATGGCCAGCGCGCACGGATACAGCACCATTGACGGGTAACTGCCGCTGGCGCCGTCGTAGTTCATGATCAGCACCGCCGCCAAGGCGGTCCGCAGGACGAACGAGGCGGCCAACGCGACGCGGCGGCCGTGCTGCAGCCGATCCAGCGCCGGACCGATGAGCGGGGCGATCACCGCGAACGGCGCGATGGTGATCAACAGATACAGCGCCACCCGGCCCTTGCTCTCCCCGGTCGCCGCGGCGAAGAACAACGTGTTGGCCAACGCCACGGCCATCGCGGCGTCCACCGCGAAGTTGGCCACCACCGGCCAGGTCAGCGCCGTCAGGCCGGACTTGTCGGCGCCGTCGGCGGTCGCGGCGCGCTGCACCATCCAGTACATCCGGGAACCCATCTCGCGGCTGCGCAGCGCCGCGGCGCGGGTGACGGTGATCCGCTCGCCGGCGACCGGTCCCCGCGGCGGGGCGCCGGCGCCGCGGTCCGGCTGCGGCTGGTGGCCCAGCGGCGGTAGATAGCGGTTGGCGCTGGGCATCGGCGGCGGGCGGCGCGTCCGGCGGTCGCCGGTGTCGCCGGCCGGGTAATTGGCCGCGCCGGGATGGGGTGCGGCAGCGCTGTTGCCGGGCCGGCGGCCCGGCTTGGCGGCCACCCGGCCCGGATCGCCTTGCCGCCGTCCAGACACGCCCCGATTCTCCCCTATGCCGACTCCGTGCGTCTGCAGGTAACGGGGCGTGGCTCGTCAACCTAGTATTGGAACCGCGATGCAGACACAAGACAGCGTGACCACACCTCTCGAGGAGTCCTCGATGGCGACCGCGGGCGAGTGGCCCGAAGGGTTGGCGGCGGTGCTCACCGGCGCTGCCGACCAGGCCAGGGCCGCCGTCGTGGAGTTCAGCGGGGCGGAGACGGTCGGCGACTATCTGGGCGTCGGCTACGAAGACCCGTACGCCGCCACGCACCGGTTCCTGGCGCACCTGCCCGGCTACCAGGGCTGGCAGTGGGCGGTCGTGGTGGCCGCCTATCCCGGCGCCGACCACGCCACCATCAGCGAAGTGGTGTTGGTGCCGGGCCCGACGGCATTGCTGGCGCCGGAGTGGGTGCCGTGGGAACAGCGGGTGCGGCCCGGCGATCTCAGCCCGGGCGACCTGCTGGCTCCCGCCGCCAACGATCCGCGGCTGGTGCCCGGCTACACCGCCAGCGGCGACCCGCAGGTCGACGAGACCGCCGCCGAGATCGGGCTGGGCCGGCGCTGGGTGATGAGCGCCGAGGGCCGCGCGGAGGCCGCCGAACGCTGGCACACCGGCGCGTACGGCCCCGACTCGCCGATGGCCCGATCGACCAAGCGGGTGTGCCGCGACTGCGGGTTCTTCCTGCCGTTGTCGGGATCCCTGGGCAGGATGTTCGGGGTGTGCGGCAACGAGCTGTCGGCCGACGGGCACGTCGTCGACATGCACTACGGCTGCGGCGCGCACTCGGACACCCCCGCCCCGGCGGGCACCGGCTCGCCCGCCTACGAGCCCTACGACGACGGCCTGCTCGACGTGACGCAGACACCGGTCGAGCCGACGCCGCCGCCCGAGACGCCGCAAGCCGAGCCGGAGCCCGAGACCGAGACGCCCAGCTAGCGCCGGTCCGTGTTCTCGGCGGCGGCCTTGATGCGCGCCAACGAGGCGTTCATGCCGTCGAGCAATTCGCGTTCGAAGTTGTCGGTGCCGCCGAGGAACGCCTTGACCGACAGGTTGGAGAACGCGGTGACGCCGTTCTCGGCGTGCCGGCTCTCGATCAGCCGGGTGCCGGTGTCGGTGGGTTCGAGCTCGTAGCTCCAGATCGTGTTGTTGGTGTCCACCCGGAACGCGAGTTTGCGGTCGGGGATGATCTCCACCACCGTGCAGGTGGTCGGCCAGAACAACCGGTTGCGCCGATTGAGGTTGATGGTGCGGGTGCCCTGACGCACCGGGCCCAGCGGCTTCATCCACCGGCACTGCGGGCTCCACTGCGGCATGCGGCGCAGATCGGAAACCAATTCCCACACCGTGGCAACCGGGGCGTCGATGTCGATCTGCGCTCGCAACAGCGGGGCTACCATCGCTCCTCCAACGGGTCGGCGAACTAGTCGTGCTCGAGGAAATTTTCCAGGCCGGTTTGGGCGCCGCGGGCACCGCGCCGGGCGGCGGCCAGCTGCAGCAGAAAGATGCTGGTGCCCAGCACGCCCACGCCCAGGCCGGCCAGTGTCACCGGGCGCCAGCAGTGCAGGCCCGGCACCAGGAAGGCGGCGCCCACCGCGGCCAGCCAACCCAGCGCACCGAGCGCGATGAACGGCCACACCCGCAGCAGCGCCGCCGGCAGCGGCGGCGCGGTGCGGTTCGGGCCGGATTCGGTGGACATCGCGATTAATATAACCCGCCGCCGCCGCTCGTCGGTGGCGGCCCGGTTGCGCCCGACGGGCGATCGAAAACCGCTGAGCGCAGCGGGATACGCGGGCGGGTAAGCGTTTCGATGAAACGGCGGGCGGTTCGGCCGGGGGCGTCAACACCCGTCGTTCACCGGTTCGTGTCCCGGTTTCTCAGGCTTGCGTGTAACCTCGCGCCATGCCTGACAGCGATGCCCGGCTGGCCAGCGACCTGTCACTGGCTGTCATGCGGCTGGCCCGCCAACTGCGATTCCGCAACCCCTCGTCGCCGGTGTCGCTGTCCCAACTGTCGGCGCTGGCGATGCTGGCCAACGAGGGCCCGATGACGCCCGGGGCGCTGGCGGTCCGCGAACGCGTCCGGCCCCCGTCGATGACCCGGGTGATCGCCTCGCTGGCCGAGATGGGCCTGGTGGACCGCACCCCGCATCCCGTCGACGGCCGGCAGGTGCTGGTCTCGGTCTCCGAGGCCGGGGCCGAATTGGTCAAGGCCAACCGGCGCGCCCGTCAGGAGTGGTTGGCCAAGCGGCTGTCCACGCTGGACGACGACGAGCGCGAAACCCTGCGCCACGCGGCCGATCTGATGCTGGCCCTGGTCGACGAAGGCCCGTGAACACCGATGCGCTGGACGTTCGCGACGTTGACGACCCCGACGACCCGAGGCTCGACGACTTCCGCGACCTGAACAGTGTCGATCGGCGTCCCGATCTGCCGTCGGGCAAGGGGCTGGTGATCGCGGAAGGCGTGCTGGTGGTGCAGCGCATGCTGGCGTCCCGGTTCCGCCCGCACGCCCTGCTGGGGACCGAGCGCCGGCTCGCCGAGCTGCGCGACGACCTGGCCGGCGTCCCGGTGCCGTACTACCGAACGTCGGCCGACGTGATGGCGCGGGTGGTCGGCTTTCACCTCAACCGCGGGGTGCTGGCGGCCGCCCGGCGGGTGCCGGAGCCCGGCGTCGCCGAGCTGCTGGCCGGCAGCCGCACCGTCGCGGTGCTCGAGGGGGTCAACGATCACGAGAACCTGGGCGCGATCTTCCGCAACGCGGCGGGGCTGGGCGTCGACGCGGTGATCTTCGGCAGCGGCTGCGCCGACCCGTTGTACCGCCGCGCCGTCCGGGTGTCGATGGGTCATGCGCTGCTGGTGCCGTACGCCCGCGCAACCGACTGGCCCGCCGAGCTGAAGACGTTGAAGGAGAAGGGGTTTCGGCTGCTGGCGATGACGCCGCAGGGTTCCGCGTGCGGCTTGGCCGAGGCGATGACGGCGGCCCGCGACGACCGCGTGGCGGTGTTGGTGGGTGCCGAGGGCCCGGGGCTGACGCCGGCCGCGCTGCGGTTGAGCGATGTGCGGGTGCGCATCCCGATGTCGCGGGGCACCGACTCGCTCAACGTCGCGACGGCGGCCGCGCTGGCGTTCTACGAGCGGTCTCGCCCGGTCGGGGTGCACCGCGCGGCGGCCGGAGGCGGAGATGGACAGTCGGGCTAGGCTGCGGCTGATGAAGGACGAGACCGTGCCCTGGGCAACGGGTTTGACGGTGACCGCGTTTGTCGCGGCGGTCACCGGCGTCGCGATCGTGGTGCTCAGCCTGGGTCTGGTCCGGGTGCATCCGCTGCTGGCCGTCGGCCTGAACATCGTGGCCGCCGGGGGACTTGCGCCGACGTTGTGGGGGTGGCGGCGCACCCCGGTGCTGCGCTGGTTCGTGCTGGGCGCCGGGGTCGGCGTGACCGGCGCGTGGCTGGTGCTGCTGGTGCTGGCGGTCGCGGGTTAGCGCTGACCGCCGGAGCGCACACCGAGCAGCACGTCTTCCCAGGCCGGGATGACCGGCTTGCCGCGGCGGGTGTGCACCGGCTTTTCCTCCGGTTCGGCGGGTTCGGCGGCCGGCGCTTCGGCGGCCGGCGGCTTGGCCGGTTCGTCGAAGTCGACGTGGGCGACCCGGGCCAGCGGCCGCAGCGGCAGCTCGAAGTTGGGATCGATCAGGGCGGTGGCCGCGTCGTCGATGGCGGTGACGGTGCCGCCGTGGGCGCCGGGGGTGAAGCAGAAGTGCGCGACGTTGTCCGAGCGGCCGACCTTCCAGGCCAGCTGCACCGTCCAGCGGTTGTCTTCGTTGCGCCACGCGTCCCAGCTGAGTTTGTCGTGGCGCAGCCCCCGGGTCACGAAGGCCGCGGTGACCGTCTCCAGCAGGGTCAGCACCGCCGGACCGTCCGCCAGCATCGGATGTGCGGCGGTTGCCAGCTCGGCGGCCCGGTAGCGCTCCAGCAGCACCGGGTGGGCGAACCGGCGCACCCGTGACACGTCCGAGCCCGATGCCGCCGCGACCTGCTCCACCGAGGCGCCGGCGCGGATCTTGGCCTGAATTTCTTTGGGGCTCAACATGTTCGTCACTTCGATCTCGAGCTGCGGCTGCTCGGGAGGCTCGGCTTCGTGGCGCAACACGGCCCGCAGGTGGTCGTCGGCGGGCAGCTTGAACTGCTCTGCGGGGTCATCACTTTCGCAGATCAAATATTTGCTGTCGGCATCGAGCCCAACCACTTTGAGTTCCCGCATGGCTATCTCCTCGCAGGCTCCGTGCAGCTCAGCGACGGACCCGTCAGGTGCGCACTTTAGTCCAGCAACCGCCCGTCACCTGTGCTGACACGCTGGGTGGTTGCGGGCTGATTGCTGTCCGGTTACAGCCGCTCGACGACCCAGTCCACACACTGGGTCAGGGCGCTGACATCGTCGGGGTCGACCGCCGGGAACATCCCCACCCGCAACTGGTTGCGGCCCAGTTTGCGGTACGGCTCGGTGTCGACGACGCCGTTGGCGCGCAGGATCTTCGCCACGGCCGCGGCGTCGACGTCGTCGACCAAGTCGATGGTGCCCACCACCTGCGAGCGCAGCTTCGGGTCGGCGACGAACGGCGTGGTGTAGTCCCGCTCCTCGGCCCAGGAGTACAGCCGCCCGGCCGAGTCGGCGGTGCGCTTGACGGCCCAGTCCAGCCCGCCGTTGCCCAGCATCCAGTCGACCTGCTCGGCCATCAACGCCAGGGTGCCGATCGCCGGGGTGTTGTAGGTCTGGTCCTTCAGGCTGTTCTCCACCGCGATGGGCAGCGACAAGAAGTCGGGAACCCAGCGGCCGGACGCGGCGATGGACTCGACGCGGGCCAGCGCGGCCGGGCTCATGAGCGCCAGCCACAGCCCGCCGTCGCCGGCGAAGTTCTTCTGCGGCGAGAAGTAATAGGCGTCGGTCTCGCCGATGTCGACCGGCAGGCCGCCGGCGCCGGACGTGGCGTCGATGGCGACCAACGCGTCACCGGAATCGGCGGGGCGGCGGACCGGGACCGCGACGCCCGTCGACGTCTCGTTGTGCGCCCAGGCGATCAGGTCCACCGACGGATCGCTCTGCGGTTCGGGTGCGCTGCCCGCGTCCGACTTGATGACGACGGGATCGCCGACGAAGGGGTTCTTGGCGACCGCGGCGGCGAACTTGGAGCTGAATTCGCCGTAGGACAGGTGCAGCGAGCGCTTGTCGATCAAGCCGAAGGCCGCGGCGTCCCAGAACGCGGTCGCGCCGCCGTTGCCCAGGATGACCTGGTAGCCGTCGGGCAGCGAAAACAGCTCGGCAAGCCCCGAGCGGAGCCGGCCGACCAGATTCTTCACCGGCGCCTGCCGGTGCGAGGTTCCGAACAGCGGCGCCGCGGTCGTGCTCAGCGCCTGCAGCTGCTCGGGCCGGACCTTGGACGGGCCGCACCCGAAGCGGCCGTCGCGGGGTTTGATGTCAGCAGGGATCTGGAGCTGGTCAGCCATGCTCATCAGGGTAGTGAGCCGACGCGGCGGGCCGGCGGGGCGGGCCGCCCGGCGGCGCGGCCGGGCCGGGCAAAACGCCTGTTCGGGCTGGTGCGAGGGTTTCGCCGGCTGTGATCCAGGGCATACCTCCAGAATGACCACTGGTCAGGTCACAGTGCCCGGGAGGGGTCTAGGAAATATCCGGTACCTCCGGTACTGTCTGGACATAGCACGTCCAAATGTAAACCTCGTTGAGGAGGCCTGGATATGGCTAGGACGCGGATGGTCCGGCGTTGGCGCCGCAACATGGAGGTGCGCGACGACACCGACTACGTGAACATGCTTGCCACACTGTCCGAGGGGTCGGTGCGGCGAAACTTCAACCCGTACACCGACATCGACTGGGATTCACCGGAATTCGCGGTCACCGAGGATGATCCGCGGTGGATTCTGCCGGCGACCGACCCGCTGGGCCGCCACCCCTGGTACCTGGCGCAGTCCGACGAGCGCAAGATCAAGATCGGCATGTGGCGGCAGGCCAACGTGGCCAAGGTGGGACTGCACTTCGAGTCCATCCTGATCCGCGGCCTGATGAACTACACCTTCTGGGTGCCCAACGGGTCGCCGGAATACCGGTACTGCCTGCACGAGTCGGTCGAAGAGTGCAACCACACCATGATGTTCCAGGAGATGGTCAATCGCGTCGGCGCCGACGTCCCGGGCATGCCGCGGCTGCTCAAGTGGATCTCGCCGCTGATCCCGCTGGTGGCCGGGCCGTTGCCGGTGGCCTTCTTCATCGGGGTGCTCGCCGGTGAGGAGCCGATCGACCACACCCAGAAAAACGTTCTGCGCGAAGGCAAGTCGTTGCACCCCATCATGGAGCGGGTGATGGCCATTCACGTGGCCGAGGAAGCCCGGCACATCTCGTTCGCGCACGAGTTCCTGCGTAAGCGGTTGCCGCACTTGACCAAGCGGCAGCGGTTCTGGGTTTCGCTGTACTACCCGCTGACCATGCGGCTGTTGTGCAATGCGATCACCGTGCCGCCCAAGCAGTTCTGGCGCGAGTTCGACATCCCCCGTGAGGTCAAAAAGGAGCTCTTTTTCCGGTCTCCGGAGTCGCGGAAGTGGTTGAGCGACATGTTCGCCGACGTCCGGATGCTGGCTCACGACACCGGCCTGATGGAGAACCGCTCGGCCCGGCTGATGTGGCGGCTGTGCAAGATCAACGGCAAGCCGTCGCGCTACCGCAGTGAACCGCAGCGGCAGCACCTGGCTGCCGTGCCGGCCGCCTAACCACGGCGAGTTCCTTTATGCCGCACGTTATTACCCAGTCGTGCTGTAACGACGGGTCCTGTGTTTTCGCGTGCCCGGTGAACTGCATTCACCCCACGCCCGACGAGCCCGGCTTCGCCACCTCGGAGATGCTCTACATCGACCCGGCGGCGTGCGTGGACTGCGGCGCCTGCGTCAGCGCCTGCCCCGTCGGTGCGATCGCCCCCGACAACCGGCTGGACGACAAACAGCTGCCCTTCGTCGAGATCAACGCGTCGTTCTACCCGAAACCGCCGGCCGGCCAGAAACTGCCGCCGACGTCCAAGCTGGCGCCGGTGATCCCGGCCGTCCCGGTGCGGCCGCGCGGCCGGCCGCTGACGGTGGCCATCGTCGGATCCGGCCCGGCGGCGATGTACGCCGCCGACGAACTGCTCACCCAGGACGGCGTGCGCGTCAACGTCTTCGAGAAGCTGCCGACGCCCTATGGGCTGGTGCGCGCCGGGGTGGCGCCCGATCACCAGAACACCAAGAAGGTGACCCGGCTCTTCGATCGGGTCGCCGGTCATGACCGCTTCCGGTTCTACCTCAACGTCGAGGTCGGCAAGCATCTCAGCCACGCCGATCTGCTGGCCCATCATCACGCCGTGCTGTACGCGGTGGGGGCGCCCGACGACCGCCGGCTCGACATCGAGGGCATGGGGCTGGCGGGCAGCGGAACCGCGACCGAGCTGGTGGCGTGGATCAACGGGCATCCCGAGTTCACCGCGCTGCCAGTCGATCTGCGCCACGAGCGGGTGGTGATCATCGGCAACGGGAACGTCGCGCTCGACGTCGCCCGAGTGCTCACCGCGGACCCCGATGACCTGGCCCGCACCGATATCGCCGACCACGCGCTGGCGGCGCTGCGCGGCTCGGCGGTGCGCGAGGTGGTGATCGCCGCCCGGCGCGGGCCGGCCCAGTCGGCGTTCACGCTGCCGGAACTGATCGGGCTCACCGGCAGCCGCGAGGTGGTGCTCAGCGCGGCCGACCGCGAGTTGGTCGCCGCCGACCTGGCGAACGCCTCGGATGCCCTGACCAAGGCCAAGCTGGAGGTTTTGAGCACGCTCGGCGACGCTGCGGCGCCCAGCGAGCGTCCGAGAATCAGGCTGGCGTATCGGCTCACCCCCGACCGGATCCTCGGCGAGCAACGCGTCACCGGTGTGCAGTTCACGCTCACCGGCACGGACGAAACACATTGCCTGCCAACGGGTTTGGTGCTGACGTCGATCGGCTACCGCGGCAAGCCGATTCGCGACCTGCCCTACGACGAGGCGGCGGCGGTGGTGCCCAACGACGGCGGCCGCGTCGTCGACCCCGCCTCGCGACGACCGGTGCCCGGCGCCTACGTCGCCGGCTGGATCAAGCGGGGACCCAGCGGGTTCATCGGTACCAACAAGTCCTGCTCGCTGCAGACCGTGCAGGCCCTGGTGGCCGATTTCAACGCCGGCGAGTTGGCCGACCCGGCGGCCAAACCCGAGGCGCTGACCGCCCTGGTGCGCGCCCGCCGGCCCGACGCGATCGACGCGGCGGGGTGGCGGGCCATCGACGCCGCCGAAATCGCGCGCGGCAGCGCGGACGGCCGACCGCGCAACAAGTTCACCGACATCGGCGACATGCTGGCGGCCGCGGCCGCCGCAGAGCCGGCGCCGCCGCCGCGACGCCGGCTCCTGGCCCGGTTGGTGCCGTCCGGGCGCGGCTAGGCCTGCCCGGCCCCCTGCTCAGCGGCCATCGCCGCCATCGCCGCCGCCATCTCCTCCGGGCTGACCTCGCGCACCGGCTGCCCCAGGGACCAGTGGTGGCCGAACGGGTCGGCGACCATGCCGTAGCGGTCGCCCCAGAACTGGTCCTCCAACGGCACCACCACGGTGGCGCCGGCATCGACCGCCCGCTGAAAGCTCGCGTCGACGTCGGGCACGGTCAGGTGGATGGTCACCGGGGTGCCGCCCAACGACGTCGGCGTCATCGACTTGCCGCCGCACACTTCCGGGAAGTCGTCGTTGAGCATCACCATGAAGCCGTTGATGCGCACTGCGGCGTGCGCCAGTTTGCCGTCGGGACGCGGCAGGCGCCCCAGCTCCTCGGCACCAAAAGCCTTGACGTAGAAGTCGATTGCCGCGGCCGCGTTGTCGACCACCAGGTGCGGGGACAGTGCGGGCTCGATGTTGATCGCCATGCTGGCACTCCTTGCTGTCGGTTCCAGACCTGCCCGCTGCGGGCAGGCTCACGACTTATGACTGCGTCGGTGACGCAAACTCATCGCGACGGCAATCATTAGATCGCCGGGTACCGACAACCGGGCCTCAGGCGTTGGTGAGGCTGCGGTCCCAACCCTCGACGGATTCCGGGCTGCGCGGGCCGGGGCCCACGTAGATCGCCGACGGGCGGACCAGCTTGCCGAGCCGCTTCTGCTCGAGAATGTGGGCGCACCACCCCGCGGTACGGCCACAGGTGAACATCGCCGGCATCATGTTGGCCGGCACCCGGGCGAAGTCCAGGATGACCGCCGCCCAGAACTCGACGTTGGTCTCGATGGCCCGGTCCGGACGGCGCTCGCGCAGTTCGGCCAGGGCGGCCTGCTCCAGCGCGACGGCGACCTCGTGCCGCGGCGCGCCGAGCCGCTCGGCGGTGGCGCGCAGCACCCGCGCGCGGGGATCCTCGGCGCGGTAGACCCGGTGCCCGAAGCCCATCAGCTTGTCGCCGCTGTCCAGGATCTTCTTGACCAGCCCTCGGGCGTCGCCGGTGCGCTCGACCTCCTCGATCATCGGCAGCACCCGCGCCGGAGCCCCGCCGTGCAGCGGTCCGCTCATCGCCCCGATCGCCCCGGACAACGCGGCCGCCACGTCGGCGCCGGTGGAGGCGATCACCCGCGCGGTGAACGTCGAGGCGTTCATGCCGTGCTCGGCGGCCGACACCCAGTAGGCGTCGATCGCCTCGATGTGCCGCGGGTCCGGCTCGCCCTGCCACCGCGTCATGAAACGTGCAGTGACGGTTTCGCATTCGTCGATGACCCGCTGCGGCACCGCGGGCTGATAGATGCCGCGCGCGGACTGCGCGACGTAGGACAGCGCCATCACCGAGGCCCGGGCCAGCTGGTCGCGGGCGGTGGCGTCGTCGGTGTCCAGCAGCGGCTTGTAGCCCCAGATCGGGGCCAGCATGGCCAGCCCGGCCTGCACGTCGACGCGCACGTCGCCGGTGTGGATCGGCAGCGGGAACGGCTCGGCGGGCGGCAGCCCGTGGCCGAACTTGCCGTCGACCAGCAGCGCCCACACGTCGCCGAACGTGACCTGCTGGCTCACCAGGTCTTCGATGTCGACACCGCGGTAGCGCAGCGCGCCGCCGTCTTTATCCGGTTCGGCGATTTCGGTGGTGAAGGCGACCACGCCTTCCAGGCCGGGGACAAAGTTCTCGGGGACAACAGTCATGGGAAAATTCTCGCACCCCACCCTGGGGCGGACGCTACCGGCCGGTAGCAAGCGCCGGTAGCGTTGGCGCGGTGCCGGGACCAGCAGACGAGCACCTGCAGAGAATGCGTGTGGAATACGGATCGGTGGAAAAGGACGGCAGCCCGGATCTGGACGTCGACTGGCTCGACGACGGCTGGGTTGCGTTGTTGCGCAAGTGGATCGACGACGCCGAGCGCGCCGGGGTGGCCGAGCCCAACGCGATGGTGCTGGCCACCGTCACCCCCGACGGCAGGCCGGCCAGCCGAACGGTGCTGTGCAAGAGCCTGGACGAGACGGGAATCACTTTTTTCACCAACTATGACTCGGCCAAGGCCGACGATCTGGCGGCGACGCCGTACGCCGCGGTGACGTTCCCGTGGTACCAGCTGGGCCGGCAGGTCCACCTGCGCGGGCCGGTGAGCAAAGTCACGGCCCAGGTCACCGAGGACTACTGGTCCAAGCGACCGCGCGGGTCGCAGCTGGGCGCCTGGGCGTCGCAGCAGTCCCGGCCGATCGCCTCCCGCGCGGCCCTGCTGGAGCAGCTGGCGCAGGTGACGGCCCGCTTCGCCGACCACGAGCGGGTGCCGGTGCCGCCGGGCTGGGGCGGCTACCTCATCGCCGCCGACGTGGTGGAGTTCTGGCAGGGGCGGGAAAACCGGTTGCACAACCGCATCCGGGTCACCGGCAACCGGGTGGAGCGTCTGCAGCCGTAGCGCGCCGGGCCACTTGATCGATTGCGTGACCAGCGGACTCGACCCCGGGCAGGCGCCTCCTCGCCATAACGACTACCTTCAGCTGTAAGCACCTAGTCAGGGCAGCCATATCAGCCAGAGCGCAAAGGGGTTCTCGTGGCCGACACCGACGACATCGCCACTTTGAAGTACCCGGGCGGGGAAACCGACCTGGAGATCGTCAGCGCCACCGAGGGCGCCGACGGCATCGCGCTGGGTTCGCTGTTGTCCAAGACCGGCTACACCACCTTCGACAACGGCTTCGTCAACACCGCCTCGTGCAAGAGCGCGATCACCTACATCGACGGCGACGCCGGCATCCTGCGCTACCGCGGCTACCCGATCGAGCAACTGGCCGAGAAGTCGACCTTCCTCGAGGTGAGCTACCTGTTGATCTACGGCGAGCTGCCGGACAAGGACCAGCTGGCCGAGTTCACCAAGCGGATCCAGCTGCACACCATGCTGCACGAGGACCTGAAGCGGTTCTTCGACGGCTTCCCCCGCAACGCCCACCCGATGCCGGTACTGTCCAGTGCCGTCAACGCGCTGTCCGCCTACTACCCCGATTCGCTGGACCCGATGGACACCGAGGACGTCGAGCTGTCCACGATCCGGTTGCTGGCCAAGCTGCCGACCATCGCCGCGTACGCCTACAAGAAGTCGGTCGGCCAGCCCTTCCTCTACCCGGACAACAAGCTGAGCCTGGTGGAGAACTTCCTGCGCATGACGTTCGGCCTGCCCGCCGAGCCGTATCAGGCCGACCCCGAGGTGGTCCGCGCGCTGGACATGCTGCTGATCCTGCACGCCGACCACGAACAGAACTGCTCGACGTCGACGGTCCGGCTGGTGGGGTCCTCCCAGGCCAACCTGTTCACCTCCATCTCCGGCGGCATCAACGCGCTGTGGGGGCCGCTGCACGGCGGGGCCAACCAGGCGGTGCTCGAGATGCTGGAGAAGATCCGCCAAAGCGACGACGACGTCAGCGAATTCGTGCGCAAGGTGAAGAACCGCGAGGCCGGGGTGAAGCTGATGGGCTTCGGTCACCGGGTGTACAAGAACTACGACCCGCGGGCGCGCATCGTCAAGGAACAGGCCGACAAGATCCTGGCCAAGCTCGGCGGCGACGACGACCTGCTCGACATCGCCAAGCAACTCGAAGAGGCCGCGCTGACCGACGAGTACTTCATCGAGCGCAAGCTGTACCCCAACGTCGACTTCTACACCGGCCTGATCTACCGGGCGCTGGGCTTCCCGACCCGGATGTTCACCGTGCTGTTCGCGCTGGGGCGCCTGCCCGGCTGGATCGCGCACTGGCGCGAGATGCACGACGAGGGCGACAGCAAGATCGGCCGCCCGCGCCAGATCTACACCGGCTACACCGAGCGCGACTACGTCACCATCGACGCCCGCTAGTTTTCCCGCTCACCGGGAGGACAGGGAGGACAGCACCGCCATCGCGGCGTTGTGGCCGCCGATGCCCGACACCGCCCCGCCGCGCCGGGCGCCCGAGCCGCACAACATGATTCGTTCGTGAGCGGTGGCCACGCCCCATTGCCGCCCCGGGGTGTCCAGCGGGTCGTCGTCGTCGGCGAACGGCCAGTCCAGGCCGCCGTGGAAGATGTTGCCGCCACTCATGTTCAGGGTGCGTTCCAGGTCCGCGGTGGTGGTGGTCTCGATGCACGGACGGCCCCGCGCATCGGTCAGCAACAGCTCTTGAATCGGTTCGGCCAGAACGGAATTCAGTGAGGCCAGCACCCGGTCGGTGAGCCGGCCGCGCAGCGTGTCGGGGTCGGCGCCGCGCGCCAGCGCGTGCGGGGTGTGCAGGCCGAACACCGTCATCGTGTGGGCGCCCGCGGCGCGCAGGTCGTCCGACAGGATGCTGGGGTCGGCCAGCGAATGGCAATACGCCTCGCACGGCAACGGATTCGGGACCTGCCCCGCGGCGGCCCGGGCGTAGGCGGTGTCCAGCTGGGTCCAGGTTTCGTTGACGTGGAACGTCCCGGCGAAGGCCTGCTCGGGGGTGACGCCGCCGTCGGCCAAACGGGGCAGCCGCCGCAGCGCCATGTTCACCTTGACCTGCGCGCCGGCGGCCGCCGGCGCGGGGTGTTCGCCGAGCAGGCCGGCCAGCACCGTCGGGGTCACCCCGGCAAGCACGAACCGGGCCCGAACCACGTGCTCGTCGTCGCCGCTGCGATAACGTACCGCGCCGCTCGGGTCGACGGCGAAAACCTCTGCGCCGGTGAGGATTTCGGCGCCGTGTCGGACGGCGGCGGTGGCCAGGGCGGTGGTCAGCGCGCCCATCCCGCCGACCGGGACGTCCCAGTCGCCGGTGCCGCCGCCCAGCACGTGATAGAGGAAGCAGACGTTCTGCGTCAGCGACGGGTCGTCGAGACGGGCGAACGTGCCGATCAGCGCGTCGGTGGCGATCACCCCGCGAACCAGGTCGTTGCCCACCGCATCGGCGATGGCGGCGCCGATCGGCTCCTCGACCAGGGCCCGCCAGGCGGCCTGCGCGCCGGCACCGCCGCCGTCGACCACATGCCGGCGCGCGTGCCGGCGGCTGCGCAGCGGTTCGAGCAGCGTCGGCCACAGCCGTTCGGTCACCAGCCGGCAGCGTCGGTAGAACGCGGCGAACCCGGGCGCGTCCCCGGCGGCGCCGACCGCGGCGAACGGGTTGCCGGGCGCGCCGATCAGCAACCCGCGGGCGCCGCCGGTCGCGGGGTCGGGCGTGTACGAGGAAAACCGCCGCCGGGCCAGCCGCACCCGCGCGCCCAGGTCGTCGATGATGCGTGGCGGCAGCAGACTGACCAGATAGGAGTAGCGCGACACCCGCACCCCGACACCGTCGAAGGCGTGCGCCGACACGGCCGCGCCGCCGACCTGCCCCAGCCGTTCCAGCAGCCGCACCCGAAGGCCCGCCCGGGCCAGGTACGCGGCCGCGACCAGGCCGTTGTGGCCGCCACCGATGACCACCGCGTCGACTGTTACCGGCCGGCCGCTCAGCTCAGGTAGCCCTCGACCTCGTCGGGCGGACGCACCTGGGCCTCGCGCGGGTCGCCGCCGCTTTCCCGCAGGGCCCGGCGCTGCCGCAGCAGATCCCAGCACTGGTCGAGTTCGACCTCCACCCGCCGCAGGCGGTCATGTTCTTCGGAGGTGTCGATGTCACCGCGCTGCAGCTGGGCCCGCAACGTTTTCTCCTGGGCCACCAGGTCGCGGATGCGCGCCAGGGTGTCGTTTTCGCTCGGTTTACTGCCGTCGGTCATCGTTCCAGTGTGCCCGACTCGACAGGGCCTAACCGTCCGCCGACCGCCGTGCGCCGAACCGCAAGCGCGGGTGAGGATTTCACCGGACGGCCGGTGTGGCTAGCTGGGCCCGGGCAGGCGCAGGACCAGCCGGGCACCGCCCAGCGGGCTGTTTTCCAGCGCGGCCGTCCCGCCGTGCAGCTGGGCCTGCTGGGCCACCAGCGCCAATCCCAGGCCCGACCCGGACTGCGAGGCCGTCGATCCGCGGGAGAACCGATCGAACACCACCTGCCGCTCGTCCTCGGGCACCCCGCTGCCGTTGTCGTCGACGGCGATCTCGACCCCGGCCCGGGAGCTGACCGCCGACAGCTGCACCCGGGTGGCGCCGCCGTGCTTGACGGCGTTGGCGATCGCGTTGTCCACGGCCAGCCGCAATCCGGCCGGCAGCCCGACGATGATGCAGGTGGGGGAGGGCACCAGCGAAACGTCGAGGCCGGGGTAGATGCGCATGGCGTCGTGGGCGGCGCGGTCGAGCAGCTCGGTGATGTCAACCGGCACATGATCCTCGGACGTCGACAGCTCGCCCTGGGCCAGCCGCTCGAGGGCGGTCAGGGTGGCCTCGATGCGCGACTGCGTGCGGATGACGTCGCCCAGCACCTCTTTGCGTTGCTCGTCGGGCATGTCCAGGGTGGACAGCACTTCGAGGTTGGTGCGCATCGCGGTCAGCGGACTGCGCAGCTCGTGGGCGGTCACCGCCGAGAAGTCGCGGGCCGACGCCAGCGCCTCCTTGGTGCGGTCCTGCTCCTTCCAGATGCGTTGCAGCATGCCGCGCATCGCCTCGGCGATCTCGACGGCCTCGCTGGCGCCGCGCACCGCCACCTGCGGCCGCTCGTCGGCGTCGATCGAGCGGGCCTGCTGGGCCAACCGCTTGAACGGCCGCACCGCGAAAGCCGCCAGCAGCCAAGCGAATACCGCCGCCGCGCCGATCGACAGCGCGCAGATCAGGATCACCCGCCGATGCAGGTTGTTGGTCTGGGCGATGGTGTCGTCGTACGTCGCGCCCACCTCCACCGTCGCCGGCTGGGGCGTGCGGACCTCCACCGTGCGCACCCGGTAGCGCACCCCGTTGATGTAGGTGTCGGCGTAGCCCTCTTCCATCGGCGGCAGCGTGACATCCGAGTTGGACTTGACCTGCCCGTCGCGGCGCACCGTGATGACGGTGTCCTGGTCCTTGGGCGATCGCGGGATCTCGTTGAGCCCGCGGGGCAGGAAGGGAATCGCGAAGCCGGCCGTCTCGTCCAGCCGGCGATCGAGGCGCTCCCGCCACGCGCTGGTGATGCCGAACCACACCACCGCGCCGGCGATGACCACCACGATGGCGGTGCCGATGGCCGTCGCGACCGCGACCCGGGCCCGCAGCGACGGCGTGCGGGTCACGATCCGGGACAACAACTTCATGGCCGCTCGACCCGATTACTGCATGCGCAGCACGAATCCCACTCCGCGGACGGTGTGCAGCAGCCGGGGTCCGCCGTTGGCCTCGAGCTTGCGGCGCAGGTATCCGATGAACACGTCGACGACGTTGGTGTCGGCGGCGAAGTCATAGCCCCACACCAGCTCCAGTAGCTGTGCGCGGGACAGCACGGCGGTCTTGTGCTCGGCCAGGACCGCCAGCAGGTCGAACTCCCGCTTGGTCAAATCGACGTCCACGCCGTTGACCCGGGCGCGGCGGCCGGGGATGTCGACCTCCAGCGGACCCACCGTGATCGTTTCCGACGAGGAGGTGGCGGTGGCGCCGCGGCGGCGCAGCAGCGCCTTGACCCGCGCGACCAGCTCGGCCAGCACGAACGGCTTGACCAGGTAGTCGTCGGCCCCGGCCTCCAGGCCCGCCACCCGGTCGTCGACCGAGCTGCGGGCCGACAGCACGCAGACGGGGACGTCGTTGTCCATGGCGCGCAGCGCGGTGACGACGCTGACGCCGTCCAGCACCGGCATGTTGATGTCGAGCACGATCGCGTCCGGGCGTGTCTCGGTGGCGCTGCGCAGCGCCTCGGCGCCGTCGACCGCGGTGGACACCTCGAATCCGGACAGTCGCAGGCCACGTTCCAGCGACGCGAGCACATCGGAGTCGTCGTCGACGACCAAGACCCGCGGTGAGCTAGCTGCTGTGTCCATGCCGCCTATTTTGCCTGATTGTCGGCCGTGGCTGTGGGAGGAGCACCGGCCCGGTCGGATGGCGCGGCGGGCAACCGGGCCGCGCGGCGCAGCATCGGGGCGAAGGTGACCCAGATGATCAGCGCGCCCAGCGACAGCCCGGCCAGCAACAAGAAGGCGGCGCGGAAACCCAGATGTTGGGCGACGGCCCCGCCCAGCACCGGGCTGAGGGCGCCGCCCAACCCCTGGGCGGCCATGACGGCGCCCTGACCGACGTTGATGTGGCCGGTGCCGTCCAGGATGCGGGCCACCAGGCCCGGCACCGCCACCGACAGCATGCCGGCGCCGATGCCGTCGAGCACCTGCACCGGGATCACCCCCCAGCTGGTGATGACGCTGGCGGCGAGCACACCGCGGACCGGCAGCGCGGTCAGCGCGATCAGGATCGCGGGCCAATAGCCGCGCGTCGCCGCGATTCTCATGGCGAGCAGCGACGCCGGGACCATCACGGCCTGGGCGACGACGACGGTGCTGGCCACGGTGGTGAACGGGTTGGCGTGGGTAGCGACGACGGCCAGGCCGTACAGCGGCAGCATCGCCGCGTTGCCCAGGTGGAAGAGCACCATGGCCGCCGCGAGCACCAGCAGCGGGCGGGACCGCGCCAGCACCCGCATCGCCTTGACCGGGGCCTCGCCGGCGGCCCGCGCCTCGCCGCGGGCGACGTGGTGGTCGATGTCGCCGCCCGGGATGGCCAGCACCGCCGCGATGGTCGCGACCGCGAAACCCGCAGCGAGCCAGAAGATTCCGGCGTAGCCGAACACCCAGCCGGCCACCCCGCCGAGGGCGGCGCCCGCCATGTTGCCGGCATGGTTGTAGGCCTGGTTGCGACCGTTCTGCCGGGTGAACGCGGCCTGGCCGACCACCCCGAGGGTGATGCCGATCATCGCGGGGGCGATCGTCGCCCCGGAGATGCACATGACGGCCTGCGCGGTGGCGACCGTCCAGAACTGCCGGGAGGTCAGGATCACCGCCGAGGCGGCGACGGCGGCCAGCCCGACGACGATGACGCAGCCACGCTTGTGCCGGGTGGCGTCGACGAGTGCACCCGCGGGGGCCACCGTGACCATGCCGACGATCGCGCCCAGCGTCATCGCCGCGCCGATGGCGCCCGTGGTCCAGCCGCGGCTTTGCAGCAGCACGCCCAGGAACGGGCCCATGCCGGCCTCCATGTCGGCCATGAAGAAGTGCACGGCCTGCAGCGCGACCCGGTCCCGGTTGCAGGCCCGCGGCGTCGCCGTCATGCGATCACGCATGCCTTGATTGTGGCGAACGGTCCGGCGGCTGATAACTGCGCCACACCCCAACCCCCTTGGCGGAACACACTTTAACGGTCATAATTAGCACTCGACGGCTTGGAGTGCTAACGCGTGTGATGGAGTCGTAAGGAGGAAAACGTCAATGCGCGGCGCTGATTTCGTGTTGCAGACCGATGTCCCGGAAACCGGCCGACCGCTGCGGATCGTGCTCGTCGCCCCGCCGTATTTCGACGTCCCGCCGGACGGGTACGGCGGCGTGGAGGCCGTCGTGGCCGATCTCGCCGACATGCTGGTGGCCCGCGGACACCAGGTCACCCTGCTCGGCGCCGGCGAACCGGGCACGGCGGCCAGGTTCATCCCGCTGTGGGACCGGACCGTGCCCGAGCGGCTGGGTGAGCCCTACCCCGAGATCATGCACGCGCTGAAGGTGCGCAGCGCCATCACCCGGATCGCCAAAGAGGACGGCGTCGACATCGTGCACGACCACACCTTTGCCGGGCCGATGAACGCCCCGATCTACCAGGGGCTGGGCGTGCCCACGGTGGTCACCGTGCACGGCCCGATCGACGACGACCTGCATCCCTACTATCGCGAGCTCAGCGGCGACGTCGGCCTGGTGGCCATCAGCGACCGTCAGCGGCAGCTGGCTCCGGAGCTGAATTGGGTTGGCCGCGTACACAATGCGCTGCGCATCGACGAGTGGCCGTTCGAGACCGAAAAGCATGACTACGCACTGTTTTTGGGCCGGTATGCGCCGTACAAGGGTGCGCACCTGGCGCTGCGGGCCGCGCACGAGGCCGGCATCCCGCTGGTACTGGCCGGCAAATGCAGTGAGCCCTCGGAAAAGGAGTACTTCGAGGACTGCGTGCGGCCGCTGCTCACCGACAACGACCACGTGTTCGGCGAGGCCGACGCGGTCAGCAAGCGAAAGCTGTTGTCGCGCGCCCGTTGCCTGCTGTTCCCGATTCAGTGGGAGGAGCCGTTCGGCATCGTGATGATCGAGGCGATGGTTTGTGGCACGCCCGTCGTCGCCCTGCGCGGCGGCGCGGTCTCGGAGGTGGTCGCCGACGGGGTCACGGGCGTGGTCTGCGATCACCCGGACGAACTGCCCGGGGCCATCGCCCGGGCCCAGACCCTGGACCCGCACGCATGCCGGCGCCACGTCGCCGCGAATTTCGCTGTGGCACAGTTCGGTTCGGCGTACGAAGCCATCTACCGCAACGTGCTGCAGCATGCGACGGCGGCGCCGCGCCGGATGCGCAGCACCGGCCTGGTGGAATCGATCGAAACCGGAAGGCGCGCCTGCGACTTCAGGCAGAAGGCACCGGCATGAGCGTGGCGACGGCCTTCAACGGCGGCGCGCCGGCGCAGATCGGGTCCGGCGGCGACGCCGTGACCCTGGTCGAGGGTGGAACGTTCTGCCTGTCCAACCGGCACGGCGACGTGCCGGTCGGCACCTCCTACGGCCTGTTCTTCCGGGACGCGCGGGTGCTGTCCCGGTGGGAGCTGCGGGTGGACGGCCAAGTCGCCGAGGCGTTGTCGGTGGAGGCGACGGAGGCGTTCGCCGCCCAGTTCATCCTGCGCCGGGCACCGCGGTCGGGACTCGCCGACAGCACCCTGTTGATCGTGCGCGAGCGGTTGGTCGCCGACGGGCTGCGGGAAACCATTTCGCTGCATAACCTCGACAAGGAAAGCACGGTGGTGTCCCTGGAGCTGCACGCCGACGCCGACTTCGCCGACCTGTTCGCGGTGAAGGTGGCGCGGGCGGCCACGGCCGGGGCCGACATGCACGTCGCCGACGGGGAACTGGTGCTGCGGGGGCGCGCCGACCAGGTGCGCGGCCTGACCGTGTCGGCCAGCGGCGACCCGATCGTATTGCCCGGCTCGCTGAATTGGCGGGTGGTGGTTCCGCCGGGGGGACGCTGGCAGACCGAGGTCATGGTCCAGCCGACGTGGTCGAATCGCAAGGTGCGGACCCGCATTCCGCGTGGCAAGGACATCGAGTCCAGCGCGCCGGCCCGCAAGATCGAGAGATGGCGGGACACCGCGACCACGGTCGAGACCGACCACGCCGGGCTGGCGCAGGTGTTGCGGCAGACCGAAAGTGACTTGGGCGCCTTGTTGATTCACGACGCCGACGGCCGGGGCCGGCCGTACGTCGCCGCCGGTGCGCCGTGGTTCATGACGTTGTTCGGCCGGGACAGCCTGCTGACCGCGTGGATGGCCCTGCCGCTGGACGTGGGGCTCTCGATCGGCACGCTGCAGCGGCTGGCGGCCCTGCAGGGGCGGCGCGTCGACGCCCTCACCGAGGAGGAGCCGGGCCGCATCATGCACGAGATCCGCCGCGGACCGGCCAGCGCGGACGTGTTGGGCGGCAGCGTCTATTACGGCACGGCCGACGCCACCCCGCTGTTCGTCATGCTGCTGGCCGAGAGCTGGCAGTGGGGCGCCGACGAGGCGGTCATCCGGTCGTTGCTGCCCGCGGCCGACGCCGCGCTCGCTTGGGCGGAGCAGTACGGGGACCGCGACGGCGACGGTTTCGTCGAATACCGGCGCGCCACCGACCGCGGCCTGATCAACCAGGGCTGGAAGGACAGCTTCAACGGCATCAACGACGCCAAGGGCCGGGTCGCGGAACCGCCGATCGCGCTGTGCGAGGTGCAGGGCTACGTCTACGCCGCGCTGCTCGCGCGGGCCGAACTCGCCGAGGGCATGGGCGAATTGGCGCAGGCGGCGCAGCTTCGTGAGCGTGCGCAGGCGTTGCGGACCCGATTCGGCGAGGCGTTCTGGCTGCCCGACCGCGGCTGGTATGCCGTCGCCCTGGACGGGCGCAAGGACCGCGTCGACGCGTTGACGAGCAACGTCGGCCACTGCCTGTGGACGGGCATCGCCACCGACGAGCATGCGGCCGCCATCGTGGAACGGTTGGCCGGCGAGGCGATGGACTCGGGATTCGGGCTGCGCACCCTGGCCACCACCATGGGCGCGTACAACCCGATGAGCTACCACAACGGCTCGGTGTGGCCGCACGACACCGCCATCACGGTGTCCGGCTTGCTGCGCTACGGGCACATCCCGGGAGCACTGGCTCTGGCCGAGCGTCTGGCGACGGGCCTCCTCGATGCGGCAGCGGCGTTCGGCGGGCGGCTGCCCGAATTGTTCTGCGGCTTCCCGCGTTCCCAGTTCGCCTCGCCGGTGCCCTATCCCACGTCGTGTTCGCCGCAAGCGTGGGCCAGCGCCGCGCCGCTGCTGTTGCTGCGGTCGTTTCTGGGACTCGACCCGCACGTGCCGAACCGCGCCCTGACGGTGACGCCGCACCTGCCGGCGGAGTGGGGCCGGATCGCGTTGACCAACCTGCGCCTCGGCGCCACCACCGTGCAGCTCGAAGCCGAGGGCGAGACGGTCAAGGTGCAGGGCCTGGGCGACGATTGGCAGCTGGTGACGCCGTAGCGCCGCTCACCGGTGACCCAGGCCGCTCAACTGGACGGCCAGCCGTCGCTGCACGCCCGGAATGCCTGCGGCCAAACACATTCCGGCGTTGCGCAGGGGCCGCAGCGGGCGCGGCAGCGTCGCGACGCGGGTGAGGCGCCCGGTGAGCCGCAGCACCCGCTCGGCGCGTTGCCGCTGGGCGTCTCCGTACGCGTCGAGCACGGTGTCCGGCCCGCCCCGGGCGATCTGCGCCAGCGCCGCGGCGAGCGAAATGGCATCGGTGATACCGAAGCTTCATGCCCTGCCCGCCGGCGGGGCTGTGCACGTGGGCGGCGTCGCCGGCGAGCAGCGCCGAACCGCTGCCGCGACGATCCAGCGCTACCTGGGGTTGGCTTAGGCGGCCGGCCCGCGTTTCGTCGCCGGCCCGCGTTTCGTCGAGACTTAAACCACGCACACCCGGCCCGGCGTGTCGTGTGCGTGGTTTAAGTGTCGCGGGCGGCGAGACGCGCTATCGACGGTCAGGGCAATCCGACGCGCCGGTAGCGCCGCAACCGGGCGGCCAGCCGCTCGTCGGCGGGTATCTCGCGCAGCGCAGCCACCTCGGCGGCGACGGCGAGCGCCAACCTTCGCGCGAACTCGACCGGCTCGTCGGCGGCATCGGGATGCTCGGGCACGATCACGTCGACGATGCCCGACGCCAGCAGATCGCGCGACCGGATGCCTTGTGCCGCAGCCAGTTCCGCCGCGTGGTCGGTGTCGCGGAAGACGATCGCGCTGGCGCCCTCCGGCGGCAGCGGGGCCAGCCAGCCGTGCAGCGCGGCCAGCACCCGGTCGGCGGGCACCATCGCCAGCGCCGGCCCGCCGCTGCCCTGCCCCAGCAGCACCGACACCGTCGGGGTGTCCAGGGTGACCAGCTCGGCCAGACACTGGGCGATCTGGCCGGCCAGCCCGCCCTGTTCGGCCTCGGCCGACAACGCCGGCCCCGCGGTGTCGATCACCAGCACCAGCGGCAGCCGCAGTTCCGCGGCCAGGGCCATGCCGCGGCGGGCCTCGCGCAGCGACGCGGGGCCCACCAACCCGCCGGTCAGGCGCTGCTGGCCGAGCACCACCACGGGCTGGCCGGCAAACCGGGCCAGCGCCAACAGCGTGGTCGCCGCCTCGCCCTGCCCGGTCCCCGACAACAGCACGGGGTCGGTGGCGCCGTGCCGCAGCAACAGCCGCACACCCGGGCGGTCCGGCCGTCGCGAGGCGACCACCGAGTCCCACGCCGCGACGTCGGGTATCGGCTCGGGCGGCGGCGGCGCGGCCAGCGGCTCGGGGGCGTCGGCGATGACGGTCATCGCGCGGTCCAGCGTGCGGCGCAGCTCGTCGAGCGGGACGACGCCGTCGATCACCCCGTGCCGCTGCAGGTTCTCCGCGGTCTGGACGCCCTCGGGGAACGGCTCGCCGTAGAGCTGCTGGTAGACCCGCGGGCCCAGGAAGCCGATCAGCGCGCCCGGCTCGGCGACCGTGACATGACCCAGCGAACCCCACGACGCGAACACCCCGCCGGTGGTCGGATTGCGCAGATAAACCAGGTAGGGCAGGTGCGCCTGCTTGTGCAGGCGGACGGCCGCCGCGATCTTCACCATCTGCAGGAACGCGACCGTGCCCTCCTGCATCCGGGTGCCGCCCGAGCTCGGCGAGGCCAGCAGCGGCAGCCCCTCGGCCGTCGCCCGCTGCACCGCGGCGGTGATCCGTTCGGCCGTGGCCACCCCGATCGAGCCGCCGAGAAAGCCGAACTCGCACACCACCACCGCGACCCGGCGACCGAAGATGCGGCCCTCGCCGGTCAGCACCGACTCGTCGAGACCCGTCGCGGCGCGGGCGTCAGCCAGCTCTTGCGCGTAGGCCGCGCTGACCGGCACGGCCAGCGGCTCGCTGTCCCAGCGGAGGAAGGAATTTTCGTCCAGCACCGCATCGCGTAGTTGACCAGCCGTGATACGACTCACGAGACGAGGCTATATAGGGTGGCTGCCATGATCGGTGTTACCCGGGCCGAAGCCGTTTTGACCATCGAGCTGCAGCGCCCCGAGCGCCGCAACGCCCTGAACTCCCAGCTCGTCGAGGAGCTGCGGGAGGCCGTGCTGAAGGCGGGCGACGGCTCCACCCGCGCGATCGTGCTGACCGGCCAGGGCACGGTGTTCTGCGCCGGCGCCGACCTGAGCGGCGACGCGTTCGCCGCGGACTACCCCGACCGGCTGATCGAGTTGCACAAGGTGCTGGACGCCACGCCGATCCCGGTGATCGGCGCCATCAACGGCCCGGCCATCGGCGCCGGGCTGCAACTGGCCATGCAATGCGACCTGCGGGTCGTGTCGCCGGACGCGTTCTTCCAGTTCCCGACGTCGAAATACGGCCTGGCCCTTGACAACTGGAGCATCCGGCGGCTGTCGACACTGGTCGGCCACGGGCGGGCGCGGGCCATGCTGCTGGCCGCGGAGAAGCTGACCGCCGACGTGGCGCTGCAGACCGGGATGGCCAACCGCATCGGGACGCTGGCCGACGCGCAGGCCTGGGCCGCCGAGATCGCGGGCCTCGCGCCACTGGCCATCGCGCACGCCAAGCGGGTGCTCAACGACGACGGCGCCATCGAAGAGGCCTGGCCGGTGCACAAGGAACTGTTCGACAAGGCCTGGGGCAGCCAGGACGTCATCGAAGCCCAGGTCGCCCGAATAGAGAAGCGGCCGCCGAAGTTCCAGGGGGCCTGACGATCATGCGGGGGACGCTTCGGCTGGTCGCCGGGACGGCGTCGCTGGCGGCCGGCGGTTGGCTGGTGCGCGCCCTGCACGGCGCCCCGGACGCCCTGGGCGCCGACCCCGCGTCGATCGCGGCCGTGACGTCCGGCTCGCCGCACTTCCGCGACGGCGCCTTCGTCAACCTCGAGCCCGCCTCCGAAATCAAGATGGACCGCGAGCAGCTGCGGCTGATCGCGTGGGAGCTGATCGCGAACCGGGGCGGCAGCCGTCCGCCGGCGGCGATCCCGCTGGCCTCACCGGGGGTCGTCGACGCCGACCCCAGCCGGTTGGCGGTCAGCTGGTTCGGCCACTCGACGGCGCTGCTGGAAATCGACGGGTACCGGGTGCTCACCGATCCGGTGTGGAGCGAGCGGTGTTCGCCGTCCGACATCGTGGGGCCGCAACGGCTGCATCCGCCGCCGATCCAACTCGAAGGGCTGCCCGCCGTCGATGCGGTGGTGATCAGCCACGACCACTACGACCACCTCGACATCGACACCGTCCGGGCGCTGGCCCGCACCCAGCGCGCCCCGTTTTTCGTGCCGCTGGGTGTCGGCGCCCACCTGCGCCGGTGGGGGATACCTGAGCAGCGCATCGTCGAGCTCGACTGGCACCAGAGCGGCAAGGTCGACGAGCTGACCGTGACCTGCGTGCCGGCGCGGCACTTCTCGGGACGCTTCCTGGACCGCAATACCACGCTGTGGGCGTCGTGGGCGTTGGCCGGCCCGACCCATCGCGCCTACTTCGGCGGCGACACCGGCTACACCAAGACCTTCGCCCAGACCGGCGCCGAGCACGGGCCGTTCGACCTGACCCTGCTGCCCATCGGGGCCTACAACACGGCCTGGCCGGACGTCCACATGAACCCCGAGGAAGCGGTGCGGGCACACCGGGACGTCACCAACGACGGACTGCTGGTGCCGATCCACTGGGGCACCTTCCGATTGGCGCCGCACCCGTGGGCCGAACCCGTTGAGCGCCTGCTCGCCGCCGCCGAGCCGGCGAAGGTGAAGGTGGCGGTGCCGGTCCCCGGTCAGCGCATCGATCCCGCGGCCCCGCAGAAACCCGACCCGTGGTGGCGGCTCTGAATCTGCCGTCGCCGCGTTAGTGTTCGCGCATGAGCAAACGCGCGGCGGTCCTGACGGCGGTGCTGCTCGGGTTGACCGGATGCGGCTCCGCGCAGCAACCGGCCGGCGCGCCGCCGCGACCGTCCGACGTCTCGCCCAACCAGGTGTCCGCCCTGGCGATCCCGGCCGGCCGTATCGACGAGGCCGTGGCGAAGGTGGACGGCCTCGTTGCCGACCTGATGAGAAGCAGCGGCATCCCCGGGATGGCCGTGGCCATCGTGCATGGCGGGAAGGTGTTGTACGCCAAGGGATTCGGCGTCAAGGATGTGACCAGCGGGCAGGGCCGGGACAACGCGGTGGACACCGACACCGTCTTCCAGCTGGCGTCGGTGTCCAAATCGGTGGGTGCGACGGTGGTCGCACACGAAGTCAGCGACCACGTCGTGGGGTGGGACACGCCCGTGGTTTCCACGCTGCCGTGGTTCGCGCTCGGCGACCCCTACGTCACCGGCCATGTCACCGTCGGCGATCTGTACTCGCACCGCTCCGGGCTGCCCGATCATGCGGGCGACAAACTCGAAGATCTGGGCTATGGCCGTCGGCAGATCTGCGAGCGACTCAGGTTGCTGCCGCTGCGGCCTTTCCGAAACAGCTACGCCTACACCAACTATGGGATCACCGCCGCCGCCGAGGCGGTGGCGGCCGCGGCCGGCAAAACCTGGGAAGAGCTCTCCGACGAGGTGCTCTACCGCCCGTTGGGAATGACGTCGACCAGCTCGCGGTTCGCCGACTTCCTCGCCCGGCCCAACCGCGCGGTCAACCACATCAAGATCGGCGACAGCTGGCAGGCCCGTTTCCAGCGAAACCCGGACGCCCAGTCACCGGCGGGCGGGGTGAGCTCGTCGGTGCGCGACATGGCCCGCTGGCTGATGATGTTGCTGGACAACGGAACCCACGACGGCCAGCACATCGCATCGCCGGAGGCGCTGCTGCCCGCCCTGAGCCCGCAAGTGGTGTCCGCCCCCGCGACCACACCGAAGGCGCGCACCGGATTCTACGGATACGGCTTCAACACCTCGGTGGATGCCTCGGGCCGCACCGAATACAGCCATTCCGGCGCCTTCGATCTGGGCGCAGCCACCAATTTCGTCGTGCTGCCGTCGGAGGACCTGGCGATCATCGCGTTGACCAACGCCGCGCCCTACGGCATCCCGGAGACGCTGACCGCCGAATTCATGGACCTCGTGCAGTACGGCCAGATCCGCGAGGACTGGGCCGCCCTGTACCGGAAAGCCATTGGCTGGCTGAACAATCCGCTGGGTTCGCTGGTGGGCAAGCAGCCGCCGTCCGCCCCGGCGCCGGCCAGGCCGCTGCGCGACTACACCGGCGTCTACGCCAACGACTACTGGGGTCCGGCCGTAATCACCGAGCACGACGGCGCCCTGCAGTTGACGATGGGCCCGCAACACCGGACCGCCACCCTCACACACTGGGACGGCGACACCTTCACCTTCCCGCTGACCGGCGAAAACGCCCCGCCCGGAACCGTTTCCACGGCCACGTTTACCGGTTCGCCGGCGGCCAGGCTCAACCTGGAGTACTACGACACCGACCAGCTGGGGACGTTCACCCGATGAACACAGGCCTGACCGACGCCGAGGTGGCCCAGCGGGTCGCGCACGGCCAGAGCAACGCGGTGCGGCAGCGCGCGACGCGCAGCATCACCGACATCGTCCGGGCCAACGTGTTCACCCGGATCAACGCGATCCTGGGGGTGTTGCTGCTCATCGTGCTCGCCACCGGCTCGGTGATCAACGGCATGTTCGGCCTGCTGATCATCGCCAACAGCGTCGTCGGCATGGTCCAGGAAATCCGGGCCAAGCAGACGCTGGACAAGCTGGCCATCGTCGGGCAGGCAAAACCCATGGTGCGCAGGCAATCCGGCACTCACGCTCTGCCTCCCGACGAGGTGGTGCTCGACGACATCATCGAACTCGGGCCCGGCGATCAGGTCGTGGTCGACGGCGAGATCGTGGAAGAGGCCAACCTGGAGGTCGACGAGTCGCTGCTGACCGGCGAGGCCGACCCGATCGCAAAGGCCGTCGGAGATTCGGTGATGTCGGGCAGTTTCGTCGTCGCCGGCAGCGGCGCCTACCGGGCCACCAGGGTCGGCTCGCAGGCCTACGCCGCCAGGCTGGCCGAGGAGGCCAGCAAGTTCACCCTGGTGAAATCCGAACTGCGCAACGGCATCAACCGCATCCTGCAGTTCATCACCTACCTGCTGGTGCCGGCCGGCCTGTTGACGATCTACACCCAGCTGTTCACCACGCACGCCGGCTGGCAGAAGTCCGTGCTGCGGACCGTGGGCGCCCTGGTGCCCATGGTGCCCGAAGGGCTCGTGCTGTTGACGTCGGTGGCCTTCGCGGTCGGGGTGGTGCGGCTGGGCCAGCGCCGGTGCCTGGTGCAGGAGCTGCCGGCCATCGAAGGTCTCGCCCGCGTCGACGTGGTGTGTGCGGACAAGACGGGCACGTTGACAGAGAGCGGGATGCGGGTCGCGCGCGTCGACGAGCTGGACGGGTCCGGGCACGATCGGATCGCCGACGTGCTGGCCGCGCTGGCCGCCGCCGACCCGCGGCCCAACGCGAGCATGCGCGCGATCGCCCAGACCTATTCCCGGCCGCCCGGCTGGACCGTCACGGCGACAGCACCTTTCAAGTCGGCCACCAAATGGAGCGGGGTGTCGTTCGCCGGTCACGGCGATTGGGTGATGGGTGCGCCGGACGTACTGCTCGATTCGTGTTCGGCGGCGGCCGGGCAGGCCGAACGGCTCGGGGCGCAGGGGCTGCGGGTGCTGCTGCTGGGTGCCGCCGACCGGGCCGTCGACCATCCCGACGCCCCGGGCCCGATCACCCCGGTGGCGCTGGTGGTGCTCGAACAGAAGGTCCGCCCCGACGCCCGCGAGACCTTGGATTACTTTGCGGATCAAGGTGTTTCGGTCAAGGTGCTGTCGGGTGACAACGCCGTTTCGGTCGGCGCCGTGGCCGGTGAACTGGGGCTGCACGGCGAAACGCTGGACGCCCGCCAATTACCTTCGGACCTGGCGCAATTGGCGGACATGCTGGACACCTACACCACCTTCGGTCGGGTGCGCCCCGACCAGAAGCGCGCCATCGTGCACGCCCTGCAATCGCACGGGCACACCGTGGCGATGACCGGCGACGGCGTCAACGACGTGCTGGCGCTCAAGGATGCCGACATCGGCGTGGCGATGGGCGCCGGCAGCCCCGCCTCTCGCGCGGTTGCCCAGATCGTGCTGCTGGACAACAGGTTTGCCACCCTGCCGTATGTCGTCGGTGAGGGCCGACGGGTCATCGGCAACATCGAACGCGTCGCCAACCTGTTCCTCACCAAGACGGTCTACTCCGTGCTGCTGGCGCTGCTGGTCGGCCTCGAGTGCCTGTTCGCCAAGGCGCTCAAGGCCGATCCGCTGCTGTACCCGTTCCAGCCGATCCACGTCACCGTGGCGGCGTGGTTCACCATCGGCATCCCGTCGTTCATCCTGTCGCTGGCCCCCAACAACGAGCGCGCCCACCCGGGCTTCGTGCGACGGGTGCTCAGCTCGGCGCTGCCGTCGGGCCTGATCGTCGGCGCGGCCACCTTCGCCTCGTACCTGGTGGCCTATCACGGCCGGCACGCCACCTTCCAGCAACAGGATCAGGCCTCGACCGCGGCCCTGATCACCCTGCTGGTGACGGCGCTGTGGGTGCTCGCGGTGGTGGCCCGGCCCTACCAGTGGTGGCGGGTGGCGCTGGTGATCGCGTCGGGCCTGGCCTATGTGGTGATCTTCAGTCTGCCGCTGGCCCGCAAGGCGTTCCTGTTGGATCCGTCCAATGTCGTGGTGACCTTGTCCGCGCTGGGCATCGGTGTGCTGGGCGCCGCCGCGATCGAGGCCGCCTGGTGGATCCGGGCCAAAATGCTGGGTGTGCGGCCGCGGGTGTGGCGCTGAGCACAGCGAACTCAGCTCCGTCGGCGGCGGGCAGTACGATGCCGGGGAAAAGGGAGGGCGTAATGGGATTCCTGGACAAGGCCAAGGACCTGTTGTCGCAGAACGCCGACAAGGTCGAGATGGCCATCGACAAGGCCGGCGAGTTCGTCGACGAAAAGACGCAGGGCAAGTACTCCGACACCATCCACCAGGTGCAGGAGCAGGCCAAGAAGGCCACCGGCGCCACCGAGACCGGCGACCAGCAGGGCTGAGCCGTGGCCAAGCTTTCCGGATCCATCGATGTTCCGCTGCCCCCCGAGGTGGCCTGGCAGCACGCCTCCGACCTGTCCCGGTACAAGGAGTGGCTGACCATTCACCGGGTGTGGCGCAGCACCTTGCCCGACCAGATCGACAAGGGCACCGTCGTCGAGTCGATCGTCGAGGTCAAGGGCATGCTCAACCGGATCAAATGGACGGTGGTGCGCTACAAGCCACCGGAGGGCATGACGCTCAACGGCGACGGCGTCGGCGGGGTCAAGGTCAAGCTGATGGCCAAGGTGCAGCCCAAGGCGGACGGCTCGGTCGTCAGCTTCGACGTGCACCTCGGCGGTCCGGCGCTGTTCGGGCCCATCGGCATGATCGTCGCGGCCGCGCTGCGCGGCGACATCGACCAGTCGCTGGAGAACTTCGTCACGGTGTTCGCCCGATCGGATCCGAGCACCAACGGTCATCGCTGAGCGCGGGCGCCACGCTGGGGACGACGTTCACTGCCGGGGCCGACGCCGCAGTCGGCTAGTCTCGCACCATGACTCGCCGACTGCGCCCCGGTTGGCTGGTGGCCCTTTGCGCCGTGCTGATTTCGGCCAGCGCGTGGCTGCCGTGGCTGCGGACGACGGTCAACGGCGGGGGCTGGGCGAACGCCATCGGAGGCGCCCACGGCAACCTGGAACTGCCGCGGGGCTTCGGCGCGGGGCAGCTCATCGTGCTGCTGGCCTCGACGTTGCTAGTGGCCGGCGCCATGATGGGCCGCGGCTTGTCGGTGAAGGTGGCTTCCGTTGCGGCGCTGCTGATTTCGCTGCTGATCGTGGCGCTCACGGTGTGGTACTACAAGCTCAACGTCAATCCGCCGGTGTCGGCCGAATACGGCCTCTATGTCGGCGCGGGCGGCGCGGCCTGCGCCGTCGCGTGCTCGATGGTGGCCACGATCGCGGTCCTGGTCTCCGGCCGGTCGCGCCGCTGAGCCGTCAGGCCGACGGGAACTCGTGGTCTGCGGGCGTTTCCCGCTCCGGTAGGGGTGGTGGTCGTCCTCGGGCGGGGTGGACAGGAATGTGGCGACGATCGTCGTGCTCGGCTGCCTTCGCCCGAGGACTGCTCCGGTGGCGATGCGAGCAAAATCGTCGGGGTTAGCGCCGAGAATCGGCCGACCGCTCGACCCGTGCATAGCCCGAACGCTAGCCCCGGGCGGCGCCGTTGTTGAGGCCTAGCGGCGAGCCGGTGTGCTCGGTGGGGATTCGAGAGGGTGGGAAAAGGGCGGCCCCGTCGGCTCTCGGGCTGAACCGACGGGACCTAGACGGGCGCGAAGGCCGGCCGACGCGCTCGTCTCTGATGGATCATTGCCGCCGATCATGGTCGACAAACATGATGACCCAATCTCTTTGAGTGTGCCACGACGCCGGCGCCCCGTTGGGTTAACGACGATTCGTGTTTCGGCGAGGCGCCGGAAACCGTCGAGCATGCCCGCGACGGGAAGCTTGAGCTGCGACGATGTGGTGCGCTTGTACCGATGCGGAGCCGGTGGCGACCCGATGGGGTCACGCGGCGTCGCCGCTCCATACCCGCCTGCGATGCGGGCCGGCACACGCGGGCGCCGGCCGCGCGTTCGGCAGCCGTCCAGCAAACTGTGCGACCGACGCGGGCCCGGCGCCGGGCGGGCGACCGCCGAGCGACGAAGTGCCCACCTTCTAGCGACAAACCGGCGGCCGGCGGGGCGGGCGGACGCGCCGCCGATGGGGCCCATCCTGGCACCGCTCACCGCATCGCTCGGGCACCCGGCCACTCCACTGTTGGCGAACGCTGAAAGCCGCGTCACCTGCGTGGATCTGCCGCCGAGTTAATCTCTAGACCTGCGTCGCGGCCGGGGAGCCGACGCATTGCGACACGGTCACGGATGCATACCTATCAGCTCATCACTGGTCACATTTGCCCCGCTGCTCACTATCGTCACAGGAGCCAACTATGGACGTCAACGCGGTGTCCAACCCCCTCGAAAGGTGTTACATGTCGGCGTTTCTGCGAAGTGTGTCGCTATCGATGGCGTCGGCGGCCGCTGTCGGATTCGTCCTCGTGGTGGGACCCGCGCCAACCGCGAACGCCACACCGTGTGGGGCTCCCGAAGCCAACGTGGACCCGCCCGCCGCGCCGCCGGCGATGCCCGCACCGCAGCCGGTTGTGCAGCCGCCGACCGGCCGCAGGCCCACCCACACCAACGACCAGGCGCCGCTGCCCAAGCTGGGTCCGCTGATCTCGTCATTGCTCAAGCCGAGCGCACCGGGCCGGCAGTACTCCGCACCGGTGCACCCGCGGGCGGAGGGGCCCGGGCCCGACCCGTCCGCACCGATGTATCCGCAAGCCGAGGTGTTGCCGCCGGGACCCAACCCGCCCACACCCGGCGGGGCGGTACCGCCGAATGCCAACCAGCTGCGCCCGAACGCCGCCCCGATGCCGCAGCCGCAGCCTCAGCCGCAACCCGCGCCGGGTCCGCCGCCCCCGTCGATCGCGGGCGCCCCGACGTCGCTGGTCGACTGGGTGACCGGACCCAACGGCCCGAACAAGACCCTGCAACGTTTCAGTATCTCCGGCACCGACCTCGGGATCGCTTGGGACAACGGCGATCCCGCCAACCGCCAGGTGCTGATGGCCTTCGGCGACACCTTCGGCTACTGCAAGGTGCACGGCCAGCAATGGCGCTACAACACGCTGTTCCGCAGCAACGATCACGACCTTTCGCACGGAATCCACATCGCCGACGGCGTGCCCAACGACAGGTACTCCGGCTCACCGGTGTGGGCGCCCGGGCTTTCCAAACAGGTCGTCAACACCATCCACAAGGCGGCGCACGAAACCGGCATCATTCCCACGTCGGGCATGTCGATGGGCAGAACCCAATACATGAGCTACATGTCCATCCGCCAGTGGGGCCGTGACGGCGAATGGTCGACCAACTACTCGGCGATCGCGCGGTCCACCGACAACGGCCAGAACTGGGGGATCTTCCCGACCTCGATTCGCACGGCGTCGCCGGATGCCATTCCGGGAGCCGGGTTTACGCCCGGCAACGAGAACTTCCAGATGGGCGCGTTCCTCAAGGGCAACGACGGCTACATCTACCAGTTCGGGACGCCCTCGGGGCGCGGCGGGGCGGCATTCTTGTCCCGCGTTCCGCCGAACCAATTGCCCGACCTGACCAAGTACCAATACTGGAACGGCGACAACGGTGGGCACTGGGTGGCAAACAACCCCGGTGCGGCGACACCGATCTTCCCCGGCCCGGTGGGCGAGATGTCGGCCCAGTACAACAGTTATCTCAAGCAATATCTGGTGCTCTACACCGACGGCGGCAGCAACGACGTCGTGGCGCGGACCGCGCCGACCCCGCAGGGGCCGTGGAGTCCCGAGCAGCCGTTGGTGTCCTCGTTCCAAATGCCCGGTGGCATCTACGCGCCGATGATCCATCCCTGGTCCTCGGGGCGAGACCTGTATTTCAACCTGTCGCTGTGGTCGGCATACGACGTGATGTTGATGCACACCGTTCTGCCTTAGAGCTGTCCCATCGAACGTCCGGTGGCCGAGTGAGAGGAGGGCGACGATGATCGCCTTGGAGTATCACGACGACAGTTGCGGCCTGGCCGACCCGCTCACTCCGCTCGCCGCGGCGGCGCTGCCCGACGACGTGCCCACCTCGTCGGCGGCAGACGTCACCGGGTGCCGGGACGACGACGGTGCGGAGGGCCACACGGTGTTCGACGGTCACCGCCCGGATTTCTGGACCATGGGCAGGCCAGGGCTGCGCGACATCGAGGTGTGCATCGAGAGCACCCGCGCGGACGGCGCGATCAGCCTGGGCCTGGTGGTCAACGGCCTGGATTGCAGTGGTGTTCCGATTGACCAGGCGCTTTCGCTCGCAGACGCCCGGGGGGATGCGGGCGTCTGCGGCGTCAGCTGCCGGGGAGGCGGGCACCTCAAGGCCAGTTAGGCCGCGGCGGAACGCATTTGGTGCGACGTCGCCGTCACGGCGGGGGCAACGGGATCCACCGCTTGCCGTCCGTCGTCCATCCGCACGGCAGGTAGTTCCAGTGCGCGGGCGGGCCGAAATCGAAACTCAGGCACTTCGGTGCCAGGGGTGGCGGGGTCGGCGACGGCGGTGCCGGCTGGTTCTCGGCGTGAGCAGTGGCCCCGCTGAGAGTCAAGGCCCCAACGGCGATCAGTGTCGCGACTAGCTTCCGCATCGCAGGCCCGGCAGGTGTCATGCCCGACGAGGCGACGGCCGCTACGTTTCTTCCCGCACACGCACCTCACCGATGGTAGTCCTGTTTCCCGCGGTTGGTGGGACGTGAAGTGCTTCAGACCCCCGGCTGTTGGGCGGCGGGCGGCCGGGCGAATTAACCACTTCCGCCGCCGGCAAACGATTTCCAGGATCGCCACGACGTCGCCGCAAGCCGGTCTGCGGAGCTCGCTCGTTCAGCGCCCCGGCTCAACATGGCTGCGGTGCAGCCGCGCGATCAGGTCGGGCGGCCACAACTGCGTCACCCGGTCTCGATATCTGGCGAGGTCGTCGGCGGTCATCAGCTCGCGTGCGGCGCCGGAGCTGCCCGGCGGAAAACGCCGTGCCGAGTTGGTCCGTGAGGGCCCTTCTACGCGATGGAACTCCTTGTGACGGAACGGATTACGTCTTCGTGTTACGGCGCTGGTCTAACATCGGCTGCGCCGCCCATCGGCCTTAGGTAAACCAGGCATCGTCGCAGTAGTGGATTGCATCATGTGGCGCGATGCGCGCTCAGTCTGTCGGTGTCCGGTGAGAGCATCGGGGATATGGAGGAGGAGTTTGAGCTACCCGACGGCCGGAAGGTGCGGTCCACCCAGCGGGCGCTGGAGAACCTTGAGGATCATGATGACTGCCCGTTCTGCTTGGGCCGGGCCGCGGCGCACCGCGGTGACGGCAATGATTCAAACCCGTTCCCCGAGGTCGACTTTCCACCAGGCTCGGCGCAGCGGTACGAAGACGACCACTGGCTCTGGGGCATGGGTCACTCCGTCGGTTCCACGGAACCAGGCGGACTTCTGTGGTTCGAGGAGCCGAACCGTGGTCATGACGCATAAAGCACCACGATTCGCCAAAGGGGGGATGCTGGGCCGATCGGCCGGCTGGCGATTTCGATTTGCTGTGCTTGTTATGTTTAGAGGCGTGAGCACGGTACATCGCAGGGCGCGGGACTCGGTGGAGACACCGTAGCCCCTGTCCGCCCTCACCCGGGGGTAGCGGGCAGGGGCTCAGTCCCCCGGAGGTTTTGCCTTGTCCCGCACCGATGCCCACGTTCCGCTCTGGGTGCGTCTCGCCCGTGGCGATCTTGACGCCGAAGCGCAGCACGCGTTCGATCACGCCGTTTGTGATCTTCCCGAGCGACCCCCTTCCCGGTGGGAAGGCTGGTTGCCAGCGACTCGGTGCCGTTGGACCCTGCGCTACACCGGCACCAACATCTGCTCCTGCGCTATGTGTCACGCGGGGCCGCAGCACCGTCAGGAGAATCGCAATCAACGCCATCGCGACCGCATGGCGTTGCGCGCCGCGCTTGGCCGCTGGCGCAGCGGCGAGCAGTCGGCTTTCGACGACATCGCTCCGCCTTCGCGCGTGTATTACTGGTAGCGCCTCGGTGAGTGGCGGCCGCTACGGATTACCGCCACCAAGCAGCGTCGTGATCTCTCACAGCGTGAGCGGACGATCGACGGCTGGCAGCTATGTACGGCTTGTGTCACCGATCAGCCGAAACAACTGTCAAGCATCAGCCGAAACACTGTCAGGCATCACCCGAAGCCGAAACGTCAAGCATCAACCGAGGTCATACATACACCAAAGTGCCCCCGGCAGGATTCGAACCTGCGACACCGGCTTTAGGAGAGCCGTGCTCTATCCCCTGAGCTACGAGGGCGGACGGCCCGAGCTTACCGGGGCGGCGCGCCGAGAACCGAAATCCGCCGTCAGCGCAGTTCGGCGATGACCTTGGCGAAGTTGTCGATGTGGTTGTCCTGCACGGTGAAGGACGAGACGCCGTACTTGTCGCGGTAGGCCGACAAGGTGTCGGCGATGTCGCGCGGCGAACCGCTGAGCACCGACGGCATCGACAGGATCTGCTCGTCGGTCAGCTCGGGGGAGTAGCTGCGGGTCAGCTTGAGGTCGGGCTCGGTCTCACCGACGCGCGGCATGGCCGTGATGGCCAGATTCAACTCGAGCGAGTCGAACCGATCGCCGGCCGCGTTGCGGACGAACTCGACGCGCTCGGCGAACGGGTCCTCGACGTCGCGCACCTTGGCGCCGGTCAGCCCGATGATGTCGGCATTGCGGGCGGCGATGGTCAGCACCCGGTCCCCGTTGCCGGCGATGATCAGCGGTGTCGACGGGTGGTGTTCCTTGAGGTACTTCGTCATGTGTTCGAGGTAGTCGACCCGCTCGCGGGCGCTGGGATACGGGATCTCGGCGGCTTCGAACTCTTCGCGGACATACCCGGTGCCCAGCCCGATCTCGAGGCGGCCGTCGCTGAGCAGATCCAGGGCCTGCATGTCCCGGCTGAGCAGGGCCGGCTTGTAGAACGCGGAATTGAGCACGTACATGCTCAGCCGCAGCGTCGTGGTGACCATGGCGACCGCGGTCAGCGTCGGGAACGGCGCCGCGGCGCCCAAATGGTCAGGTACACAAAGGATGTCAAAGCCGGCGTCTTCGGCGCGCTTGGCCTTGTCGAGCAGCGCCTCCCGCGACTTGTAGAACCGCATGCTCATTCCAAAGCGAAAGTCCTTGGCCACCAACACTCTCCGTTCAATGATCCGACATTGACCAACAACGGGCGGCATCCGCCAACCCCTGGATCAGGGCGCCGGTCACCGGCGATAAGCCGTCGTCGCCGGGCAGCGGGCTGCGCGGGCTGAGCCCCCGGACCCGCGCCGAGAGCTCCAGCTGGACTCCGCCGTCACGCACCCGATTCACCGGGTTCGCCGGGTGCAGGCCGCGCAATTCGGCGGGGATGTCCTCGAGGTCGGTGATCACCCGGTAGCCGGCCAACCGGACGTGCCGGGCCAAATGATCGGCCAGCGCCCGGTTGCGGCCGCCGGCCAACAGTTGGGTGCTGCGACCGTCGCGGCCATACCCGTGCAGCGACACCGCAACGTCGACGTGGTCGAGGAACTCGGCCAGCCGCGGCGACTCGGCCGGGTCGAACCGGGCCGACGGCAGGTGATGCGGGTAGGCGGCGGGATGGCGCACCACGTACACCGACGCGCCGGCGGCCGCGGCGGCGCGTTCGGCGATCACGTCGGTCATCTCTTCCAGCCCGCCGCCGTGAATGGCCAAAAACCCGAAGCCCGAACGCAATTGGCTGGACTCAGTCACGCCGGTAACACGCAGCAGTGCCGAAAGCGATTGCGGCCCAATCCCATTCGAAGGCGACGTGGCTCGCGGACTGGGCCAGCCGGCGGGCTCCCAGCGGCGCAAGAAGTCGATCCAGCGTTGCGGCAACCCGTGCTGGGTGGCGCCGTCGACGATCTTGGGCAGGTAGCCCGGCCGCGGCGGGCCCGGTGTCACCCGGTGGTCGATGTACACCCAGGCCGGCGCCGGCCCGTCATCGGTGTGCACGGTGAGCCGGTCGCGCCGGTAGCGCACCGGCACCCCCTCGGCGCTGTCCAGGGTCGCCAAGTCGCCGTCGGAGATCCGCCACACCACGCCGTGCACCTGGTTACCGGCCAGCGGTTCGACGGTGGCCACGCCGCGCTGATTGATCAGCCAATCATGATCGGCCAGCACCGCGGGCCGCGGATCGGCCGCGTCGGGACAGCGCTGCGCCATCTGCCGTGCGCACAGGTTCGACCCGTATGCGAAGTAGAGGTGCCGGCGGGCCGGCATTCAGCCGGTCACCGTCAGCCAGATGAGCACCATGTTCAGCAGACTAATCAAGATGCCGACGCCCCAGCCAAGGATCGTCGTGATGCGGTGGTTGGCGTCGGACCCCATCAGCTCGCGGTCGCTGGTCAGCTTGATCAACGGCAGCACCGCGAACGGTATCCCGAACGACAGCACCACCTGGGACAGCACCAGGGCGCGGGTGGTGTCGTATCCGACCGCCAGGATCAGCAGCGCGGGGCACAGCGTGATCAACCGGCGCACCACCATCGGAATCGAGCGGTGCAGCAGCCCCTGCATGATCATGGCGCCGGCGTAGGCACCCACCGACGACGACGCCAGCCCGGAGGCGAGCAACCCCACGGCGAACATCACCGCGATGGTCGCGCCCAGCGTGTTGTGGATCGCGGCGTACGCGCCCTCGATTGAGGCGCTCACGTCGCGGTGCTGCAGGTTGGTGGCGGCGATCAGCAGCATCGCGGCGTTCACGGTGCCGGCCACCGCCATCGCCAGTACCACGTCCCAGCGGGTGACGCGCAGCAGCAGGCGGCGGTGCGGCCCCTCGTCGGGGTGCCCGTGCCGGTCCAGGACCAGCCCCGAATGCATGTACACCGCATGCGGCATGACGGTGGCGCCCAGGATGGCGGCGGCCAGCAGCACGCTCTCGGTGCCGCGGAACCTCGGGAGCAGCCCGGACAGCACCGCCTCCGGGGGCGCGGTCTTGACGAAGAAACTGGCCGCGAACCCGATCGCGATGACCAGCAGCAGGCCGGTGATGACCCGTTCGAAGAGGATCTGGCCGCGCCGGTCCTGGATGCCCAACAGCAGCAGCGCCACCACGCCGGTGATCAGCCCACCGGCCAGCAGCGGCAACCCGAACAGGATGTGCAAGGCGATGGCCCCGCCGACCACCTCGGCCGCGTCGGTGGCGATGGCCACCAGCTCGGCCTGAACCCAATAGACCAGCCGCGCCGGACGGCTCATCCGCTTGCCGATGGTTGCGGGCAGGGAGCGCCCGGTCACCAGCCCGAGCTTGGCCGACAGGTACTGCACCAGGCCGGCCAGGACGTTGGCGGCCACGATCACCCACAGCAGCAGGTAGCCGTATTGCGAGCCGGCGCTGACGTTGGCCGCGACATTTCCCGGGTCGACGTAGGCGATGGCGGCGACGAACGCGGGCCCGAGCAGATACCAGTTGCCCTTGAGCGAGCCCTGGGTGCGCTGCGCCAACGTCGACCTCGATTCCCATCAGGCGAATAAGAAAGTGAGGGTAGTCGAACATTGCCGCCGTGCCGTCGGCGGCCACGGCGTTTCCGTCGTCCCGGCTTACTCCGGGCGGTAGAGGCCGCGCCCGGTGATCAGCGGCAGGTCCAGCGTCGTGACGATGCCCGGCGGGGCCGCCACCACCGCGGGGATCGCGTTGACCACCCGCATCGCGGTGGCCACCAAGCCGGCGTGGTTGTGATCGCCCTTGCGGCTGCTCAGGCAGATGTCCATGGCATACGACGGTTCGCCGGTGACCTCGATGCGGTAGGAGCCGCCGTGCTGCGCGGGCTGCGGCCAGTCGGGGCACAGGTCCTCGCGCAGCCGGGTGACGTGTTCGAGAACGACGACGGGACGGCCGTCGACCATCCCGAACACCTCGAAGCGCAGCGCCGCGGCGGTGCCCTTGGCGATGTGACCCGCCGCGATGTCGAAGTCTTCGGGTGCGGGCACCCGCACGTGCTGCTGGGTGACCTCGTCGAGCGAAACACCCAGTCCCGCCGCCAATTGCCGCACCACCGATCCCCAGGCGAGGCTGAGCACGCCGGGCTGCAGCAGCATCGGGACGTCGTCCAGCGGCTTACCGAATCCCATCACGTCGAACATGACCGCGGCGCTGTCGTAGGTCGCGTAGTCGACGATCTCCATGCACCGGATCTGCTGGATGCTCTGGCAGGTGCCGGCGAGCGCCAGCGGCAGCAGGTCGTTGGCGAAGCCGGGATCGATGCCGTTGACATACAGGCTCGAATTACCTTGCTGCGCAGCCTCTTCCAGCGGTTTGATCAGCTCGTCGGGGATGACCTGCCACGGATACTGCAAGAAGACCGGACCGCTGCCGACGATGTTGATGCCGGCGGCCAGGACGCGCCGGTAGTCGTCGAGCGCCTCGGGCAACCGATTGTCGGCCAGCGCGTTGTACACCGCGCAGCGCGGTCCGGTGGCCAGCACCGCGTCCAGGTCGGTGCTGGCGAGGACCCCCGTCGGCTGCGCCAGCCCGGCAAGTTCTGCCGCGTCTTTGCCGGCCTTGGCGTCCGAGGACACCCAGACGCCGGTCAGTTCGAATTGCGGATCCGTGATCAGCGCCCGCAGCGCATGGATACCGACGTTGCCGGTGCCGAGCTGAACGACGGGTATGGGCATGACATGCTCCTCAGCGGTCGGGGGTCACAGGTCCGGGACGGGGATGTCGAGGTTGGGGTAGGTCAGCCCGCCGTCCACCTCCAGCGTCTTGCCGGTCAAAAACTCCCCGGCCGGGGACGCCAAATACACTGCGGCAGAGGCGATGTCGACGGGGTCGCCGAGACGGCGCAGCGGGGTGGCCTTCTCCATCGGCGCCCGCAGCTCGTCGTTGGAGGCCACCACGTCGAGCGCGGAGGTGAGGATCGAGCCCGGCGCGATCGCGTTGACCCGAATCCGCGGGCACAGATCCAGGGCGGTCAGCCGGGTGTAATGCGACAGCGCGGCCTTGGCCGTGCCGTAGGCCGCGAAACCCCGCCCGGCCAGCCGGCCCATGGTCGAGGTGATGTTGATGATGTTCCCGCCCCCGGAGTGCTCCAGCATCAGCGGCACGGCCGCCACGGTGAGTGCGTGGGCGGTGGCGACGTTGAAGGTGAAGGCGTCCTTGAGATCCTTCGTCGAGGTGGTCAGCAGCGTGTTGGGCATGGTGCCGCCGACGTTGTTGACGACGATGTCTAGTTTCCCGAAGGCCTCGACGGCCCGGCCGGCCAGCTCCGCGGTGGACTCGGGATGCGCTAGGTCGGCGGCCACCACATGCGCCCGACGACCGGCGGCGCGGACCTGCTCGGCGACGGCTTCTAGTTGCGATTCGGTGCGCGAGGCGATCAGAACGTCCGCGCCGGCCTCGGCGAAGGCAACCGCGATGGCCGCCCCGAGGCCGCGGCCCGCACCCGTGATGACGGCGACTTTGTCGTCGAGGCGGAACCTGTCAAGGATCATGGCGGTCTCTTTTCTTTCGGTGTCAGCCGACACGGTAGCAAGCCACGCCGTCCCAGATCCGGGCATTTCTGGAACAGGTTCTACTTTTCCTCCGGCGCCGCTCACGCGCCGCCCGGCGCTACCGCCGGTCGCGCGGTGCGCACCGGCGACGGTGCCGCACCCGCGGCCTCGGGAAACGGCTTGAGGGTCAACCTGTTTGGTGCCAGGGCGCCGCGTGCGGCTCCGCTCGGCGAGCCGACCGACCGCCCGCGGCGGGCCGATCCGTAACACCCTCGCTTCGCTTTGCTGTCATGCCCCGGCGATTCGGCGTCGCCGCCTGGCTTCTGCCGACGTCGACGCGGCGTGTTGCGCCGTTCAGCGAAGGCCGCCGAACAGTTTGCTCATAGTTAACCTTGTTACTGTTAGCTTCGTGGCTGCGAGACGGGCTGGTCGGCACGCGGTTGCCGGTGGACCGGCGGCGAACATGTTTCATCCCTACCGTGAGGAAGCGAATTGAAACTCAACCGATTTGGTGCCGTGCTGAGCGTCTTGAGCGCCGGCGCGCTGGTGTTGTCGGGATGCGGAAGCGATAACAACGGGGCTGGCGCCGGCGCCGGCGGCTCGTCGTCGAGCAAGGTGAGCTGCGGTGGCAAGAAGGCCCTCAAGGCCAGCGGCTCGACCGCCCAGGCCAACGCGATGACCCGATTCGTCAACGCCTTCGAACAGGCCTGTCCCGGCCAGACACTGAACTACACGGCCAACGGTTCCGGTGCCGGGATCAGCGAATTCAACGGCAAGCAAACCGATTTCGGTGGTTCCGACTCGCCGCTGGCGCCCAGTGAATACGCCGCGGCGCAGCAGCGTTGCGGCTCGCCGGCCTGGAATCTGCCGGTGGTTTTCGGCCCGATCGCCATCACCTACAACGTCGCCGGGCTGAACTCGCTGAACCTGGACGGCGCGACCGCCGCCAAAATCTTCAACGGCGCCATCACGACGTGGAATGACCCGGGGATCCAGGCGCTCAACCCCGGCGTTGCCCTGCCCGCCGAGCCGATTCACGTCGTCTTCCGCAACGACGAATCCGGCACCACCGACAATTTCCAGAAATATCTCGATGCCGCCGCCGACGGCGCTTGGGGCAAGGGCGCCGGCAAGACCTTCAAGGGCGGCGTCGGCGAGGGAGCCAAGGGCAACGACGGCACCTCGGCGGCGATCAAGGCCACCGAAGGGTCCATCACCTACAACGAGTGGTCGTTCGCTCAGGCGCAGAAGCTGAACATGGCCAAGATCATCACGTCGGCCGGTCCGGACGCGGTGGCGATCAGCGCCGACTCGGTGGGCAAGACGATCGCGGGAGCCAAGATCTCCGGCCAGGGCAACGATCTGGTGCTCGACACCCTGTCGTTCTACAAGCCCACCCAGGCCGGGTCGTACCCGATCGTGCTGGCCACCTACGAGATCGTCTGCTCGAAGTACCCCGACCCCCAGGTCGGCACGGCGGTCAAGGCGTTCCTGCAGAGCACCGTCGGCGCCGGCCAGAACGGTCTGGCCGACAACGGCTATATCCCGATCCCCGACGCCTTCAAGTCGAGACTGTCTGCTGCCATCAACGCGATCACCTAACCTGAGGTGGTCGTGACACGAGGAACAGCAACCGCGCAGCTGCCCGCACCGACGACGCTGAACGCGCGGGTATCGCGGCGGGGCGACCGGCTGTTCAAGGCGATCGCCGCCGCCGCCGGGTTCACGATCGTGGTCGCGATCGCGTTGATCGCGGTGTTCCTGTTGCTGCGTGCCGTTCCGTCGTTGCGCGTCAACCACGCGAACTTCTTCACCAGCGCCCAGTTCAGCACCAGCGACCCGCATCGGCTCGCGTTCGGCATCCGCGACCTGCTCATGGTCACGGTGCTCAGTTCGCTCAGCGCGCTGGTGCTGGCCGTCCCCATCGCGGTCGGTATCGCGGTGTTTCTCACCCAGTACGCGCCCAGACGACTGGCCCGCCCGTTCGGCGCGATCGTCGACCTGCTCGCCGCGGTGCCGTCGATCATCTTCGGGCTGTGGGGGATTTTCGTGCTGGCCCCCCAGCTCGAGCCGGTGGCGGCGTTCCTCAACCGCCACCTGGGATGGTTCTTCCTGTTCAAAACCGGCAACGTGTCGTTGGCCGGCGGCGGCACCATCTTCACCGCCGGCGTCGTGCTCTCGGTGATGATCTTGCCGATCGTCACGTCGGTGTCCCGCGAGGTCTTTCGGCAGACCCCGCACATCCAGATGGAAGCCGCACAGGCCCTGGGCGCCACCAAGTGGGAGGTGGTGCGGATGACGGTGCTGCCGTTCGGCCGCAGCGGCGTGATCGCGGCCTCGATGCTCGGGCTGGGCCGGGCCCTGGGCGAGACGGTGGCCGTGCTGATCATCTTGCGGTCGGCGGCCCGCCCGGGGCACTGGTCACTGTTCGACGGCGGCTACACCTTCGCCTCCAAGATCGCCTCGGCGGCCGCGGAGTTCAGCTCGCCGCTGCCCACCGGCGCCTACATCTCGGCGGGTTTCGCGCTGTTCGTTTTGACGTTCATCGTCAACGCGCTCGCGCGGGCGATCGCCGGCGGCAAGGTCAACGGATGACCCGGGCCGTCGACGCGCTCGACCGGCCGGTCAAGACCGAGGTGTTCCGGCCGCTGAGTGTGCGGCGCCGGATCACCAACAACGCCGCGACGATCTTCTTCCTCGGCTCGTTCGTCGTCGCGCTGGTGCCGTTGATCTGGGTGCTGTCGGTGGTGCTGGAACGGGGCTGGTACGCCGTCACCCGCTCGGGGTGGTGGACCCACTCGCTGCACGGCGTGCTGCCCGAGCAGTTCGCCGGCGGCGTCTACCACGCGCTGTACGGGACCGTGGTGCAAGCCGGGGTGGCCGCCGCGATGGCCGTGCCGCTGGGCCTGATGACCGCGGTCTTCCTGGTCGAATACGGGTCCGGCCGGCTGGTGCGGCTGACGACCTTCATGGTCGACGTGCTCGCCGGGGTGCCCTCGATCGTGGCGGCGCTGTTCATCTTCAGCCTCTGGATCGCCACGCTGGGCTTCCAGCAGAGCTCGTTCGCCGTCTCGCTGGCCCTGGTGTTGTTGATGCTGCCGGTGCTGGTGCGCTCGGCCGAGGAGATGCTGCGGTTGGTGCCCGACGACCTGCGCGAAGCCAGCTATGCGCTGGGCGTGCCGCAATGGAAGACCATCGTGCACATCGTGTTCCCCATCGCGATGCCCGGCATCGTGTCGGGCATCCTGTTGTCCATCGCGCGGGTGATCGGGGAAACCGCGCCGGTGCTGGTGCTGGTCGGCTACAGCCGATCGATCAACCTGGACATCTTCCACGGCAACATGGCCTCGCTGCCGTTGCTGATCTACACCGAACTGACCAACCCCGAACACGCCGGCTTCCTGCGGATCTGGGGTGCGGCGCTGACCCTGATCATCATTGTCGCGGTGATCAACGTCGTCGCCGCGGCCACCCGATTCCTGGCCGGTCGCCGGCGCTGACGGCGTCAGGACCTCGAAGCCGCCTTCTTGGCGGGCGCCTTCTTGGCCGCGCCCTTCTTCGCGGGTGCCTTCTTGGCGGCGGTCTTCTTGGCGGGCGACTTCCTCGCCGGCGCCTTGCCGTCCCCCGAGCGGGCCTTCACGCTGGCCTCCAGCTTGGCCAGCAGATCGGAGACGTCCTCGGTCTCGTCCAGCTGCTTGGGTTGCTCCTCGGTGGTAAACGCTTCTCCGCCTTCGAGTTTGGCCTGAACCAGCTCGTGCAGCTGTTCCTGGTAGTCGTCGTGGTAGCGGTCGGGGTTGAAGTCTTCGGCCATCGACTCCACCACCTGGCCGGCCATCTTCAGTTCGGCCGGCTTGATCTCGACCTTCTTGTCCAGGATGGGGAAGTCCGGGTCGCGGATCTCGTCGGGCCACAACAAGGTGTGGATCACCATCACGTCGCGCTTGCCGAAGTCCTTGACCCGCAAGGCCGCCAGCCGCGTCTTGTTGCGCAACGTGAAATGCACGATCGCCATCCGGTCCGTCTCCGCGAGCGTCTTGGCAAGCAGCACATACGATTTCGAGGACTTCGAATCCGGCTCCAGAAAATAGCTGCGGTCGAACAGCATCGGGTCCACCTCGTTGGCCGGGACGAACTCGAGCACCTCGATCTCGCGGCTGCGTTCTTCGGGCAAGGTGGCGATGTCGTCGTCGGTGATGATCACCATCTGGCCGTCGTCGGATTCGTAGGCCCGGGCGATGTCGCGGTACTCGACGACCTCCCCGTCCAGCTCGCACACCCGCTGGTACCGGATACGGCCGTTGTCCTTGGCGTGTACCTGGTGGAACTTGATGTCGTGGTCTTCGGTCGCGCTGTACACCTTGACCGGGACGTTCACCAGCCCGAACGCGATGGAACCCTTCCAGATGGAGCGCATGTAAGTCAGTATGCCCACACCACCCCCGGATAAGCGTCTAACGACGCAAAGCGGCCTGCACAGCGGCCCGATCCGGCAGGTCGGCCCCCGCGCGCGCGATGGTCAGCGCCGACGACAGGCTGGCAGCGTCGAGCGCCGAGGTCAGGGTGTCGATCCCGATGTCCCGCAGCGCGCCGCGCCGGTCGCCGCCCAGCAACCCCGCTTCCCACAGCGCGTCGAGCAGCCCGGCCATGAAGGAGTCGCCGGCGCCGACCGTGTCGACCACCCGCACCGCGCGGGTCGGCACCCGGGCGGTTCCGGCCGCGCAGTAGCCCACCGCGCCCCGGTCGGCCATCGTCACCGCCACGACGGCCGGACCCAGCCCCAGCCAGGTCTGCGCGAGTTGCTCGGGCGAGCGGTCGGGATCGATCCAGTGCAGATCCTCCGCGCTGACCTTCACGATGTCGCTGCGCTCGACGAGGTGCTCGATGCGCGACACTGCCAGTTCCCGGTCGGCGATCAGCGACGGCCGCACGTTCGGGTCGAACGTGACGGTGGCCGACACGCGGTAGGTGTCGATCAACGCCGCGACCGCCAGACAACCCGGATCCCGCACCGCGGCAATGGATCCGGTGTGGACGAACAGCGGGGGTGCCACCGGCGGTATCCCGGAAAGCCGCCAGTCCAGATCGAACTCGTAGTCGGCCGAACCGTCGGCCGCGATGGTCGACCGCGCCGTCGCCGTGCGCTCGGCGGCCCGGCTTTCCGAAACCAGCTGCACCCCAGCGTCTTTCAGGTAGGCGGCGATGCGCCGGCCATGGTCGTCGTCGGCGAGGTAGGTGAGGAAGTCGACGTCGCGGCCCAGCCGGCCCAGTCCGACCGCGACGTTGAGCGGGCTGCCGCCGACATACTCGGCATCCTCGACGATGTCGATCAGCGACTCGCCGATCACCAGCCCGCGGGTCATCGCACCAACTCTTCGAGCGTCGCGCGAGCTCCCTTGCGGTGCAACGATTCCAGGGCCCAGCTGTAGGCCTGCACAAACCGGGGCTGGTGCGCCAGGTCCCCGAACACCCCCGCGATCTCGATGAACGCCGTGGGATTCTCGTACTGCGAGCGGGCGATCGGGATCAGCGAGTCCGCCAGCTGGTCCACCACCTCGAACGGCTTACCCCACTCGTCGGTGCCCTCGGCGTAGCGGGCCCAGCTGGCCACGGCCGCGGCCGCGATCCGCACCGAGCCGTCGTTGGCCAGGTTGTCGTTGATTACCGGCAGCAGCCATTTCGGGATGCGATCCGAGGAGAAGGCGCACAGCCGCGCGATGGTGTCGCGCACGCCCGGGTTGGTGAACCGCTCGATCAGCCGGTGACCGTAGTCGTACAGGTCGATCCCGGGCACCGGCGGCAGCGTCGGGATGGCCTCGGATTCGAAATAGGCCCACAGGTATTCGGCGAACAACGGGTCGCGCGCGGCTTCGTGGACGAACTCGAACCCGCACAGATGCGCGAAGTAGGCCAGGCACTGATGGCCCGCGTTGAGCATCCGCAGCTTCATCAGCTCGTAGGGCGCGACGTCGTCGACCAGCAGCACGCCGGCCCGCTCCAGCGGCGGCCTGCCGTCGGCGAACTTGTCTTCGAGCACCCAGGCGGTGAACGGCTCGGCCACCACCGGCCAGCGGTCGTTGACGCCGAAGTCCCGCCGCACCTCGGCGGCCATCTGCAAGGTGGTGGACGGCGTGATCCGGTCGACCATCGAACTCGGGAAGCACACGTGTTCGTCGACCCACTCGGCGAGTTCGGGGCTGCGGGCTTCCGCGTTCGCCAGCACGGCGCGCCGCGCGATCTCGCCGTTGTTCTCGATGTTGTCGCACGACGCGATGGTCGGTGCGGCGATCCCGCGGCGCCGGCGCCGGTCCAGGGCCTCGACGATGAACGCGAACGCCGGCCCCTCCGGGTCGCGGTAGCCGCCCTCGGTGATGGTCAGCGAGATGATCCGGGTGGTCGGCGCCGCAAGGACTTCCAACGCCGACTCGGGATCGTCGGGCGCGTAGCGGTAGTCGATGATCGAGCCGATCACGTGGGCGTCGCGGCTGCCGTCGGGCTTCTCCAGGATCAGCGTGTAGAGCCCGTCCTGGTCGTTGAGCACGTCGCGCATCGTCCAGTCGGCGGGCATCACGCCCACCCCGCAGATGCCCCACTCCCGGGCCAGGCCGGCCTGCAGCAACCGGTCGATGTACATGGCCTGATGCGCGCGGTGGAAATGTCCGGCACCGATGTGCGCGATGCCGACGGTGACGCTGCCGCGGTCGTAGTTGGGCGCCTCGATGGGCAGCGTGGGCAGCGTCGCGTTGTTCAGGTTTATCCCGTCAGCCTCCATTGGCCAACTCCTCCCGGGCCGCAGCGCGGATGGTTACCGGGCTCGCAGCACCTCTCGACGGTACGACGGCCGCGGGCCAAAAGCTAAATGCCCGGCGGCGGGGACCAGTTGAGGACCAGTCGATGTCCTAGGCGAGTGAAGATCCTGCCGCCGGCACGGCCGACGAGAGCAGGACATCGGCAAGGGCGCGCCACGAGTCGGTAATCGCGACCGCCCCGGCGTCGATCAATTCCGCACGGCGGCAATCCCGTTCGTCGGGCAGCACGAACATCAGGTTGCCGACGGTGGCGTAGCCGGCGGCGACCGCGGAGCTCACGCCGGCCACCGAGTCTTCGATGGCCAGCCCTTGTTCCGGCGCGACGCCCAGCACCTGCCCGGCGTGCAGATACACCGCGGGGTCGGGCTTGCTGGTCGGCACCGGAAGGGAATCCTCCGCGCTGAACCGCACCGACGCCGGGATCAGCGGATCCAGGCCGGTGGCCGAAAAGCAGCCGGCGAGGCGCTTGAGGGCGCTGGAGCTGACCGCTGCCAGCGCGTACCGCGACGCCAGATCCTGCAGTGGCGCAAGCACTTCGGGGTCCGGTCGCAGGGTGGCGGCCAGATGCGCGGTGACCTGCTCGCGCTCCTGCAGTACCCACTGCTCGAGTTCGTCGGCGCACAACGCCCGATCCGCCGCCGTGTCGTCGGCCGACGCGACGACGGCCTCGGGCCGGCCCTGCGCCAGGGTCTGGTCGATCGGCACACCGGACGCCACCGCCAGGTCCAGGGCGGTGCTGCGGAAGTTCTTGCCGACCGCCTGCTTGCGCAGCTGCTCCGCGGTGAACGGGGCGGCCACGCCGAACCGGGCCAGGAAACGGTTGATCACCTCGACGGAGGCGGCGAAAGCCGGTCTCTCGGAAGGGAACAGGTTGTCGTCGGCGTCACAGAGCAGGGTGGTGATCGGTGCCGGGTCGAATTCCCGCACCAGCGTCAGTCCCTCGGGTTTCATCGCGCCACCAACTCCCGGGAATCGTCCTGCAACGATTGGCGCAGCGTGGCAATCACGCCGTGCTCGTCGATGCTGGCGACCATCTCGCCGAGGCGCTCGGAGAATCCGGGCACCAACCGGAGATCGGCCAGGATCTCGTGCCGCAGCAACGGATCCGGGTTGTTGCCGGCCATGTTCGCCAGCTTGGTCAGCAGATCCGCCTCCGGGTCGTCGATGCGGATCTTGCGACCGTTCAGGTCGTAGCCGCGCAGGTAGCGCGCCCAGCCGGCCAGCGCCAACATCAGCAGCGTGTGCGGTCGGTCCTGCGCGATCGCCTCGTGCAGCGACGGCAGCAGGAACGAGGCGATCTTCGTCGATCCCCGCCGCGCCAACCGGGACACCTGGTCGCTCATGCGGGGATTGCCCAGCCGGGTGAGCAACGTGTCGCGATAGTCGGGCGTGTTCATCCCGGGCACCGGGGGCAGCAGCGGCTGCACCTCGTCGCGCATGAGCCGCTCGACGTAGTCGAAGATGACCGGATCCTTCATCGCTTCGTCGGTGCGCCGGTAGCCGGCCAGCGTGGCCAGACAGGCCAGCGCGATATGGGTTCCGTTGAGCAGCCGGGTCTTGATCAGCTTGTGGTCGCTGACATCCGTCACGAACTGGACGCCGACCTCGTCCAGCGGCGGGCGGCCGTCGCTGAAGCTGTCCTCGATGATCCACTGACTGTGCGGTTCGGTGAGCACCGGCCAGTTGTCGGCGACACCGAAGGTGCGCTCGACGAATTCGCGCTCCGAGTCCGACGTCTGCGGCGTGATGCGGTCGACCATGGTCGACGGGAACGCGACATGCCGGTCGATCCAGCGGGCCAGCCCCGGGTTCTTCAGCGCGGCGAACGACACCAGGGCGGTGCGCGCCGCCTGGGTGTTGTCGGGAATGTTGTCGCAGCACAGCACCGTGAACGGCGCGATGCCCGCGCGGCGACGCTGCTCGAGCGCCTCGGTCAGGTATCCCCACGCCGTGCCGTAGCAGCCCGACGCGACAAGGTCGGCGCGCACATCGGGGTGGTCGGCGTCGAACTCGCGGGTGACCGGATCCAGGAAGTACCCGTTGGGGGTGATGGTCAGGCTGACGATGCGGGTGCGCGGATCGGTCAGCGCCGCGCGGACCGCTGCGCCGTCATTCGGTGCGTAGTGGACAGAGCCGATCGAGCCGACGACGCGCGCGGTTTGGTGATCGTGGCCGCGCTGCACAACGGTGTAGAGACCGTCCTGGGCGGACAGCAGATCCTTCACGTCGTGCGAGCGAAGGCTGATCGCGCTGACACCCCACTGATCGGAAATGCCCGAGCAGGCAAGGTCATCGAAGTAGACGGCTTGGTGGGCACGGTGAAAATTGCCCGCTCCGATGTGCACCACACCACGTTGCAGTGCCGACCTGTCATAGGTCGGCACGTCGATTCGTTGCGAATGCAGGGGCAGGGTGGCGTTACTCAGCGGAAGAGCCCGCATGCGGCGCCGAGCGACGACTCGCGAAAAGCAGTCGATATAACTCATTGCGGGCCAAATGTACCGTCGATCAAGGGGGTCTGACCAAGTTCAGTAATCGGGGCCCGCGCCGCCGCGCGCGGCATCGCCGCCGTCAACAGCCGATTCACGGGCACAGTGAAATTCGCCACACCGGGGTGTTGGTCGCCGGCACCTGCGTCGCCGCCCCGCACCTTGCGGCTCGCGTGTCGGCCGCCGATTGCACCCTGGCGTCGGCGGCACCGGCGCGTAGGTTTAGCAGCATGAACGCGCCGCGCGCTTGGCCCGCTGAGCCGACAGCGACGCCGCGGGTGAAACTGACCAACGCCGACAAGGTGCTCTATCCCGCG
>Ga0164242_10000414_pt1 | contig 52353 bp, 47 predicted proteins | sample OricomgcompostMG_FD_108783 | JGI IMG/M metagenome (GOLD analysis project Ga0164242, IMG submission 108783) | Miracle-Growth compost microbial communities from Emeryville, California, USA - Original compost - Miracle growth compost (MG) ...
CGTCAGCAGCGGCATACAGTGCCTCCAGTCGGCCTCAAGATACAAGATCACCCGAGCCCAAAAGAAAAAAGCCGGCGGCAGCCGGCTTTTCAACGTCTCGTCCACATCGGCATGACGCGGACAGAACTTTCTACCCTATCATCGCATGCCGATAAAGCATAACGTGGCCCATCGGACAATAAAGCATAACCTGTCCAGGTGGCCACTTTATGCTTAACGGCACAATTTCCCCGGATGTCCCGGGACAACATTCTGGTGGGCCCCCCGGGAGTCGAATGATCGCTCCCGAGCCAAGCCTATCAATCTTCCAGTAAACCATCGATACCTAATATACCCCCAAAAGTACCCCCAACAAACTGCGCCAGAAAATACTACTGGGTTCGACTCCCATACTGGACATACTCGGGGATTGGCCTTCCCCCGCTCTCCCGGACACATCAGCTAAGCTGACGTAATCCGACGAGGACGGAATGAGCAAAACGAGAAGGCACTTGACCGACGAATTCAAGCGCGAAGCGGTCCGGCTATCCGTTTCATCACGATGCCCTGTGAGGATATCGAAGCCATGGATCATGGCATGAAGGCAAGTCTAACGGGTATGTGGCCGCGCGAGCGGGCCTCCGGCAAATGGATCGTTTGTCCAGTCTGCACCCACTGGTGAGGACAAGGCGGAACTGAACCGGACGATAACGCGAAATGCCCTATGGATTGTCCTGCACTGATCGCCTGCTTCAGCCAGTGGGACGTTGCGCCTTCACCGTTCCAGCTATCACCATTTGCGCTCCGTTAGCGGTCGACTTGTGGCGCGGCCGCGAGTGCCGATTCTTCCATAAGCACACATTTTCACCGCCTCCGCAGTCGGAGCCGGATTATCTGCGAGCGTGCCTTTCCATGATTGCGAGGCAATGTCGAACTGGCCAGGGCAATCAGTTTGACAGGTGGTGGACGAATGGCCGTCTGTCGGCGAGCGGAACTTATCATTTACCTGCTTCGCGGGACGCCCATGAAACTATCCCGCAAATGAACTGTCGCCGAGAATGCGGTCGTCCCGCCCATTGCATGATCGAGCGTGGCAATGGCACGGTTTATCGACGCAACTTCGGCCCCATACGTCCTCGCCTCGCGCATGTAGAAGTTGATTGCATCGAGGCCTTCGAGCGTACGCGCTTCGCTCTCCGTTTGCCCGGGCCAGCTTGCGCACAACGTCGCGGCAGGTGGCGAAAGACCGCCATCCACGGTGGTAAGTACACATCCGGTTCCCATGTGAACGACCCTGCACGCGGTGCGGTCGGCATGAAACTGCGGAAGCGTTGCGAGAAATTCAAGAAGTGGAGACATATGGCCTCTGGCGTTTCGGCGGAGCAGCCCACTCCGCATATAAATCAGGCGTGAGCATCCGGTGGCAGGGATGCCGCGGACATGCCTGCCTCGCGGGCGGACCAGCGGGATGGCGCGCTAGTGCGCCGTTAATACCATCAAAATATCTGCATACCATGCGCTGTTCAGTCCGAGCGATTCGTCCATCTGTTCATCCCGGCCGCTCATGTCGATGCTCGAAGAATGAACGCCTAACAGCAGCCACGGTAGTTCAACAGGCTTCCCCTCTTCTGAGGGCGCTCTCAGTACAACCGGTGCGCCACTGGTACCGCGGTGGGTTCTTGCGTCCGTGACAAAGCAGCCCTTCCCCTGAAAACGCAGCCCGAATGCAGAAGCCAGAACGCCTTGCCGAACGACGGGCAAGTGATGCAGCGAATCATGGAACCCGAGCGGGAAACCGACAATCAGCAGCGACGCCCCAATCGGCATTGCATCGCCCGGACGCGGTAGATGACCGGGGCCGAAGGCCTGGAACTTCGCGCCGGCAGGCAACGCAGCCCTGTCGAGTTCGATTACGGCTACGTCGATCTCGCCGCCGTCATCCGTTCCCTGACGCCAGAGAGGATGTCCTGCGGTGTACAACGGAATCGACAACCACGTAGCCGCGGCAAGGTTTTCCGCGTCGACATGAAATTCGATCTCAAGCCGGTCGGGGAAATGCTCACCGGACGCGTCGAACATGACGTGCCGACTGGTTACAAGAAATAGACGTGTTCCCTGCTGGAAAAAAAAGCCGCTGGCATTGGTCAACCGCCGCTCCTGCGCGAACGTACATACGCGTGTCACGGCGAGAAGCAATGCATCCGCGCCCACCTGGCTATGCGGCTGCGCGAGACCCTCAGCGCCTGGGCGGGACGCGACGAACCCGCCGCCGGGCGGCGCAGGTCCGCTCGCGGACGGAATCAATCCTGAAAGCAGGTCAGTCAACGCATCGTGTTCGGGTCCGTGCCTTTCCGCCGACAGAAACGTGCCAACCGCAAGTTCCGATACAGTCCCTGCCGACGCCGCGTTCGGCACATGGCGCACGATGGGAATTCCCCCTTCGTAGCGACAGAGAAACCATCTGTCTCCGTTGGAACTGCGATGAAATTCGAGCGCATCGCCGCTCTTTCCAGCGCTCGATTCCGTGCCGGGCATGTCAGAGTTCATGCACATCCCTCAGATGATCGTGCTCTCAATTCGGGCCGCTGCGAATCACAACTACAGTCGAATTGCATGAAGCCCCGTTCGGGAAGCCCGCGCGCACCCTGACGCGTGAACTGCCGTAGCCAGACCTCTCAGGCTGACTCCCAGAGCGAGTGGCCGGACCTGCGACCGTCAATCAGCATTTCAGCGTAGGCAACGGACGCGCGCCTTGCGTCGCCGGAGTTCTCGAAAGGACGCTTGCCTGGCACACGGAAAAGACGGCTCTTCGGGCTGTCCCTTCCGGAATCGGGTTCGCTGATACGGATCGACGCATCGAACCCTTCCTCGTAATTGTGGCCAGATCCAGCCTGGGTCGCGTGATGGGGATACACGAGCAGGGAAATATCCAGGCCTCGATAATGGCGATTGGTGGTCATCAGATCACTCCTTTGGGCCGCAGCAAGCAGCCGGTTATTTGATCGTCGTCTGGGTCAGGTCGAAGGCGACATCCGAAGCACCCGATGAGCCGCATCAACGAGTCGAGGCAGCCCGGCCGGACTTTCCCAGAGGAAATCCGACGTTCGGGCAAGACAATAATTCAAGCGGCTTTACGCCTGACCTGTCAGAGAATTCATGCTTGCATAGGCGAGCACGGCCCACGCCGAAACTCGGCCTAGGTCTGTTCGATCGCGTTCCGCGCTGCTCCGGAGTCGAAAGCGCGTTGCCGTTTTTTTCGCGTTGTGTCCGATATCTCGTCGCGATGACGTTCCGTCGCGTGTTCGAAAAAGTCAGTAGTCTTTACCTGCTTCATCGCGCGGCAGAAAAGCGTGGTTGCTGGCGAACGTTCTCGCGGAGGCCGCCACGTACGGTGGGGGAGGAACGAGGGCTGAAAGCCGGGGGCATGGGTCACCAGAAAGAAGATGGATGACCGTGCGGGCAAGGATCCGGTTTGCGGACTTCGTGACCCACCATACGCGCGCCGGCATGTTCCGTCAATTCAATTCTGAAAACATCCGCACCGCCCTGCATTGGCTGTTTCGGGGTATAGTGGGCCTCCCTTTGTGGAGTGACCAGCATGTCGACACACCCGCTTCTTCTCTACAAGGGGTATGAACTTCATCCTCTCGTGTTCCCCCGCGCCTTCAGTCGCTTTGACGGACATTCACGTTACGCCGAAGGGTATGACATAGCGGTACGGATATCCCGCCCGGCCGCAACAGCAAGCTCTGCCGCGAGTCGTGTTTTCCGGCTGAACCAGCCGCATGCATTCTCCGACCTCGGGACCGCGAGGCGAGCCGCCCGTCAGCAGGGAAAAGACATCGTCGACGGAAAGGTGAGTGGCGCTTCAGTCGTCGACATGTAAAGAACCCCACTGGCCTGCGGCGTAGCCGGATTTTCCCGGGCTACGGTTGCTCTCTGCTCGAAGACCGACCTGACTGTCGCTGCATCGGGAAAGTGACCTGCGGCTGAAAGCGTTCTTCTGCGCGCCACGCGCTGGCCGTCTGCCGTATGTCCCGAACACTGACCGATATGTTCCGCACCACGAATTAGATCTTCCCGCGGCGAATGTTCGCGAGAGGCCGACACGGCTTCGTCTTCATTTGCACGCGGATGTGGGAGATACGGACTTTTGTATTGATTCGCATAGCTGAATGAATATGAGGTGGAGTTGATCGCCGCTATTTAAATGAACCTACGGGCACTTTCGGCAGAAAGTTTGTCTGCTGGCACGCCCGTTCGTGGTCAGTCGCTTCACCGGTCCACGTCGATCCATCAATCTAAAGGAGCGCCCTATGTACCGGATGATCCTGTATCGAGGTTTCGAGATTCACGTCGAGCTGACGTCCTCTGCGGAGGATCTGTACGAAGTCAGCTTCCAGATAAAGGGCGGCGAGCAAGTCGCCATCCTCTTCGACCGTGGTGGCCGCATTCCGTTGCGCAACGGTCCCTTTACCCGGCGTTGGGCATATCTCGTTGCGGAAATAGCGGGGCAGGCTGCAATCGACGTACTGCTTGGGGGGCCCGCTGGAGATCAGCCTCCCGTATGATCTGTCGTTTAGCCTGCCTTTAAGGCCCGATGCAGCCGACTCCCGTCAAGCGCGGACCAGCATATTGCCGCGGCCGACCGACGCTGCTGTCGTGGTACCAGGCCGATCCGCATGTCTCGGGGTTCTCTCTGGCGGCACCGGGAGTGCGGTTTTTTCTGTACTAATTCGTCAATGGGCGTAGCATGAGATCACCGTTCGATCTGCGGCCGCTACGGCGTCCTTATGGCTGCTTCGCCCGCAGAACTGGACGTTCCCGTTTACCCCAGACCACGCGACACGGCCCAACACGTGAAGCTGCGGACGCAGTAGCTCACGTCTCCATGCCTCCTCTCTTCCGCCGCCCGATGATGCGGGCCTGAAGGTATTCCATGACAACCGGCTCCGTCTCTACTGCGGACGCGGGATAACACCCGCTGTAGTGGACGGAGCGTCGGTGCACACATTGGAGTGTGATATGCAAAGGAATGACCTGCTGGAGTGGATCCGGCGCAATGGCTCCGGACTCGTCGACCAGTTTTTGCCGCCTGGCGCGCTGGCGGAGCTCAACAGCGTCATCCATGACCGTCGTCACGAGATCGATGCGGATGCGTTTGTAATGTTCGTGTCGATTCGCGCATTGCTACGCGAACATGGCATGGCAAGCTGCGAGTCGGATTGCGAGGCAGGGCAGATCATGGCCATGCTAAGCACGTGAATCGCGCTTTTTTCGACGCCCCGCTGCTACAGCCGCAACGGGCGACAACCCTGAAGGAACATTTATGCGCTTCAATTCCACCCTGATCGCTGTCGATCCGACACCCCGGCGCGCCGACGGCGAGTACATGGCCCACGCACGGATCAGCAGCAATCGTGCAGACGGCACCAGTTACGAAATTCATTCGAGCGGCGATCTGGCCGGTTTTGACGCACGCGAGGACGCGATAGCCCATGCAAAGAACTGGGCGCAGGACTGGCTGGAGGCGCGCTTCGGCTGACAGACGTTTCCCACACAGATGCAAATGCAGAACGGTCGGTTTGAAGGCCAGCCATTTGTCGTCAGAAAGATAAGAGGCAGCCGGTATCAGCCGCGCCTATCGATTCAGTCGCGTGCCCAGCGTCCGGGCATCCGTTCGGATCACAATCAGGAAAACAATTGACTACTGTAACGCCCAAACTCAACGAACCGGTGGAAGTCGCCCTGCGCCGTTTCCGACGCTCCATCGACAACACGGGCCTGCTGAAGGAACTGCGCGCAAGGATGGCCTACGAGGCGCCGACCGCCAAACGTAAAAGAAAAAAGGCCGCGGCCGTGGCGCGGCTGCACAAACAGATAAAGCGGGCGTTACCGCCAAGAAAGCTGTATTGATCTACAGTCTGGCGGCGCGTACACGTGACGAAATTCCATCTTCACGGTACTGGCGCACCATTCATGCGGCTGCGGGCCGGCGCGGCAACCGCACGAAAAAGACGGTCTCGTTTGATGCCGTCATCCATGCGTTCAGACGCTCGAGCAACACAGCGCGGCTCTCGCAGTATTCGAGGTCGAAGTCGAGCGGAACCGTGTTGTCGCCGTTAGCCGGGCCGAGCATATAGACCTGGCGCTGGCCGCAGCCTTCGAGCGCAATCGAATAAAGCTCGCCCTGTGCGCTGGTCTCGATGTCGAGCGAGACCAGGCGCAACTTCGGACGATAGTCGGGCGCGGGTTTCATGTCGCTGTCGAGCAGCGGACCGTTGCCGTTGGGTTGTCCACCGAACTGGACCGGCGCCGTGATGAAGCGCGCCATCATGTACCGGTCAGGCGGAAAGATGTCGGCCTCGTAGAAATCGACGCCGATCTGCTTCAGTTGCTTCCCGAGGCGGGTTAGCTGACGGTACTGGCGGCTGTACATCCCGAGTGCCGGACGATGATGGAAATCGCACAGTGCGAGCGGACGCAGCTCGACCGGCGTGGCAGGCGTCTCGCGGCGCAGGATCCCTTCGACAAGCTCGCGCTGCGCCGCAGGAACGAACGCGACCGACTCCTGCGGGCGCAAGCGGATCTGGCACGGCCCGTCGTCCGTCGCCAGCCAGAACACGACCTCCCCGTACCTGCCGGCGTATCCCTCCAGTGACGGGTCAAAACGAAGCCCTGCTGCTGCGCAGTCAAACCCCTGCTCCAACACGACAGTAAATTTCCTGAATTTTATCGCTGGCATCGGGGATACGCCGGTCAGGAATAAATCTAGCGCTCAGGAGCGTCGTCCGGCTTCGCCAATTCATACCTTGCAGACGGAACACGGTCAGGTTTCAATGGAGTCAGGTCGACGAAGCCGCAGGACTCCAGCAAGGCACAGAATGCTGGCGGATTGATGCTCCGACGGGTACCTGCAGAAACCCGCCCCAGTTGTTCGAGGACATCGCCAAATGTCGAAAGGGCTGCCCAGCCGTCATCGAACACTTCCAGCCTCGGAGCAATCAGCCTGTCAAGCTGAAACCAGCGGACAGCCATCTCTCCGGCCGTCCCTGGACTTGCCCGGACTTTGAGGCCGAAATTGACCTCATCAAGATAGGGTACCTGCCGCAGCGTCGCATCACCGTACCAGGCGCGCTTCAGGTGAATGAAATATCGCTGATATCGAGAGTCTGTTTCCATTTTTCATACCTCGCTGACTCCCCCAAATTTTTATGACCTGTATTCCTAATTTATAAATCGTGTATTGAACTCATTCAAGTCGTTTTCGACGGTTCCATAAACGTATGGCTCATCGTCATTCATCGACGTCAAAGTGGCATTGATGGCGGGATTTCAGCTATGCTGACGCGAACCATGTCCAATGGTGCCGCCAACATCCGCAACCGGAGAATATTGAATGGCAACGTATCAGGAGCTGAAAGCAAAGGCTGAGGCTCTGCTGGCCCAGGCTGAAGAAGCACGGCAGGCAGAACTGGAAACCGTACTGGCAGAAGTCCGCGCGCGCGTCCAGGAATACGGACTGACGCCGGAACAGGTATTCGGACGTCGCCGGACGAATGGCAAGACCGCCAATACGGCTCCATCGACTGCGAAATACCAGGACCCGAAAACGGGTGCGACCTGGAGCGGCCGCGGCCGCGAACCGTCGTGGATCAAGGGGAAGAAACGCGAGCGTTTCCTGATCGCTGCGGTCTGAATTTAGTTGCACGCGCCAACCCGGTCCTTCTGTGCATCGGGTTGGCGCGAACGGGCAAAGCATTACAACCCATCAGTAGCGGGATCATCGACCGCAATGCCAGTCGTCGCCTGAGCCGACCTCTCCCGGAAAGCCTCACGCTTCGTACCGTATTCCGCAATGTACCGGGTGAGTTCCTTTTCCATATCTGTATCCGGTACACCCGGCCGCCACGGTGCAACACCGTGTTTCGAGCGCGTCAGATGCGACAACTCCAGCGCTCGTTTTGCGGCCACCGCACATTCGTATTCGACTTCGGCACACCAGTCGAGTGGATCGCCGTATTCGTACTTCGCAGACAGGGACTGGCGGGTTGAATGCAGCGAGGCCGGAAATTCCCGGAGTTGCGAGGCAACCTTGTGCTTCAGCCATTTCCAGTCAGTCGGCTCCGGGAAAACGAACTCGAGTAGCGCAATGCTTTTGAGCGGATCGTAGTTCTGCACACGGGCGGCTTCCTGCCTCGCCCAATCGGCTCGATGCATCATCAGACGTGCGTCCCGTGCGTATTTCTCGAGCGAGAGCGACACGGTCAACGCCACATGCCTTGCTTCGCGTCTGCCAGCCCGCGCATCCCGCACGCCATTCCAGACCAGTGTGATGACCGAGCTGACGATGCCCGCAACACCCGCTACTTTCAGCAGATCCATCCAGCCGCTCTGCTTCAGATATTCAATCCACTGAAGCGCCATACCTGTTCCCCTGTTCTGACGTCAGAAACAGTATACGGGGCGATTGCATTGCGACCACTTCTGTACGGCTCATACCGCATATAACCCGCCCGTCAAATACCCGAGCGCTGACCCGTTTCGCATTGGGTATCTGCGTCATCGGAAAACCCGATCCCCTTCAATAACTTGCGATTCCGTCCAGAAAGTTATTCACAGCGTTGCCCCCAAAAACTGTGAATAACCGGGGCTTCGCTGTTCCTCCCGGTCGAACCCGTGCCCAGGCCTCTGCCCGGCACCCGGTTTCCTGCCCTGTAACGCGACCGTAGTCGAAGGCGGGCCGGCGTCAAGGGGCGAGGGACCGTGTTGCCCGCACCATCCCTCGCCTTTTTCCTTGACACCGGCCCGCCTTCGACTCCCTGGGTCGCACGGGCAGGGAACCGGGTACCAGGCAAAAGCAGAAGCCAACCCCGAGTTCCACCGGGAAGGTTTCGCACGCAGGCGGCAAGACCATCCCACAGCCCGTAACTCAACCCATCTGCTGTGGAGAACGCCATGCAACTCGCTTCCTCTTTCCGTTACGGCTCCCCGATGCTTCGTGCCGACTCGCCCCTGTCGGACGAACAGATTCAACGTGTCGCCCCGTCCATCTTCGCAGATGGCAAGCACGAAAGCCGTTCCGAACGCTACACCTACATCCCGACCATCGACGTGCTGCGCGGCCTGCGCAACGAAGGCTTCCAGCCGTTCATGGTCTGCCAGACGCGCGTGCGCGACCAGGGCAAGCGCGAATACACGAAGCACATGCTCCGGCTTCGCCATGCTGACCAGATCATCGGCGACGAAGCCAACGAAATCGTGCTGCTGAATTCGCATGACGGCACGAGTAGTTACCAGATGCTGGCAGGCGTGCTGCGCTTCGTCTGCCAGAACGGTCTGGTCGCGGGCAAGAACGTAGCCGATATCCGCGTGCCGCACAAAGGCAACATCGTCCAGAACGTCGTCAGTGGCGCATTCGACGTGCTCGACGGATTCGACCTCATCCGCGAGCAGAAGGACGGCATGCACGCCGTCGAACTGAACCGCGACGAGCAGCATGCGTTCGCCCGCTCCGCGCTCGCGCTACGTTATGACCCGACCGACGCCGAGGCACCTGCGCCCGTCACCGAAAGCAGCCTGCTCACCCCGCGCCGTTTCGAGGATCGCCGCGACGACCTCTGGACGGTCTTCAACCGCGTACAGGAAAACCTCACGAAGGGCGGCCTGCACGGTCGCTCCCGCAGCGGGCGCTCCATGTCCACGCGCCCCATCACCGGCATCGACCAGAGCGTGAAGCTCAACCGCGCGCTGTGGATGCTCGCTGACGCCATGCGCCAGATGAAAGCGTAAGGCCGCGAGGGGCAGCCCCTTCTACCCCTCTCCATCTCATTCTGTCAGGACTCCTCTCCGGGTCAAGTCATGACAGAACCAGCAGTACCGACCCGGAACTTTCCTTTTTAACTTTCTGGAGTCAGTCATGCAATCCCAAGTCGAAACCACCAAGGTGGATACCGCCGAAACGGCCGCCCCGCTCGAAACCAGTTTCGGTAACGAGCAGCCCATCGTGACCGTGCCGTATTCCAGCCTGCGGCCTTCGCCGCTCAATGCCCGCACGAAGCCGCTGTCGGGCATTCCGGCCCTCGCCGCCAATATCCGCGCGAAAGGTTTGCTCCAGAACCTCGTCGTTCATGAACTGAAGGGGTCGCGCGGCAGGCAGCGCAAATATGGCGTCTGCGCGGGCCAGCGCCGCAAGGCGGCACTCGACCTGCTGTTCGAGCAGAAGCACATCGCCGCCGATTACCCGGTGCCGGTGCGGATCGTCAGCGAAGGCGAAGCCCTCGCCATTTCGCTGATCGAGAACAGCGAACGCGAAGGACTCGACCCGTTCGACGTGCTGCGCGCGTACCGGATGCTGGCAGAGGAAGGTCGCAGCGTCGACTACATCGCGGCACTGTTCTCCGCCTCGCCGCTCACGGTCAAGCGGCGCATGAAGCTCGCCAACGTGTCGCCGAAGCTGCTCGCCCTGCTACGTGAGGATGCGATCACGCTCGACCAGTTAGCCGCGCTCGCCCTCGCGGACGACCACGAAACACAGGAACACATCTGGTTCGAGGCAAACGAGTGGCAGCGCCAGCCGAACTATCTGCGGCAGGCGATCACGCGCGCGGAAATCGACGCAAGCCGCAGTCGCCTCGTGCGCTTCGTCGGCCTTGCCGCCTACGAGGCAGCGGGCGGCTATGTGCGCCGTGACCTGTTCAGCGACGACGAGAACGCGGGATTCATTGCCGACGCGGAACTGATGCAGAAGCTCGTCGCGGAAAAACTCGACGCCGCTGCGGGGGAAGTGCGCGCCGAGGGATGGGGCTGGACGGAAACGCGCATCGAGCGCGATTTTATGGAACTGAACCGCCACGGCAGGCTGCGTCCGGTACAGCGCCCGTACACAGAGAACGAACAGCATGACATGGACGCCCTCACCGCGCAGCAGGACGAACTGGCCGAAAAGATCGAGGCACTGTCGGAGGACGACGAGAACGCCTACGAGGAAGCCGACCGGCTCAACGACGAAATCGGGCGGATCAACGCCGCGATCATCGCGCTCGAAGGCTGCGCAATGGTATGGGACACGCAGCAGATGGCCGAGGCCGGGGCATTCGTGATCGTCGGGCCGCAGGGCGAACTCGTCATCGAGCGCGGCCTCGTGCGACGCGAGAACAGCGCGGCACTCGACGCGGCAGGCGCAACGGTCACCGGCACCCCGGAAGCCGAAGCGCCGGACGCATTGCCTGCGAAGGCACCCAAGGTCAGACCCGTCCACAGCGCAAAACTCTGCCAGCGGCTCACGGCACACCGTACCGCCGCCGTCCACGCGGAACTGATCGCGCAGCCGTCCATCGCGCTCGCGGCCCTGCTGCATCGCCTGATCCCGAGGGTATTGCCCGAGCACTACTGGCATAGGTCTGTTCGGAGTTATGCGACGTCCTCGCGCGATTATCTGGCGCTGTACGGCGAGAACAACCACGATAACCTGTTGCGCGCCGACGACGACCTGTCCGCCAGCCCTGCGTGGAACGCCATCGAGGCGCAGCGTGCGCACTGGATCGCAGAACTGCCTGCCAGACGGGCCGACCTGCTGCCGTGGCTGATCCAGCAGGACCCCGGCACGACACTGCTCGACCTGCTCGCCTTCTGCACCGGCGCATTTCTTGACGGCATTGCTGGCGAAGAAAAGCCGCACGAGATCAACGCACTCGCAGGCGCGCTGAATCTCGACATGACCCGGTACTGGACACCGACCCGCGCCACGTACTTCGATCATGTCAGCAAGGCCCGCATCGCGGAGGTCGTGTCCGCTGCCGTGTCACCGAAGGCCGCTGCCGATCTCGACAAGATGAAGAAGGCCGATGCGGCTGCTGCCGCCGAGCTTCGGCTCGCCAACGCGGCATGGCTCCCGGAAATCCTCACCGATCGGGAAACCCCGGTTACGCCGTCACGGGAACACTGCGACGACGATGAGGACGAAGGCGACGACGACAGCGCCAACACCGGGAATGGTGCGGACGATACGCCGGACGGCGAGGATGTCGATGCGGAACCGGACGCCGGGAACGGCACCGAACACGTCAACGACACACCTGTCGATGCCGACGCGACTACCGCCGCCGCTCATCCGCTGACCCCGTGGCCATATCCGACATCGGACGGCATGAACGGCGCGCAATCCGGCCCGCTCGCGGCATAACCCGACAGCCCCGGCAACGGGGCGAAGCAGGCGGCACGCTGTATCCCTGTCGCCTGCTCCTCACTGGAGACGTACCATGACCAACCGTATCCGCATGGCCGTTGTCGGCACCAATGCCAACGGCGCACCCGACCTCTATCTGACGTTTGTCGAGGCGACCGACCTGCAATACAACGAAGGCCAGCACTACGACATGGCGATTGCCCGAGCCGAGGACGAAGGCTACCGCGCCCCGATGATCGCGTTCGACCAGAACGACGCAGCCTCGCGCATGCTCCGCGACGCCATCGCGTTCATGGAGGGAACCGTCGACGAAGTGTGACCCATGCGGGCAGACGGCGCACCGTCTGTCCGCGCCATATGACTACCCGCCCACCAGCCCGCCAGCCCACCCGCGCCTGCTGCCAGCAGCATCACGACCAGCCCACCGGCGACCAGTCCGTAGCACGACCGCACCAGCCTCCGCATCGTCACTCGCTCGAATGCCGTAAGCGCCACGTCGAGCCGTTGCTGCTGTTCGCGTGCCGCAACCGCAGTTGCACCGACGAGCCGGTTCCCAGCAACGCGCGCGATGCGGTTCGCCGCGCGCTGCGTGAGTGCAGCAAGCGCCTCGTCATTCAGCGCCGCGAGCGCGGCCTGATAGCGCGCCTCGTGTTCGGCAGTTATCGTCTCCGCCAGCGTGATCGTTTCCTTGCAGCGCGCGAGCGCATCCCGATGCTGCGCCATCAGCGCATCCGTCGCCGCGAGCGCTTCGGCCCGCACGGCATCTAGGCTGCCGGCCCCCGCCTGCCGGATACGCTCCGGCATGGCCTCGTAGAGCCGCCCGTAGTGCTCAAGCATGACCAGTACGGACCATAGCGCATCGTTGTCGCGCAGGTTTAGTGCGCCCGACACCCGCCGCATTCTCAGGACACTGGCATCGCCGGGCAATTCACCGGTGACGTCGAGAAACAGGCGAGCGAGCACGTCGGGCGAGCGACCCGGTTTTTTACCCACCGGCCGTCACCCTGGCAAACATCGTTCCGCATAACGCACGCCAGCGCAGCAGTTCTGCCCGTTCACCGATATGCATCGCCTCCTCTGCCTTGCGGATCGACAGGCGCTGGCTGCGCAACTCGTCGGCAACGCGATCCGCAAGGTCCGGAAAATCCAGTGAATACCCCTGCTTCTCGATAGCCGCCCTTAATTGGGAATCCCGGTACAGCGTGAATTTATCCGGCGACCCGAAATAGCCGTTACGCACCACATGCGTCACCGCATCCGGAAACGTCGCCCCGAACTTGAACAGCAATTCGAGGCTGTCCCGCTGCCGGTTGATCACCCACAGCACAACAAGTCGTCGCGCCAGTTCATCTAGGGTGCGGGCGAGCGTTCCGCCGTATTGCGCGACACCAGTCTGGCTCCGCGCCGCCGTGTTAACAACAACGGTCGCATTCCGGTGCCCGTCACAGAAATTGACGAAATCGATCCAGCCGCTCGCGTCATCCAGATCGCACGCCCCGCATTCGATCTCGTCGTGAACCGCCTTCATGACATCCGGGTTGGACGTGTCCGTCTCGACCAGCACGACGTCGACGCCAGTGCGTCTCAAGTGATCGACCAGCGCCAGCGTCACGACGCTCTTTCCGACACCGCCCTTGCTGCCGCCGACCATATAGATGGGGGGATTTGCTGTTGCCATGCCACACCTCTACAGATTTTCGGTGTCCGGGCTGATCGGAAATCCGAGGAAGCCCTGCACCGGTTGCCCCGGCCTGGTTACGCCCCCATCCCTTTTCTGCTGTGTTTCGCTGCGTGGAAGTTTGTCGTGCGCTGGATCTGTCCGTGAGGGTTTTCTGCCTCGTACAGCAGTCGATGTACCAGCGCGCTCTGGCTCATTTACGCCCCGCCGGACTCTCCCTTTTCCTTCTGCACGGCGCATCGCGTATCTTAGGGAATTGACGGACACGGCGATACCCTCCTGTTCCGCCTGCTCGATCAATTCATTGAGCGTGTATCCCTTCTCCCGCGCGATGCCGATCTGTTTCTGAATTGATTTAACACCATCGCTCACCTTGAGCGGCTGATCGCTCTTCGCCTTTTCAGGCAGCGCATCGAGCCTGCGTCCGAGTGCCTCCCACTGCCCTCGCGTGAAACTGCTGACAACTGACATGACTGGCTCCAACGCACGACCTCGATCACATCTTGAACATGCGTTAACACGTCGTCAACACCCGTTGCCAGTGCTTTCCGGCACGGCCGGAATCCAGCGGAAGCCGTAGGACGAGGACGGAGCAGAAAATATTTTTTCTGCTGTTGTTCGACGTCTCGTCTATGCACACGGAATCACGCGTGTGCATCTCGCATGCACACAGACATCAACGGCAGCGAGCGCCGTACGTCCATCGATTCGCGCTGCAAGACAACACCCGCGCATTTAACGTCACTGGCAAACACACGCGAGACTCAGCTATATCGCCTCGCCTGCACATCCGGCTTATACGGATTGTCACTGTCGTGCAACGGGAACACGAACGCTTACGCTACCTGCCTCACACCACGTGACACATCCAACACATTCGACGTCACCGCGTTGTCGACAGCTTTTTCCCGCGCATCACATCCCAAGCGCACAGCATTCGCAGGTCAAGCACACGCCGCACGATTCGTTGCATCACGACTGTAAACTCGCAACGCATGGCAGTTACACGGACGCGTATTCCGGTTGTACAAGGCTCGCATCTCGTGCACACCAAAGTCACGCTCGGCACCAAAAACAACTTGAAAATCGGTGACGGCAGGATAGGCTACCGCCGGGTTTGGGCGCCATACACACATGAGCATGCAGGCGCAAACACACATCACGGGTTGATTACCCGTAATGCCTGCTGCTGTCTTGAGGAAAACGATGTCAGTGTTCGCCCTCTCTAATGACCGCACGGGTAGGCTGTTGGTATGCGCAGACTCCTATGGGGCCCTTCGGGGCCTCATGAGCCGGTACCGAAGAACTGTGCCTCGACATGTAAAGCAAGGCGCAAGCTGGATTGCGGCACACCAGACGTTATGAAGCGTTGACTTTTACACATTGATTCAATAATTGTTGTATTATCGAACCATGAACGAAGATCAAGCCATTTCTGCCCTGAGTGCGCTGGCTCACGCCCAACGCCTGCGTGTGTTCCGTGCCCTGGTTGTCGCCGGCCCGGAAGGACTGACGCCGAGCGTCCTGGCCGACCAGCTCGACGTGGCCCGCAACACCCTGTCATTCCACCTGAAAGAGCTGGCCCACGCCGGCCTCGTCACGGTTGAACAGCAGGGCCGCAACCTGATCTACCGCGCCGAATACAGCCACATGAACGGTTTGATCGGCTACCTGACCGAGCATTGCTGCCAGGGCGGCGTGTGCGAAGTCACCGAATCCAGCCGCTGCGCCTGCTGACACCATGACCACCGACACCACCTACAACGCGCTGTTCATCTGCACGGGCAACTCGGCCCGCTCGATCCTCGCCGAAGGGCTGCTCAACGCACTCGGCAAGGGCCGCTTCCGTGCTTTCTCGGCCGGTAGCCACCCGAAGGGCGAAGTGCATCCGCTGGCACTCACTACCCTGGAGCGGTTGCAACTGCCGACGGCCGGCTATCGCAGCAAGAGCTGGGACGAGTTCGTGGCACCCGACGCGCCGGTGTTCGATTTCATCTTCACGGTCTGCGACAACGCCGCCGGCGAGGTCTGCCCGGTGTGGCCGGGAAAGCCGGTAACAGCCCATTGGGGCGTGCCCGACCCCGCAGCCGTCGAAGGCACAGAGGAACAGCAGCGCAAGGCGTTCATGGACACGGCGATCACGCTGCGTCGGCGCATCGAACTGTTCCTGGCGCTGCCGCTCCAGCGTCTCGATGCGCTGTCGTTACAGCGCGAGCTGCGCGACATCGGCCGCCAGTGAGGACGGCACCATGACCGCAGGAACCGATACGGCCGGCTGCGCGCCGGCTACCTCCGCCATGAGCGGCTTCGAGCGTTACCTGAGCGTGTGGGTGGCGCTGTGCATCATCGCTGGCATCGCGCTCGGCCAGTTCGCGCCGGGCGCATTCCAAGCCATCAGCCATATGGAAGTTGCGCAGGTCAATCTGCCGGTGGGCGTCCTGATCTGGATCATGATCGTACCGATGCTGCTCAAGGTAGACTTCGGCGCGCTCGGCGAGGTCAAGCAGCACTGGCGCGGCATCGGCGTGACGCTGTTCGTCAACTGGGCGGTCAAGCCGTTCTCGATGGCGCTGCTCGCGTGGATCTTCATCCGTCACGTCTTCGTGGCGTGGCTCCCGGCCGGGCAACTGGACAGCTATGTTGCCGGACTGATCCTGCTGGCCGCCGCGCCGTGTACGGCAATGGTGTTCGTCTGGAGCCGGCTGACCGGCGGCGATCCGGTTTTCACGCTGTCGCAGGTGGCCTTGAACGACACCATCATGGTGTTCGCCTTCGCGCCCATCGTCGGCCTGCTGCTCGGCCTGTCGTCGATCACGGTGCCGTGGGCTACGCTGCTGACCTCGGTGCTGCTCTACATCATCATCCCGGTGGTCATTTCGCAACTCTGGCGTCGCGCGCTGCTGCGCCGCGGTCAGGCCGCATTTGATACCGCGCTGGCGCGTATCGGCCCGTTGTCGATCGCGGCGCTGCTGCTGACGCTGGTGCTGCTGTTCGCCTTCCAGGGCGAAGCCATCCTGAAACAGCCGCTGGTAATTGCCATGCTGGCCGTGCCGATTCTGATCCAGGTGTTCTTCAATTCCGGGCTGGCCTACTGGCTCAACCGCCGTGCCGGCGAACAGCACAACATCGCCTGTCCGTCGGCGCTGATCGGCGCAAGCAACTTCTTCGAGCTGGCCGTGGCCGCCGCGATCAGTCTGTTCGGCTTCCACTCCGGCGCGGCGCTGGCTACGGTAGTCGGCGTGCTGATCGAAGTGCCGGTCATGCTGCTGGTGGTGCGCGTGGTCAACCGCTCGCGCGGCTGGTACGAACAGCGGACATGACATGCACGATACACTCGGATGTCCCGGCCGCTGGCTGATTCCCTCGCTTGGCCTCACGCAGATCGTCGCCTGGGGTTCAATGTTCTACGCCTACGGCGTCCTGATGCAGCCCATGCAGGACGAACTTGGCCTGTCGAAACCGTCCGTCGTCGGCGCTTACTCGGTCGCGCTGCTGATTTCCGGGTTGCTTTCGACCTCGGCGGGCAGCATCATCGACCGGATCGGTGGGCGGCTTCTGATGGGCGGCGGTTCGCTGCTCGCGGCGCTCATGCTCGTCTGCCTGTCACGGGTACATGGCGTGGTCGGGCTTTACCTCGCTTGGGCCGGCATCGGCGTGGCGATGAGCGCCACGCTGTACCAGCCCGCGTTCGCCGTCATCACGCAGACTTACGGCCAGAACTACCGGCGCGCGATCACGCATCTGACCTTGTTCGGCGGCTTTGCCAGCACGGTATCGTGGCCGCTGACACAAAGCCTGCTGCAACACGTCGGTTGGCGCGAAACTTGGCTGCTCTATGCCGGTGCCAACGTGCTGCTCTGCCTACCGATTCACTCCATGCTGCCCAGGGACGGACACGCCGCACAGGCAACGGCACCGATATACACCACGAAATCGGACGCGGGTCTCGCCGCGGTGCTGCGCGAACCGGCCTTCTATCTGGTGACGGCGGCGGTCACGCTCAATGCGCTGGTGTTTGCCGCGATGTCGCTGCACATGATCCCGGTCTTGCAGGCGCACGGTATTTCGGCCGCACACGCGGCATGGGTCGGCGCGCTGGTCGGGCCGATGCAGGTGCTTGGACGCATACTCGAAACCACGGTCGGCAAGCGCGCCAGCACGCGCCACGTCGGCATGTTGGCAATCTGCCTGCTGCCTTTGTCGTTGATTCTGCTGTTTGCGTCCGGGGACTGGCTGCCCGTGTATGTGGTATTCGCGGCGCTGTACGGCATCAGCAACGGCGTTATGACGATCGTGCGCGGCGCGCTGCCAGCGGAACTCTACGGACGCACAGCCTATGGCGCGATCAGCGGCGCGATGGCGACGCCGGTGCAGATCGCGGTGGCTGCCGGGCCGTTCGTGGCGTCGCTGCTATATGCCGCTGGAAACGGCTATCCCGGCACGCTCTTGGCCCTGACCGGCATCAGCGCAACGGGCGCGCTCCTGTTCCGGTACGCGCTCGCGCATCTGCGCCAGCAGGCCATTCTCCTCCAGAACGAAGGCACCCCGACATGAGTACCATCACGATCTACCACAACCCCGATTGCGGCACCTCTCGCAACGTACTGGGCCTGATCCGCAACAGCGGCGAGGAACCCACGATCATCGAATACCTCAAGACACCGCCCTCGCGGGACACGCTGGTCAAGCTGCTGGCCGATGCCGGCCTGCGCGTGCGCGACGTACTGCGTGAAAAGGGCACGCCCTATGCAGAACTGGGACTGGCCGATCCGAAATGGACAGATGACCAGTTGCTCGATTTCATCGGGCAACATCCCATCCTGATGAACCGGCCCATCGTCGTCACGTCGCTGGGCACGAAGCTCTGCCGGCCCTCGGAAGTCGTGCTCGACATCCTGCCGCACCCGCAGCGCGGTGCGTTCAACAAGGAAGACGGCGAGCCGGTGGTCAATGCGGAGGGCCGTCGTGTCTGACGCGCTTTACGATCTGCCAAATATCGACGCCACGTTGTTCCAGCCGCCGGATACGGACCGGCTACGGGCATCGGAGCGGGCCACGCACGCGCCGCGCTTTCTGCTGCTTTACGGCTCACTGCGCGAACGCTCGTACAGTCGCCTGGTGGCTGAGGAAGCCGCCCGAATCCTGCAGGCGCTGGGCGGCGAGACGCGCCTGTTCAACCCCTCGGGCCTGCCGCTCGTGGACGACGCTACGGACGATCATCCGAAGGTCAGGGAACTGCGCGAACTGGCGCAATGGGCCGAGGGCATGGTGTGGAGTTCGCCGGAGCGCCACGGTGCGATGACGGGCCTGATGAAAACGCAGATCGACTGGATTCCGCTGTCATCCGGCGCGGTACGCCCGACGCAGGGCAAGACGCTCGCAGTCATGCAGGTGTCGGGCGGTTCGCAGTCGTTCAACGCGGTTAACCAGATGCGCGTGCTGGGCCGCTGGATGCGGATGCTGACCGTCCCGAACCAGTCATCCGTCGCCAAGGCCTTTCAGGAGTTCGACGAGGCCGGGCGTATGAAGTCTTCGGCCTACTACGACCGCGTGGTGGACGTGATGGAAGAACTGATGAAGTTCACGCTGCTCACGCGCGATGTGTCGCCGTATCTGGTGGATCGCTACAGCGAGCGTAGGGAGAGTGCCGAGGCATTGAGCCGTCGCGTTAGCCAAATTTCGATCTGACCCATCGGCCGGGAACCAATACGCTCGCATAACAGCCCCACGCAGTTTCGCTCAACGTGATCGCGCGGTGTGGTGGACCTCTGGCTGAGGCGCTCCCCGAACATCCCCAAGAAACACAACCGCACATTCGACAAGTACGACGAGGCACCGCGTCGGGCTTCGTGTAGCAAGCCCTGGCGCTTGACCTTCCCATATTGGAACCCTGTATCGTCCGCGCGCATTAACCGAACGGCACGCTGGCCGTTTGAATCGCTGGGTGTATCCTCGTGAGCTGTGGCCACAGCAGTGCTCTGCGGCGACTCCAGACAGGAGATCACCATGGATCTTCCAGCAAACGAAGAATCCGCGCTGACGCTTGCGGATCGCCATATCGTCGAAGCGCTGCGGCGAATCGCCCTGCAGGAAAAACGTGTTCACGTCCACCAGAAAAACGGGCGTGATACGTCGCAATCGGAAGAGCTATTGCGAATCATGCGGGACATCCTCTACTCCTTTACCGAGCATCGGCGCCTGATTGAGATAGAGGTTGAAAGAGAACGGCGCATGTTGAAAGCCCTCGGCCACTGACGCCATAGTCTCGACGATGCGTTGATACATCTGGATTCCGTGTGCTCAATTGAGCGCTTACGGATATGAGAGCGCTGGCATGCGTGGCATTTTGCCATGACATGCCTGTCGTCCTTGCAGGTTGCTCCACGACGTTCGGTAGGGAAGCGAACGAATGACGGCTATTGGAATAGCCACAGCAGCAGAGAGAAAGCCCGCATCATTGCTCGTGGACAGGACTTGGGAATCGGTCAGATTGACCACAACGATACGAAGCGAAGGGAAGCGATTCGGACGATCATCCGGTATCTGACGCAGCCCGGGCAGGAGTTGGACGATAAAAGGCCGTGGCATGGACGCATGTTCGATACGTCACGATTTGACTGAACATTTTCGACCCGAGTCGTCCTGACTGGGTGGTCGAGTTCAACTCTGTGGCATCGAAGATGCGGCTGATCGGCTCGATCTACTGGGGCAGCAGCATGCGCTGAAAGGCTTGACCGTCGACGGATGCGACGGCTCCGCGGCCCGTGCGCCCGAGGAACACTGAGTTAGCTGACGTGCGGCGTAATTCGGGCCATCAAAACTTTACCTTTACCCCTACCTCTGCTCCCACGGAATGGCTATCGCCGCTGAACTGTCCCTGAACACTGCCGTATACGGAAGTACGTTTCGTCACCTGAGCGTCGAGTCCGGCATCCAGCTTCGCACCAGGGCCATGCACATTCGCATAAAAAGGCACGTATCCGCCAGCCGATGAAAACTGCGCCTGCGGGTGCCCGAGGAATTCATTGATGAAGCTAGCCCGCACCCACGCAGTCGCCTTACGCGACGCGGCGGTTGCGGTGCCCGATGCGAGTTCCCACGACCGCGACACCCGCACTCCGAAGCGCGCCATCAGACTCTCCGTATCGCGGAAACGCACGTCTGCCGCGTCATCGTGCGTGCCGTTCAGATGGATGGTCTGATACGTCAGTTGCGCCTGCGGCTCGATCACGAAGTCGTTGCCCAGCGCAAACGGATATCCCCCCTCCAGAGAAGCACCTAGTCCGGTACCCCCGCTATCCAGGCTGCCGCTTGGGCCCGATGCGTTCACATGATAGCGCGTGCCCTGGATCACGTTGTCGATATACCAGCCGGCCGAGCCGAAGTGCGTCCAGTACCCGCCCACGGTCGTCCCATCAATCCTGTCCTTGCCTGAATCACTTCCATCGAAATGATCGACATCACCGTCGATCTCGCCATACGCAACGTACAGGCCCGCGTGGTCGGCACTGTTGTCCGGCCGCTCTGACCGATATACGTCCATGCCTGCCTGTGCAGCGTATAGCCGGTAGTCATAGCTCGGTCCGTCATTGCCGTAAATGCCTGCGGGCCCGCCGTCCTTCGAACCGGTGATGCCGACAATGCGTCCCCAACCGAGCACATTAGGCTGCTTTGCGTTGCCAGTGGCATCGCCGGCTTGCGGTGCGATCTGACCACCCATGCGCTCATGCAGTGAATCAAGCAGCGCGCTGCCATAGGTCAGCGCGAGAGACGGGATCGCGGCGTAAAGCGACGTTTCCGGCCGGTAAGCCGGCACAGGGGATGGCGGCGTGGTACCGCCGCCTGGGGGCGTGGTCACGGGCGGCGTGGGCTGCGGCGGAGCTTCACATCCGGGTACAGACGGGGACGCTGCGCAATTCAGCGTCGAGCGCAGGAACCAGTCGTCGGACGAGCCGCTTGCCGCGCCGCCACGGTATAGCGAATATTCGTATGGTCCGGCCACGGCAGGGTGGCCAAGCGCGAACGCTGCAGGCGTGGTCGTCGCACCATTCACTGCATCGACCAACAAAATGCCGTCACCGGTGGTTGCTGCGCCCGGGCCACCCACGTTGTTGACCAGGATCGAAGTGCTGCCCGTCGCAGCCTGTCTGACGACAGCACCCGATGCAGCCCGCGTTGCCGCACCGACTGCGGGTGCAGGGGCTCCGCCGGTGGCCGTTCCTCCATCGACGACAAGGCGGTCGGACGGAGACCCGTCGCTACCAAGATACGTATTAAGCGAAAGTGCCCCGCCGCCGCCAACGTAATTGCCGGCCACGCGCAGCGTCGTTCCCGGCGCACCGCCGAGGCGTACCAGCCCCGCATTGGCCAGCCCTGGAACAGTCTGGTCGAACCCGTCAAGATCCAGCGTCGCACCGGGGTTCACGCCGATCATCGAGTCCGGACTGAATGTGTTGGTCGCGCCGGCACGCAGTGTGCCGGATCCAACGAAGGTCGTTCCCGTATAGGTATTGCTGCCGGTCATCACGGTCACACCGCTGCCAGTCTGCTCCACTGCGCCGCTGCCCCAGATGTTGCCCGCATAGGTGAACGTATCCGAGCGGTCGAACGCCAGGGTCCCGTTGTCGATCACATTGCCCGCGATACTGCCCGCCGTACCACCGTTGCCGACCTGCAGTGTTCCTTCGTTTATTTCGGTACGGTTCGTATAAGTATTGTCAGCGGCGAAGACCAGCGTACCGGCACCGTTCTTCGTCAACACGCCCGTGCCGCCCACGCTGCGGTTCAGCGTCAGCGTTGTACCGGTTACCGGCTCGAACGTGCCACCGTTGTCGCCGAGCGTCGTCGGACGTGTCATCGCAAACGTGCCGGTGGTGCGCAGCGTGCCACCGTCAAGCCCCATCGCGCCGCTGCTTTCGCCCAGATTGCTGTCGGACTGTACCTGCAGCACACCTCCATTCACCTGCGTACCACCGGTATAGGTGTTGGCGGCATTGAGAATCAAGGTACCGAGGTCACTCTTGACAAGCTTCGAGTTGCCGCCAAGCACCGAATCGATCGTCGCGACATATCCGGAGCCCGGCGCGGTGCCGTCGCCGACACGGATAATCGATTCGCCCGGAGTCGTCGCTGAGCCGACCAGCGTGACGGGGTCGCCCGTCAGCAGGTATCCGTTGCTCGCGAACTGTATTCCGGCAACCTGTACCGGGCCGATACTGTTGTCTACCGTGACCGTGCCCGGTGCTGCGGTAAAGATCGCGAAGGTGCTGTCGGCAAAGGGAGCATTGGGCACACCAAGTTGATTCGTCCAGTTATTGTTGCCTCCGGAGTTCTGCCAGGTTCCGTTTCCGCCGTCGATGAAGCCGTTGTCTTTCGGTCCTGCAACCCCGTCCCAGTAGCTGAATGCCATGCCTGCCGTGTTGACGAGGTTGACCTGATGGTCGACAGAGGTCTGCACGAAGTAGTCAGGCGACGGGATGGTGCCGAGCGTGAGGCCGTTGTTGGTCATCGAACCGGCGTAGCTGATGACGCGATAAAGGCCCGGATCGAACGTGCCGCTCTCCGACGTCTGGACGTTCAGTGTGCCCGCCAGCGTCAGATTGCCCTGTACGACTGTCAGATCATTAAGTGGACCGCCAACGACGTTGGCCTGGCCGAATTCATAGTTGAGAATCGAACCGCTGTTCAGGTTCAGATTGCCGTTGACTGTCAGCGTGCCTGGCGCGACGCCGACCTGCCCGGGGGCCAGCGCGCCGCCACTCGCAATGGTGACGTTGCCGCCGATGATGCCTGATCCGCCCAGCGTGCTGCCGCTCGCTGCGGTCGTGAGTCCCGTTGCGGCGGTCTGGTCACCGTCGACGTACAGCGCACCGCTCGTGACGTCGGTCGGTCCGCTATAGCTGTTCGTACCGAGCAGAACGGTGGCGCCAGTGCCGCGCTGAACGACGTTGCCAGAGCCCGAAACGTTGCCGACAACCGGCAGGACGTCGTTCTGGTTGACCGCAAGTGTGCCGTTATTGACGATATTGCCGACGATGCTGCCGGAATTGCCACCGTCCCCGAGTTGCAACGTTCCCGCGCTGATTGTCGTGCCGCCGCTGTAGGTGCTGCCGCCCGTGAAGATTGCGGTGCCCGCACCTTCCTTGACCACCGAGCCGCTGCCGATGATCCGCCCGTCATAGGTGATGTCGTCAAGCCGGTTGAAGGTCAGCGATGCGTTGTCGGTCACGTCACCCACAATGCTGCCTGTCGTACCGCCGTTGCCAATCTGCAGGGAGCCGGCGCCGATGGTTGTGCCGCCCGTATAAGTGTCGTTATTCGTGAGTATCGTCGTACCGGTACCGATCTGGTTGAGCGAACCGGCTCCCGAGATGGCACCGTTGAAAATGACCGTATCCGAACGGTTGAACGCAAGGACGCCGTTGTCGGTGACGTCCCCGGCAATGCTGCCGCTCGTTCCGCCGTTGCCCAGTTGCAGCGTGCCGCTACTGATGGTTGTGCCACCGGCATAGGTGTTGTCGTTGGTCAGTACCGCGGTGCCTGTGCCGATCTGCCCAAGCGAGCCCGCTCCGGAGATCACGCCGTCAAATATGGCCGTGTCGGAACGGTTGAACGCGAGCACGCCGTTATCCGTCACGTTCCCGACAATGCTGCCGGTCGTTCCGCCGTTGCCCAGTTGGAGCGTCCCGGCGTTAATCGTCGTGCCCCCGGTGTAGGTGCTGCTGTTCGTGAGTACGGTCGTGCCGGTACCGTTCTGGTCGAGCGTACCGGTGCCTGAAATCGCGCCACCGAAGGTATAGGCGTTGGAGCGGTTAAACGCGAGGGTACCGTTGTCGGTGACGTCCCCGGGAATGCTGCCGGTGGCACCGCCGTTACCCAGTTGCAGCGTGCCGGCGTCGATCGTCGTGCCGCCAGAATATGTATTGCCGTCGCCCGTCACTATCAACGTGCCAGCGCCGGCCTTGCCCAATGTCGCCGCAGGCCCCAACGGGTTTTCCAGGATCGGCCCGTTGACCGTCAATGTCGTGCCTGTGGCAGTCTCGATGGTCCCACCGCTCGCGCCAGTGTCACTGGTGCCGAGCAGGATCGGGCGGCTGGTCGAGAACGAGGCGGTCGTGCTCAAAGTCGAGCCGTTGGCGATCGCTAGCGCGCTGTTTGGTGCACCAAGGTTCTGGTCACTCGAAATCTGCAGCGTCCCACCGTAGATAGCAGTGCCATTCGTGTAAGTGTTGGCGCCGTTCAGAACGAGTGTCCCGAGGTCGTCCTTGATCAGGCCGGCACTACCACTCAGCACCGCGTCGATGGTCGCCGTCATTGATGCACCCGCCGGGGTGCCGTCGCCGACGCGAATCGTCGCCAGATTTCCCGTCTCCGCGTTGCGCAACGCAATCGGGTCACCGGTCACGACATAGCCGTCGCTGGCGAACTGCATGCCGGTGGCCGTTACCTGGCCGGCGGTCGCATCGTCTACCGTGACCGTGCCCGGCGCTGCCATGAAAATCGCATACGAGTCGTCCGCCCACGACGCATTGACGGTACCGTTCGGATCGGTCCAGTTGTCGTTGCCGCCCGTACCCTGCCATATGCCGTTGCCGCCGTTGATGGCATTGTCATTCTTCGGTCCCGCCTGACCATCCCAGTAGTTCAGACTGAGTCCGGCCGTGTTCACGAGGTTCACCTGACCAGGAATCGACGTCTGCACGCTGAAGCCCGTCAGCGGAGCGACTGTGACCGGCGTATCCTGCGGCGACGTTGGCGCAGTCATGTACGAGCCGATGGTCAATCCGTTATTGGTCAGTGCGCCGGTGTAATTGATCACGCGATAGACGCCCGCGCCGAGCGTCTGTCCCTGATCGGCCACGTTGATCACGCCGTCGAGCGTGAGGTTGCCGTTCACGTTGGTCAGATCGTTCAACTGGCCGCCCGCGACATTGGCCTGGACCATGTTGTAGAACAGGTTCGACGTCGGGTTGAGGCCAAGGTCGCCGTTGATGGTCAGCGTCGCTGGCGTGGTCGGCACTGCCCCCGGCGCGAGTGTGGCCCCATCGGCGATCGTCACGTTTCCGCCGACGGTGCCGTTGCCGGCGAGCCGGGTACCACTCGCTGCGGTCGTCGGCCCCGTAGCGCCGGACTGGTCTCCATCGACGTATAGCCAGCCGCTCGAAATCGCTGTCGGACCGGCATAGCTGTTGACGCCGGTCAGTACGGTGACACCCGCGCCCGACTGGCTTACCGATCCTGAGCCCGAAATTGTGCCGCCGAACGTGACGGTATCCGAGCGGTTGAAAACCAGCGCGCCGTTATCAACGACGTTTCCGACGATCCCGCCGGTCGCGCCGCCATTGCCCAGTTGCAGCGTGCCACTGCCGATCGTGGTCCCCCCCGTGTACGTGTCGTTGTTCGTGAGCACCGTGGTGCCGGTGCCGATCTGGCTGAGCGAGCCCGTCCCCGAGATGGCGCCTGCAAACGTAACGGCATTGGATCGATCAAATGCCAGGGCGCCGTTATCGACCACATCGCCGAGGATGCTGCCCGTCGTTCCGCCGGTGCCAACCTGCAGCGTACCGGCCGAAATCGTCGTCCCCCCGCTGTAGGTATTGCTGCCGTTGAGGACCAGCGTGCCATTGCCCGTCTTCGTCAGCGTAGCTGGCTGAGTACCCTGGAGGATCGCGCCGCCAGCCGTAAACTGCGAGCCAGTTGCCGTGTCGATGGTCCCGCCGGGGCTACCTCCGCTGCTGCCCGTCAAAAGGATCAGACGGGCCGTACCGAACGTGCCCGTCGTTCGCAACGTCGATCCGTTGGCGATCGTGAGCAGTGAGGGCGTTGCACCGAGATTGGCGTCGCTGGAAATCTGCAGCGTGCCGCCGAGGATGAACGTGCCGTTCGTATAAGTGTTCGCGCCGTTGAGCACCAGCGTGCCGAGATCCTCCTTGATCAAACCGGCCGTGCCGCCGAGCACCGCATTGATGGTTGCAGTCATTCCCGCGCTCGCCGCCGTGCCGTCGCCGACCCGAATCGTGGTGGGGTTGCCTGCTGTGGGTGCCGCAAGCGTGATGGCATCGCCGCTTACGGTATAGCCGTCGGTGGCGAACTGCATGCCTCTGGTCGTAACAGCGCCCAGACTATCGTCGACCGTCACCGCTTCCGGCGTACCCATGAAAACGCCGAATGCGCCGTCCGTCCACGGCGCATTGATTGCCCCGTCCGGCCCGGTCCAGTTGTCGTTGACGGTGCCCGCCGAGGCTTGCCACGTTCCGGCTCCCCCGTTGACGACACTATTGTTCTTGGGCGTCACGTCCCAGTAATTCAACGTGAGCCCGCCGGTATTCACCAGGTTTACCTGGCCAGGGATGGACGTCTGCACGGTGAAATCGGTCAGGGGACGGGTCGTGGTTGCTGTTCCCTGAGGGGATGACGGCGCCGTCATATAGGAGCCGATCTGCAGACCGTTATTGATCAGGCTCCCGCTGTAGTCGAATACCCGGTAAATGCCAGCACCGAGCGTCTGGCCTTCATCTGCAATGTTAATCACGCCGTCGAGCGTGAGGTTGCCATTGACGACCGCCAGATCGTTGAGCTGGCCCCCAGTCACGTTCGCCTGCTGCATGTTGTAAAACAGGTTCGACGTGGGATTAAGGTTGAGGTCACCGTTGATGGTCAGCGTCGCTGGCGTGGTCGGCACTGCCCCCGGCGCGAGCGTGGCCCCATCGGCGATCGTCACGTTTCCGCCGACGGTGCCGTTGCCGGCGAGCCGGGTACCACTCGCTGCGGTCGTCGGCCCGGCCGCGGCGCTCTGGTTGCCGTCGATATAGAGCCAACCATTCGAGATCGTCGTCGGACCGGCGTAGCTGTTATTGGCGGTGAGAATGGTCACGCCAGGGCCGGACTGCATCACTGAGCCGGAGCCGGAAACAGTGCCGCCGACAGTAAAGCTATCCGAGCGGTTAAAGGACAGTGCGCCATTGTCGGTCACGTTGCCGACAACGCTGCCCGTCGTTCCGCCGTTGCCCAGTTGCAGCGTGCCGCCACTGATCGTCGTTCCTCCGGCGTAGCTGTTGTCATTCGCCAGGGTGAGCAATCCTGCGCCGGCCTTGGTCAGCGCGCCTGCGCCGCCGATTGCCTGGTTCACCGTACTCGTAACGTCAGCGTCGGTCTGAATCGTTCCGTTATTCGACGTTATCGCAATGGCACGCGACGGGGAAAGATCGAAGCTGCTGGTCAGTTCAAGCGCACCGCCGTCAAGCATCAGTGATCCGCTATTCGCACCCAGCCGGTTGTCGGCATTGACTGCGATAGTCCCACCCTGGATGAGGGTGCCGCCCTGGTAGCTATTTATGCCGGAAAGCGTCAGCAACCCGGCTGCCGTCTTTGAAACCGAGCCGCTTCCGCTGATGACTCCGGCGTAATTGCCGCTGTCTGGCTGCACGAAGCGCACGAGACCGTTGTCGGTGACACTCGGCGGCAGGCTTTGCGCACGTGCCTCCAGTGCACCGGCCGGACCGACCACCACCGTACCGTTAAAATTTGTGTTGTCGCCCGTCAGCGCGAGCGTTCCCTGCTGCACGTCCACGGCAAGCGCGGCATTGCCGCCGTTGTTGCCCACCGAGCCTTGCAGCGTCCAGATCCCGAGACCGGTTTTGGTCAGCGTCTGGAAATTGCTGATGCCACCAGTCAGCGTATCGCTCGAGCCCGCTTCTCCGGTCAGCGTCAGCGTGTTCGTTCCGCCCCCGCCATTGAACCCGCCGGTAACGACGGATGACGGATAGAGCGTCAACACGTCGTTGCCGCTGGCGAAGGACAGGCCCCCGTACACGACTGCGCCGGTGCGGTTGGTGAAATGCACGTCACCGTTGCGCTGGCTACCAATCACGTTCGCGATGATGCTCTGGTCCGAACCGTTACCAGTGCGGATGACGCCGTAGTTATCGATGCTGTTGGCCGCGCCGATCACGTTGTCCTCAAACCAGATCGCCGCCGAATTGATGCCGGAAATCGTGCCGCGATTGATGACCGTGTTGCCCGCTCCAAGCAGATTCACGGCTTCCGCATTGGTGCTCGTTCCGGTCGCACTGACCGTCGCCCCAGTGCCAACGTTTAGCGTCCCGTTGGAGCGGAATTCGATAGTGTTCTTGCCCGCTCCCCACAGCCCGTTACCCGAGCGGCCTGCGCTCGTGACCGTCGCGTTATTGCCGACAGAAATATTGTCGCCATCGCGTAGACTGATCGCGCTTGCGTCGCCAGCGCTCACCGTTGCGCCAGGCGAAATAGTAACGGTGGCGTTGTCCGGCCCCGACGGACCATTGCCGATCGGCGTCGTGCCGAGATTGGTCGTCCCGCTGCAGGTGGTGATGTTGGCTGTCGTCGTACATACGGCCCAAACTGGCACCGACACAGCCAGCAAACCTGCAGGAGCCAGTGCCAATGCCCGAATCCAGCGCGAGCCCCATTGTGTATTTTGCGACGATAAATAACGTTGGCGTCGGCGGAACCGGCCAATAGCAACTACGCCGCAGCGGGTGAATCTGGAAAATGGCCCGGAACACCACTGCCTGCGTCCTGCCACCGAAAATAAAATTTCGGAAAGCACCATACACCATGGGGCCAGCCTCGCAGACTGACTGTGATGTATTTCATATGCGCGATGAATGTACTGGTCGTGCCGGCGGTCTAGCCCGGGTGCCTGCTTGGCGCTGGTCCGAAAAACAGCAAATCTGTATTGGACAGGGATTGCCCGCAAATCCGTATTGGGATACCGAATGCGTTTGGCGTGGCGCAAATCGTAGTACAAGGTCATCCCCTCCAATCGATGTCGCCGAAGCGCGCCTCTCGCATAGAGAGACGCGTCTAAGCGCGTTGATTAACGGAGCCTTCAATACTGGATGCATTTATCCATCGCAATTCGTTGATATGTTAGCATGCAAGAGAAAATCAGATTTCCACCATGAAACCTCATACGAAAACAGCTGGGCCACTTTATCCGCCTAGCATTTTTCTCATTTACGCTTTCTGTTGATTTGGGGGCAGAGTCTCGTCGCCTTAATCTGCTGAATTCCGCGAACTTGGGACTATGTAATATTTACGCGCCCCGTCGTCACTAGATCTAGCGACCTTGGTCCATATTCCGCCTCAGAATGTACGCTCCGCAATTAACGTTAGATAGCGAATTGCCCAGCCATACAGCAATTCTGGCAGGCAACCTCGTTTAAATCCTGTAAAAGGAAAAATCCCAGAAAGACAACTGTATCGACTCGTTCATTCACGGGCCGAATGGATGTGACTAGCCGCCGCCGTCAAGGCGGGTATTGCGTCAATAACGGCCGATCGGCGGATGGCCATCGTCCAGCAAGCGCAAAAAGGCTGCTGCAGTGGCGCGCCTGTGCAAGCAGATCAAACGGTCGATGCCGCCAAAAAAGCGGTACTGACCGGGGGGCTGCTGCCCGCCCATGCTGAAGCGGCACGTCCGTACCCACAGCCCGGCTGTCCCGCGTAGCGCGCCGGCGAATTCAAGTGAAGATACTCAGGCATTGCGATGACAGCCCCTCTTCACCCAACTGCGCAACGGCGCGGCAATGAAACGGAAAATACCGTTTCGTGCCCATCTGAGCACACCGTGATTTCGCCACCGTGCGCCCTGGCGATTTCGCGCGCGATGTACAACCCCAGTCCCAGTCCGCCTCCGGAGCCGGGGGCATCGCGCGTGTCCTGGCCGCGCCTGAGCGGATCGAATATCCGGTCGAGCAGGTCCGGCTCGATCGCTGCGCCCCGATTGCCAACTTTCAGAAGTACAGTCGCGGCATCGCCGGACAGTCCGACGCGAACCGGCGTGTCAGGCAGACCATACTTCAGCGCATTGAGGACCAGATTGCCCAGCAGTTGCTGAATGCGCTGACCGTCCCACAAGCCGCGAAAGTCGCCGTCCGCTTCCAGCCGAATCTCACGATCGGGGTGGGCTGCCCGCAACTGGTCCAGTTCCTCTGTAATAGCGTCCCGCACGTCCATGACTTCGGGTACCACGTTGATGCCGAGGCCGAGTTTCGTCCGGTTGAAATCGAGCATGTCGTCGAGCAGGGCCTGCATCCGCGTGCCGCTGCGAATCAGCCGCGACGCGGCGCCCGACACCGATTCACCGGCGTTCAATGCCGCCAGATGCGACGCCGTCATCTTGATCGTCTGCAGCGGACTGCGCATGTCGTGTCCCAGCATGCCGAGTAACAGGTTACGGGCCTGTTCGACCTGCTCACTGAAAAGCACGACCGATTCGCCGAGCGCCTGATCGATCGCTTCATTAAACCGTATGATGTCGTCCTGATGCAGTGGGGCCGCACCGCACTGCTCGCCCCAGAGACGAAGCACGCTGGCGCGCAACGCGCGATATTCTGCGACCAGCTGGTTGATGTCGAACCCGCTCCGCGCCCGCAGGATGGCATGCGTCTGGGCCGCCGTCTCGGACTGGGGCTGTGAACCTCTGCCCCAGGACTTCTGGTGCTGGGCATCGCCCGTCTGGGCAGTCGACAGGTCCGCCACAATAGCGTTCAGGATGGCCTCGGCGTGGTCGCGCAATCCCGACGCCGACAGATGGCGGGCATTGGGCAACAGCGTGCCGGCAAAGGCGTCCCACTCCGCCAGGATCGCCTCCATGTGACTCGTGATGAAGGGTGCCAGTCGCATACGTACTCCGGAAACAAGGAAAGGGCGGCGAGAGTTTTAACCAGGACCGGTCTGGCGGCGCCTGCATGACCAGATCCGTTATTTCGGGATCGATCATGAACCATCGCCGGAAAGCCCCGCGTCCAGGCAGACGGTAATCGGCTGCCGTGTGCAGCCATGACGGTCTACAGGACCGTCACTTGCTTCATTTCGCGCTGCACCTGACAGTCGTGGCAAACCGTGCCGTCGGCAGGGGGTGCTTCAGCTACCAATAAAACACTACGGGGCCGCGAAAGCGGACGTCGCAATGAACAGCGCGCAGGACAGTCTACGGGAGTTCACTTCCCGATGGCCATCGCTATGGGTGGAATCTACGAACGACTATGCTGCTTTTGCACTTTCACCGGACGGCCAGATCCTGGACTGGAATCCGGGCGCCGAACACATCCTGGGATATACGGCTGATCAGATCCGCGGCCAGTCTCTCGCCACGCTCTATCCTGAGAGTGACCGGAGTACCGGAGCTCCGGGTGCCGCGCTTTCCGCCGTGCGCGAATGCGGTCGTCATCAGGAAGAAAAATGGTGTGTACGGCGGGACGGCAGCACGGTCTGGGCGCTCGTCACCGTCACTGCGCTGCACGGCCCTCACGGACTGCTGGCCGGATTCGGCGTCGTCCTCCGTGACGACAGTGAGCACAAGCGGGTTCATGACGCCGTCGTTCAAAGCGAGCGGCAGTTCCGGCTGCTCGTCCAGGGCGTCACGGATTATGCGCTCTTCATGCTTTCCCCCGACGGGTACGTGACCAACTGGAACGAAGGCGCACGGCGCATCAAGGGCTATGAGGCCCGGGAAATCATCGGCTCGCACTTTTCGCGCTTTTACACCCCGGAAGACGCCAAAGCCGGCATCCCGACGCGCGGACTTGAGCGGGCACGGCGTGATGGCCGCTTTGAAGCCGAGGGATGGCGCGTCAGGCGGGATGGCAGCCGGTTCTGGGCGCATGTCGTCATCGACGCCATCCTCGACGATGGAAACCTGGTTGGTTTCGCGAAAATCACCCGTGACATCACGCAGCGCCGGGAAGCGGAGCAACTGCTGGAGCAGACCCGCCTTGAACTCTTCCAGGCGCAGAAAATGGAAGCGCTGGGCAAGCTGACCGGCGGTGTGGCACATGATTTCAACAACGTGCTGCAGGTACTGCGGGGTAACCTGGAACTGCTTCAGGGCCGGCATGGGGGTGAAGTCTGGAGCCGTGAGCGGTTCGGCAAGGCGATCGACGCCGTCGAACAGGGCGCCAGATTCGCTGCGCAGTTGCTGGCATTCGGGCGCCAGCAGCCTCTTCAACCCGTCGTCGTGAACCTGGCCGGGATGATCCGCGGAATGGACGATCTCCTGCGCGGTGCGCTGGGGGAAGCCATACAGATCGAGACGGTGGTCGCTGGCGGCCTGTGGAATACTTTCGTCGATCCGCATCAGGTGGAAAACGTCATCCTGAACCTCGCAATAAATGCGCGCGATGCGATGCAGGAGGGAGGCAAACTTACCCTTGAACTCGGGAACGCGTTGCTGGACGATGCATACGTGTCCGGCATGACCGACGTGAAGGCCGGCCAGTACGTGATGCTCGCCATCACCGATACCGGCTCGGGCATGAGCGAAGAAGTCGTACAGCATGCATTCGATCCGTTCTTCACGACCAAGCCCGTCGGTCAGGGGACGGGGCTGGGCCTCAGCATGGCGTACGGGTTCGTCAAACAGAGTGGCGGCCACATCCGGATCTACAGCGAGCCAGGCCATGGCACGACCGTCAGGGTCTATCTGCCGCGGTCGACGGCGGCCGTCATCGAACCGGTCAGGCGATCCGTCGGCGGCCTGAAAGGCGGCAGCGAAACCATTCTCGTCGTCGAGGACGATCCGAAGGTCCAGTCGACCGTGGTCGACATGCTCGCCGGCCTGGGATATACCGTGCTGAAAGCCGGTGACGCCCAGCAGGCGCTGATCATTCTCGCCAGCGGCGTGCATATCGATCTGCTGTTCACTGACGTTGTCATGCCAGGGCCTGTGCGGAGCACCGAGATGGCGCGCAAGGCAGTTGAGATGCTTCCGGACATCAAGGTGCTTTTCACCTCCGGATATACGCAGAACGCGATCGTGCACGGCGGTCGTCTCGACGAGGGGGTGGAGCTTATCAGCAAGCCATACAGCCGCGAGCAACTCGCGCAACGGCTCCGGCAGTTGCTCGAATCCGATGAGCGGCGACGCGAACCGGATACCGGCGCCGGTGGGAGCGACCAGAAAAGTGCCCTTGCGGAGCATGGTCAGGCAACGCCACGGGCACGGATTCTCGTCGTGGAGGATGATCCCGACTCGCTGGAAGCCGTGTACGAATTGCTCCTCATGACGGAGCACGCACCGACAAAGGCGGCAACTCCGGAGATTGCGCTTGACGCATTGCGCGCCGGGCAGTTCGACGTCCTGCTGACGGATATTGAGCTGCCCGGCATGTCGGGGCTCGAGCTCGCCCGTGAAGCGGTCCGGCTACAGCCGGACATCCGGATCATCGTCGCTTCGGGGCATCCGGTGCATCAGGATGCCGTTGCAGGCATCACGTGTATCGCCTTGCAGAAACCGTACTCGGCGGAACGACTTGTCGAGGCGATACAGGCCTCAGTCGATGGCAGTGCCTTGTGATCCACAGGACCGGCCTGACCGGATGCCGCAGAAAGCGTCGAAGCCCCAATTAACGCGCAAAGATCTGCCTAACGGGTGTTGCGCCGCGCGAGCGGGCTTCCCGCAAATGGATCGTTCGTCCAGTCTGCGCCCACTGGCGAGGATGGCACCGAAACCGGGCCGGACGGCAACTCGAAGTGCTCTATAGACTGTCCGGCACTGATCGCCTGCTTCAGCCATTGGGGCATCACACCTTTGCCGCTCCAGCTCTCACCATTCGCGCTACGGTAGCGGTCAACCTGCGGCGTCGCCGCGAGTGCCGAGGCCAGGGCATCCGGGCTGATCCCGAATTCTTCCATGCGATGGCGCAGATAGGCAATCATGCTGTCCCGCTTGCGTTCGTCCATAAGGCCTGTTTCCTTTTAAAGGTGCTGGCGTCTTCCCCGGTCACGCCGACGCAGCTCCTTACTGCCTCCGGACGCTGCGCTGCGACTTGTTCACGCGACGCCATCCGTCTGCCTCTGCTTTGCCAGCGCATTGCCGGCTAACCGCGACTGTCAATCCAGTCACGTGCCCAGGCAGTGGCGTGTCCCACGGCCTGCGTCTCGTTATCGAAATAGTCGAGCGCATGGAACCTGTAGGAGACCGGTTCAGCTTCAAGGGCATCGCCCCGTACAAGCAGAAGATTGGCAGCGAACCAGCCATCTGCGAATCGGTGAGCGGACGGGGAAACCGAATAACCGTTGTAATGGTGAAGATGTTTATTATTTTGCATAAGCGATAACCAAACGACACCCGCACGACATACATGCCGTACAGGCGAAAAACAAACTGGAATCGGGCGAGACGGATCGTGCCGGAAAGACAGATGACGCGCACGTTAAACGCGGCGATCAGATCGGAAGTGCAAGGCTTCGCGAGGATGCCAGTCAGCCAGACAGGCAAAGGGCCGGCAGACCGGCCCCTGAATAGTTTACTGCGGCGAGATATTGGCGGCCTGCATACCCTTCGGGCCGCGCTTCATCTCGTAGCTCACCCGCTGGTTTTCCGCGAGCGTCTTGAAACCGTCGCCGCGAATTTCCGAGAAATGCGCGAAGAGATCGTCGCCGCCAGCGTCAGGCGTAATGAAGCCAAAGCCCTTGCTATCGTTGAACCACTTGACAGTACCGGTATCCATGAGAATTCCCTGAAATAAAAATAACAGCTCCACGGTGGAGCGACCAAAACTTCAGGAAGAGGAGAGGATAGCGAATACCGCGCAGAAGAGGCGGAAAATTGTGATCAGCAATCGGACTTCTTGAATATTTCTATGTTCAAATTACATCCGCCGGCAGGATCTGTCAACACATTTATTGAAATACGACCCTGAACGACCGCTACCGTGCGTCAAGCCGACAACGTCAGCAAATGCGCATCGAAACACTGCCTGCGGATCACGAAGAGCGCGTTATTGCTCTCACGAATAGCTGCGCCCTACACACGCATATACTCGACCGCCGGTCGCTCATATTGCTGCGTCAGACCACGCGCGCGCCGCTGCGTCGCATTCGCCTCGACGCAGTAATCGCGCAGTTCCTGCGCAAATCTCTCCCGCCATCGCTGCAGATCCGCCTTGGGCGGATTGAGCCGGCGCCGATCGCGGCCACGCGCAAACACTACGCGATGCACATGCGGAGGCGCTTCATCAGCGCATACAGCAAACACGTAATCCCGCTGCTCGCCGAACTCTTCGCGCGCTAATGCCCATGCGGCATCCTTCACGGGACTCCGCTCCGTACCGGCCGGCATCGACAGCATGACGTTGATCTCTTCCCGCCGTGTACTCGTCTCATCGCGAATGCAAAGTCATCCAGCGCCCTGGTCGCGCGTGGCCGGCGTGCCCGGAGAGCGTCCGGCAAGGCGTTCGAATTCGACGGGATCGTGGCTGCTGGAAACCGTAACGTCCGATTGCGTGCGCACCAGATCCCAACACGGCCTGGTTCGCGAACCGAGCCGCGCGGTCTTTTTCCAGCATTCATCGATAGAACCGAAGTCCCGGGTGGCAGCGGGGTGCCGGCTGCATTTCGCGCGTCGAAATAGGCGTCTGCCGCATCCAGCAGCCAGCCCTGCGGTGCCTCCACCGCAATCCCCGCGTGACCGAACGTATTCCCGCATAGCGGCACCATCAGGATCGAAGGCGGAAGTCCAGTGGGCTGGATCACGTTCGCCAGTCCGCACTATCGCTCGCCACTGCCAGCCGCGTACGTGCGCCAGTTTCCCGAGGTCGACCATTGCTGCGGACTGAAGCGCTGCCGGTCCATCCAGGTTCGTTGTGCCATCGCGTAATCGCGCTCCATTTCAAGCAGATGCAAGGTCGCATGAGGGAAGTCGTCCAGGCCGCCTGCATGGTCGAAGTCGAGATGGCTGAGCACGATATGCCGTACGTCGCGCGGATCGAACCCGAGCCGCTGTATTTGCCGCACGGCGGTCATCTCCTCGCGGGATGCCGGGCTAATATTCCGAGGAAAAACCAACTGAGCCGGGACCTCGGGTGGGCCACGTCGCGCAGGCCGAAACCGGTGTCGACGAGCACCAGATACCGCGCCGTCTCGACGAGCAGGCGGTGGCAGACGAGCAGGCCGCGCTCGATCAACGACCGCGTGTTGCCGTTCATCAACCTGCCGCAAAGCGGGCATGTCGAGATGCAGTTCAGGTGATGGACAGACATCGGGTTCGGCTCCCTGGGCGCGTCTATCGCAGACGTGGACGTCGAGGTGCGCGGCGCGCATTGACATGCCGTGCACGCCGCATCACGGAGATCCGCGCCCGCTCATTTCCGGCGCGATCGATGCGCGGTTCACCATGCCGACGAGCGCCACGCCGCCGACCACGTTCCCGAGCAGCGTCGGCGCGAAGAACCGCCCCAGATAGTCGGCGACACTCGCATCGCCGCGCAGCACCATGTACGCGGCTTCCGCCGAGCCGGCGATGATATGCGAGAGATTGATATCGAAACAACGTACGTAATCACGGCAATAATGACCACGGCCGCCGAACGTCCGTTCGGCAGCACCCACACCATCAATGGATCAGCCAGCCGGCCAGCAGCGCCTTCAACGTCGTCGAGCCGAAGCCCGGCTCCAGGCCGGACTGCGCGAGCGTCGCGAGCGCCGGACCGAGCCGCTCGGTCAGCCGCGTCGGCAGCACGAGAAATCCCGCGAAAATCCATGTGCCGGCGAGATTCGCGAATGTGGAGTTGGACTGTTGCGCGCTGGCTGCCGGAGCTTGGCGCCGGATTAGTGCGTGCCCGCGTCGAGCCTGTCACTCCCCTGCTGCGAACGGAAAAAAACGGCACGGCGTGCAATGGCCCTAGAAACACCTGGTCTTGCAAAAAGTCCGTTCCGTTCCTACGTTGAAGTAGCGTGCCTGCCAGGCGACTTTCTTTGTGGGTGAGCCCCAATTCAGATTCTGGGGCACTCTTTTTTGTCGTACCCTATCGCACGCGTCGCGCGCAACGCAACTGGTGTTCAGGTTCATGCGCGATCTGACGACGACGAACAAGCGTGGTCGCCGCTTTCGCGCATGATTTGAACGAGCCCTCGCTTTGGACTGGGCGAAGCCCGGATTCTTCTGATGACGAAGCCGTTGGGCAGCGTTGCGATTCTCGGCTACGCTCATCGATGTAACTGTCAGCGATGACCAGCTCGTGCTGTTCGTGCGATACAGGCGGCGTCGCAGGCCCCGTCCCGCAAGCGCCGCAGAAGCCGGCTCCAGATCAACGGCAACCTGATACCTGACACGAACTGGAACGTTAGTCGTGCATGAAGTGTCACGTCCCGAGCGAACGCAGTCTCCGGTCGTTCTTCCGCGTTTGGACCCGGCAGCGTCTCTCGCAATGGGACGTGGGCCGATCAGAAGTCTCGCGCGCCCGCGCCCATAACGCGGCGCGGGCCGATATCCGCGTCGAGCCAGGTGAAGGTAGAACAATGGATCAGCAAGCAAAGCGAGAATCTAGTGCTGTCCTATATCCCGCTGCAGCTCGGTGCCGTGACGCTGAGATGGACGCCTGGACGACGTCGAACTTATCGCGACTGTGTTCTTTCTCGACAGTAAGCTCCAGTCCGGTCGCGAGACCATCGCCGACCGAGTCGTCGCCGGGATCAGCATCCCGATCCTGTCCAAGCTGCTCACCGACGAAAACGCTTCATGGCCCAGGCAACCGACCCGTATCGACGACGATGAAGGGGCACCGGGGTCGTGAGTCCGCCTCTTCTGGAGCTGTACGACCGCACGCTGCGGCGTGGCAAGGCGAAAGCTGTTGAGCATCGCAGCAATATGCTGCGACGTGATACTGAGCCGGCACCGGCTGCGCTCTCGGTGGGAGGCCATCCGCCTTTTCCGGATTCGTCCACGGCTCACCGAAATCGTTTTCTGAACCGCGCCATGTGAATGGGACGATCAAAATTCCGCCTCGTTGCATTCGTGATACGAACATCTATATTGAAGGAGGCGGTCCGCACGACCTGCGCGCCGTCTATGACCGTTGATAGCGCAACTGACGAGGCCGAACGTCAGGACGACATACCGTGGAATTTCTGAAACTAGCGATTATCCTTGGCGCCGTCGTCGGGATTGCCAAGGGCATCCAGATGTTCAGCCGCCACTGCCGGCGGCGGTTCGGCTATCGCCTTTTCACGAAGCGCGGATTCTGGCTTGCTGCCATCGGCATCAATTTCCTCTGGTGGGGATTCTACGCATGGGGAACTGCGTACCTGCACCACATCCCGCAATCAGGCGGCATCGTCCTCATGGGAATGGGACTGGCAGCAGTCGCGTGGTTGATCTACGAAAACATCCGGGATACAGACTTTCTCCATGGCGCGGGTGGATCGGCTCTCCAGCTCATGCTGTTTTTCCCGCTGGCAATCTACGGCGTCCCAATGCTCCTGATCACCGTGCTCTTTCTGCTGTTTGCCACGGCCAAAGCCGGACCTGCCGCGTGGTTCACTGAGCAGTAAGCCCGCCCACTCAGTTGCCGGCGGCCTGCTGCGAATAGCACAGGCTACCGCCAGTTCCCCACTATCAGAACAAGCCCGCCGGATCGTCAGCCCTGTTCCAGCTATAGAGAATCAGCTCCCCGCGCGGTGCCATCGGTCCGGCACCGCCGACTGTGTACTGGATTTCCACGCGCTCAAAGTCCAACCCACCAAATACTTCCCGCATGTCCGGATGATCGTTCACGGTTACGATCGCACGCCCCTTGATCTCCCGCATGACGCTCGCCATCCGCACATACTGCTCGATGCCGAACGGCACGCCATACCCTTCGGTCTCCCAGTACGGCGGGTCCATAAAAAAGAACGTATGGGGTCGGTCGTATCGGCTCATGCAGACCTGCCAGTCGAGTTTTTCAATGTACGCGCCCGACAGACGAAGATGCGCGGCCGACAGCGTCTCCTCAAGACGCATCAGGTTGAGGCCCGGCGGGGACGTCGTAGCCGTGCCGAAGCTGCGCCCTTCCACGCGCCCGCCGAAGCAGTTCTGCTGGAGATAATAAAAACGGGAGGCTCGCTGGATATCCGTGAGTGTTTCCGGTGGCGTGTCGCTCAGCCACCTGAATACCTGTCGGCTGCTCAAAGCCCATTTGAACTGGCGGATGAACTCCTCGGGATGGTGCTGCACGACGCGATACAGGTTAACGAGATCATCGTTGACGTCGTTCAGCACCTCGACTTCGGCCGGCGGCCGCAGGAAGAACAGAGCTGCGGCGCCCGCAAACACCTCGACATAGCAGGTGTGCGGCGGGAAACGGGGGATCAGGATGTCGGCCAGACGCCGCTTGCCACCGATCCACGGCACGATAGGCATGGCCATGCTACCTCCCCGGCGTCAATGTTCGACGTCGGGCCCAACCTGGCCCGACCGATCTACAGCTTCCGGTACTTGCGGTCCCGGCCGCTCACGCTGCACGTCTTTCGGCCGCTCCGTTACGAGCCGGTCTCGTTGCACCGGCATGCCCCCAACGAAATAAGCCATCTCGACGGCCATCGCACGATCCTCGCGGGCACGCGACCTTGCCATCGCATAGGCCATTTCCCGCCAGGCAGTGAACACCCCGCCGTGCGCGACCCAGCCCGCGTCACGCTGCGTATCGGCCGGCAGCGGCTTCCAGTATCCCGGCGTCTCGCCGCGCGCGATCATGTGAACGACCGCGGGTTTCGGATAACGCTGCGTCACGCCACGCGCACGCCGGGGCGTCGCATTGGCGTCGACGCCGTGTTCCCGCAGTTGCTCGGCAAAGCGTTCACGCCAGCGCTGCAGATCCTTGCGACGAGGATTCAGGCGGCGGCCGTCCGGACCACGAACCTGTACGCTCAGATGCACATGCGGATGGGCTTCGTCGTCGTGCGCCGCAAATACATACGCGCGACCATCGCCGAATTCCTGTGCGGCAAAACCACGCGCTGCGTCGCGCACAGCCTGCCGATCCGTGCCCGGCGGCATCGACAACAGGACGTTGAACACCTCCCGGCGCGTGCTGCTCTCCGGGATGCCCCATCCGCCGAGCTGCCAGGCTTGTGTCAGATCGCGCAATGCCTCGACGCCCTCAATGCGATCGCCGTTCTGGTCTTCCAGATCGACCCTGCCGTTGCGCGAGATATAGCGCAAGTGCCGGCGCACCGCGCCCATACCCTGCGCGCTCGCGGCCTTGTTGGTGATCTTGACCATGACCTCGGGCGTGCGCCGAAGCGTGCGCGCGATCTGGGCACGCATGCGCGCGGCTTCATCCCGGATACCGGCGCGCGAGAGCCGTGGAGCACGGGCGTGCCGTAGCGGCTCCTGAAACAGCCGGTCGCCCCAGTTCACGAGCATCGCGTCGATGTAGATTTTTGGATAGGGCATATCAGCGGCTCCATCGGTCAAGGTTTGCGCGAATGACGCTCGATGTCGCGCGCAGATGTGCGTCGATCCGGTCTCGCATATCCGCCCAGTCCATCATCCAGTACGAGCCGATTAGCTCCGCACTACCTGCGCGCAGAAGCCGGCTCAGCACACGATTGATGTCTGCAAGCTGCTGGTTCGACGCCGACAGCGCACGCATCTCGTGCTCGCCGAGTTGCGGTTCGCGCGTCAACTGCACGCGAACCAGCGACACGATCCAGCGGTTTCCGCTCAGGCCCGATGCTGCCGCCCGTTGCTCCACGGCGGCCAGTTCGGACTCCGTCAGGCGGATCTCGATGCGGGTGCGCGGTTCGCCGACCACAGATCTGGCCAGGTCACGTGCGACCGTGGCGGATTGCGCGCTGTCATCGTCATGGATCGCGGCCATGATCAGCTGGCGGGCACCTTCGCCCGCCGTCAGACCACGGCGCACGCACCAGTCATCCCAGTGCAGCCTGACTGCGCCGAGTTCGACGCACAGACGCTCACGCGCGGCCACGATCCACCTCAGCGGGACGGCGACATCGGTGCCGGGCTGGCCGGCTGGCGATCGATTTCAGGCGCAGGGGTCCGCTCCGGTGCCGGACGCCGACGTTGATCCCGGCCGGACGGCGCCTTCGGATCGAATACCTTCGGCGGCGGAACGGACACGCCCTCCTTCCCGAAGGCAACGAGCATGCGTTCGGCACGCTGCTGCACGCGGGCAATCGAGCGTTCTCCGAAACCCTGTTCCCGCATCGCTGTCGCCAGCACGGCCATCTGCATGGCCCAGTCGTTTTCGGGATTTCCAGCATCACGCTGACGACGCGGCGGTGGCTCCGTAACAGACGCGGCCGGCGAACCGGCGACGCGCGTGTCGCCTCCAGGACGATCGAATTTCGCAGGTACAACCAGCGCCCGGTCGCGCTGCACGACGTCGACCTGCCAGGTATTCCGGTAAACGTCCTTGTCTTCTTCTCGAACCACATTGCCTTCGCCATCGAAGACGGGCACACGCACGGTCACGAGGCGCTTGCCGAGGTTTTCGAGGACGACCTGCTGACCAACGCCAGCCCCCGACTCCCGCACGGCGCGTTCGAGATCGACACCCCACACGGCCTGATCGACGCCTGCCGGATCGCGGAACACGACGTAATAGGAGTCACTGCGCGCGGGATTATGCAGATACGGTGCGGTGCCGTGCTCGCGCAGTTCACCGACATAACGCCTCGGCGCATCGGGTTCATCACTGGCCGCGCTCCGGTCTGCCCGTGGAGTACGCGGTTCCCGCGCAGCGTCATGGACTGGCGCAGGCGATGAGCCGCCATTGACGGCAGACGCTGGAGCAGAAGGCACTGCCTCGGACGCGGCCGGCCGTGCATCCGCATGGCCCCGCGGCCCCGTCGCTGTCATGGTCGCCGTCGTTGGTACTGCGACCTCGATACGATTGTCGAGCCGTGCCTGCCGGGCATCGGCCAAACGGGCCAGGTCCGCCGCCTTCGGCTCGTAGCCAGTCACCTCGATACCGTTCAATGTCGCCTGCAGCCAGACCTCGCTACGGAATGCTTCGTGACCCGACACGCGGATACGCTGCCAGGATTTGGCATGCACCATGTCGAGCATCGACTCGACCACATCCGGCCGGTTATGCTCAGTGACAAGGTACGGGCCGAGATCCTCGAAGGCGAGCTGAAACGGTGCGTCCTTCAGGAAATACTGGTTGCCCGAGCGCATATAGCGTTTGGTCACGCGCTCCGGCGGCCGTTCGAGTGGCACGTAACCGCGATCGACGCCGGACGCCATTCCGGCCGGTGCTCCCGCCTGCGGTGCCGCGTGCGCTTGCGCGCCGGGATCGTCCCGGATTGCCTGGTCGCGCAACCTTGCGCGAGCCGCATCGAACTCGCGCCGGCGCCTTGCAGAAACGGCATCCATCGCGGCCGAATCCAGCGTGCCCGGATAAACGTCGGACGGTGCCGGGCCGCCATCGCTGCCCGGCACATCCTGCTCAATTACGTTGATGACCGGATCGGCCTCCTGAGCCGAAGTTGTCTGCGCCATGTCGCCACCTCATCCTTCGGAAACGGTTTGCCCGCGAGTCGCGAGCCCATGTGCTATCTATCGGGCTCCGCACCCGGCTCGCGGGACGTGCCCGATTCCTTCGATTTCTCCAGCGCTTCGGTCCGCAGTTCCCGGATGCGCGCCCACGACCTGGCCTGCAACTGATCGAGCATGCCTTCCAGGTTCGGACTGAAGTTCAGCTCCTGGGCGGACTTCTTCAGCGAACGCACCGCCCGGTCGAGCAGATCGCGCGCGCGGTCCCACGGATAAGCCTTCGCCTCGCTGCCGTCGTAGCCGATCTGCAACTCGGAACCATTCAGCCGCGCATTCTCGTTCAGCCACTCCAGACGGGACGAAACGAATGTCATCTGGTCCTTCCGATGAAACACGACGCTGCGCGTCGCAACTTCCTGGATCAGGTAGTGCTCGGTGTTGAACACCTCGCCACGATACGGTCCGCCGTTTTCGCGCGGCGTGCCCATCCGGAGGGGCGATCCGAACCGATGCTCGGCCAGCGCCTTCATCTCGTTCGGCACGTCACCCACAGCAAACAGGGGTTCGCCGACCGGCGGACGCGATGGCGGGAGGCGCGTGGGGCTGGCGGCTGGTGCAGCGGTGGCCGGAGCATCGGTCGGTGCGGCAGCGGCCGGGGCAGCCGCTGCCAACGGCTCTCCCGCTGCGGGTACATCCGGCGCGGCCGGTTTCGATGTGCTTCGCTTCGATGACCGGCGACGCGGAGTTTCTCCGTCGTCGGACAGCAGCTTTTCCTTGACGTTGCCCATTTCTCCGCCCTCCTTAAGCTCACCTATTTCAATCACGTTCACGCCGCCCGCCTTCTCGACGGAACGGACTACCTCACGCAGGTGCGCACCGACCGCCTCGAAGCCCGAGAGCACCGCCATGTCGCTGAAATCGTTTGGCACCTTGTCGTCGATGCGCGCGTCCGCAACAAACTGCGGCCAGGCCACGCGCGCCTGCGCGCCTTCTGCTGCCTGCCGGGCCTGCGTCTCGCCGCGACCCAGTTCGCCGAGCACGATCAGGTCGGCTTCGGGATACCGCTCGCGCAGGCTCGTTGCCACCAGCGACAGATTCCCGCTCGAAAGCGCTGCGGCCGCGAACCAGCCCGTGGCGCGCGAAGCTGCCAATGCCGTCGCCATGCCCTCGGCGATCAGGATCAGCGACGACTCGGCGTCTGGAACCAGCGTCGGCTCCGTCATCCAGTAACCGCCCTTCTTCACGCCACCGGCCAGCGACGACTTCAGCCCCTGCTCGTCGATCAGTTCCAGCGTCGAGATCGGTCCGTTCCAGACCGGCACGAGCAGCACGCGGCCCGCGAGCGTTTCCTCCTCGCTGGCCGGCATATAGCCGAGCAGCGCGCGTAATTCCAGCGCGTCCAGTTCGCGCAGCGTGTCCATCGGTTCCAGATGCTTGCGTGCGAGATACGGATGCGCCGGCCCAACCGGACGCGCCCAGTCCCAGATCGATGCGGCCTCGCGCGCAACGGCCGCATGGCGTGCCTGACGCTGCGCCTCTTCGCGCTCGCGCTGCGCGAGCACCTCAGTGGATGGCGCGAGCGCGGTCGCCATACGATCGGGGTAGTGCGTGCGGCTGAGATCGAAACCGTTCTGGCGCGCATGCCAGAACAGCGTGGCCAGCGTCTTGCCGCCCGAGGCACTGGCCGAGCGCCATGTCGTGCGCGCGGCGCGATCGTTATAGTTGGCGGCCGTCCGACTCCAGGCGTCCCAGATCTCGAAGCCCTCGTCGCCGAATCCGTGCTTGAGCGCGAATGCCATATCGACCCAGATCCCGTAGTCGTCGGCCGGGATCACGGCAAGCGCGGCACGCGCGCGCTCGGCGTCGTTTACATAGGGCACCGTCATTGCAGGGCTCCCGCCGCATGCGAGCCGTTCGACATGACGCGCGATGCCGGTTCCACGAAATCGAGTTCGGCTACATCGAGATCGTCCGCAACCAGACCGCGACGCGCCCGCTCGACCTTCTTCGCTGGCACACCGAGCAGCATGAAATGCCGCTCCACGTAAGCCACCGCGTCGTCCTCGCTGATATCGGACAGGTTCGGCGGCAGATCACGCGGGTCCCATGCCTGCAATACTTCGAGGTACTCGGGCGGCAGGTTGATCAGTCCCGCGCCGTCTGGGTCGATCTCGTCGGGGTGCAGATCGCGCAGCCGTCGTTCGACCACCGCGCTGAAGTGCGCGAGATTCATCGCGGGCACCTCGGGTGCGGTCATCAGGCGCGCGGCAAACCCGGGATCGCACCAGTAGCAGATCTTGTCGGCAAGGATCGGCTTGGTGTTTTCGAGGACGATGATTTCCTTCTCGCGCCCCAGTTCCTTCAGTTCCTGTGGCAGCAGCAGCGGCCGGCGCTGCTCGGATACGCTCTCGCTGGACCCACCGCGTCCGCCGAAGATCGCGTTCGACCGGCTGACGCTGCGCGACTGGTCGGTCAGCGTGCCGAGCATCTCCGAATAGTCGTTCGCGTCCTTCTGCTCGCGCGGCGCATAGAGAATCTGCATCGCGTGGTTCGTGATGAAGGTGCGGGAATCGGCCCGCCCGTAGACCGATTCGAGCTGCGCGATCGACTGGACAATCGACAGCAGGCGCAGGTTGTAACCCGCCATATAGGCGACGGCGCGGGCAAGAATGTGGATCTTGCCGATTGCCGTCATCTCGTCGAGCAGCAGCAGGCACTGAAACCGGAGCGTGGGATCAGCCTCGGGCAGCTGCTTGGTATTCAGATTGATCGTCTGCGAAAACAGCAGGTTCACGATCAGCGCCGCTTCGGCCAGGTGATCGGGCGTCACGCCGATATAGACGGAGATGCGTCGTCGCCGCAGATCGCGCGGATCAAAGTCGTTCGCGCTGGTAGCGGCCTCGACAACGGGATTGGCCCAGATCGTCAGCGGCGCATTGAAGGTCGCGAGCACGCTCGCCAGCACCTTGTCGTCGTTCGACAGGAAGCGGTTCAGCGCGTCGACGCACTGCCCCGACAGCAGATCGCGGTGCTGGACCAGCGCGCGCTGCAGATACGTCTTGACCGGCATGCCGTTGCCCGACGACTGCCGCAGCACTTCGCCCATGGTGACCGGGTAATTCGGGATCGACGTGCCCTTGCCGGCCCGGCGCGCATCGCGCCATTCGCACAGCAGCAGCACGATGGCAAGAAACAGGTTTCGGGCCTGGTCTTTCCAGAAATCGTCGTGGCCGCCGGGCGGATACAGGGCGTAGCCGATTGCCAGGATATCGCCGACCCGAAACAGGCCATCCGAGATCGCCGATAGCGGGTTGTACCGATGCGTGCGGCCGTCTTCGGCGAATGGGTTGAACAGGTACACGTCCTGCCCACAGGCTTTTCTGAAACCTGCTGTGATGGCGTAGTTTTCCTGCTTCACGTCGAGCACCACGACCGAATCGGGGAAACTGAGCAGGTTCGGAATAACGATGCCCGTGCCCTTGCCCGAGCGCGCGGGTGCTGCCAGCAGCACGAACTGCTGGCCAGTGAAACGCAAATAGTGCCCGCGCCAGACACCGACCACAATGGCGGGGGACGTAGCATTCACGCGTGCGGACGAGTTCATAACAAGCCTGCCCGGCGGATCTCCGCCTCGCTCGCGAAACGCGCGCTGCCATAGAGACGGCGTCGGCCCGAGCGCTCCCACAACGCATGCAGACCGAACACCGGCCCGCCAAAGGACAGGAGCACACCGAAGAGCGCGGCGCCCGCGAGCTTGCGACCAGTATTCGGCATCAGACCATGCCGCCAGGCCAGCGCCGCGTCGAGCCAGCCGGACAGGCCCGCGTGCAACGGATTGATCCGCAGGCTTGCGTACAGGAAGAACGATGCGAGCCAGAGCGACGCGGCCAGTCCGCCAAGAAGGCACATCAGCACGGCCAGCGTCACTGCCGCCGGTCGGACATGCTGAAGCAGACGGGAGGATGATCCGGTCATGGCGATCCCCTATACGAACGCGGTGCGCGCCTTGCGCACCGGATCGAACCAGACTTCGGTCATGCGCCACCGTTTGCTGATCTGTTCGCCCGCGGCGTCGAATACGGGCTGCGCCTCCACGTGCGCGACGACGTCGATCGTCAGGAACAGCAGACGCTTGAGCGCGGCATCGTCCCAGGCCGAAGCCTCGGGATGCTCCTTCGCCATCAGCGCGAAACGCTCGACCGCAACCGCCGCATTCGGTGCGTGATAGCTCGTGATTGAACCCGCGTGCCCGGTCGTCAGCAGTTTCAGGAAGTCGTAGGCTTCGGCACCCCTCAGTTCGGCGAGCAACACACGATCTGGGCGCATACGCATGGTGCTGGCGATGAGATCAGCGGGCGTGACGCGCGCCTGGCCTTGACCGCCCTTGCTGTACAGCAGGTGAACGCAGTTCTCGATATGGCGGATGAACAGTTCGCGGACGTCCTCGATCGTCACGATCCGCTCGGTCGCTGGAATCGAGCGACACAAAGTCTTCATGAAGCTGGTCTTACCCGAGCCTGTGTTGCCGACGACCACGAGATCGAGTCGGCTCGTGACCGCGCGCTCGAAGAAGGTGCCCCAGTCGTGCTCTTCCAGGCACCGGACGAGACGGCGGTCCTCTGCGCGCAGCACTGGCAGTGCCGCATCGAGGCCGTCCGGGCGATGCCATACGGTATCGTCGAACAGCCCTTCATCACGATAGGTATCAAGGCTTTTCTCGCGTGCAGACGACCGTCGGATCGTGACGGAGACGGTACGCGGCGGGACGACCGGCGGCACCACGATCTGGATGCGCGCATCACCCGGCAACAGCGCGGACAGGACCGGATGCTGGGCCGAGATCTCCTGGTTCGTCAGCGTGGCAACCGCTACGGCAAACGACATCAGCCGGTCGAAATCGAGGTCCATGCAGTCGTGGCCGTGCCAGCCGCGCGAGTTTTCGGTCAGCACGCGCTGCGGCCGGTTGATCACGAGTTCGGTCACGTCGGCGTCCTCGAGCAACGGCGCGAACGGGCGCATCAGCTCCCGCACGGAAGCGTCGTCGGGTAGCCGGGCCAGCATCGGATCGTGGGGCGAATCCGACGTATCAGGGCGGAACATCATTGCGCGCCCTCCGGCTTCAGGGAATAGACCGATCCGAAATCCAGGTCCCGGGCTATCACAATCGTGAATTCCGCACCCTGGTTCTGCGTCAGCGTCGGCGGGATATTGATCGTGCTGTCGAGCACGCGCGTGGCCATGTCGTTGCCCTGCTGCTGCGTGTTCTCGAACACTACTGATCCGTTGCTGTTGCCGCCGCGCGTTGCCAGATAGCCGATCGCATCCTGCGTGATGCCGAGCAGCATCGCCGCCCCGATACGCTGGCCCCAATGGTTGTTCACGTAACCGTCGACGCCCATGCGACCGAGCGCGTCAGCGGCCGGCGAGTCGATCTCGACCATGACGCCGTTCGGCGTCTTGATGCGGGCCGACAGTACGAATACGCGCTTCTGCCCGGGCGCCAGGTTCGAGCGGTACTCGGTGTTGATCTGCGAACCGCGTTCGATCAGCAGGACGTGCCCGTCGTCCGAGTACACGTTCTTCGTGACCGTGCAGGTCGAAATGCCGGCCTCGGTCGAATCGAAGGCTGTGTCGCCCACGCAGTCGATCTTGGCGCCTTGAGCCAGGATGAGACTGCGGTTGCCGAGCATCGCGGCGCGCACACGCGGCGTTGCCGTCGGCGTCAATGCCTGGGCGAGCGCGCCGCCCGCCTGCCCCGCGACCGGAGCCCCGGCGCTACCGGATACGGCTGCGGCGACCGACGAAGCGGCACCGGCCACGCTGCCGGCCCCGAGCACGTCAGGCAGTCCGGCCGCAGCCTCCTGCCCACCACCGGTGGCCAGCAGAGGCGCGTCGTAATAGCTGCGGGGTGCCGTCGCGTGAGGGGTGCTAACCGGGGCGACAGCTACACCCGACGCCGGCACGGGACGAACGACAACGGCACTGGCGGGCACCGGCGCCGATGCCGCAATGACCACAGACGCGGGAGCATCCTTGAACGTGCGGCCCTGCGTGGACGTGTCGGCCACCGAATCACGCCGCGCCTTCGCCTCGGCATCGTGACGCGCGAGGAAACCATGCACAGTCCAGACCGCACCGGCACCGACCACCAGCACGATTGCGATTGGCGTCAGCCACCAGGCCCGCGGACGGGCCCTACGGTACTGACCCAGTGCCGGCATGCCGCGATCGGTAGACGTCGGCGCGCTCTCGTTACGACCAGGCTGCGAACCCGCGGAGTCGTCCGGCTCGATCACGTTGCGTTCGGTATCGTCACTCATCGCCGTGGCTCCGCAGAACACGCTTCACGCCGCTGATCGTGGTGCCGTCACGGGGCGGCACGCCGTCCATGTCGTAGGCGTCGTTCCAGATCCCGACGACCTCCTTGCCGAGCCGCAGCACGAACCGCTTTGCGACCTCATGCACGACAATCGTGTCGCCCTCGACGTGCCTGTCAACCACGCTCTCCGTGCCGTCGTCGGCCACCTGGAAAATCGCCGGCATGCGCCGGTTGTTCGGGATGCGCAGGTAGGTGAAGCGCCCGTCGTCCCACGCGGCGGTCGGTGCGATATCGTCGGAATCCCGCATGACCTGCATCGAGTACCGTGCGTTACGCACGGCGGGCGGTTGAGCCAGGCGCTTCTCGACCAGCCCGGCGTCGGAATCTGCATGCGCCTGCTTCGCCAGTTCGTCCGGGTAGACGAAGGTCACGCGGTACATCACGCGGTCGTTGCCGAATTTCGACTGGAGCGGTAGCACCACCAGATCGAAGCTGTAGCTGCGGCGGTCCGTGCGGATCTCGAGGTTCGAGTCGTGCGCGGCGAGCTGCGGCTTCAGGTACACGTCGTGATCGCCCTTGCTCGCTACGATCTGCCAGCCGTCCCGGTCACCGGGCGCGACGATCTGGATCTGCTCGTGCGGATCGAGTGCGATATGCGTGGCGAAACCGCGCTGCGCTTCGACGCGCACCACCTCGTCCACGCGATAGATCACCTGCCGCACGCGAGAATCGTCGTTCCAGCCGGGCACATCGACCGCGTGGACCATGCCGGAAAACAGCAGGCTTGCCATCGCCATAGTGGAGAGAAACGTTCTCATGGCGTGCCTCCCGTCGCAGCAGCCGAGGCCGGCGGCGTATATTCGGGATCGCGGCTGTAGGCCGTAACCTTGAAGCCGAACGGATTGGCAATCGCCACGCTCTCGCGTGTGAACACGGGCGGCTTGTAGGTATAGGCCAGCGTGATCACGAACCGCTGCGTCGGCTCGGCGTCGGCCTGGCCGCTCCTGAACGACGTGCGCTCGACATGCACGACCGCGTGACCTGGTTCGTCGGGCGGCAGCGTGACCGACAGAATCCGCACGCGCCGCTCGGTGCCCGCCCCGAGCTGCCGGTCGAGCGCGTCGGGGCCGCTATAGATGCCGCGGTAGTCGCGCGCGACCACGTCATCGCTCATGGCAAGCACACTGTCGTAGTCCATCTGCAGCAGGCCCCAGTCGTAGCGTTCGCGCTCGCGCACGTAGGTCTCGACCCAGTGCTTGTCCTGGATCTCCTTCGTATGCACATGACGGGCATCGAGTACATCGATCACCTGGGACTCGCCCGTCAGGCGATCGACCTCGATCGGCAGGGGCACTACACGGTAGAACGGCACCATCACAGCGAGTGCGGCAACGCTGAGCACAGCGACGCCGACTGCCGCATAGGCGACATGCCACGCGCGCCGCTCGGAACGCTCCTGCAGGTAGGTCAGCGACGCCTCGATGTCGAGCACGCGCCCGTAGTCGTGTGGCGCGCTCATGGTCGGTCTCCGGTATCCGATGCAGCAGGCGCATCAGGAACAGGTGAACTCGCCGCCGGCGCTGCCGCCGGCGTCCCATTCGACACATCAGGAACGGGCGACACACGATTGACCGGCACGCGGTGCAGGCCATCTGGCAGCGCAGGTTTCGGCGGCCCGCTGCTGCACGCGGTCAGGCTCCAGGCAAGGCAGCCTGCGAGGATCAGGGAAGTCGACATGGACATGGCACCCTCCTCAGTTCCCGAACGACGCGGGAACCATCTGGTCCTGCAGCCGGTTCGTTTTGCCCGCGCGACTCAGTACGAGTTCGCCCTGCTGCTCGGCCACGAGCTTGTCCTCGGCATCAGACAGCATCCGGAACAGTTGCAGCTTGGTCATCTCGTTGCCGACCGTCGTGCTCTCGACCTGGATGCGTGCCTGCAGTTCGGCGACACCCTTCGGGTCCTGGGTCACATCGATCTGTTGCGCGAGGCTCTGGATCTGGTTCAGTTCCTGCAGCTCGGTCTGGTACGCCTGCTGCCCGAACGCCTTGTCCTGGAACGGCTTGTTCAGCGCGCGCTGGCAGACCTGCTGGTCGATCCCGGTCTGGTCCTCGCAGTTGTAGATCTGGCTCGCCGAACGCAGCGCCTGGGCGCTGCCCGTCAGGCCCGAGTAGCCGCCGTTCTGGACCGCCGTGTAGACGCTCTGCCAGTTCGACGGTAACGAGTTCGCAACGACCGGATTGCTCATCAGCGCGCCGAAACCGCGCGTGCCGACCGTCGACTGGTAGATCTGGATTTCCTGCTGCACCTGCTGCTCCAGCTGGGCTACCGTCGCGATAGCCTGCACAACGTTCTGCGCGTCAAAGACCGGGATGCCCTGCGCGTGTGCGCTGTTCCAGTACGCCGCCGATACGACCGACATCAACGCGGCACCCATCCATCTGCTTCGTCCGTTCATCGTCATCACCTCGCCGTCCATTCGCCTTTAATCGCCCTGCTGGCCCAGGTTCGCGCGCGCAGCGCGCTGGTAGGCCGGTGTCGTACCTCCAGCACCGCCGCCGGTGCCACCGCCCGGACCTGTCCGGTCATGAATCTCGCCGCCGGGACGCGGACCGCGTCCGTTGCCCTTGAGCGCGCGGCCGATGGCCGTCACCACGCTGCGTGAAGCGACACCCGCCACGAACGCGCCGAAGCCGGAAAGCGTCGCGCCACCAGACAGGCCCGACGCGACGGACGGCAACTGCCAGCCGACCATCGCGAGGAACACGCCGGTCGCAAACAGGCCAAGCGCCGTCGCGGCCGCCGCCGCGTCATCGAGCGCGGCCGAGATGCCCTGCATCACGGCCGACGCATCGGCGCCGGGCGAGGCAGTCGCATGAAGGGTGGTGAGATCGGCAGAAAACGCCGTGAGCGCCATGCCA
>Ga0164242_10000415_pt1 | contig 52286 bp, 47 predicted proteins | sample OricomgcompostMG_FD_108783 | JGI IMG/M metagenome (GOLD analysis project Ga0164242, IMG submission 108783) | Miracle-Growth compost microbial communities from Emeryville, California, USA - Original compost - Miracle growth compost (MG) ...
ATGTCGATCTCGGCGTTGGTGTCGGTCGAGATCGTGCTGAGACCGTCGATGTCAGCCGGTGTCAGACCGGCATCGGCGATGGCAGCTCTGACGGCCTCGACGGCAAGCCGCAGCTCACTGCGGCCGGAGTTCTTCGAGAACTCGGTCTGACCGATGCCGACGATCGCGGTCGTGTCCTTGAACGCGGTGTCCACGGGACTCCTCCGTCGTACGTGGGTGGATCAGGCCGCGCGGGGCCCGAAGAGAGGAAGGGTGAGGCCCGGCTCGACCTCGATGAAGCGAACCGAGACTGGAAGGCCGATCCAGATCTGGTCGAGCGGGACGTCGACGAGTTGGGAGACCAGGCGAGTGCCGGTGTCGAGCTCGATCACGGCGACCGCGTAGGGCTCGGTGAAAGGCGGTGCCAGCGGATGGCGGAACACCACCCAGCTGTAGACGATGCCGTTCCCCGAGGCGACGTGATAGCCGAGATCGAGGGAGGTGCACCGATGGCATGCGGGCGACGGCGGGTGGATCAGCGTCGCGCATGAGAGGCATTGCTGGACGCGCAGCTCGCCCTGTGCCACGCCGTCCCAGAAGAACCGGGTGTCGGTGTTGACCGCGGGCCAGACGCGTTGCCGAACGGGCGCGTCGGTCATGCCGCGAGCTCCACGGTCACGGTGGCGGCTACGGCGTCGTCACGACCCTGGTTGGCGATCGCGACATCCAGGTCGACGAGGGGGCGACCCTGGTCGTCGCGATGCCGTCGTGTGACCAGGCCACGCACCGTCAGCACGTCGCCCGGACAACCGTGCACGTGCATCTGCACGCTCAACTTGCGGACGAACGACTCATAGCCGCCCCACTCGTTCACGTAGCGACCGATCAGACCCTGGTACCACATCGTGTTGAGGAAGATGTCGCGTGCCCCGTTGGCCCGGGCGAACTCGTGGTCGTGGTGGATCGGGTAGAGGTCGCGTGTGCCGGCGACGTCCTTGGCGAGCGTGGTGCGAGTGACCTCGAAGACGAGCGGCGGGAGCTGCTCGCCGTCGCTGACACTCGACCAGGAACGGGCGCGAAGCGGTGCGGTGGTGGAGGTGGTCGTCATGCGGCCCCGCCTTCATAGATCAAGGTGACGTTGCGGGCACGAGCCACCAGTGTGTCGGCGCGCTCGGTGAAGTAGTCGATCTCGTAGGTGAAGAACACGCCGGTGCCGACCTTCGTCCTCTTCACCGGGCTGATCGCGGTGACGCGACGCTCGCGTCCGATGCGTCCGTCGCCAGGGCCGAAGGGCGCGAAGTACTCCTCCTCGCGCTCGACCACGGTCACCGTCCTCATGCCGAACTCCGCAAGGACCGCCCGCGCCTTCGCCTCGTCCGACTCGGCCTTCACCCGGTCGAGCTCCGCCTGTTGGTCGGCGGGCAGCCACCACGCGTCGATTGCGAGCGACATCAGCGCATGCGGGGGAGCAATGAGCCGGCCGAACCTCGACGCGGCAGCGAGGGCCTCGTCCCAGTACATCGGGTTGGCGTCCTCGACCGCGCCGCAGAACTGCCGGATCGAGCTCGCCTCCAACGGCCAGGGCGACCACACCCGGGCCGCCGGCCTGCCGACGTACTCGGCCAGGCGCCGCTCGAGATCTTCGTACGGTCCGTCCACCGCTCGCACCTCCAGGGGCCGAATTCTTACATTTCATATATTATGTTGATGAAAGAAGGAGCGTCAACGGCCGCATCCGGCGCAACTGCTGCGGCGAAGGAGGCCTGCGGCCGATGCACTACCGTGGATCCAAGCAGGGATCGGCTGGCGAGGAGCGACCATGACGGGATCGGAACGTGTCGAGCGTCGTCAGCAGCTCAGTGATGAGGTGGCTGATCACGTGCGCGACCTCATCATGAGCGGGCAACTCCGCGAAGGGGACTTCATCCGCCAGGAGCGCATCGCCGACGACCTCGATCTGAGCCCGACTCCGGTGCGTGAGGGGCTGCTCGCCCTACGGGGCGAGGGGTTCGTCCAGCTCAAGCCTCGCCGTGGCTTCGTGGTCGCGCCGCTCGGCGGCGACGACATCCGCGATCTGTTCATGGCCCAGGCGATGCTGGCCGGTGAGTTGGTGTGTCGTGCGGCGACGAATGCGAGCGACGATGACATCGCCGCGCTGCGACAGGTGTACGACGACACTGCCAAGGCCTCGGAGGTCGGCGACGTCGAGCTCGTCGGTCGCCTCCATCACGACTTCCACCGTCGGATCAACCGGCTCGCGGGGTCGCAGCGACTGGCCTGGATGCTCTCGATCTCGACCAAGTTCGCCCCCCGGACGTTCTTCGCCTCGGTGCCCGGATGGGCGGCCGTCTCGGCCGACGATCACGCCGCGATCATCACGGCGCTCCTCGCACGCGACGGCGAAGCGGCCCGGACGGCGATGATGCGTCACATGGCCAACGCCGGTGAGCTGCTGGCCGGGCACTTCGAAGCCGCGCAGGGCGCGCCCAGCACTCACTGACCTTTCCGTTTGATCCTTGACGAGATGTGACCCGACTCATACGCTGGCCAAGATTCTGCATAATCGAGAATCGCGAGTCACACCACCTGGGTGCCTCGCTGGAAGCTGAGTGCTGGCGCTTGCCGGCACGGACAGAACAGGTCACTTGTGACTCAGAACCTGACGTTCTTGATCTTGGGGCTGGGCAACGGCGCCGTGCTGGCCGCCTTCGGATTGAGTTTGGCCGTCTTCCACCGCAGTTCCGGGGTGGTCAACTTCGCTACCGGCGCGATCGGCATGTACGGCGCCTACACCTACGAGGGGCTGCGCACGAGGGGTGAACTCTTCAACCCGATCTTCGGCCTGCCGGCCCAGGTGAAGGTGGCGAACGGTCCACTCTCGGTCGTGGTGGCGCTCATCGTCACCACCGTGATCAGCGTCGTCCTCGGCCTACTCTGCTACGTCGTCGTCTTCCGGTGGCTGCAGCACGCACGAGCATTGGCCAAGGCCGTCGCGTCGGTCGGCGTCATGCTCGTGCTCGAGGGCGTGGTCGCGCTGCGACTCGGCACCGACCCGACCAGTGTGCCGCCGATCTTCGGCAGCCACCGGTTCACACTCGGCAGCCTGGTCATTCCCTCCGACCGGATCTGGACGGCGGCCTTCGCGCTGGTGCTGCTGGCCATCGCGATCGTCATCTACAACCTCACTCGATTCGGCATCGTGACGAAGGCCGTGGTCGAGTCGGAGAAGGGCAGCCTCATCGTCGGCGTCTCGCCGGATCGGGTCGCGTTGGCGAACTGGGGCGTCGGTGCCGGCATCGCCGGCCTGGCGGGCGCGGTCGTCTCGCCGTTGGTGCCGCTGACCGCCTCCGGCTTCACCCTGCTGGTCATCCCGGCCCTCGCTGTCGCGCTGGTGGGTCGATTCACCTACTTCGTGCCGATCGTCCTCACCGGCCTGGTGCTGGGCATGGTGCAGTCCGACCTCGGTTTCCAGAGCTCCAAGAGCTGGTATCCCGACTGGCTGGGGACGGGGGTCTCGAACCTCCTCCCGCTGGTGATCGTTCTCGTCGTACTCCTGATCCGGAGCTCACCGTTGCCTGGCCGCGGCCTGTTGACCGTGCAGGCCCTCCCGGAGGCCCGCGCGGCCCGCCACGTCGCCTGGAGTACCGGGGTCGGCTTCGTGCTCGGCCTGCTCGGGCTGATCTTCCTCAGCGGTAGCTACCGGGCCGCCCTGACCACATCGTTCGTGCTCTCGCTCGTCGCGCTCTCGTTCGTGGTGGTGACCGGGTTCGTCGGCCAGATCTCCTTCGCCCAGTACAGCCTGGCGGGTGTGTCGGCGCTGATGTTGGCCCGTATGACCACGCAGTGGGGCATCCCATTCCCCATCGCACCGATCCTCGCCGCCCTGTGCGCAGGCGTCATCGGCATCGTGATCGGCCTACCGGCTGTGCGGGTACGCGGCGTCAACCTCGCCGTGGTGACGATCGCGTCTGCCATCGCGATCGAGTCGATCTACTTCAACAACAACCAACTCAACGGTGGGACCCTGGGCGCCAAGGTCAGCGGGCCCCGGCTCTTCGGCCTCGACCTGCGGATCGGCAGCGGCGACGACTACCCCAGGATCCAGTTCGGGATCCTCGCGCTCGTGGTTCTGGTGCTGGTGGCGCTGGCGGTCACCAATCTGCGACGCAGTCGGCTCGGTGCCCAGATGCTTGCGGTCCGTGCCAACGAGCGAGCGGCGGCGGCCAACGGCATCAACGTGATCTTCGTGAAGCTCGCCGGGTTCGGCATCTCGGCCTGCATCGCCGGCCTCGGCGGCGCCATGATCGGCTACCAACAGACCGTCATCTCCGGCAGCTCGTTCGTGTCGCTCAACTCGATCCTGATGTTCGCGGTCTGCTACATCTCCGGCATCACCACTGTCGCCGGTGCGGTCGTTGCCGGCCTGGTGGGGACGAACGGGCTGGTCTTCGTCATCCTCGATCGCCACGTCAACTTCGGCGACTATTACCTAGTGGTCACCGGGCTGCTGTTGATCTTCGCGATCATCCGCCACCCGGAGGGCATCGGCGGCGCGGTACAGGAGCCGCTGAAGCGCGTCGGCCGCCGAGTCACTGGCCGGGTCCCTTCGACTGCCACGGAGGCGATGTCCGACGCCCGGCCGTCGCACGACCGAGAGCGGGTGGCCTGAGATGAGTGCTACCCCCTCGCTGCTGACCGTTACCGACCTCACCGTCCGATACGGCGGCGTACTCGCCCTCGATCGAGTCTCACTGAACGTGAGCGCTGGCACGATCCTCGGTCTGGTCGGGCCGAACGGCGCGGGCAAGACCACGCTCATCGACGCCTTGACCGGCTTCGCCCACAGCACTGGAACCGTGGAGTTCGACGGCGGCCGCCTCGATGGCCTACCGCCGCACCAACGGGCCCGGCGTGGCCTGGCCAGGACCTTCCAGTCCGGGGGCATCTTCGACGACCTCACGATCGAGGAGAACATCCTGATCGGAGAGGCGGGCGGCGCCAGCTGGCTCTCGACCGTGCGGACCGTCTTCACCGGAAGGCGCCCGAAGGCGCTCGAGGAGACGCGAGAGCTGATGTCGATCCTCCACCTCGATCAGAGCGCCGGGCTTCGGGTCGAGCAGTTGAGCGAGGGCCAGCGCAAGCTGGTCTGCGTCGCCCAGGCACTGGCTGGCCGACCGCGGCTGGTGCTCCTGGACGAGCCGGCCGCCGGACTGGACTCCACCGAGAGCGCGTGGCTCGGCGAGCGGTTGCGCGCCATCCGCGACACCGGCACCACGATGCTGCTGGTCGATCACGACATGGATCTCGTAGCCAGCGTCTGCGACGAGCTGGTGGTCCTCGACTTCGGCAAGGTGATCGCAACCGGGGCGCCTCAGGACGTGTTGAAGGACGAGCGAGTCATCGCGGCGTACCTCGGAGGAGTCGTCCCGCGAGCGGAGGAGACCGCATGAGCACGATCCTGAGCTGCCGAGCGTTGTCCGGCGGCTATCACCGCAACCCGGTAGTACGCGACCTCGACCTCGACGTGGGGCCCGGCGAGATCGTCGCGATCCTCGGGGCGAACGGCGCCGGCAAGACGACGGCCCTGCTCACCATGGCCGGTCTGCTGAAGCCTCTGGGCGGCAGCGTCGTGGTCGAGGGGAAGCCCGTCGACCACAAGCGTCCGTTCCGTTCGGCCCAGGCCGGGGTGCAACTGGTCCCGGACGACCGCTGCCTGTTCACGGCTCTGTCGGTGGCCGAGAACATCTCCTTCGGCCGCCGGGGCGCGGAGGCGATCGACGAGGCCATCGCCTACTTCCCGGCGCTGGAGAAGCGGCTGAAGGTGGCAGCCGGAGTTCTCTCAGGCGGCGAGCAGCAGATGCTCGTGCTCGCCCGGGCCCTCGTCGCGGGCCCGAAGGTGCTGCTGATCGACGAGTTGAGCATGGGCCTGGCGCCGGTGATCGTCGAGGAGATCCTCGGTGTCGTCCGCCGGATCGCGGACCAGAAGGGCACCGCCGTCGTGCTGGTCGAGCAGCACGTGCACATGGCCCTTCAGATCGCCGACCGAGCCGTCGTGCTCGCTCACGGCGACGTAGTGCTGGAGCGGGACGCGGCCGAGCTCCGCGAAACGCCCGACCTGTTGCGTTCGAGCTATCTGGGGCGTACCGCGTGACGGGCGACCCGGTGAGGAGAGAAGTGCCAGACGAGCAGAAACTCGACGTCATCGTCGTCGGTGCGGGCCCATGCGGCATCACACTGGCGAACCTGTTGGCGCTATGGGGCGTCCGCGCCGTGGTCATCGACTCGGAGCCGGAGATCTATGAGCACCCTCGGGCGGTGGGGATCGACGACGAGTCGTTGCGGACCTATCAGACCGTGGGGGTGGTCGAGCGGCTGCTCGAAGACATCACCCAGAACACGCCGATCCGCTACTACACGTCGTGGGGCCGGCTGATGGCGCACGTCGAGCCCAGCGTTCGACCGTTCGGCTGGCCGCGACGCAACAACTTCCTGCAGCCGCTGTTCGAGGCGGCGCTGCGTGAGCGGCTGGGTGCGAGCGACACCGTGGACCTGCGGCTCGGCTCCACCCTGACGGGCTACGAGCAGGACGCGGACGGGGTGTGTGCCTTCGTCGAGGATGCCGACGGCACCAGATCGGTGTTGAGCGCGCGCTACCTCGTGGGCACCGACGGCGGCCGCAGCACCGTGCGCAGGGTCGCCGGTATCGAGATGCTCGGCAGTACGGCGCCGCAGAAGTGGCTGGTCGTCGATGTCGAGGACGATTCGCTCGACGCGCCGTACTCGGCCGTCTACTGCGATCCCCAGCGGCCGGTACTGATGGTCCCGCTGCCGTACGGTCATCGGCGCTGGGAGTTCAAGCTGCTCGCGGACGACGACGAGGTGGCGCTGAGCGAGCCGGACCGGGTGCTCCGCGAGCTGATCGCACCGCGCTATCCCGCCGGTTCGCTTCCGCGCGTGCTGCGCAGCACCGTCTACTGGCACCATTCCCGCACCGCGGAGCGGTTCCGCGATCGGCGGGTCTTCCTCGCCGGCGATGCCGCGCACCTGCAGCCGCCCTTCTTCGGCCAGGGCATGAACTCCGGCATCCGCGATGCCACCAACCTGGCCTGGAAGCTGGCCCACGTGATCAACGGCCACGCCGGCGATGCGCTGCTCGACACCTATGACACCGAGCGGCGTGAGCACGCCAGCACGATGGTGCAGTTCGCGACCCGGATGGGGGAGATGTACTCGCCGCGCAACGGGGTCACCGAGCGGTTCCGTGACCTGGCGTTCCGAGGTGCGCAGCGGATCCCTGGCGCTCGCGATTACATCCTGCAGATGAAGTACAAGCCGATGCCTCGATACGTGCACGGCGCTGTGCTGCCCTACACCGGCGGGGTCCCCGGGGCTCCGGTCGGCAAGATGTTCGGCCAGCCCGACGTGGAGACGGTCGACGGCGGCCGGATCAAGCTCGACGATGCTCTCGGCACGTCCTTCGCCGTACTCGGCCTGCACCTCGATCCCGAGACATCGCTCAGCCCGGAAGCAGCGGACTGGTGGCGTGCGATCGGTGCTCGCCTCGTGCACGTGCGTGCCCCGCGAGGTGGGCCCGGACCGGAGCCCGGCACGCGCCGCAAGCGTCCCACCGAGGCCGCGAACGTCGGCTCGGTGCAGATCGAGGACGTCGATGGATTCTTCCGCGACTGGCTGCTGCACCGCCCCGGCGACGAGGTGATCGTGCTGCGCCCGGACCGGTACGTCGCCGCGATCTGCTCGAGGAACGACCTCGATGCGGTCACTGCGCAGCTGCGGACCACGCTGGGCGGAGGGGGCGGGCGATGAAGACGTGGGGCACGCCCGAGCTCTCCGGCGAGTACGACGTCATCGTGATCGGGTCGGGGGCTGGCGGCCTGATGGCTGCCGCCAGCGCCGCACATGCCGGTCTAGCGGTGCTGGTCCTGGAGAAGTCTGCCCAGCTGGGTGGCACCTCGGCGGTGTCCGCGGGCACGGTCTGGATTCCGTGCAACCCGTTGATGGAGCAGGTCGGCCGGGTCGATGATCCGGTCCAGGCGAAGCGCTACCTGCAGCAGGCGACTGCAGGAGGCACGCCCGATGCTGTGCTCGACCAGCTGATCGAGTCAGGCGCGACGATGCTCGCCTTCGCAGCGACGTGCGGTCTCGAGCTCGACGTAGCGGCGTACTTCCCCGACTACCGCCAGGACTTCGAGGGCGCGATGCCGGGCGCCCGGTCTCTCCAGCCGCGGCTCTTCGACACCACCGTGCTCGGCGAGATGGCGCCGCTCCTCCGCTTCGACACCAACCAGCTCCCTTACACGATGGCCGAGTTCAAGGCCTGGGGCTCGTGGGAGAAGTTCCCCTGGGAGGAACTGCGCGAGCGCGCCGCGCGGGGGATCGTCGGGCGCGGTGCCGCGATCGTGGGCCCGCTACTCGCCCACGACCTGGAGCAAGGCGTGCACTTCGCAACCGATGCGCGGGTCACCGGTCTGGTGCGGCACGACGGTGCCGTGGTCGGTGTCGAGGTGGACGGCCGGCAGCTGAGTGCCGCCGGTGGAGTCGTGCTCGCGTGCGGCGGCTTCGAGTGGGACTTCGACATGGTGGCCGCCAACCTGGACTTCGACATCACGGCTCGCTGCAGCCCGCCGCACAACACCGGCGACGGCCACCGGATGGCTGAGCGCGTCGGCGCTTCCTTCGCCAACATGAAGGAGGCGTTCTGGGCGCCGATGGGCTTGGTTCCGGGGCAGGAGATCGACGGCCGCCAGGTCGGACGCCATCTGCGCACCGAGCGGCAGGGGCCCGGGTCGATCATCGTCGGTCGTCATGGACGGCGTTTCATCAACGAGTCGCAGGACTACAACAGCCTGATTCGCGCCGCGCACAAGGCGGAGGCGGAGAGCGGTCCGCACCTGCCGATGTACGTCGTGTTCGACGAACGCTTCTTGGAGCGCTACGGATTCATCACCCACCGCGCCGGCCAGCCGACGCCGGAGTGGCTCACCGAGGCTGCGACGACGACTGAGCTGGCTACGACGCTCGGCATGGAGCCGGCCACCCTGGCGGCCACGCTCGAGCGGTTCAACGAGCAGGCCATCGAAGGCAGGGACGACGACTTCAACCGCGGGCAGACCATCTACGACGCCTACGGCGGCGACGAGTCGAACCCGTATCCGAACCCGAACCTGGCACCGATCGAGGTGGGACCCTTCTACGCGCTGGAAGTGCAGCGGGGAGCGTTCGGCACCAGCGGCGGTGTCCGCACCGACGAGTTCGGACGAGCACTCACCTCCGAGAGCACGGTGATCGAGGGCCTGTACGCCGTCGGCAACGTCTCCTCCCACCCGTCCGCCACCGGCTATCCCGGTGCGGGCGCGACCCTCGGTCCGGCGCTCACGATGGGCTTCGTCGCCGGCCAGGACATCGCGGCCCGTGTCCGCGTCTCCCACTGATCCAGGAGCGAGTCCCATGAGCGAGTTGCAGCAGTCCTATGACTTCGTGGTGGTCGGAGGTGGCCTAGCCGGCCTTGCCGCAGGTGTCGCCGCGGCCGACGCCGGCCTGCGGGTCGCCGTACTGGAGAAGTCGGACACCTTCGGCGGCGTGACCGCCTACTCGAACGGCCAGCTGTGGGTGCCGGCGTCGCGCCAGCAGCTGGCGGCCAGTCTCGAGGACTCCGCCGAGAGCGGCGCCGGCTACTTGCGCCGCCTCGGGATGGGGTTCGCGCACGAGGAGCACATCCAGGCCTACGTCGACCTCGCCCCGCAGGTGGTGCGTTACTTCGAGGACGTCATCGGGGCGCGCTTCGACCTGATCCGCGGACTGCCCGACTACTACTATCCCGATTTCGAGGAAGCCAAGCCGGAGGGTCGCTACCTCGAGGTGGCGCCACTCCTGGGCGCGGAGCTCGGTGAGCACGTCGGCCTGCTGCGGCGCTCGCCGCACCAGCAGTACCGGCTGACCCACGAAGACATGTGGCAACTCGGCGGCGGCACCCGCAGCCACTCGTGGGACCGCACGCTCATCGACGAGCGCGAGGCGCAGGACGCTCTCTGCATGGGCACCGGCATCGCCGCCTACTTCCTGCGCGGAGCGATCCAGAAGGGCGCCGACCTGGTCGCAGGCGTCGACGTACAGGAGCTCGTCGTCGAGGGCGGCCGGGTGCGCGGTGTGCGCGTGGCTGGGATCGAGGGCGTGGTCCACGCCGAGCGCGGCGTATTGCTCGCCACCGGCGGGTACGACTGGAATCTCGCCGAGATGCGGGCGTTCGAGGGTGTCGTCGATATCGCCTCGGCGGCACCGCCGTCGGTGACCGGCGACCATCTTCGGTTGGCCGGGGACATCGGCGCGGCGATCACCCAGACCCCGAAGCCGGTCCGGCTCGGGTACAAGATGCCGGGGCGGGTCGCCGAGGGCGAGCCGCTCACCGGGATCTTCCGCTTCCCGTCGAACCCGCATGCGATCCTGGTCAACCGCGACGGGCGCCGCTTCAGCGACGAGTCCTTCTACGCGAGCATCGGACACGCCCTGAAGGCGATCGACGGGCGCGCGCAGCAGTTCGTCAACTGGCCTTGCTGGATGATCTTCGACACCCAGTTCCGCAGCCAGTACTCGATCGGATCGGTCACACCTGAGACCGATCTCCCCGCCGAATGGGAGTGGAGTGCCGCGGACACGCTCGCCGAGCTGGCCGCGCAGATCGGAGTGGACCCGGAGGGCCTGGAGGCGCAGGTCGAGGAATTCAACCGGGGCGTCGAGCAGGGCCACGATCCGGTCTTCCACCGTGGCGAGCGACCTTGGTCCCGACGCTCGTACGGCGATGCCGCGGCAACCGGCCACCCCAACCTCGGCACGATCGAGAAGGGGCCTTTCTACGCGATCAAGCCCGAGCTGGTCGGCACCGGCATCCCCACCGTCGGACTCGACACCGACCCGGTAGGACGGGTGCTGTCGCACGCAGGCAAGCCGATCGAGGGCCTGTACGCCGCGGGCAACTCCTCGGCGCTGCTGGAGACGGGAGCCGGCTACCAGAGCGGCGTGGCCAACACTCGCTCTCTGACGGTCGCGTACAGCAGCGCCCGTGCGGCGGCCGGGCTCTGAGGTCGCATCCCGGCAATCAAGCCGGCTGCGTCGCGGACCGCGGAAGGCGATCCGCGACATCGGCAGCAGTGGAGATCCGAGCCAGCACCTTGAGCTGGTTGGCGACCAGGAACTCGTGCGTCTCCGCGGACGAGCCGGCGGTGCAGTCCTCGGCCAGGACGACGTCGTACCCCCGGTTCACCGCCTCGAGGGCGAGGCCGGGCAAGGCGATGTTGGTGGAGACCCCGGCAAGGACGAGTGTCTTGACGCCGTTTAGCCGAAGGGTGGCGTCGAGGTCGGTGCCGTAGAACGCCGTCAGCCCGGTGCACCGGGTGCTGACGAAGTCGGACGGTCGGGGTCCGAGCTCTGCTGGGACCTCGACGTCCGGCGTACCGGCCTGCATGCTGCGCGAGCGCAGCGCCATCACCCCGAGATAGGAGTTGGGCAGCATGCCCGCCTGGTCCGGCCGGTGTTCGATGATGCAATGGACCACGGGGAGCCCGTGGTCGCGGAACTCATCGGCCAGTCGCGCGATGCGTGGCAGGATGCCTCGGGCGGCAGCCTGGTCGGCCAGCCCGCTGGAGACGGAGCGCTCTGCGTCGAGGATGCCTCGCTGACACTCGCTGATGATCAGGGCCGGCGCTTCGTAGGGAGTCACGAAAAGTGACACTAGCGCCAGGTGTACTGCGTCCTCAAGGACGTAGCATCGAGCCAATCACGGTGAGAATCGGCCTTGCCTCATGGTGACAGTAGTGCCAGAATCGCCCCATGAATGGAGCAGAGTCGCTCGCCTCCAGCCCGCTCAACGATCTCAACTGGTGGTTGGCTGACCCCGCTGAGCGCGAGGCCACCTTCGCCCGCCACCGTCGGGACGACCCGCGACCCTTTGTCAGGGTCAGCTCGCAGGGTGACGCGGGCTTCTGGGCGTTGACCCGTCACGCCGATGTCCTCGAGGTCAGCCGCAGGGCGGATGACTTCTGCTCGGGCGATGGCGGCACCCAGATCTTCGATCAGCCGGAGCAGCTGCGCGAATACCGCGGATCCATCATCGACATGGACAACCCCGAGCACGCGCGGCTGCGCAAGATCGTGTCGCGTGGCTTCACCCACCAGTCGCTCGGACCGCTCCGCGGTGAGATCGATGCGACCGCTCGCGAGATCATCCGTGAGATGCCCCAGGGCGGTGAGTGCGACTTCGTCACCGAGTTCGCAGCGCTGCTGCCACTGCGGGTTATCAGCAACATGCTGGGGGTCCCGCGGGAGCACGAGCAGTTCATCTTCAACGCCACCAACGTCATCCTGGGTGCAAGCGACGTGGAGTACATCTCCGACCAGTCACGCGCCGGGATCGAGAAGGCGGTCGCCGCCGCGAGCGTGGCGCTGATCGAGCTGCTGAGCGGTCTTGCCGAGGAGCGGGTCGCCCATCCGCGCGACGACGTCATCAGCAAGCTGGTGGCCGCCGATGACGAGAACCTCACGCCCGCCGAGTTGGCCCGGTTCTTCATCCTGCTCGTAGGCGCTGGCAACGAGACGACGCGCAACGCGATCACTCACGGCCTGCTGGCGCTGACCCAGCACCCGGAGCAGCGCCAGCTGTGGCAGGCCGACTACGAGCGCTACGCCGTCTCCGCCGTCGAGGAGATCTTCCGCTGGGCAACGCCGGTGATCCACTTCCGTCGTACCGTCACGCGTGACGGGGTGACGCTGGGCGACCAGACCTTCGCCAAGGGCGACAAGGTGGTGCTCTGGTACAACTCCGCCAACCGGGATGAGGAGGTCTTCGCAGAGCCTTACCGGTTCGACATCACCCGCGATCCCAATCCGCATGTCGCCTTCGGGGCGCCCGGGCCGCACTTCTGTCTCGGCGCCCATCTGGCCCGTCTCGAGCTGCAGGTGGTCTTCAAGGCGCTCTTCGAGGAGCTGCCCGACATCCGTGCCGTCGGTGAGCCGCAGATGCTGCGCTCCAACTTCCTGCACGGGGTCAAGCATCTCCAGGCCCAATACACCCGCGCTTGAGAAGGAGGTCCACGTGACCGAGACAACGGTCGAGCAGAGCCTCGGCACCACGATCGTGCATGCCGTCGCCGACGGCGTCATGACGATCACGCTCAACCGACCCGATGCGGCCAACGCGTTGCGTCCGGATGACCGGGATGCACTCATCACCCTCTTCGAGCAGGCCAATGTCGATCCGGAGGTGCGGGTCGTCGTACTGCGTGCCAACGGCCGGCACTTCTGCGCCGGGGCCGACGTCGTTCGGCTCGCTGGCAGCCGTACGACGGAGAAGCGCCCGCTGAACTCGATGCGCACCATCCTCGGCGGTGCCCAGAAGCTGATCGCCTCGGTGCTCGACTGCACCAAGCCGGTCGTCACTGCCGTCCAGGGTGGTGCCGCCGGCATCGGCGCCCACCTCGCCTACGCCTCCGACCTCGTGGTGGCGGTCGAGGACGCTTACTTCGCCGAGTCGTTCGTCAAGCGCGGCCTGGTCATGGACGGTGGCGGCGCCTACATGCTGCCCCGCCGCATCGGCATGCAGAAGGCCAAGGAGATGGCGTTCTTCGGCGAGAAGCTGACGGCAGCCGAGGCTCTGGCTATCGGCCTGGTCAACCGGGTCGTCCCGGTTGCCGACCTCGATGCCGCGATCGCCGACTACGCCGACCGCCTCGCCGCCGGGCCGACCACCGCGATCGGCCTCACCAAGCGACTGCTCAACGACTCGCCCGACACCGACCGCGCCGGCTCGTTCGTGGCCGAGGCGATGGCGCAGGAGCTGCAGTCCTATGCACACGACTCCACCGAGGGCGTCCGGTCCTTCGTGGAGAAGCGACCGACCGAGTTCAAGGGCTGGTGAGACTGATGACCGAGAAGAGCGCAGAGAAGCCGCGCAACGACCTGCCGACCGTCGAGACGGACACCCGTCCCTACTGGGAGGCGGCCAAGGCCGGCAAGCTGCTGATCGCCCGGTGCGACGCGTGCGGCAAGGTGCACCACTACCCGCGTCCGTTCTGCCCGTTCTGCTGGAGCGAGGACGTGCACCCGGTCGAGGCGAGTGGTCGAGGGACCCTTTACACCTACTCGACGGTCTATGTGAACGACCTGCACCCCTTCAAGACCCGGCTCCCGTACGTCGCGGCGCTCGTGGAGCTGGAGGAGGGCCCACGGTTGATGACCAACATCGAGGGCTGCGAGCCCGATGACCTCTCGGTCGGCATGGCGGTCGAGGTCGACTTCCGGTCGCTGACCGAGGAGTTCGACGCCATCGTGTTCCGCCCCGCCTCGTAGTCGACAACCACTATCCAAGGAGACAGAAGATGAGCGGCTTGCTCGAAGGAAAGATCGCCCTGGTGACGGGCGCCGGCCACGGCATCGGACGCGGCCACGCGCTGGAGCTGGCCAAGCACGGCGCCACCGTCATCGTCAACGACCTCGGCACGTCGCTGGACGGCTCGGGCACCGGCAAGGTGGCCGACGAGGTCGTCGAGCTGATCAAGGAGCGCGGCGGCAGCGCCGTACCGGACTTCAGCGACGTCGGTGACGAGGCCCAGGTCGATGCCTTGGTGGAGCGCGCCTACGAGCAGCTGGGCCGCCTCGACATCGTGGTCAACAACGCCGGCATCGTGCGCGACAAGGCGATCTGGAACATGTCGGTCGAGGACTTCGACCTGGTCATGCGGGTCCACGTCCGGGGCACGTGGCTGCTCAGCCGCGCGGTGGCGCGCAAGTGGCGCGAGGAGTCGAAGGCGAGCGGTGCGCCGGTCTACGGCCGCATCATCAACACCACCTCGGGCGCCGGTCTGCAGGGCCACTTCGGGCAGACCAACTACGCCGCGGCCAAGGCCGGCATCGTGGGTCTGACCCAGACGCTCAGCCTCGAGCTGGCCTCGATCGGCGCGACCGTCAACGCGATCAGCCCCGGCGGTCGCACCCGCATGTCAGCCTCGATGCCGGGCTCGGCTCCGGCGATCGAGCCGGGCGAGCTCGCCGACGACGTCTTCGACCCGAAGGACCCCTCGCTCGGATCCCCGGTCGTGGCCTGGCTCGCCAGCCCGGAGGCCGGTCACGTCAGTGGCCAGGTGATCAAGGCGCTGGGCGAGAACATCCAGTGGCTGCAGGGCTGGAAGCCGGTCGCGAGCGTTGCCAGCGGCGGAAAGCGTTGGGATGCCACCAAGCTGGGCCAGGTGATGGGCATCGACATCTTCGGCACCCGTGCCAGCGGCCTGCGCTTCGGCGGCTGATCGCAGGAGTACGACCCACTGCACAGGGCCCCTGTGCGCGCCACCCGTCAGCGGGGGAGCGCGCGCAGGGGTCCTGCCACGTGAGAGCCGAACCAGGCCAGCATCTCGGGCGTCGTGTCGTGGAAGCGCAGGATGGCCAGCTCGACGCCGCGCTCCCGCTCCTGGGTGAAACGTGCGATGAGCTCGTCAGCGTTCCCGATGAGGACCTCGCCCCAGGCCGCGGACGGCAGCCGTCGTGTCGCGGAGGCATTGACCCGTTCGCGATCGGACTCATCGGTGATCGCGCCGACGGCGTACTGCGCCGAGATCCGGGCCCGGCCGCGGAGGGGAGCGAGCTGGTCGAAGCGCTCGCGCGCGCTGCCGACGCAGTTCCACCAGTCGGCATGGCGTCGGACAAGGGGCATGGTGAGCTGCGGGCCACCGCCGCCGATGTGGATCGGGATCCGGCCCTGCACCGGGCGCGGGAGCCCGTAGGCGCCCTGCAGGGTGAAGTGCTCGCCGGCGTAGTCGAACGGGGTGCCGGCGAACATCAGATCGAGGATCTCGAGGGTCTCCCCGAGAGCCTGGGAGCGCTGGCGGCGGCTCCCGGTGTCGAAGCCGTACGCCGTCAACTCGCTCTCTACCGAGCCCCAACCGAGACCGAGCTCCAGGCGGCCCCTGCTGACCTGGTCGAAGGTCGCGGCCATCTTGGCGAGCAGGGCCGGGTGACGGAACGGCGCGCAGCCGACCAGGTGACCCAGCCGGATCCGGTCGGTCGCACACGTGATCGCGGTGAGCAGCGTCCAGCTCTCCAGGGTGTCGCACGGCGGGGCGCCGGGCGTGAGGAGGTGGTCCATCACCCAGAAGGAACCGAAACTGGCCTCCTCGGCCGACGTCGCAAGGGTGACCATCGAGGAGACGTCGGTCTTGAACTGGGGGACGTAGACCCCGAACGTCAGCGGGCCTGCCGCACTCACGCGTCGGCGCTGTCGATGAGGTGGATTATCCCCATCGGGCAGGCGCCGGCTCCGTCAGCGGCGCTGTGCTCCAGCTCCGGGGGGACCTCGATGTCGGCACGGGTGGCGAAGCCATCGTCGTCGAGGAGGAAGAGGTCCGGGGCCGCGGCGTGGCAGCGGCCGTGGCCCTCGCAGTAGTCGAGATCGATCTGGACGCGCATGCAATCACTCCTGCTAGGTCTGGTCGGGCTGGTCTTCCTGGGTGCGCTCGTCGGCCAGCAGGGAGCGGAGCCGGGCCCGGTCGAGCTTGGACATCGCGGTGAGCGGCAGCTCGTCGAGCAGCACCAGCCGGTCGGGCGCCTTGTAGTCGGCGATCCGGCCCCGTGCCCAGGCGCGCAGCTCTTCCAACGTCGGCGGTTGATCCGGGTCAGCGGCAACGATGAAGGCGACGCCGATCTCCCCGATCACTGGAGCCGGATGGCCGACCACGGCCGCTTCACGCACCGCCGGGTGCTCGGCCAGGACCTGCTCGACCTCGATCGGGTGGATGTTGAAGCCACCGCGGATGTAGAGATCACCACGGCGCCCGGCCAACTGCAGGTTGCCTGCCGGGGTGAGCCGGCCCAGGTCGCTGCTGATCAGGTAGCCATCCGAGTCGAAGGCGGTGCGGCTCAGCTCCGGCTCGCGCCAGTAGCCGCGCATCACACACGGCCCTTTCACGCGGACGGTGCCGACCTCGCCGACCGACAGCTCGTGGCCCTCGTCGTCGGTCACCTTCACCGACATCCCAGCCTGCGGGCGGCCGACGGTGCGGAACTGCACCTCGGCCGGATCGTCCGGTTCGGTGCCGCAGATCGTGGGGGACTCGGTCATCGCGTAGCGCACCACCAGCGGTACGCCGAGGCGCTCGGACGTCTGCGCGATCAGCTCCGGCGAGGCCGGGGCGGTGGCGACGATGCCGACACGCAGATGCGGCAGGCTCTCTCGGCTCACGCCTGGCTCCTGGAGCAACTTCACCCACTGGGTCGGGACACCGCCGCCGACGCTGATCCGTTCGTCGCGCAAGATCTCGAACATTCGCCGGGCCGACCACGGAGCCGGAGTGGCGACCAGTGTGATGCCCCAGATGAGCTGGTCCCACAGCTTGGCCATATGGCCGGCGTGCGGGAACGGCGTCGACGTCAGCCGACGGGCGTACGGCGAGCTCAGCACGCCGGCCGCGTCTGCGAAGGCGGCCATGTTGTCACCGTCGAACAGGGCACCCTTCGGCAACCCGGTGGTGCCGCTGGTGAAGATGATGGTGACCGGATCGCTGCGACCCAGCTCCACGTGCGGCAGCGGCGCGATGGGGGGCGCCAGACTCGCCTCGACGACCTCGGTGCGGGTCACGACGTCGATCCCGGCAGGCACCGCCGGCAGCCCGGCATCCGCGTCGCGGATGACGAGACGAGGAGCGGCCTTGGCCACGACGCCGGCGGTCTCGCGCGGGCCATATCGGGTGTTGAGCCCGGTGGTGATGCCGCCGAGCAGTGCGACAGCGGCGTAGCAGGTGGCGTAGTCGATGCCCGAGGGCATCATCAGGACGACGACGTCACCCTTGCTGACGCCGCGCTGTGCGAGCAGCGCTGCTGCCGATCGCGCCCGCTCGAACCAGGTGGCGAAGCTGATGCGGGTGCCGTCCTGGTCGACGTACGCGTCCTGCTCGCCGTGGATCTTCGCGGCAGCCTCGAGCAGGTCGGGAGTATTGGCGAAGTCGGCGGTGCGTAGCGGGGCAGCGCTCTGGTGGCGATGCCTTGCTCGCACGTCGGTCATGGCCGGTCGGCTCCGAGGATGACGGTGCCGCTGGAGCACATCCAGCCGCCGGTGCCGCTGACACAGGCGATCTTCGCGTTCGGGACCTGGCGCGGACCGGACTCGCCACGCAGCTGACGGACCGCCTCGACGATGAGGAACAGGCCGCGCTGGCCGGGGTGGCAGGCAGACAGGCCGCCGCCGTCGGTGTTGGTGGGCAACGCGCCGCCGAGGCGGAGGCTGCCCTTCTCGATGAACGCGCCGCCCTCGCCCTTCTCGCAGAAGCCGAGGTCCTCGACGGTGGTCAGCAGCATGTAGGTGAAGGCGTCGTAGAGCTCCGCGACGTCGACGTCGGACGGGGTGACCCCGGCGCGCTGGAAGGCCAGTGGACCGGTCACGGCGGCCGGGCCGACCGTCACGTCGTCCCACTGGCTGGTCAGCATGTGGGAGGTGGCCTCGCCGGTGCCCAGCACCCAGGTGGGCTTGGTCTTGAGATCGGCGACACGATCCTCGGCGACCAGGACCACTGCAGCACCGCCGTCAGAGCGGATGCAGCAGTGCAGCTTGGTGAACGGATCGGCGATCATCGGACCCGAGAGGACCTCGTCGATGGTGATCGGGTCCCGGTAGTAGGCCTCGGGGTTGTCCTGCGCGTTGTAGCGCGCGGAGACCGCGACCTCGGCCAACTGCTCGATCGTGGTGCCGTACTGATGCATGTGGCGGCGGGCGGCCATCGCGTACTTGGAGATCAGGGTGTGTCCGTACGGCGCGTCCCACTGCAGCGGACCGCGCGAGCCCCAGTTGATGCTGGCGGTGCGCAGGCCCTTGCGCAGGTCGGCGCGAGTCGTGGAGCCATAGGTCAACAAGACCACGTCGGCGTGACCGGCGGCGATCGCGTCGGTGGCGTGCGCGAGCATGACCTCCCAGGAGGCGCCGCCGACCGAGGTGGAGTCGATCCAGCGCGGTCGCAGACCGAGGTACTCGCCGACGTCGGTCGGCGGCAGCGTTCCCTGGCTCGTCGAGCCCAGTCCATCCACTTGGTCGGGACGGAGTCCGGCCTCGGCAAGGGCCCGGCGACTGGCCTGGGCCATCAGCTCGTAGGCGTTCTTGTCATCCACGCGGCCGACGTCGGAGAGGGCGACGCCGGCGATGGCCACCTTGCGGTTCACTGTGGTGCTCCCTGGTCGAGAAGGTCGGCGAGCACCTGGGTCGGCTCACCGAAGAGATGGGCGAGGAGGTGCGCCCGCTTGAGGTAGAGGTGCGCGTTGTGTTCGTAGGTGTAGCCCATACCGCCGTGAACCTGGATCGTCGCGGAGGCGTTCTTGATGGCGGCCATGGCTGCGACCGACTTGGCGGCGTAGGCCTGGAAGGCCGCGTCCTCGCGACCCGATTCGACGCACACCGCTGCAAAGAGCGTCTGCGAGCGCGCTGCGTCCGCATGAACGGCCATGTCAGCGCAGGCGTGCTTGATGGCCTGGTGCACACCGATGGGTCGGCCGAACTGCACACGCACCTTGGCGTGCTCGGTCGACATCTCGGTGACGGCGTTGGCCAGGCCGGCGAGGCCCGCGGCAGCGAGCACGATTCCACGCAGCCAGAGCGGGTCGACCGACGCCGGAAGCCAGTGGTTCACCGGGGCGGCATCGACGGTGGCGGTCGCCAGGCGCGCGCCCGGGTCGGCGGAGTCGAGCGACTGGATGTCGGGGAAGCTGGTGGCCTCGACCAGGGCGGCGCCCTGCCGGCTCACGACCAGCAAGTACGCCGCGCCGACGTGGTCGATCAGGTCGAAGGTGCCCTTGATGGTGTCGGGGCCGATGGAGCCGTCACCGCGGAGCTCGGCCAGGCCGACGAGGGTCTCGCCCTCGCCGATGGCGGTCGCCAGTGCGATGTCGCCAGCCTGAGCGGCGAGACGCGCGCCCAGAGTGGAGGCGAGGTAGGGGCCCGGCGCCAGACGCTCGGCGAGGGCGGCGAAGAGCAGCGCCTCGTCGTCGAGGAGGCGGCCGGAGCCGCCGTACTCCTCGCTCAGCCCGAGGGTGAGAAGGCCGAGCTCGGCCCCTTCGCGCCACGCGGCGAGGTCGACGGCCGACGGGTCGTCGACCCGCTGTCTGATGCCCTCGATCGGCAGGCGGCTCTCGATGAAGTCGGAGGCCGCCTCGATCAGGTCCAACTGGTCCTGGGAGGGAAGGAGGTCCATGTGATCAGCTCTCTCTCATCATCGCGGCAGCCCGAGCATGCGCTCGCCGATGATGTTGCGTTGGATCTCGGAGGTGCCGCCGCCGATGGACTGGGAGAACGAGTAGTAGTAGTAGCCAACCCAGCCGTTGGCGTCCCAGCGCGAGTTGCGGCGCAGTGCGTCGGCGCCGACGATCTCCATGCCCAGGGCGGCGATCTCCTTGCACAGGTCGGCGTAGAGCAGCTTGAGCATCGAGCCCCGCGGTCCGGGGGTATCGGTGCGCATCGCGTCGCAGATGCCGACGTACGTCATCGCGCGCAGGGCGGCGACGTTGGCCCGACACTCGGCCAGGCGACGTGCGATCTCGTCATCGGCGATCGCCGGGCGGCGTCCGTCGGGTCCGATGTGGTCGCGAGCGAAGTCGATGAGATCCTCGACGACTCTCGCCAGTCGGACCTGGTTGGCGGTGAAGGCTGTGCCGCGCTCGAAGGAGAGCGTCGACATCGCGACGCTCCAGCCGTCGCCGATCTCGCCGACGACATTGCTCAGCGGGATCCGGACGTCGTCGTAGAAGACCTCGCAGAACTCCGCGCCGCCTTCGATCGTGGTGATCGGACGCACGTCGATCCCTGGCGTGTGCATGTCGCACACGACCCAGGTGATGCCCTCGTGCTTCGACCCCGAGCCGTCGGTGCGTACCAGAAGCTCCTGGTAGTCGGCGAGGTTGGCGAAGCTCGTCCAGATCTTCTGACCGGTGACCACCAACTCGTCGCCGTCGATCACCGCGCGGGTGCGCAGCGAGGCGAGATCGGAGCCGGCGCCGGGCTCGGAGAAGCCCTGGCACCACACCGCCTCTCCCTTGAGGATGCGGGGGAGGTGGAACGATCGCTGCTCCTCGCTGGCGCGGGTCATCAAGGTGGGGCCAGCGTGGTTGAGTCCCACGAAGGTGGCGTCGATGCCGGGCAGCCCCTGGGCCGCATACTCCTCGTACCAGATGAGCTGCTGGGTCAGCGTCAGTCCGCCACCGCCGTACTCGGTCGGCCAGGCGATGCCCGCCCAGCCGCCTTCCCACTGGGTGCGCTGCCAGCCCAGGTCGTATTCCCGGATGCCCGCGGCGTCTTCGGGACGCTGCTCGCGCGGCTTGTTCTCCGCGAGCCAGGTGCGGACCTTGTCGCGGAACTCCACCTGCTCGTCCGTGAAGTCCAAATCCATGGAGGGACCTTCCTGAGACCGGGGATCTTTCCCCGATCATAAGTGACATAAGCGTCAGATGAAAGAGTTAGTTGCGATCTCGTGTGTACGTCGATGCAAGCGCTGCGCTGCCGTTGGCCAACAGCGTCACGTCGGCCCCGACCAGAACGAAACGGGCGCCGGCCGCGACGTAGCGCCGGGCGATCGACTCGTTGAACGCGTTGACCCCAGCGATCTTTCCGGATGCGACGATCGTGCTCAGGGCATGCTCGATCGCGGCTACGACCTCGGGATGCTCCGGCTTGCCGAGATGTCCGAGGGACGCCGCAAGGTCGGCGGGCCCGATGAAGACGGCGTCGACACCCTCCGTCGCGGCAATCGCCGGCAGCGCTTCGAGGCCGGCGACGGACTCCACCTGGACGGTGACGCTGATGCCGGCATCTGCGGTGATGAGATAGTCAGAAATGCGGTTCCAGCGGGAGGCTCGGGCGAGTGCGCTTCCGACCCCGCGGATGCCCGCCGGGGGATAACGGGTTGCAGCCACGACCGCCGCTGCCTCCTGCGCGGAGTCGACCATCGGGACGATCAGGTTCGTCACCCCGATGTCGAGGAGGCGCTTGATCTCGACCGGGTCACTCGAGCCGGGGCGGGCCAGCACCTGGACGGGGTAGGCCGCCACGGCCTGGAGCTGCGCGAGCACGGCCGCGATGTCATTGGGCACGTGCTCGGTGTCCAGCATCAGCCAGTCCAGGCCCGAGCCGGCGCAGATCTCGGCGGTGTAGGCGTTGCCCGCGGCGAGCCACATCCCGAACTGTGGCCGCTCCTCGAGGAGCCCGATCCACTCGTTGTGCGCCATCAGTCCTCCCCGCGGGCGAAGTGGACAGACACCGTGCCGAACGGGCCATAGTCGGCCACGAAGGTATCGCCGGGCAGCGCGAAGACGGGCGTGGTGAACGAGCCGGCGAGGATGACCTCGCCAGCCTTCAGCGAGACGCCATGTGGCGCGAGCCGGTTCGCCAGCCAGGCGACACCGTTTCCAGGGTGGTTGAGCACTGCCGCAGCGACTCCCGACTCCTCGATCACGCCATTGCGCAGCAGGAGGGCCGAGACCCAGCGCAGATCGACGTCCATCGGCCGGGTCACCCGACCGCCGAGGACGATGCCGGCGTCGGCGGCGTTGTCGGCGATGGTGTCGATGATCGTGCGGAGGTGGCCGGTCTCGGGATCCTTCATCTGCACGCGTGCGTCGAGGATCTCGAGGGCCGGGGTGACGTATTCGCTGGCGCGCAGGACGTCATACAGGGTCGCACCCGGGCCACTGAGATCCTCGCCCAGGATGAAGGCCAGCTCGACTTCGACGCGGGGCTGGATGAAGCGCCCCAGGGGCACGGTGCCGCCGTCCTCGAAGAACATGTCGTCGTAGATGACGCCGTAGTCCGGCTCTCCGATCGACAGCGCGCGCTGCATGACCTTGGACGTCAGGCCGATCTTGCGGCCCCGCACGGTGCGGCCGTCAGCCTCCTTGAGCTCTACGCCGGCACGCTGGATCGCGTACGCGTCCTCGATCGTCAGCTCCGGGTGCTCGAGAGACGGCTGCCGGATCGGCGTGTGAGAGCGCTCCGCTTCGTGCAGGCGACGTGCGTAGTCGCGGATGACGCTGTCGTCGACCATCCGCGTCACCGCGCCAGGAAGTCGAGAGCGGCGCGGTTGAAGGAGGCCGGGTCCTCGAAGTGGGGCCAGTGGGCCACGTCGGGCATCTCGAAGACCTCGGAGTCGGGGATCAGTCGGGCGACCGTGTTGGCGGTGCTCATGTACTCCGAGTGGTCCTTGCCGGCGGCGATGACCAGCGTGGGCGCCTTGATGGCGGCCCACTTCTCCTCCGGGATGAGGTTGCGGTCGCGTGCCTCGGCGTCCTGCAGGATCAGGAGGTGCTCGATGGTCTCGCGGGTGTCGTCGCGCTGGTAAACGGCCTGGCGCAATGCGATCAGGTCGGGAAGCCGGTTGGCCTCGTCCGCGATGAGGTGCGCGAAGACCTTGTGGATCGACTCCCACGTCGGGTTGTTCACCGCGGCGGTGCGCTCCGCGCGGATGCGAGCCATGTTGGAGGCGGTCGCGATCAGGCCGGCCGGCGACATCAGAATGACCTTGTCGACCCGCTCCGGGTGGCTGACGGCGGTGGCGGCACATACCCATGCGCCGAGAGACATGCCGATGAAGTGGGCCTTCTCGACGCCGAAGTGGTCGAGCACCCCGAGTGCCTGCTTCACGTAGACCGGGATCTCGTAGTCGTAGTCCGGCTTCTCGGAGAAGCCGTTGCCGACCATGTCGATGGCGATGCAGTGGTACTTCTCGCTCAGTGCGGCGAGGTTGGGGGCGAAGGTCTCCCAGTGCCCGCCGGTACCGTGCAGCATGATCGCCGTGGGGAGGTCGGGGGAGCCGGCCTCGGCGTACCGGGTGCGCACGCCGTCGACGTCGATGAAGCCCTGGCGGAACTCCAACTCGCGCAAGAAGCCCCAGATGCTCCGGTACTCCGTCTCGGCGCTGTTCGTCGTCTCGGGGGCGCTCGCCGTCGTTGTCTCGCTCATGTCATCCCTTCCAGGGGCCGTCCAGCAGCCGGTTCAACCGTGTATCTGACGATAACGTCTCTATTGCTCGTTCCTCCGCAGTCTGCCGCTCCTGAGCGTGATTGGCCAGGGGAGAGCGGCGATTTCGAGAAGAAATCGTGCCCGGATGCGGCGTGACAGAGTCCACATGGGGGCTTGTTTCTGACACCTGTATCCGATAAGACTTATGCCATGGTCGATGACGAGCTGTCACCTGCGCCGCAGCGCCGCGAGCTGGGCGTGCTGATGAACGAGTTCGCCGTCGTTCGGCTCTCCTTGGATATTGCCGGCAACGGTCCGCGCCTGCTGGTCGAGGACGCTGAGACGGGCGATTCGATCTTCTTGGAGCCGCTCGAGCTGGCGAGCCTGTGTCTGGCCACGCCCGAGGACCGGGTGCAGTGGCTCAAGGTCGGTGCGTACAGCGATGAGCGGCGGGGATCGGAGTCCTCATCGTGACCACGAGCGGGCGCGTCGACCTGGTCGGCCTCGGGATGACGGAGATGTCCATCACCCCCGGCGCCGCGCCTCAGGAGCTCGCGCGCGAGGCGGTCGACCGGGCACTCGCTGACGCTGGGATCACGCGAGCCGACGTCGACGGCCTGCTCGTCGGCTCCTCCCAGGGCATCCGGCCTGACCGCCTGGGCGTCGCCTTCGCCGCCCAGGGCGGCTTCGGTGACCTGCGTCTGCTCGAGCACGTCGAGATCAAGGGCGCCACCACGATCGCGATGGTCCAGCGTGCTGCGCTCGCTATCGCCCACGGCCAGGCCCGCACCGTGGTCTGCCTGTTCGCCGACGCGCCCCTTGTCGCGGGCAAGGGTGCGGGATCCACCTACGCGCACAGTGGTGGTCAATCGGGTACCCGCGGCCTGGAGCGTGCCTCGGGCGTGCTCGGCTCCGTGCCCACGTACGCCCTGTTGGCCCAGCGTTGGATGCACGTCTCGGGCGCGCGCCCAGAGGATCTGGGCGCCATCGTCACCACCCAGCGGGCGTGGGCGGTGGATAACCCGGCGGCGGTCGCCCGCAAGCCGCTGAGCGAGGACGACTACCTGGCCAGCCCCCTCATCTCGACGCCGCTGCGGCGGCTTGACTGCGCCCGTCCCGTCAACGGCGCCGTCGCGGTGATCGTCAGCAACGACGCTGCCATCGGCCACCCGGTGCGACTCGCGGTGCGGGGCACGGGTCGGTCCCACCCGGTACGCCACCGCCGCGCCGGGGCAGAGTCCTGGTTCGGCGGGGGCCGACGCGCTGTCGACGACGCGTTGGAGTACGCCGGCATGTCGCGCTCCGACCTCGATGTCGCTGAGCTCTACGACCCCTTCTCCGTCGTCACCCTGATGCTGTTGGAGGAGTACGGCCTGACTGGCACCGCTCGGGCCGGAGACTTCGTCCGCGCCGGCGAGACCGGCCGCGGCGGCAGCCTGCCGACCAACACGGGTGGTGGCCAGCTCTCCGGGTTCTATCTCCAGGGCATGACGCCCCTGGTCGAGGCCATGATCCAGCTTCGTGCCGACGGCGGGGGACGCCAGGTCCCCGACGCCTCGGTCGCCCTCGTCGGCGGTATCGGCGGCCGTCTGGACCACCACGCCGCCCTGATCTTGGAGCGTGCCGCATGAGCGCCGACGTGACGACCGCTCTCGGCGTCGACTGGCTCCTGGCGGACTCGCTCGCCCCGATCACCGAGGGAGACGTCCTTCAGCCGCTGTACGACGGCGCCGCCCTCGGTGAGCTGGTCCTGCCGTTCTGCAGCTACTGCGCGCTGCCTCTCGACCTCGAGCAGCAGGTCTGCGACGGCTGTGGCGGTCACGACATCGCGTGGAGCCGGGTCGAACCGGCTGGCATCGTCCACGCCGCCACGGTCATGCACCGCCGCGAGCCGGGCCTGGTCCTGGCCTCCTCGCCGTACCCGATCCTCGACGTGGAGCTCGGCAGCGGTCACCGTCTGGTCATGACCACCGCCGAGCCGGAGCCGAGCGCGCCCGCCATCGGCGATCCGGTCCACGTCACGTTCCGTGACCTCGGGGGCGTGCAGATCCCGTCGGCACGCCCGATCCTCGATCCATCTGTCACCACCCGCACCGCCCTCAGCCAAACGGAGGCTCGCTCATGACCACCACCGAAACCGACCGCCTCGCGGTCGAGCCGCCGGCGCCTGACGCGTTCGACGTCGCCAGCGTCGTGCAGGATCACCGGGTCCACGGCTCGGTGTACACCTCGCCCGAGATCTTCCAGCGCGAGCTCGACACGATCTTCCGCACCGGCTGGGTCTACGTCGCCCACGAGAGCGAGATCGCCGAGTCGGGTGACTACCTCACCCGCCGGATCGGCTCAGAGCCGGTCGTCGTGGTCAACAGCAAGGACGGCAAGATCCGCGTGCTGCTCAACCGGTGCAGCCACCGCGCCAACCGGTTGTGCAACGCCGACGCCGGCAACGCCAACTCCTTCCGCTGCCCCTATCACGGATGGACCTTCAGCAACGACGGCTCCCTGACCGCCGTGCCGATGCGGGACGGCTACGGCACCGAGTTCCAGAAGGTGCGCTCGCAGCTGGGCATGGCCGAGGCGCCGCGCGTCGACAGCTACGGCGGGTTCATCTTCGCCTCGCTGGCTCCCGAGGGCATCACCTTGCTGGAGCACCTCGGCGGTGCGACCAAGGCGATCGACCGCGTCCTCGACCTCTCCCCGACGGGGAAGATCGAGCTGCGCGCCGGCTGGATGAAGCACCTCCACCACGCGAACTGGAAGATGGTCGTCGAGAACAACGTCGACGGCTACCACGCTCTGTTCACCCACGCGTCGGTGTACGACGCGATCCGTCCGGCGAAGGTCTCCCACATCCCGACCAAGGTCGATGTCGTCGTCCGCGACATCGGCAGTGGTCACTCGGAGATCGACTACTCGGCTGAGTACCGCAAGCTCGATGAGGAGTTCGTGTGGTACGGCCGGATCCCGCGCGCCAAGCTTCCTGAGTATGTCGCCGCACTCGAAGAGCGCCACGGCCCCGAGAAGGCCCACGACGCTCTGGTCGTCGGTCCCTCGCACACCCTGATCTGGCCCAACCTGTTCCTCGCCGAGATGAACGTGATGTACGTCGAGCCGATCGCTGCCGACGAGACCGTGGCTTACACCACCGCGGTGATCATCCCTGGCCAGGACAAGCTCAACCAGCGCACGCTGCGTCGTTCCGAGGGCGCGATGGGTCCGGCCGGATTCCTGATCGCTGACGATGGTGAGATCGGCATGCGTAACCAGGCGGGCCTGGCGGCCCACGATCCCGAGTGGCTCGAGCTCTCCCGCGGTGTGGAGACCGACGTCATCGACGAGACGGGCGTCGTGAACAGCGACAAGAGTGCCGAGACCCCGCAGCGCGGCTTCTACCGCCAGTGGGCCAGCGTCGTGGGACAGGAGATCCGCGCATGACCATCACCACCGAAGCCACTCAGAACGTCCTTGCCGGCCCGCTTCCAGTGCCGGACCCCGACGTCACCGCCTTCATCTACTACGAGGCACGGCTCGCCGACGAGGCGCGCTACTCGGAGTGGGAGCAGCTCTGGGACGACGACGCCCTCTACTGGGTGCCCATGCATCCGGACGACGATCCGCGGACGACGCTGTCCTACATCTACGACAACCGCAACCGGATCAAGAGCCGCGTCGCCCAGCTGAACACCGGCAACCGACACTCGCAGACGCCGCCGTCGGTGATGCGTCGAGTGCTCGGCAGCCACGAGGTCATCGCGACCGAGGGTGACACGGTCACGGTCGCGTCGAACTTCGTCCTCGTGGAGTACCGACACGACCAGCGCACGTGGGCCGGTCGCGTGCTCCACAAGGTCCGTCGTACGCCGTCCGGCCTCAAGCTCGCCGGCAAGACAGTGCATCTGGTCAGCGCTGGTGGACCGGTCAACACGCTGGCCTTCCTGATCTGATCCGCCGCCCCGGCCGGAGCCGGGCCCCAACCGTTCGACCCAAGTGAGGTAACTCGTGCTTATCGGTGAGATCTCGACCAACAACGCCCGCCGTGTCCCGGAGAAGAAGGCGATCGTCGTCGACGGTCGCACCCTGACCTGGGGCGATGTGGACGAGCGTGCGCTGCGACTGGCCAACCATCTTGTCGCCGGTGGCCTGGCCAAGGGTGACCGCGTCCTGGTGATCGCTCGCAACACGGTCGAGTGGCCCGAGATCGTGTTCGCGCTGGCGAAGGCCGGCTTCATCGCGGTTCCGGTCAACATCCGACTCGCCGCCGATGAGCTGGCCTACGTGCGTGACGACTCGGGCGCGCGCGCCGCCATCATCCACGGCGACCAGGTCGAGCGGTTCGGGGCTGAGCTGAAGGGGCTCGACGTCGTGCTCGAGATCGGCGGCTCGACGGTCGGTGCCGACTACGAAGAGGCGCTCGCCTCGTCGACGACGACCGACCCCACGCCGGCCGACCTGGTGCCGGCCGACCCGCAGTTCATCCTCTACACCAGCGGCACCACCGGTCGGCCCAAGGGCGTCATCAACACTCACCGAGGCATGCTGGCCCAGGTGGTCGACACCACCATCGTCACCGAGGCGAACCGCTCGGACGTCTACCTGGCCACGACGCCGTTCTTCACCGCCGGCGGCATGGTCCGCACGCTTGCGTGGACCTACCTGGGTCAGACGATGGTGATCCATCACCGCTTCGACCCGCAGGCAGTGATCGACGAGATCGAGCGCAGCGGCATCACCTTCACCACGTTCATCCCGACGATGCTGCAGCGCACACTGCGCATCCTCGAGGAGGGCCCCCCGCGCGACATGTCGAGCCTGCGACGGATCAGCTACGGCTCGGCGCCGGTTCCGCCGGGTCTGGCCGAGAAGGCGATGAACCTGCTGGGCTGCGACATGCAGCAGCGCTACGGCCTCACCGAGTGTGGCGGCCAGGCGACGATCCTCACTCCGCAAGACCACCGGGACATGGTGGCCGGCAAGACCTCGATCCTGACTTCGTGCGGCCAGGAGACCCCGATGTGCTCGATCCGCATCGTCGACGAGGACGGCAACGATCTGCCCACCGGCGAGATCGGCGAGATCGTGATGATCAGCGACGCCGCGGCGGTTGGCTACTGGAACATGCCGGAGGCGACGGCCAAGACCTTCCGCCCCAACGGCCTCTGGTCGGGCGACCTCGGGTTCCTCGACGAGGAGCGCTACCTTCACGTCACCGGTCGCAAGACCGACATGATCATCTCCGGCGGCTTCAACGTCTATCCCGGCGAGATCGAGCGCGTTATCGGCGAGCACCCCCAGGTCGACCTGGTGGCAGTCGTCGGTGTCCCGGACCCGGAGTGGGGCGAGACCCCGGTCGCGGTGGTCGTCCCGCGCGGTGAGGTAGACCGGAGCGCGCTGGCCGAGGCCCTTGCGACGCTGTGCCGCGACCGGCTCGCCGGCTACAAGCAGCCACGTCGGTTCGAGTTCGCCACCGAGCTGCCGCTCGGACCGGCCGGCAAGATCCTCAAGCGCGAGATCGTCGAGCAGCTGAAGGTCGCGGCACAGTAGATGGGTGAGACCGCAGTCGAGACCGCACAGGGGAGTCCCGAGACGAATGCGATGTCGAGGCTCAGTGTCTGGCAGTTGACTGTCGACCGGGCCGAGGCGACGCCCACCGCCGAGTTCTCCGTCGATGAGCGCGGGCGACGATTCACGTTCGCACAGTTCCGCGACCTGGCCACGTCGTACGCCGCCGGCTTGGCGGAGCGCGGCGTCCGTGCAGGTGACGTGGTGTCGTGGCAGCTGCCGACCACGGTCGAGGCGATGGCGCTCGCCGTCGCACTCTCGGGTCTGGGCGTCGTGCAGAATCCGATCATCCCGGCTCTGCGGGCTCCCGATGTCGAGTTCGTGGCACGCCAGCTCGGCACCTCGCTGCTGATCGTGCCGCCGGAGTACCGCGGTTTCGACCATGCCGCGATGGCAGAGGATGTCAAGGCGGCCGTGCCCGGCCTCGAGGTGCTTGTCCTCGAGGAAGGGTTCGGTGGCGACCGCCCTGTGTCGGTGGTTGAGCATGCGCTCGACACGGTCAGTTGGGTCTTCTACACCTCCGGTACGACGGCTGCCCCCAAGGGTGTACGGCATACCGATGCCGGTCTGATCGCCGCGGCCCAGACGTTTGTCACCAACGTCGAGGCGGTCGCAGCCGACCGGTGTGCTGCCTTCGTGCCGATCGCGCACGTGGGTGGCATCGGTCATCTCCTGAACGCCTTACTCGTGGGGCACACGCTCCTCATCAGCGCCGTCTTCGAGCCGGAGCGCAACGCCGATCTCCTCATTCGGGAGAGGGCGACCCTGATCGGCTCCGGGCTGCCCTTCACCACGGCCTACCTCCAGATCTCCGCCGAGCGGGGCATTGCGCCGCTCTTCCCGCAGGCACGCGCCACCCTGGGGGGAGGCTCCGGGCGGCCGCGGGATCTGAGTGCGGCCGCGGCAGAGCGGCTCGGCGGGGTGGGCATCATCTCGGGTTACGGCATGACCGAGTGTCCCTACTCCACCTGGGGCACACCGCATGACAGCGACGAGCAGCATGCAGCTTTCGAGGGGGTGCCGGGACCGGGTGCCGAGGTCCGCATCGTCGGTGTGGCGGGCGATGTCCTCGAGGCCGGTGTCATCGGCGAGATCCGTGTTCGCGGACCCCAGCTCTTCCACGGGTACGTCGACGCGTCGCTCAATGCCGGTGCGTTGGACGAGGACGGCTTCTTCCGCACCGGTGACCTGGGCTTCCTCGATGCCGAGGGGCGGCTGTGCGTGACCGGTCGACTCAAGGACGTCATCATCCGCAAGATGGAGAACATCTCGGCTCAAGAGGTCGAGACGGCGCTGAGCACTGATCCGTCGATCGCTGACGTCGCCGTCATCGGTCTGCCGGACGATACGTCGGGGGAGCGGGTGTGCGCCGTCATCGTGCCTGCCGATCCGGCGGCACCGCCGACGCTCGCCACCGTGCAGGCTCATCTGCGCACCACGTCGCTCAACATCCGCAAGTTTCCCGAGCAGGTCGAGGTGGTGCCGTCGCTGGCGCGCAATCCACTGGGCAAGCTCGTCAAATCCGATCTGCGGCGGCAGTTCCTGCCCGCCGACACCGACCCCGCCGGAGAGTCGCGATGACCGTCGAATCCACGATCCAGCCCGAGCAGTTCGAGACGATCCTGTTCGAGGTCGCCGACCACATCGCGACCATCACGCTCAATCGTCCCGATCGCCTCAACAGCTTCACCGAGACGATGGCCCGGGAGATGTCGCAGGTCTGGTGCCGCGTCCGCGACGACGATGACATTCGCGTCGCGGTGCTGCGCGCCAGTGGAGACCGCGCCTTCTGCACCGGCATCGATGTCGAGGAGGGCGCCTGGTGGCGCGACCTCAACGTGTGGAACCAGGAGGACCCCGGGGTCGAGCTGGGTCCGCGCCACCATCGGGTCTGGAAGCCGGTCATCTGCGCTGTGCACGGGATGGCAGCCGGTGGTGCGGCGTACTTCCTCAATCAGTCCGACATCGTGATCTGCTCTGAGGACGCGACCTTCTTCGATCCGCACGCGAACGGCGGGATGGTCTCGGCGCTCGAGCCGATCGGGATGCTCGCCCGTGGTGTGGCTCTCGGCGAGGTGCTGCGCTGGGCGCTGCTCGGCAGCGACGAGCGGATGACCGCTGAGACCGCACTTCGTGTCGGCATCGTCACCGAGGTGACGTCCCGCGAGGAGCTCTGGCCGCGGGCGCACGAGCTGGCGACCGAGATCGCCGGCCGACGCCCCGAGGCCATCCAGGGGACGGTGCGCGCCATTTGGGAGGCCCTCGACATGACGCCCTCGATGGCGATCCGCAACGGCCTGGCCTACACCCATATCGGCAACGCCGGCCCGGGCCGTACCGACTCCCGTACGAACAAGCGCAAGCCTCGGCTGCGCTGAGCGCGCGGTCCCGCCCTTTCTACGACTTTCCAGGAGACCTGCCATGAGTAACGGCACCCACGAGCACTTGTCGTTCCCGCTCGTCATCGACGGCGCCGAGATTCCGGCCGGCGCGGGGCGGACCTACGAGAGCACCGACCCCTACACGGGCGAGACCTGGGCAGTGGTCCCCGACGGCGACGCCGCCGACGTGGACCGCGCGGTCAAGGCTGCGCGGGCGGCCCTGGCGGGTCCGTGGGGCAAGCTCACCGCCACCGAGCGCGGCCGCCTGATCAGCCGGCTGGCGGACGTGATCGAGCGCAACGCCGACTACCTCGCGGACCTCGAGGTCCGCGACGGCGGAAAGCTGCTGCGTGAGATGGGTGGGCAGATGCGCAGCCTGCCTGACTACTACCGCTACTTCGCGGGCATGGCGGACAAGCTCGAGGGCTCCGTGATTCCGGGCAAGTCCAATTACCTGGTCTACACCACCCACGAACCGGTCGGTGTGGTCGGCGCGATCACCCCCTGGAACTCGCCGCTGCTTCTGCTGACCTGGAAGCTGGCCGCTGGCCTGGCTGCCGGATGCACCTTCGTGGTCAAGCCCAGCGACCACACGCCGGTCTCGACCATCGCCTTCGCGCGGCTCTTCGAGGAGGCCGGATTCCCGCCAGGTGTGATGAACGTTGTCACCGGCTGGGGACCCGAGACCGGTGCAGCGCTCGCGTCCCATCCCGATGTCGACAAGATCGCCTTCACCGGCTCGACGGGCGTCGGCATCAAGGTCGGAGAGGCGGCGGTGCGCAACATGACGCGCTTCACCTTGGAGCTCGGCGGCAAGTCGGCGCAAGTCGTCTTCCCCGATGCCGACCTCGACGCCGCTGCCAACGGCGTGATCTCGGGGATCTTCGCCGCAACGGGGCAGACCTGCCTGGCCGGATCGCGCCTCCTGGTGCACGAGAGCGTGGCCGACGAGCTCGTCGAGCGCATCGTGCGCCGCGCGAGCACCATCAAGCTCGGCGACCCGCGCGATCCCGCGACCGAGATGGGCCCGGTCTCCAACCGCCCGCAGTACGAGAAGGTGCTCTCCCACTTCGACTCCGCGCGCGAGCAGGGCGCCACGATTGCCTACGGCGGCGAGCCCGATAGCGACCTGGGTGGTCTCTTCGTCAAGCCCACCGTCCTGACAGGCGTGACGCCGGACATGCGCGCGTCGGCGGAGGAGATCTTCGGCCCGGTCCTCGCCGTATCGACCTTCACCGAGGAGGACGAGGCGATCGCCGCGGCGAACGGCACCGAGTTCGGCCTTGCCGGCGCGGTCTGGACCCGTGACGTGGCCCGCGCCCACAGGGTCGCCGGTCAGCTGCAGGCGGGCACGGTCTGGATCAACGCCTACCGCGCGGTGGCACCGAATGTTCCCTTCGGCGGTATCGGCGCCAGCGGCATCGGTCGCGAGAACGGCATCGACGCCGTCAAGGACTTCACCGAGACCAAAGCCATCTGGGTCGAGCTCAGCGGACAGACCCGGGACCCGTTCACCCTCGGCTGAGGGAAATCGAGAGGACAAGATCATGACCAGCTCCACGCACCAGGGCGGCCAGGAGGCCGTCATCGTCGCCGCGGCCCGTACGCCGATCGGCACCGCCTTCAAGGGCACCCTGCGCGACACGACCGCGATGGAGCTCGCCGCGATCGTGGTCAAGGAGGTCCAGGAGCGCTCCGGCCTCGAGCCCGCGCAGATCGACGACATCATCCTGGCCGAGTCCAACTACGGCGGTGGCGACATCGCCCGCCACGCGGCGGTCGTCAACGGCATGCTCCAGGTCCCCGGTCAGGCGGTCAACCGGCACTGCGCGGGCGGCCTCACCGCCGTCGGTAACGCAGCCGCGCAGATCGTCTCCGGCGCTGAGTCCGCGATCATCGCCGGTGGCACGCAGTCCACGTCGACCTCGCCGCTTCAGAAGTTCCGTACGCCGGGCACCGTCGACGAGTTCACCGAGCGTTGGATGCCTCCGACGCACCCGGACTCGCCCGAGGCCCCGAACATGGACATGTCGATCACCGTGGGCTGGCACACTGCCCGCGAGGTCGGACTGACGCGGGAGGAGATGGACGCCTGGGCCCTGCGCTCGCACCAGCGTGCTGTCGCAGCGATCGACGCCGGCGCCTTCGTCGAGGAGATCGTTCCCGTGCCGGTGCGCGCGGCCGACGGCAGCACGGTGCTGTTCGACACCGACGAGCACCCTCGCCGGGACTCGAGCGCAGAGAAGCTCGCGAGTCTCAAGCCGATCCACCCCGAGATCGAGGGCTTCTCGATCACTGCCGGCAACGCGAGTGGCATCAACGACGCCGCCGCCGCCGTGATGGTGACCTCCGCCAGTCTCGCCGCCGAGCAGGGACTCAAGCCGCTGGCCACGATCAAGGCGTGGGCCTCGACGGCGATCGACCCGGCCCGGATGGGTCTGGCCCCGCTCGATGCGATCCCGAAGGTCCTCGACCGCGCTGGGCTCAGCGTCGGCGACGTCGACCTCTGGGAGATCAACGAGGCCTTCGCCTCGGTGCCGGTCGCTGCCTGCAAGAAGCTCGGCATCGACGAGGCTCTCGTCAACACCGCCGGCAGTGGCTGCAGCCTCGGCCACCCGGTCGCGGCCTCGGGTGCTCGGATGATCGTGACGTTGGTCCACGAGCTGCGGCGGCGCGGCGGTGGCGTAGGTCTGGCGGCGATGTGCGCCGGTGGCGGCCAGGCCGGCGCCGTGGTGATCGAAGTTCCTGCGCCCTGATCTCTAGAAACTGACGCAAGTGTCAGATATGCTCATCGTGTATTGAGCCGCAACGACGCGGCTCGCGGAGAAGGAGTGGCGTGCATGTCCGTGCAGGTCGCAACGCTGGAGCTTCCGGGCTCCGGGCTGAGCCTCGCAGGTGATCGATGGTCAGATCCTGACGCGAAAGGTCCGCGCGGTGTCGCGTTGCTGCTGCATGGCGGTGGCCAGACGCGTCACTCGTGGCGGCGTACAGGCGAACGGCTCGCTCGGGCCGGGTGGATTGCCTATGCCGTCGACCTTCGAGGACATGGCGACAGCGGGTGGCCAGCGGATGCCGACTACGGCATGGATGCCATGGCAGCCGACCTGCGCGAATTGATCAGCGATGTCAGAAATGCGCACACTGATCTGCCGCTTGCACTGGTCGGCGCCTCGCTCGGCGGCAAGGTTGCTCTCCTGGTTGCCGGTGAGGACGCGGGCACGGTCCAGGCTTTGGTCCTGGTCGACATCGTGATCCGTGTCGAGACCGAGGGCAGCCGCCGCGTCCGCGACTTCATGGGCAGTGCTCCCCATGGGTTCGCCTCCTTGGAGGACGCGGCGGCCGCCATCTCGGCGTACAACCCCCACCGCAAGCACTCGGGCAATCTCGAGGGACTGAAGAAGAACCTCCGGCTGCGCGACGGCCGCTGGCACTGGCACTGGGACCCGCGAATGTTCCGCAGCCACGATGATGTCGATCCCGCTGGAGACTCGCCCCTCAGCAAGGTCGTGGAACAGCGCTCCCGCGCGGCCGCGAGTCACCTCACGTGCCCCGTGCTGCTCGTGCGCGGCGAGCAGTCCGACATCGTCTCCGATCAGGGCATCGCGGAGTTGCGCGAGCTGGTGCCGCAGGCCCAAGTGGTCGACGTGAACAACGTCGGCCACATGGTCGCGGGCGACGACAACGACGTCTTCAGCGAGAACCTGGTCGGCTTCCTCGATGCGGCGGTCGCACCTCCGGGCTCTGCCACGGACTCATTCACAGAAAGCGCAGGCAACCGGGCATGACCCAGACCTTCGACCAGCAAGCCCCTGTCAAGCCAGGCGTGACCAGGCTCGACCAGGTCGTGATCCGGATCGCCGGCGACTCCGGCGACGGGATGCAGCTCGCCGGCGACCAGTTCACCGCCGAGGCCGCGGCCTTCGGCAACGACTTGGCGACCCAGCCGAGCTTCCCGGCTGAGATCCGTGCGCCTCAGGGCACGCTCCATGGCGTCTCCAGCTTCCAGATCCAGATCGCGGACTTCGACGTACTCACCGCGGGTGACCGTCCCGACGTGCTGGTGGCCATGAACCCGGCAGCGCTGAAGGCGAACGTCGGCGACCTCCCGCGCGGCGGCATCTTGATCGTCAACACCGACGAGTTCACCAAGCGCAACCTGGCCAAGGCCGGTTACGACCACGACCCGCTCGAGACCGCGGAGTTCGAGGACTTCCAGGTCCACAAGATCGCGATGGCCACGCTGACCGCCGGTGCGGTCGAGTCGGTGGGCCTGGGTCGCAAGGACGCCGAGCGCTCTAAGAACATGTTCGCCCTTGGCGTCCTGTCGTGGATGTACGGCCGGCCGCTGGAGGCGATCGAGGAGTTCCTCGAGGAGAAGTTCGCCAAGCGGCCGCAGATCGCCAAGGCGAACATCCTGGCGCTGCGCGCCGGTCACAACTACGGCGAGACCACCGAGTCGTTCGCCACCAGCTTCGAGGTCGCCCCGGCGGCCCTGCCGGCAGGCACCTACCGACAGGTCACTGGCAACACAGCCTTGTCCTATGGCCTGTTCGCGGCGGCTCAGACGTCGGGCCTGGAGGTCTTCCTAGGCAGCTACCCGATCACTCCGGCCTCGGACATCCTGCACGAGCTGAGCAGCCACAAGCACCACAGCGTGGTCACGTTCCAGGCGGAGGACGAGATCGCCGCGGTCGGTGCCGCGCTCGGAGCGTCGTACGGCGGAGCCCTCGGCGTGACGTCCACCTCGGGCCCCGGTCTGGCGCTCAAGTCGGAGGCTATCGGCCTGGCGGTGATGACCGAGCTGCCCCTGCTTGTGGTCAACGTGCAGCGCGGCGGTCCCTCCACCGGACTGCCGACGAAGACCGAGCAGGCCGACCTGTTGCAGGCCCGCTTCGGTCGCAACGGCGAGTCGCCGGTGCCGATCATCGCGCCGCTGTCGCCAGCTGACTGCTTCGACGCAGCTCTCGAGGCGGCCCGGATCGCGATCACCTACCGCACACCGGTCATCCTGCTCTCCGACGGTGCGATCGCCAACGGCTCCGAGCCGTGGCGGATCCCGACGGTCGCGGAGCTGCCGTCGATCGACGCGGACTTCGCGGTGGCGCCCCACGGCGAGGGCGACGCCGGATCGCACCTGCCCTACGCCCGTGACCCTGAGACCCTCGTGCGGTCCTGGGCGATTCCCGGCTCACCCGGTCTCGAGCACCGCATCGGCGGTCTGGAGAAGGAGAACGGCAGTGGCAACATCTCCTATGCGCCGGAGAACCATGAGCTGATGACCAGGGTGCGGGCGGCCAAGGTCGCCGGCATCCCGGTCCCGGATCTGCGGGTGGACGACCCGAGCGGGAACGCGGAGATCCTGGTGCTCGGATGGGGCAGCTCCTACGGCCCGATCGGCGAGGCCGTGCGACGTGCCCGGCTCGAGGGCCACTCAGTGGCACGCGCGCACCTGCGTCACCTCAATCCGATGCCTGCGAACCTGGGCGACGTGCTGTCCAGCTACCGTCGGGTGCTCGTCCCCGAGATGAACCTGGGTCAGCTGTCGCTGCTGTTGAAGGCGCAGTACGACGCCGACATCCAGCCGATCACCAAGGTCTCAGGTGTCGCCTTCCGCTCCGACGAGCTGCACGAGGCCCTCCTGGCCGAGTTCGCCGGCACCCTCGCCGCCCAAGAGCTGGAGAAGACGCCGGCGGCCACCGCCGCAGTCGTCGTCCGCTAGCCGCCACGACCCACGATGGGAGTACCAACCATGACCAGCGTCGCCACTCCCGGCCTCGTCGGGACTGACCTGGGCCTGACCCCGGCCGGCCGCCATTCCGCCCTCGACCTCGTGCCCAAGGCGGAGGCACCTCAGTCGGCTCGCGACTTCGCCAGCGCCGAAGAGGTGCGGTGGTGCCCCGGCTGCGGTGACTACGTCATCCTTGCGACGGTCAAGAGCATGCTTCCGCAGCTCGGCCTCAAGCGCGAGAACATCGTCTTCATCTCCGGCATCGGCTGTTCCTCGCGCTTCCCCTACTACCTTGAGACGTACGGCGTGCACTCCATCCACGGCCGTGCTCCCACGCTCGCCACCGGTCTGTCGGTGACGCGCCCCGATCTTTCGATCTGGGTGGTCACCGGCGATGGCGACGCGATGTCGATCGGTGGCAACCACCTGATCCACGCGCTGCGCCGGAACGTGAACATGCGTGTGTTGATGTTCAACAACCGCATCTACGGTCTGACCAAGGGTCAGTACTCGCCGACGTCGGAGACCGGCAAGGTGACCAAGTCGACGCCGTACGGCTCGATCGATGCGCCGTTCAACACCATGTCGCTGACCGTGGGCGCCGAGGCGACCTTCGTCGGCAGGGCGCTGGACTCCGACCGCGCCGGCCTGACGGAGGTGCTGCTCGCCGCCGCGCAGCACCGTGGGACCGCCTTCGTCGAGATCCTGCAGGACTGCCCGATCTTCAACGACGGCTCGTTCGACCCGCTCCGCAAGGAGGACGCGGCCAGCCGCCTCATCCACGTGCGGCACGGCGAGCCGATCATCTTCGGTGCCGAGGGGGAGTTCTGCGTGGTCAAGCAGGGGTTCGGCCTCGGCGTGGCCAAGACCGCCGACGTGGCGACCGAGGACATCGTGATCCACGACGCCTACACCGACGACCAGGCCTACGCCTACGCGCTGACGCGTCTGTCGGAGCAGGACCTTACCTACAGCGTCACCGGCATCATTCGCGCGGTCAGTCGTCCGACGTACGACGACGGGGTCCGCGCCCAGGTCGAGTACGCCAAGTCGGTTACCGCCCAGGACTTGCAGGAGACCCTCAACGGCCAGCACACCTGGACCGTCTCGTGAGCGTAGATCAGGAGAAGAGCATGACGGTAGACACGGACGCTGCAGCCAAGGTCCTCGCTGGCCTGCGGCCCTTTCCAGTGGCGATCACGACGGTCGACGGCGGTTTCGCCAACGGCCTGATGTCGCTTTCGGCCGGAGCGGCCAGCATCATCCCTGAGGCGCCGCGCGCCACGATCAGCCTGACGAAGTACAACCTGACCCACGACCTGGTCGTGAACTCGGGTGTCTTCGTGATGCATCTGCTCAGTGCCGAGGACGACCAGATCGAGAAGTCGCTGGAGATCCTGATGACGCTGGGCGGAAGCTCGGGTCGCGACGGCGACAAGCTCGGCGGCCTCCGTACCAAGACCGGCGTGACCGGTGCGCCCGTCCTGCTCGACGCGCACAGCTACGTCGAGGCTCGTGTGGTCGGCACCCTGGACGTCCAGGAGAGCTCGATCTTCGTCGGTGACGTGCTCGCCGCCGAGATCCTCCACCCAGGTCGGCGCCTCCAGATCGGCGAGGCCTGGCAGAAGCTGCCGCCGGAGTGGATCGAGCGCTACGACACGAATCATGTGCCTCAGCTCGAGAGCGCGCGTGCCCATCGCTTCGGCACCGCCGACTGAGCCTCGGCGATGAGCGAGGCGACACGCGACCAGGCTCCGACCGGGTCGTGGGAGCTGCCAGACGAGTTCGTTGCTCTGCGCGATACGGTCCGCCGGTTCATGCAGACCGAGGTGCATCCGCTCGAGGCGACCCTGCCGCACGATGCCGCTGGCCTGCCGAGGGAGCTGCTGCTGCCGCTGCAGGAGAAGGCACGCGCCCTCGGTCTGTGGTCGCTGCAGACCCCGGAGGAGTACGGCGGAGCCGGGCTGAGCGTGCTGGGTCAGGCGGTGGTGCTCGAAGAGGCCTCGAAGTGTCGGATGGGAGCGTTCTTCCCAGCACTCGGGGCCTTCGGCGGCAATCCTCCAGTGGTCATGTTCGGGGCCAACGACGACCAGTGGAAGCGGTTCGTCAGGCCGATGCTCGACGGCACGGCCACCAAGGCGTACACCGCGATCAGCGAGCCGACCGGTGGCTCGGATCCCGCCAGGGCGATCCAACTCAAGGCGGTCCGCGATGGCGACCACTATGTCCTCAACGGTGCGAAGATGTGGACCAGTCACGCCGCTGGTGCCGACTGGGGCATCGTCTACGCGCGCACCGGCGAGGGCCGGCACGGCATCTCGGCCTTCGTGGTCGAGAAGGATACCCCAGGTCTCACGATCAACCGGATCGACGTGATGGCGTCGTTCTCGCCTTATGAGCTGCACTTCGAGGACGCGCGCGTCCCGGCCGCGAACCTCATCGGAGAGGAAGGCAAGGGCTTCGCCCAGGCGAGTTCCACGCTCGTCACCGGGCGCATCCTCTATGCCGCCGGTCCGATCGGCATCGCCCAGACTGCGCTGGAGATGGCATGCCAGTGGGCGAAGGACCGGGACGTGTTCGGCGGCAAGCTCGCGGACAAGCAGGGCATCCAGTGGATGCTGGTCGACAGCGAGGTCGAGCTACGGGCGGCGCGGCTGTTGATGTACCAGGCGGCGTGGAACGCCGACCTGGGCAAGGACGTCCGCGTCGACGCATCGGTCGCCAAGATGTACGGCACCGAGGCCGCCTACCGCGTGGTCGACCGATGTATCCAGATTCACGGTGCTCTGGGCCTCGCCGACGAGCTGCCCCTCGAGCGGTGGTTCCGCGACCTGCGGGTCAAGCGTCTGGGCGAGGGCGCCACCGAGGTCCAGCGCGTTGTGATCGCGCGCGATCTACTGAAATGAGGCAGGCATGAAGCTCAACCTGATGTTCCCGATGCGCGCAGTCAAGCACTACCCGCAGTGGATCGGCGACAGCAGCCTGGGGGAGGTCGCGCGGCTCGCGGAGGACGCTGGTTTCGCCGGCTTCTCGATGAGTGAGCACCCCTATCCCGACAAGAAGTGGCTCGCCAACGGTGGGCATCACGCCTTCGACCCGTTCGTCTCGCTGAGCATGGTCGCGCAGGCGACCGAGCGGATGCAGGTCATCACGTATGTGATGGTCGCCGGCTACCGCAACCCGTACCTCGCGGCGAAGTCTGCCGCCAGCCTCGACCTGCTCTCGAACGGGCGGCTGACGCTCGGCATGGGTGCCGGCTATCTCGAGACCGAGTTCGCCGCCCTCGGTGCCGACTACCAGCACCGCGGTGCGCTGCTCGACGAGGCTGTGGCCGCGATGCGTGCCGCCTGGCGCGGCGAGGAGCACGAGGGCCCGGCGTACGGCGTCCGCGACCATGTGGCCCTGCCGCTTCCGGCCCAGGCAGGTGGCCCGCCGATCTGGATCGGCGGCAACAGCCGGGCGGCTCGGCGACGGGTCGTCGAGATCGCCGACGGCTGGATGCCGATGGCCCAGTCCGCCGAGATGGCGGCCATCACCAGGACGCCGCCGCTCGAGGACCTTGCCACGCTCCGGTCGTTGATCTCGGAGCAGAACCAGCGTCGCGCCGAGCTCGGTCGGCCGCCTGCAGACGTCAGCTTCGTGCCGTTCGAGAAGGACCTCCTGCGGAACGAGGGCGCCGAAGCCTTCGCCAAGGCCCTCGCCCCCCGGATCGACGAGTACGCCGAAGCCGGCGTTACCTGGCTGACACTTGAGCCCACCAGTCGGTCCGTGTCGGACTTCGTGGCCGACCTCGCGGTCCTCAGCCAGGTCCTTCCTCGCTCCTGATCGCTCCAGATCGCTTCTGTAACTGACACGCCTGCTCAGTTTTTATCCACAAATCTGAGCAGGGCCTAGCGATCTTCGTCACACTAATCTAACGTGACTGTCACTTATCGCATGTGGTTCGGAAGGGATCGCCACGATGACGCAGCACCTGGTTTTCCTCCTACTCGGCCTCGGTAACGGGGCCGTCTTTGGAGCTCTCGCTCTCGCTATCGTCTTGACCTATCGCAGCTCTGGCGTGCTCAACTTCGCCAGTGGCGCGATCGCTCTTTACACGGCGTACATCTACGCGTTCCTGCGCCAGGGCAAATTGCTGCTCCTGATTCCAGGCTTGCCCAACACCTGGGACTTCGGTACCGAGCTCGGATTCTGGCCGGCGATGATCATCGCCCTCCTGGTCAGCGCGCTGGTTGGCCTTGTTCTTTACGCCCTGATCTTCCGCCCGCTGCGGACGGCGCCTCCGGTGGCCAAGGCGGTGGCGGCGCTCGGCGTCTCCCTGCTTGTCAGCGGTCTGGTCTCCCAGAAGCTGGGCACGACCCCGGTCGCAGTGCGGCCGATCTTCCCGGCGAAGATCTGGCGCCACGGGGAGCTTGTCATCTCCTCCGACCGGGTCTACTTCGCCGCCACCATCGTGATCGTGGCCGTCGTCCTCATGGCCGTCTTCCGGTTCACGAAGTTCGGTCTCCACACCCGCGCAGCGGCCGAGACCGAGCGGGGCGCCTACCTCAGCGGCATCTCGCCGGATCGGATCGCGGCGTACAACTGGATGCTCAGCTCCGCCGTGGCGGGTCTCGCTGGAATCCTGATCGCCCCGATCGTGCCGTTGGTCCCGGAGGCGTACACCCTGTTCATCGTCCCGGCGCTCGCTGCCGCGATCGTGGCACGCTTCGAGTACGTCGTGTGGGCCGTCGTAGCCGGCATCGTGATCGGTGCCCTGCAGTCGGACGCGCAGCATCTGGAGGCTCAGTACACCAAGCTGCCGTCCTCCGGTCTGCCCGAGCTCATCCCGCTGATCCTGATCATGCTGGTGCTTGTCGTTCGAGCGCAGTCGCTGCCCGGTCGCGGGTCGATCATCCTGCAGTCGCTGGGCCGGGCTCCGCGCCCGCAGCGGCTGCTGCCGACCGGCGTCGTGATGGCCGTCGTCTCGGTGCTGGCCCTGGTCCTGCTGCAGGATCGCTGGCGCAACGGGCTCATCGTCACCTTCATCATGGCGATCATCGCGCTGTCGATCGTCGTGGTGACCGGCTACGCGGGGCAGGTCTCTCTCGCCCAGCTGACGATCGCCGGTACCGGCGGCTTCATCCTCGGCCCCATCAGCGATCACCTGCACGTGCCGTTCCCGATCGCTCCACTGCTGGCCGCCCTGTTCGCGGCGGTGCTCGGCGTTCTCATCGGTCTCCCAGCGCTCCGCATCCGTGGCTTGCCTGTCGCTGTTGTAACGCTGGCAATGGCGTTCGCGGTGGAGGCGTTCTGGTTCCGCAACAGTGACTTCGTCGGCATGGCCGGCGTCTCGGTCCCGTCGCCCTCTCTCTTCGGCTGGAACCTCGGCATCGGCTCGGGGCTGGCCTACCCACGGGTCAGGTTCGGCATCCTGTGTCTGATCGTGCTCTTCGCGGTGGCGATCGGCGTGGCACTGCTGCGGCGCAGCCAGCTGGGCTCGCAGATGCTGGCCGTGAAGGCCAACGAGCGGTCGGCCGCGGCTGCCGGTGTGAGCGTGGTCCGGGTCAAGATCCTGGCGTTCGGGATCGCGGCCTTCATCGCCGGTCTCGGCGGCTCGCTGCTGGCCTACCAGCAGCAGACGATCACCGCGACGTCGTTCTCGGCGATGGCCGGTCTGGCCCTGTTCGGCACCGTCTACCTGTGCGGCGCCACCTCGATCTCCGGTGGTGTGCTCGCCGGTGTGACCGCCACCAACGGCGTGTTCTTCATCCTCATCGACGAGGTGTTCTCCGCCAGCGGGTGGTATCCCGTCGTCGCCAGCGTCCTGCTGATCTTCACCGTGATCATGAACCCGGAGGGCATCGTCGGTCCGGCGCACTCGTTCCTCGCTCGGCGTCGCGCCAAGCAGGGCACCGCGATGGGTTCGGTCATCGCTCGCGCCGAGGCCGAGCTGACCGAGCCGATCGCGGCCACCTTCGACCCCGACGCGGGGGTCGAGCTGGAGCTGCGCGATGTGTCGGTCCACTACGGCGGAGTCGTTGCCGTGAACGGCGTGTCGCTCTCGGTCAAGCGTGGTTCGATCGTCGGCCTGATCGGCCCCAACGGGGCCGGCAAGACGACCCTGATCGATGCGATCAGTGGCTTCGCCGCCCACCTGGGCGAGGTCCGGCTCGCCGACGTCCCGATCCAGGACAAGGTGCCGCACGACCGGATCCGTGCCGGGCTGGGCCGGACCTTCCAGGCGATCGAGCTCTATGACGACCTCAGTGTCCTGGAGAACGTCAAGGTCGGCCTGACCGCTGCTGGGCACCGCCCGGAGACCAAGGGCGTGGCCGAGCACGGCGACGCGGCCCGGCTTGACGCGACCCTGCGTCTGCTCGGTCTCAACGACGTACGCGAGCGTCCGGCCGGGGAGCTCTCGCAGGGGCAGCGGCAGCTGGTCTCGATCGCGCGAGCCCTCGCCGGTCACCCGCGCGTGCTCCTGCTCGATGAGCCTGCCGGTGGTCTCGATACATCCGAGAGCCAGTGGTTGGGTGAGCGGCTGCGGCGGATCCGCGAGGCCGGGGTCACGATCGTCGTCGTCGACCACGACATGGGCCTGATGCTCGGGCTGTGTGACCAGATCACGGTCCTGAACTTCGGCGAGGTCATCGCCTCCGGTACGCCTGGTGAGATCCGGGCCGATCAGCGAGTGGCCGAGGCCTACCTCGGCACCAGTGCAGACAAGGTCGTGACAGCATGAGCAACCTTCCCGAGGATCAGCCCGAGTCGGCGGAAGCCGTCGAGGCTGAGGTCCCGAGTCCACGCCCGGCTTCGGCCGCCGAGACGTCGTCCGAAGTGCCAGTGCTGGAGACCCGCGGTCTGACCGCGGGGTACGGCTCGGTCACCGTGGTGCGCGACGTCAACGTGAGCCTGGCCGCCGGCAAGGTGCTGGCGGTGCTGGGACCGAACGGCGCCGGCAAGACCACGCTGCTCAGTACCATGGCCGGCCTGCTCCCGCGGATCGGTGGCGAGGTCCTGATCGGTGGCAGCGCGCTCGCGAGCGCTCGACCAGCTGCGGCGAACCGTGCAGGCCTGGTGCTCGTCGCCGACGACCGGGCGCTGTTCACCCGTCTCACCATCAAGGAGAACCTCCAGGTCGCGCACCGATCCGGGGGCCTGAGCGTGGACGACGCGATGGAGATGTTCCCGGCGCTGAAGAAGCGCCTGAAGGTCTCCGCGGGTGCCGTGTCCGGTGGCGAGCAGCAGATGCTCGCGGTGGCGCGAGCGCTGGTGCAGAAGCCCAAGGTGCTGCTGATCGACGAGATGAGCATGGGCCTGGCCCCGGTGATCGTCGAGGAGCTGCTTCCGGTCGTCCGCCGCATCGCCGACGAGACCGGCACCGTGGTGGTGCTGGTCGAGCAGCACGTGCACCTCGCTCTCGAGGTGGCCGACGAGGCCCTCGTGGTCGTGCACGGCAACGTCAAGCTCTCTACGTCGGCCAAGGAGCTCGCCACCCACCCGGAGCTTCTCGAGGCTGCTTACCTCGGTGGCGACGAGGCGGTCCCGGCCTGACGAGGAAGCGCAACGACGAAGAGCGAGGCCGCCCGGTTCACCGGGCGGCCTCGCTCTTCGTCGTACGGCGTCGCCGTTGAGCGTCGGGCTGCTGGCTGAAACCGGTCGAGACCAGCTCGAAGGCTCGGTCCACGAGGTGGATGAGTGCGGCCGGGTCCTGGTCCGGCTTCCAGGCGGCGAAGGACGTGGTGAGGATGGTGGCGGCCGTGTTCGCCGCAAGGGCGGCCAGGTAGGGGTCGCTGCCGGGCTGGTGGACCGTCCATTGGTGCAGCGCGACCTCGACGTGGTGATGGGCGGTGCGGTGGTACTGGTCGAGCTCGGGATCCTGCTCGATCAGACGGCGCCGTACCGCGATGACGTTCTCGTGCCCGGCGACGAAGGCGGTGCAGACCTGATGCAGCGCAGACCACAGATCCGGAGCGCCGTCGGCGTCGGCCAACAGTTGCGCGAGCCGCTCGGCGTCCTCGGGGTCGGGATCGAACAGCGCGGCCGCCTTGGTGGGGAAGTAGTTGAAGAATGTCCGCCGTGAGACGCCCGCCTCGGCGGCGATGTCGTCGACCGTGACGGCCGCGAACCCGTGACGCTCCACCAGGGTGAGAGTCGCGGCCTGCAGCGCGCGAATCACCTCGCGGCGAACTTGCTCGCGGAACGGAAGGGTGGACACTCGGTCCAGGCTACGCAACGCACCGTTGCCGCTCGATTGTGACTTGGGTTACTTTGATTGCACTGAGTGCAATCAAAGGGCTTCGCTGTCGTCAGTGCTGGTCCGCCGGAGACGAGGGAGTGGCGATGACAGCAGGAGACAGTGCGGCCACCGGCGAGTCGCGGATGCTCATCGACGGGAAGCTTGTCGCCGCAGAGTCGGGGGCGACGTTCGACAACATCAACCCGGCCACCGAGGCGGTGCTGGGGCAGGTCGCCGACGGCTCGGCGACCGAGATGGGGCGTGCGATCGCTGCGGCCCGCCGGGCCTTCGATGAGACGGACTGGTCGACCAACCATGCCTTTCGCAAGCACTGCCTCGAGCAGCTGCAGGATGCGCTGGAGGCGGAGCGGGAGCTGCTTCGCGCCGAGCTCGTCGCGGAGGTCGGTACGCCGTTGGCGGTGACCTACATGGCCCAGCTGGACTGGCCGTTGGGCGACGGCTTGCGCTGGCCCGCCAAGGAGATCGAGCAGTTCGGCTGGGAGCGCGAGCTCGCCGGCAGCCAGCTGGCTGGGATGAACAGCAGGCGCCTGGTCTGGAAGGAGGCCATCGGCGTCGTCGGTGCGATCCTGCCCTGGAACTACCCGTTCGAGGTCCTCATCAGCAAGCTCGGACCGATTCTGGCCACCGGAAACACGGTCGTGATCAAGCCGGCGCCGGACACCCCGTGGAGCGCGACCCGGGTCGGCCGCCTCGTTGCCGAGAAGACCGACATCCCCGCTGGCGTCGTCAACATCGTGACCTCCTCGGACCATCTCGTCGGCGAGCTGCTCACGCTCGACCCGCGGGTCGACCTCATCTCGTTCACCGGGTCGACTGCCACCGGGCGCCGGATCATGGAGCGGGGCGCGGCCACCCTCAAGCGCACCTTCTTGGAGTTGGGCGGCAAGTCTGCGGCGATCATCCTGGATGACGCCGACTTCGCCACGGTGGTGCCAGCAGGCATGACTGTATGCATGCATGCCGGTCAAGGTTGCGCGATGCAGACCCGGATGTTGCTTCCGCGGTCGCGCTACGACGAGGGCGTCGAGCTGATCACCGCTGCGATGCAGCATGTTCCGTGGGGAGACCCCACCGATCCGGGCATGCTGATGGGACCGGTGATCAGCGCGCGACAGCGTGATCGGGTTACCGGGCTGATCCGGACCGGCATCGAGGAGGGCGCGAAGCTCCTGGTCGGGGGTCCGGACCGCCCGGCGGCGTACGAGAAAGGCTTCTTCGTGGAGCCGACGCTGTTCGTCGACGTCGACAACGCGATGACGATTGCGCAGGAGGAGATCTTCGGACCGGTGCTTGCCGTCATCCCCTACGAGGACGACGAGGACGCGGTCCGGATCGCGAACGACAGCAGGTACGGCCTCTCCGGCGCCATCCACGGCTCGGTCGACCGGGCGATGGCGATGGCGCGTCGGATCCGTACCGGCTCGCTCTCCGTCAACGCCAGCCTGTGGTACGGCGCCGACTCGCCCTACGGCGGCTACAAGAGCAGCGGTATCGGTCGCCAGAACGGCGTCGAGGGCTTTGAGCAGTACCTCGAGACGAAGGCCGTCTCGCTTCCCGCCGGCTGACCTGCCGACGGATTCCTCTCATATGCGAAGGAACTTCACCATGACCGGTCGTCTCGAAGGCAAGGTCGCGTTCATCACCGGTGCGGCGCGAGGACAGGGCCGCAGCCACGCTGTCCGGCTGGCACAGGAGGGCGCGGACATCATCGCGATCGACCTGTGCGCGCAGATCGAGTCCAACCCCTACCCGCTGGCCACGCCGGAGGATCTGAAGGAGACCGTGCGGCTGGTCGAGGACCTCGGCCGTCGCATCGTCGCCAGCAAGGCAGACGTCCGTGAGCGAGGGCAGCTGCGGACGGCGCTGGACACGGGCATCGCCGAGCTCGGCCGTGTCGACATCGTGGTCGCCAACGCCGGGATCCTGCCGATGGCGATGGGCGACCCTGACCCGATGGACTTCGTCGATGCCACCGATGTCGATCTGGTCGGAGTGATGAATGCGGTCGCGGTGGCGGTCCCACATCTGGCGGCGTACTCCTCGATCATCGTCACGGGATCGACGGCCGCGATGCTGCCCGGCACGACCGACAACCCGGCGATGGGTCCTGGCAGCGCCGGTTACGGCTGGGCGAAGAAGTCGCTGATCGGCTACACCGAGCAGATGGCGCTCCACCTCGCGCCTCGCTTCGTCCGCGTGAACTGCGTCCATCCCACGAACGTCGACACCCACCTGTTGCACAACGAAGGCATCTACCAGCAGTTCCGGCCCGATCTGCCGAACCCGACCCGCGAGGATGCCGAGCCGGCTTTCAACATGTTCCAGGCGATGCCGATCCCGTATGTGGAGCCGGTGGACATCTCGAACCTGGTGCTGTTCCTCGCCTCAGACGAGGCTCGCTACATCACCGGCCAGCAGATCAGGGTCGACGCCGGCTCGCTGCTCAAGTTCCCCCAGGGACCAGGCAACTGACCGCTCGTCACGGGCGGTGAGAAGCGAGCGGGTGGGGCACGTCGACGTGCTCCACCCGCTCGGTGCCTGTGTCGTTCAGCCCTGTGCCGTGGTGACGACGCCCATGCCGGTGATCCACTCCGGCACCTGCTCGTACGCGACGACCTCCAGCGTGGTGCCGCCGGCGGCGACAGCGGCGATCCAGGTGCGGACCTCGTTCGCCCCGACCCCTGCCGGCTCGATGTCCTCTGCGGTCATGCTGGCCAGACTCTTCGGGTCCTGAGTCAGGCGCTGGAGGAAGGCGTTGTCCCACTCGGGGTTGATCTTGTCCTTCGCTGCCGCGCGGCCGGCCTCGTTCATCGCCAGACGCTGCTCATCGGACAGGCCTGCGGCCGGTGCCTCGAGGCTCGGGGGAGAGTGGGAGAGGCCGCCGGAGCCGATGTAGAGCACCTTGAGGCCGAGTGTCGCGAGCTCCTCGCCGACGCGGCGCCCGAGGGCGTAGGCGCGTCCGGGAGTCCCCAGCGGCGGCGTCGCGCAGTTGAGGTAGATCGGGATGACGGGGATCGTGGGTAGATCACCGATCAGGTGCGAGTACGTCTGGCCGAAGCCATGGTCGAGAGCGACCTTGCGGACGGCGGTGACGTCGAACTCGTGCTCCAGCAGCGCCTCGACCAGACGCTCGGCAGTCTCGGTGGGGACGTCGTAGCTCCCCTCGGGAGAGCCGAGGTCTCCGAGGCCGTCCGCGTTGAGCATCACCGCGATAGCAGGTACGGAGTCGACGAAAGCGCGCCGATGGTCGCTGCCGAAGAAGACCACGAGATCGGGAGCGAACTCGGTGACCCGCCGACGGGCCTCATCGATGCCGGCGCGGAAGGTGTGCCCGAACTCTGCGGTCACGTCGCGTCCCATGCCGGGGCTGTGGGAAGCGCACACGACCATCGTGGTCGCGCTCTGCTCAACCATGGGTAACCTCCGTTGATTCTGACGAAGTGATGACTCTGCGCGAGGCGTCAAGCCCAGCGTTGAACTGCATCGATTCTACGGCCGACGGACGCCCGTGGCCAGAGGATCTGACAACGGCGTCACATTGTTCGATTCGTCGTTGGTCGGGGTGCGCGACGCGCCGGACAGAGCAAGGTGGCCGCCACCCAGTACGGATGACGGCCACCTCATGCGATGCGCTGTCGACGGATCAGCTCTTCGGCAGCGAGTAGAGCGTCGGGTCGGACGGGATCAGCTTGTAGTCGGTGAGGGTCCCGTCGGCCTTGGCGGTGGCCAGGATGCCGTTCGAGCTGCACTCATTCGGAGAGATCGGCATCTGCTTGCCGTCGCACTGGAACTTCGCGCCCGCGGCCAGCGGGTACGTCGTCGCCGGGGCGGACTTGAGCGCGGCCGCGACGCCGGCGGCCGACGTGTCGGTGATCTTGGCGGCGTTGAGTGCGTTGATCAGGCCGAGCATCGGCGAGTAGCCCTGTGCGCCGAGGATGGTGGGCTTGCCTCCATCGCCGTACTTGGAGACGACGGCGTCGAAGAGCTTGGTCTCGGGGTTGGCGGGGTCGAGGTCGGAGGTGGTGACGACCTGGACGCCGGCGTACCCACCGGGGATGGTCTGGGCCCCAGCTTGGGAGAGGCACTGCGAGATGGCGATGATCTTCGCGTTCGGGTCGACCGTCTTGATCGCCTGGATCGCCGGGGTGCAGAAGCTGTCGTTGCCGAAGACGTGGTAGAGACCCGGCTTGCTGGCGGACGCGGTGGTGATCTGCGGCGTCATGTCCGCGGTGCCCGGCGGGACGGCCGTGACCGTCAGGTCGATCCCGGCGTTCTTGTAAAGCGTCGTGCCCACCTGGCGGGCGGGGCCCTCGGCGCCCGGCACCGCGATGACGACCATGTCGGCCTTGGTCGCGCCGAGCTGCTTGCCCTCCGCGGCAGGGACGCCGAAGTAGGAGAGGCCGTTGAAGAGCGAGAAGACGTACGGCGCGGTCAACGCCGACTGCGTGCTGGCGCTGCCTGCGACCAGCGGGATCTTGGCCGACGAGAGGACCTTCACGGTCTGGTCGATCTCGGCGAGGGTGCCCTCGACGACCGCGGCGGCGTGCGAGGTCACCATCTGGTTGGCGCAGTCGGTGGCTGCGGCCGGGTCCTGGCGAGCCTGGCAGACCTTGACGACGATCTTGTGACCGTTGATGCCGCCGAGGTAGGCGTTGGCGTAGGCCGCGGCAGCCTGGGCGCCCTTGTACTCGTCGGTGTCATCGAGGGCTGAACTCTTGCCGTCGCTGATCATGCCGATCGTGATGGGGGAGCCGGTGGCGGCCTTGGGTGTGCCGAGAGCTGCGTCGCTGCTGCTGGTGCCGCCAGAGGCGCCGCCTCCGGCCGCGTTGTCACTGTTGCTCGAGCCGCAGGCGGCCACCGTCAGGGCCAGCGCGGCAGGGAGCGCGACCAACCCGAGGCGGCGGCTCATTCTCGAAACGTGCATTGCTTCTCCTCTGCGAAGTCTTCGCGTGTGGATGCGGTGGCATCGCGGTCTGGTGAGGCCCGAACCTCGGTTTCCGGCGGCCAGAAACGGCGCTACCGAAAAAGAACAAAGCGTCAGAAACTTTGACGAGGGTGATCCTGGCATGACGTACGTCACGCTGACAAGGGGGTCGGCGTGAGACTGGTACGAAGACATCAGTGTCAGGTGTCCGGTCGGCGTGCCGAGGGGGCCGATCACACGCGCCGTGGCGCAGGGAAAGCAAAGGTGGTCGCCACCCCGTGAGGGATGGCGACCACCTGTGGTGATACCGGGTGCTACCGACCGATCACTTGGCCGGCACGTAGAGCCCCGGGTCGGCAGGCATCAGCTTGTAGTCGGTGAGCGTCCCGTCGGCCTTGGCGCTCGCGAGGATGCCGTCGGAGCTGCAGATGTTGGGTGCGATCGGCATCTGCTTGCCCGTGCACTGGAACTTCGCGCCGGCCGCGAGCGGGTAGGTCGTAGCCGGGGCGGACTTGATGCCGGCCAAGATGCCGGCAGCCGATGTGTCGGTGACCTTGGCGGCGTTGAGTGCGTTGATCAGGCCCAGCATGGGGGCGTAGCCCTGCGAGCCCAGGAGAGTGCCCTTGCTGCCCTGGCCGTACTTCGCCATGACGGCGTCGAAGAGCTTGGTCTCCGGGTTCGCGGGGTCGAGGTCGGAGGTGGTGATGACCTGAACGCCGGCGTACCCACCCGGGATGGTTGCGGCTCCTGCGGGGGAGAGGCACTGCGACAGGGCGATGATCTTCGCGCTCGGATCGACGGTCTTGATCGCCGAGATCGCCGGGGTGCAGAAGCTGTCGTTGCCGAAGATGTGGTAGAGACCCGGCTTGTTGGCCGACGCTGCGGTGATCTGCGGCGTCATGTCGGCCGTGCCGGGTGCGATCGCGGTGACGGTGGCGTCGACTCCCTCGTTCTTGTACAGCATGACGCCGACCTGGCGGGCGGGGCCCTCGGCGCCCGGCACCGCGATGACGACCATGTCCGCCTTCTTCACGCCCTCCGCCTTGGCGGCCGCAGCGGGGACGCCGAAGTAGGAGAGGCCGTTGAAGAGCGAGAACACGTTCGGCGAGCTGAGCGCCAGTTGTGTGCTCGCGGCACCTGCGACCAGCGGGATCTTGGCCGGCGAGAGCACCTTCACGGTCTGGTCGACCTCGGCGAGCGTGCCCTCGACGACCACCGATGCGTGGGCGGTCACCATCTGGTTGGCGCAGTCGGTGGCGGCCGCCGGGTCCTGGCGGGCCTGGCAGACCTTGACGTTGATCTTGTGACCGTTGATGCCACCGAGGTAGGCGTTGGCGTAGGCCGCGGCAGCCTGGGCGCCTCGGTACTCGTCGGTGTCGTCCAGCGTCGAGTTCTTGCCGTCGCTGATCATGCCGATGGTGACCGGCGAGCCGGTGGCGGGCTTGGGTGTGCCGAGGACGTCGTTGCTACCCGAGCTCGCGCTGCTGCTG
>Ga0164242_10000416_pt1 | contig 52243 bp, 55 predicted proteins | sample OricomgcompostMG_FD_108783 | JGI IMG/M metagenome (GOLD analysis project Ga0164242, IMG submission 108783) | Miracle-Growth compost microbial communities from Emeryville, California, USA - Original compost - Miracle growth compost (MG) ...
GATCTAATTATCGTTCAGCTGGGTTATATCTGGGAAATACAGGCACTGGGACATTGGGATATATGGCATTGGCGAATGCGGCATTGGGATATTGGGGACAACCACGGACTGCCTTTTTCGGTGCTCTTGGTCACATTGTCTAAGCTTCTGGCGTTGGGATATCTACATTGTGATGGTCTACTGGCTACCAGTATACTGACAAAAGAAAGGGAGATGTCCTCAGGTAAGGCTTCTTACCAACATATTACTTGCTACGGCCTATGTTGTCGAGTTGACTTGTGGGCTTGTTTTCCCAGGTGCTGGAGAGCAACTCTGCGAGCCCAGAGTCTAGAGGCCAAGGGTCTTTGTCTAATTAATTAAAACCCTTGACTCTTAAGCAGTCTACCAGCCGCTGGATGGCGTCGTGCAAACGCACCGTAGGGAGCAGTCTTCCTATCACTGATTCATATCACGATCCTCCTCAGCGGCTCAATACAAGAAGAACCCCCTCGCTCCTTCGGCGACGGCGTTATTGGCGGAGTTAGCCTGAATGGTGCGAGGAGGTCTATCGCCGTGATGCCTCTCGGGGCCACGACGAAGTCAAGCTTCTTCTCGAAGAAGCACGCGAGGCGGAATAGGCAGTCAGTTAACCGTGGCGTGTTGTAGCACATGACAGAGAACAAACCCCCCACACCGGACCTATTAAAGGCCATGATGATCTCCATCTTAGACTCCATGAAGGGTGGGCCATACCAGGTGATGCTCCCAAAGGTTCCCTCATAGAGGAAGCGATGTCCCAAGCCGACGGCCGGCACCGAAGAAGACCACTCCCCTCCCAGAATGTTCCACGTCCAAGTGTCCTTGCCTCCAGGTGATTGAGCATGGCTGGAGGAGCCCTGCCGGCTTGATGCGTGCAAGCTACACATATCGGTGTTGTGAGGTCGCTTTTTGTTTGGTGGATGGAATTGGCCTCCTCGCCACGCCATCGGCTGACAATGTTCTCAGTGTCCCATGCTGCAGCGCAGTGCAGAAGTGTCCCAGCCGGCAGTTCCTTAAACGAGGTTCTGTCCACCGTTATTCTTTTATCGCTTGGCTGTAAACATGAAATAGTTAGCTAGATGTCCTGTCAATGGTTGAGAATACCGAGTTCGTGTTCCTGTGCCCGCTGATACTCCCGTGCCCGCATTATTGGCTTGGCCAAGACCGGGCCCTCGAAGCAGAAGGGCCTGCTGCATGTAGGAAGCGGCAGCGAGCTTCTATGGTTGTCGATTAGCGGTTACCTATTTTTAGGCAACGCAGATGGTCGTGCGTAGTGCCATTCCGCCGTTCGAACACGCGGGGTGGGCGAGACCAGGCGATGCCAAGATAAAGTAATTCTCGGAAGAGCGCCACCGATGCCCAACACGGGAAAATGCTACCTCTTCTTTGAACGGCGGCCTTCCAGCTCAGGCCAATGGGTAGGCAGCAGGTAGGAGCCATCCGGCTCGCGGGGCGGTCTACGGCGGATACGATGCTAGTCTTCGGAGGTGTTGTGGTATAGCACCGAAACCAAAATACAACACAAATTAGCGATACCATTTGACAACCAGGAAAAAAACATATATCTACTTCACTCACCAACCAGTCCTGATGGCACACTCTCGGTATTTATCTCACCTCCGGTTTACTTGCGAAGGCCAAAACGTGCTCAACAGTCGACAACTTCGACGAATCTGACACCCACAAATTCATTCCAGTCCCCCCCTCCCCCCAAATCGCCATGCGTCTATCATTGATTATCTCCCTGCTTGCCGTGTAAGTTACCCCAAGACCAACCCCAAACGTGTCTCGTCGATATACCAACTTCTCCCTTTCAGCAGTGCGGCAGCCATGCCCGCTGGCGAGCAAGCCGCTGCCGGCATCACAGCCAAGCCAACTGCAACGGTAAACACGCACTGCCCAACCATCACCCAAACAGGGACAAGATGCCATACCTGCCCTGCGCCGGATTGCATTGTGCTATCTACCATCTCGAACCCCTGTGACTGCGCCAGTCCGGTGCCCACCGTGACTGTCAACCAGCCATGCAAGTCCGGGTGCAGTGGCGCGTGCGGAACTGAATATGTCTTCGACACGTCCACCTCAACCTGCCCGACAACCACGCCCCCTTCCGCAACTTGCGAGGCAACAGTTACCGTGCACTCGTACCCCAGTGACGGGTGTGCGTACACTTGCACCTCCGGATTCTGCATCATTGACAGTAAGATATAAGAAAGTCCACACCCGGAGCGAAGAAAACAGCCATACTGATCCGACCGGTATCCTAGAATTTGTCACGGCGCCGTGTGGCTGCAGCTCATTCGGCGTGGTAACATCAACATCCACGTTGCCTTGCCCGGCAGCTTGTGGCTGTGAGTTGTGCACCACAGGGTTCCCATTTACAACAACTACGGATTGCCCCTCTACTCCAACGGGTTGCCCTACTGCTGTAGCTACAAAATAAGGCAACGAGTCCCGTCTATTTATTGACTCAGGTGATGGTATCAGTTCTTTGATACCCATGGTAGGTACTTCAACCCAGGTTTGAGCTTGTCGAGCTGTAATATCTGTTGGCGCAGTCGGTCACGCTTGACAGCCCCAAGTACATGCCCGGATGGTCGTCCTCAAGTGTTTGGTTGAATGGCTAGCATGAAGTCAAATGGAAGATATCTCCGGTTGTATGTCAAGTATTGCGCGGCAATACGATCCATCTTATTCCTCACTCTCGAGCAAACTTATCAATGTTGTTCTACCCATCCGTCATGGCGAGTTCATTCCATCTGCTGAAAGCCCGAGTGGATGGCGGGAAAATCCTTTGTCGAGACCACGGGCTTTTCCATTGAACGGGATTGCCTGGCTTGCTCTTTGCCATGTTGCGAAGGCACAGCGTGGCCAGTCACGACCTACTCCTCCTGTAGTGAGATGCGGACACACAACAGCACCAATGAATTTGCAAAGGGTGTTAGGCTGGAAAATACGACCTTGCCTGTGAATAGTGTATCCACCTATGCATCTATGAGTAGCCTAGTTACATGGGGAAATGGGTAGCAAATATGAGCGCCGGGAGGGGTTGCTAAGTTGAGGAACCGCGAGGCTTAATCGTGCTTAAACAGCATCGGAAGCACCAGCCTCCACGCCGGCGGAGCCCTCAGAGCCGTCGACATTGACCACTTCATGTTCCTTGGCCTTGGCATTGTCGTCATCGGAGTCCTCTTCCTTCTTGACCTTGACGTCCTCCTTCTTGACATCAGCCTCCTCCTTCTTGGTCTTGGGCTTGGCCTTGGAGCGGGCACGCTTCTTGGTCGGGGTTTCGTCGACCTGGTCGTCATCGTCCGAGGCACCGGCGTCGCCTTTCTTGCCGCCGTCGGTGGCCTTGGCAGTCGGGGCCTTGCGCTTCTTGGCGCTGCCGGGAGACTGGGTAGTCATGTCGGCGAAGAGCTTCTTCTTGATGGCACCCCAGGCGTTGGAGGCGCTGCGGACGTTGGTCATACCGCACTCGCCGGCAAGCTTGGTGTAGTCGATCTAGGTAAGCAGTACGTTAGTGCAATTCGAGTGGGGTTTGGGATAGGGCGGTAGGACAGTTGGGTAAAATTTTTGTGAGTGAAGGATGCAACAACATAATGGATGGGGATGGACACGCTGATATTGGGAGGAGGGAGACGGAGAAGAAGAAGGATATTTGTGAATTTTTACTCACCTCAGGCTGGACCTTCATGCACTTCCAAGCCTTGGAGAGAATCTCCATCTCTCGCTCGCTGAGCACGGTCTTCGCGGAATCGGTCTTGGGCGAAGCCATGATGGTTTTGTTGTGGTTGACTAGAGACTGGATAGATAGTGGTCGAGGTTAGAAAGTGTTTAGAAGAGAAAGATATGTGCCTGCCGCCGGCGGAACTGTTCAACATGATGAGATAATGCGTGCCCTCCTGCCAGAGCCGGCAAGTGATTCGGGAGTGCGGGAGGATGGAATAAAAATGTGACGATTTTCACTCACCGGTAATATGCTTGCGCGGGATACTCTTTGGTGATTTTTGGAGATGGAATACCTTGGTGTTCCAGAACCAAGTGGTGATGGATGGGAGGCGGCGTGGATGAGGGTGAAAAAAAAGGTGGATGGATGCAGGAGGTAGAAGAGTTGTGGTTTTCCGGACATTAGAGGTCTGGTTCCTACGGCGCCTTGTTGGTGAATCACCTCGTTAGCGAAGCGGCTGCCCTAAAGATACCGACCGAGGATCATAGAATCTAGATTAGGGCTTGTAAGGCACGTGGATGCTTTGACGAGATCTATTGTGAAGGGATACCCTTCGTTTACCTGCTCCTTCCATATGCACTCGGCACAGACTTTGGGGGGAGTGTCTGCCTACAGAATCCCTTATTTCCTGGACTAGCTTCGGTATAGCTGGCGTGTCTAGAGTGCAAAGAAGAATGGAGTCAATGAGGCTATCCGCTGGGCTTGGTCACAAGTAGGAATATGGTGTAACTGGTTCTACAGTGGTTCTCCCTATCAAAACATGGGGTATCAAGAAGAATCAAGTCCTCTCCAGAATTTATGTCTTGGCCCTAAAGAACCCGCTCAGCGCGCCCATGAGTCCTGGCAGCCCCTTCTCCTCCCCCCCCTTCACCACTGCGCCCCGAATCCACTCAGGAAGCTTCCCCTTGATCCTCTCAGTGCTAAACCTCCTATCAACAAGTACGATCGCAGCATAGTCATTCCGGTGTCGTATAGCCCTGCCGATGCTCTGGTTCACAGCCCTCATGCACGCATTCTCGTAGAATTCCCTGGCAGCCTGCTTTGACGCTGCTGCCGCTTCTTCCTGTGTGAGCCGTCTGGGCTGGCTGTCGGTTAACGGCTCCGCAGTAAGCCGGGTCAGAGCGGACGATTCAATGTACTCGCTTCTAGCCTTCCACTCTGGAGAGTTGATATTTGGGTATGGGAGACCGACGATGACGACGCACCGGCCAAGACGGTCGGAAAAGTTGATTCCCTCGCTCATTTTGCCACCTACAACGCTAAGCAGGAGAGATCCACTGGCTTGGGATGGGTTGTTGTTTGTGGTACTTGTTGCTATTGCATGCTTGTCATTATTCCCGTCGCTGCCCAGGATTGCCGCGCTATACTCCCGTAGCACCTCCTCGCTGGATCCACCTTTGGTCTCTCTAAAAACGGCCTTCTTCCCCTGCAGTCGATTCCACAAGGACTTCGAATCGACTGCACTTGCTGGATCTTGGGTCTGCCACACGCCAACCACCTCGTCGAGGTAACCGTAACTGGGGAAAAAGACGACAACTCCGTCTGGGACGACAGAGCAGATGTTGAGAATAGCAACTCCAAGTTGCCGTATCATCCCCTTATTGCTTCGTTTTTGGAAGCTGAACTCGAGTAAACCATTGTTTTCGGTAGCGGGGGCAAGACTGCCACCTGCTGTGCTAGGCCGGGTTGATGCCAGAGTCCAAACACATAGATTCGAGGCTGGGATGACGTGCCCGCAGCTGAGAGTAGTAATTTTGCCGGGGTCTAGGTAAGGAAATAGATGCGTTTTGTAGTCGTCAAATGGGGACATTGTCCCCCCCGCGAGAATGACCGCTCGCGCACTTTTTGCGACCGAGGAGAATGCGTGCGTGGGGGAGAGTAGAAGATACGAGAGTTTGATGTCCGGATTTAGCCCCGGCAACTTCTCGTAGAAGACTCGGCCTTCGTTGGATGGATTGGTAAGTGCTGCAAGGAACGAGACAAGCGTGTGCAAGACTGGCGTCGAAGCTGCTGAATGGGTTGCGGAAGCTCCTGTCTCTTCTATGTGACTGGCATAGCCTTCGACTTTGTACGCCAGTTTCGATTCTTGTATATACCTGATGAGCTTGTATAGGTTCACTTGATCGGCCCCTCGACCTTTGAGGAGAAGGTTCGGATCCACGATTCCTCGGTCAACCTGGTAATGGTATGTCAGTCGAAGTCATCCCTATGTGCAATGGATCAACAAGCAGCATACCTTTCCTTTCATGGCCCCGTCCAGCCACTGGCTCAAGGCATCCAAAACTCTAAGAACCTGGGCGACCATGACTCTATTTTCTCCCTTTAGCTTCTTCCCGAATCTTTTAACGTATATGCCGAGGATCTGTCTTGCTTTCCGAAGCTCGCTGAGGCGGACACCTGCTGCATGCACATTTGCCACTGCATCCATAATGTTATGTGCCTCGTCAACGATAACAACATTGCCTTCTAGTTTGATTCCAAGTGCATCCCTAGCGCTCTTTTGTAATAGTAAGGGATAAGGGAGCGTGATAATCTCCGCACTCGGTATTGCTGTCCGAGATGCGTAGTATGGGCAGACTTGCAGCGATTTTCCCAACTGAAACATATCTTCAATATCCGGGAGGGTTGCCAAGGCGGTATCTCGGAACTGGTGAGTACTGCTCAGGTTATCCGAACTTGGAACAAAGGAACATTTATCCTTAGATTTCGACTGCTGAAGTTCTGCACACCGATCATTGATTGCAGACAACGAGCCAAGACGTGATACGGAGGGGTTGATGCATAGCCTTTGACGAGAGGAGAGTGGAATGTGCTTGACACCTTCTATCGGAGAAGTGTCCTCCGACCCGTTGGCCGGATCAGCAGTAAATGAACCAATAGAGGGAGGGAAAACAGGTCGACGAAGCTCGGAAATGAACTGAGAGAGTTGAGAATGTGTTCTCGAGGTATAAATGATCTAAAAACATGAGGTTAAGGGGATGGAGAAGTAATAGCACTTAACAGTAGACTTACCTTGAGCTCCTCTTCGGGATCATCCTCATCAATTTCCTTTGTCGCCGGGCCAAGACCTATTTTCTCCATCAATGCTCTCGTCTCCTTGCTGAAGAGAGACGTGGGATCATCGTCCGCGACGTTACTGTCCGGGTCGTTCCAGTCATTGAGAAGAAACGCGGCTTCTTCATCGGTGACGCCGTCCTTAACCTTGGATGCACCAGCCCCTATCTTTCGCCTTTTGTTGCCACGACCCTCCATCGATTGCTCTTCTGCCCTGATCCGAGCGAGTTTTGCTTCCCTGGCCTCCCATCGCTCAGCAAGCTCCTCGCGTTTCCGACGTAGCGTGTGGTCGATGACCCAGCTGGGTTCACCTTCCATGCCTTCTCTTGACGCATTGATTGATATCTCGTACTGGTCTTTCTTATGGTTTCTCAACCATGATAATGCGGAACAGATGAGGGAGAGAGATTTACCCTACAACGAAGAGTCAGAGTCAGCCATGACGGAGCACCCGAACGAACGGCCTGCACTAGTGTGCACCTGATTAGGTAGACACAGCGAACTTAAAAGAGTCCCTTCGTCACGAATGAAGGGTTTACGACGGGCATCAAATAATACAGCATGACGTACCGTTCCCGTCGGGCTCTCCAAGATACCGATTTGACCTTGACCTCGCTGCAGCACGTCATATACAGCGCGCATGAATTGGAGCTGGACGTCGTAAGGGGTGTAGGGATGGTGGAAATTGACACTCTCGTTGTCGCCGCTCGGGGGCACGAGTTGCGTAATTTCCTGCGGCATTGCGATCTCTGTGTGATGTCCATACTAGTTGCATTGCAAAATTCCGTGGTAATCGAAGAGACCAAAATAGGTAGGTATGGAAGCCACCAAGGCAGTTAATTAGACGGGAGAGGAGCTGGGGACCCGGAACTGGTGATCGAGGAGTGTATCACGTGAGATTACAATGTATTGCCACAGCAAAATAAAGTGACCAGGTACAAGTCAACGCGTCCGCCGTCCAGTATCGGGAAAGTCAGGTCAAGTAACGGCCGGCGGACTATTCTCGTTTTGAGGTGTTGCTCTTTAAACCTCGATGATAAAATCCGTTTTCCCCCAAGATGGCCTGGGGAGTGGATCAAGACCTGATGAATGATCCCTAGGTTGAACAAGTGGGCAGTTTGGCAGTGTGGATTGGTCGGTGGTGAAAGGTGAGCACATGGTGAGGTTGGAACCTTTGATCCTAATCACATGACATCGGCACGTGGCTCGCAGTTTCTTGCGTCTAGGGCTGGCTCGCTCCCTTCAAGCCCCACTTGTTCGACGGATTTGATTGGAAGCAGATTTTCCCTGTCCACACACAATCACCAAGCCAAAACCTCGAAATTGCGAGAGAACATTTCCATCACCACATCAACAAACATCTGCATCTGAGGTCGCTGTCAAGATGCCTACCCGATTCTCGAAAACCCGCAAGCAGTACGTTTATTTGCCAACCCCCTCGAACTTCCTCTCAAGATGATCTGCTCCCACCATTGTTTCCCATTCGGTCGCTGGCGAAGCGACGACGGCGCGGGGGGGTTTCAACGGCATTGATGGCGTAGCCTCGAGCCGCGAGACGTGGACCAGCGCGAGCATTGGAACGACAGACTTGCTAATATGAATTTTTTCAATAGCCGCGGCCATGTGTCGGCAGGAAACGGTCGAGTTGGCAAGCACAGGAAGCACCCCGGTGGTCGTGGTATGGCCGGTGGTCAGCACCAGTGAGTCGCAACCGGAGCGCCGACGACCCTGCTGTTCAATATTGACAATCTCGCAGCCACCGTACCAATCTCGACAAGTACCATCCCGGTTACGTATGAGAACACCGATCTCCCTTACTTTTCGAGACCCGAGACTGACATTGCTTCTGTTTAATAAAGTTCGGAAAAGTTGGTATGAGATATTTCCACAAGCAACAAAACCACTTCTGGAAGCCCACCGTGAACGTCGACAAGCTCTGGTCGCTTATCCCCATCGAGACCCGCGACGCCTACATCTCCGGCAAGAAGAAGGACACCGTCCCCGTTCTCGACCTCCTCCCTCTCGGCTACTCGAAGGTGTTGGGCAAGGGCCGCCTCCCCGCGATTCCCCTGGTTGTCCGCGCAAGATACGTCAGCCAGGAGGCTGAGAAGAAGATCACAGAGGCCGGTGGTGTCGTTGAGCTAGTTGCATGAAAGGGTTGATCGGCATGGGCACTCGGATGGGTTCGAGGCGTGAAGGATACCTGACTGCTGCGGGGACGGGGCGAGGGAACCAGCATCCTAGCAAGCGGCAGCAGCAGCGGAGCAGCGCACGAGCTCGATAGAATACTCGGAGGCTGGCTCGCTGGCTGGACTGGAGGGATAAACCTCGGTCGGGCGTTTGGCATGAATATGGAATGGATTCTTCAAATGGTGTTCTGACTGAAAAAAAGACATTCTGCAACCGAGGACCCCCCCTCTGGCAACCCTGTCTGCGTTGTGATTATGGGCCATTGGGGAATATCTTTGATGTTTGATGAACTGGCTTTTTTGCGACTCTGCTTTCCTTCCCAGCGGGGAACCTCAAGACGCCCAATGCAACCATGAACAAGTTTTGAACTCTCGGCGCCACCGTTAGAGCTACCTAGTTCTAGCACAAAGCAACAAGCGCAAGTAAAGTACAGTAATCTATTAACATAGAATGCCATGCGCCCAACTCCGAATACGCCCCAACTCAACTCTTCTCAGCGCCTTATTAAACCTTGAGGATATCCATCTCGTCATCCTCGCCAAGTTCTACGCTTTCCTGGTTGTCTAGCCCCATTCGCAGGAAATCGTGCTGCAGGGCCTCCTCGGCGCTAATCCTCCTACTCGGGTCCAGCTCTAGGCAGCGACCCAAGAACTCTAGTGCCACCTTCTCCTCGTCCGTGAGGCCCTCCCCGGTGTCGCTACGACACGTGCTCCAGAGGATGATGCGCTCGAGCGAGAAACCGGCGGTGCCGATGGTGGGTATGCTAGTTTCGAACATGCAACCGTGCAGCTGGCCGGCGGCACGCATCCTCTTCTGACCAAAAATTGTGGCAATCTCGACCATGGCCTCGACGTCGTCGGCCGAGTTGAAGAAGGGGAAGCGCCGGGACATGATGGTGAGTAGGATGACGCCGGCGGACCAGATATCGATCTTGGTCGTCTGCTCGGTGCACTTGAAGAGCACCTCTGGTGCCCGGAAACCCCGCGTGCCAGCACGGTTTGCCCTGCGCGACGGCCGGGTGTCATTCTTGGGGTAGCCGTTATTCGGTGCCGAGGAGGCGTGCAACGCCGCGCGAAGGCGGGTCTTGCGCACCGACGGATCGTCATGGCAGAGACACGGCTTGCAGTCCACACCCTCCCGCTCGGCGAGCCCAAAATCCACCAGAACCCCGCGTTGCGTAGTCGGGTCGTAGAGAAAGTTGGTGGGCTTGATGTCTCTGTGGAGGATGCTGTGCGCGTGTACCCCGGCCAAGGCGGTGAATAGTGCGCGCAGGTAGATGGCCGTGTCTACGACAGACATTTCCCGAAAATACTCCCGGAAGTCCGAATGCCGGAAGTAGGGCAGGATAGCAACAACTTGGTCGGTATAGCGGAAGGAGGTGATGAGGGGGCAGACTGAGGGGCAGTTCCGCAGATCATGGAGCAATTCAAGCTCGTTGAGGATCCGGTGTGGTGAGGAGGTCACATAAATCTTCTTGATGGCGACATACTTGGGTCGGCGTTGCCGCCGCCGTTCCTCTTCCGTCCTATGCTGCTCCTGCGTCTGGGAGGCTGCGTCCAGCGTAGCGCTTGTGGTCTGACTGGCGAATCGCTTCAACGGCGGCGTTGACCACTTGTCACTGTCCTTCTCAATGTCCCAGGTATTGTCAAATCGGTCGTACTGGAGGTCTTCGGCTTTGTAAACAGTCGAAAAGGTACCTATCGACGGTTAGGTTGTGCACTCTCGGGATTCGTAACCAGCTCGTAGGACATACCTTCTCCGATTCTCTTGATCAGCCGATACTTCTGCCGGAAGCCGGGGTAGCTATCCTGGAGCTTCTCCATGTCTAGCTGGACATTGGTATCTACAGTTACCTCGTCTGAGCTATCCGAGAAGTCTGAGTCCTGGCCGTCCTGGTCATCACGCTGGTCTTGGTCTTGTTCTTCCTCTTCTTCTTGTTCTTCTTCGTCTTCCTGGTGCGCATCCTCGTTCATCTCGGTATCTTCAGTGGACGGGACATCTTCGTGGATCCGAAAGGAATCAGCTCGCCGGCGACGTAGTGTTGACGCCATCCCGGCGGTCTAAGGAGACGAGGGCGAAGGATGGACAGTAGGAGACCGGCCGCACAAGGACACAGATCTTGAGCCCAGTTTCTGGACGTTACTAAGGAGTTATGCAGGGCGATGCCGTGGAATGTATAGGTCAATTCAGTCAATCAATTCGATCGATCAATGAATCGAGGGTCATCAGATCCAATTGGCTGGGATCTGGCTAGCATTCTGGAGGGGTATAATATCCCCAGGGGGGTACATACATGTGGAGGATGTGCCTGACGCGAGATTTTGCGGTGGGTTGGTCCGTGCACCACGAGGGGTCGCGTCGCAGCGCCAGCAAAGAAAACAAACAAACCGTTGCTAAGGGCCCGCATCACCAACGAGCGACAGCACACAACATCGGGGAAGTTGCATTCGAAGCACCGCCAAACCTCACCATCACCCCAAACACGCTGTCGCAATTGAAGAAGCCCGATATTGGTCGTATCTACGAGCGTCCAACATTACCTACTGGCGCCTTCCTTTCCTCCCCTCCCCAACCTGCCTCCCGGCCGGCCCTCCACCCCCCCGCCGTCCACCATGGACAACATAAACTTCGACATCAACGATGCGCTCAAGCATTATATGAGCGACCCTGCCACCATCCCCACCCCGGAGGCGGATGGTGCGCTGGTGGACTGTGAGAACGATCCGGAGTCTCTGGCGGACAACGGTATCATCAACGGGGTCCTGAACCCCATCGTCGATGCCGTCGCCGAGAACCCGGACTCGATCACGCGTAGTGCACACTTTGACTCGTTACAGTTCCTTCTCAAGTGCGCACCCATCTCTTCTCTCCCTTCACCATCCTCGCATTCCTTTCCTTCATCCCCGTCTTCCACCCCGTTAGGCCCCTCAGCTGCCCCGCCACGTCCACACCCACCTAGTCGAAATTTGCATTCTGAACTCTTCAAACAATCTAGATACACGTCCTTCCTCTCGGCTCATACCCTGAGCAAGATCTTCGATCTCATAACCTCCGGTATTGCCACCGAAGCCGACATTATCCACAACGACCTCGAATCCGACGAGCAGGAACTTGTGGCGCATCACAAGCAGCTACTCGAGATCTATGGCTTCCTCCTGCAGTGGACCATTGCTGCTGTCGAGACGAAGGCAGCCGAGAAATCCTCAACGTCGGTCCCGGCTCGCGGTCGCGGCAAGCCCAAAGGCAAGAAGGATGCGGCGAGCAAGGATGGCAGCTGGGACTCATCTACCCAGCTCGAGACGGCGCTCAATACCATGTGCAAGGTGTTGCGACTAAAGCTGGGAAAGATCTTCCTCACCACGTCAGAGAGAGATACCTTTGTTGGATTACTGACAAGGCCAGTCTACATGGTGCTCGAGAGCGAGCAGAGAGTTAAGAACACAAGCATCCGGATGCATGCGTTCAAGGTGTTGTGTGTCGCTGTCAAGCACCACGGGCATGGATACGGTACGCGCATCCAATATCCTCGCCTCCAGTATTTCACGTCTAACTTGAAATAGCCGCGCAGATCTCCATCGTCCAGAACCTAACTTATTTCGAGCACCTCTCCGAGCCGATGGCTGAGTTCTTACACATCCTGGCCGAGCAATACGATTATCCACAGCTTGCGGACGAGATCTTGAGGGAACTCAGTAACAAAGAGTTCAACAGCAATGATACTAAGGGCCCCAAGTCGGTCTCTGCGTTCATGGTGAAGCTCTCCGAGCTAGCCCCGAGATTGGTGATCAAGCTGGTGACCCTGTTGGCTAAGCAGCTAGACAGTGAGGTAAGGATATGCTGCTGTTTAACCCATCACTGTGACGCAAGAGCACTAACCCTCCACAGTCATACACTCTACGGTGCTCCTTGATCGAAGTATTCGGAAACATGCTTGCGCACCTCAGCAACAGCGACGAGCGCGGCGAGAACCACAAGTCGCAGATGAACGCCTTCTTCGACGTCCTTGAGGAGCGCTTCCTCGACATCAATCCTTACTGTAGATGTCGGACTATTCAGGTTTACATCAAGCTCTGCAGCCTAGACCAGAAATTCCCCAAGCGACGCCAGAAGGCGGCCGAGCTTGCCTGCCGGAGCCTTGAAGACAAGAGTAGCCACGTCAGACGGAACGCCGTCAAGCTGCTAGGAACACTCATCAGGACACACCCGTTCACTGCCCTCCACGGCGCCCAGCTGTCGCGAAAGGACTGGCAGGAACGTCTCGAGAAGGTCGAATCCGAGCTCGCCGCACTGAAGCCCCCTGCCGGCGCGCCAGGCTTGGGCGACGACGCCGCCAACGCTACGGTTGACAACGAGCTCCTCGACGAAGCAACTCAAATCGAGTCGCCCAAGAAGCAACCCTCGGAAATGACCGATGAGCAAAAGATAGCAGCAATCCAGAAAGCCCAAGAGGACGCTGCCACGTCCGAGGCAATCGAGAAGCTGACGCTCACCAAGCGGTACTACAGTGAGGCCTTGAAGTTTATCGACGTTCTGCACGAGGCCACGGGCACTGTCTGCCAACTCCTTGGCTCCAAAAACAAGAGTGAGGTTATCGAGGCGATGGACTATTTCGAGATTGGTGACGCCTACAACATTGAACAGAACAAGCTGGGCATCCGACGTATGCTCAGACTAATCTGGACCAAAGGCAACAGCGACGAAGGCAAGGGCGTCCAGACGCATCTCATCGAGTGCTACAAGCGCCTGTTCTTCGAAGCACCCGATGCCTTCAGCCCTAACGACGCGGCGAATTATATCGCTCGCAACATGATTAGCCTCACCTTTGGCGCAACCCCGGCCGAGCTCACATCCCTCGAGCAATTGCTCAGCACGATGATGAAAGGCGGCATGATCTCGGATGCGGTAATAGCTAAGTTGTGGCAGGTTTACGGCGTACAGAGGAGGGAGATTTCCCGGACGCAGAGGCGCGGTGCCATCATCGTGCTAGGAATGCTCGCTACCGCCAATCCGGAGATCGTCGTCGGCGAGATGGAAACGATGCTCAGGACGGGCCTTGGTATCCACGGTCGGACCGACCTACAGCTTGCAAAGTACACTTGCGTTGCGCTGAGCAGGCTTAACCCCACAGGGCGACAATCGAAGGACTCTGCAGTTAAGTTCTCCAGACTGCCTAATGAGCATGCTGTTCTCGCCAAGCTTGCTGCTATCACTGAGGTGCCGTCCGAAAGTCAGGAGTGGTTTGGGGTTGCCGAGCAAGCTATCAATGCCATCTATGCCGTCGCCAGGCACCCCGATGTCCTCTGCTCAGTGATTATCCGCCACAGGACCAAACAGGTCTTTTCGGCCCCCCAAAACTCCCGCCCCAACTCAAGAGACGAAACCCGGCTACAGCCGAACTCAGGCAGCGGAGCTGAAGGTGAAGGCGAACTCGAGGATGGAGCAGAGGTAACAGTTCTCGGGGCCACGCAGTCCCAGGCACCCGGCCCGAAGAAGTCGAACAAGGACGGCGTGATCGCCCTCTCACAGCTCCTATTCATTGTTGGCCATGTTGCCATCAAGCAGATCGTACACCTCGAGCTGTGCGAGCTAGATTTCAAGAGACGCAAGGCGGAGAAGGAGAAGAATGCTGCTGCAGCAAAGGCTGCGAAACAACCCTCTCCGTCCGCACCGGCGTCGCGGAAGGCTTCAGCAGCTGCAAAAGACAAGCCCGAGGACGACGAGGATGAAGGTGACGAACTCGACCTCATCGGTGGCACCTCGGAAGATGACTTTACCGACGCCATGGCACACATCCGGGAGCGCGAACTCCTGTTTGGCCCCAGCAGTCTCCTTGCCTTGTACGGACCGCTGGTATCCGAGATCTGCGCCAACAACACAACCTACAAGGACCGCGGTCTGCAGGCTGCGGCCACTCTCTGCCTCGCCAAGCTCATGTGTGTGAGCTCGGAATACTGCGAGGCCAACCTGCCGCTTCTCATTACCATCATGGAGCGAAGCACCGACGCGACAGTACGATCCAACGCGGTGATCGCGCTGGGCGACATGGCCGTCTGCTTCAACCACCTCATCGACGAGAACACCGATTTCCTGTACCGGCGACTGGCGGATCCAGATCCAAGCGTCAAGCGCACCTGCCTCATGACGCTAACGTTCCTTATCCTGGCCGGCCAGGTGAAGGTCAAGGGCCAGCTGGGCGAGATGGCCAAGTGCCTCGAGGACAGCGACAAGCGCATCGCCGACCTAGCCAGGATGTTCTTTACGGAACTAAGCACCAAGGACAACGCTGTGTACAATCACTTCGTCGATATGTTCAGCTTGCTGAGCGCCGACCGGTCAATAGAAGTAGACAGCTTCAGACGGGTTGTGAAGTTCCTACTTGGGTTTGTCGAGAAGGTAAGTTTCCTCTTGTCCTCTGCTCTACACTGGCCAGCAACCCTCCCACGAGCCGCAGCTAACTTGGGACCGAACAGGACAAACATGCCAGGCAGCTGGCGGATAAGCTGGCAGCCCGCCTACCGCGCTGCGACACGGAGCGGCAGTGGAGCGATGTTGCATTCGCGCTGGGCCTGCTCCAGCACAAGAACGAGGATATCACCAAGCTTGTGTCTGAAGGTTTCAAGGTGGTCCAAGCCTCTGCTTAAAGAGACTTCTTCCGCATTTTGTGATGATTCCGTAACCCATGTTTCTCGACAGGGCGTTGGTGTTTGGGCGGTAGGCAATACTCGCGGAAAGGGGGGAAGGGTTGGATTCAATCTGAATGGATGTGCTAGGTTGGCCTGCTGTGATACATAATATGAGTAGTAACGATGTTCTTGTGCTCTCTTTGCCTAGACTACGGTGCTTGCTCACCGTTCTTGCATTACGGACCGACATATGAGAGCCGTCGACGATCCACCCTCGACTACTTCGGTTGAGCGGCGATATATGGAAACAGGACTGTTTCTTGAACTTCGATGGATTCCATTGTACCGGGAAACTCTCCATGCCTGTATGTACATATCTGCCCCAGTCATTCTGCTCTAGGTAGACACCAATATTCTCCACCGCTCCTCGCAAGCATACAAGCTCTCGATCGGGGTTTTACCGCCGAAAGCGCGATGTGGGACACCCGGTCTACGGATTCCGTCGATCCGAAGAAACTTAAAAGCGCCCCATCAACCCGATCCGTTCCACCCATTTTATTTCGCCACGTCCTGCGGTGTAACCGCAAATGTCGGGCGTACGTATCTGCACGGGGGCCACCGTTAGTTTGGGATCATTACTTTCTGCACCCTCTTTGTCGGGGAAGCCAAAGCCTCTCTCGCGGCTCGCGAGGGGAACAGTGGCACACGGCAGAGCTGCACCCTAAAGAGGTATAACGAAGGGAAGGGGGGCTAACCTGTCTGAATGGTAGACCTTGATGTTCTCGCCCAGGAGCTCTTTCTCGCGCGCCTGGTCGGCAAGGTGCCTCCGTACAAGGTCGCGGTCTTCCTCGGCCTGAAGCAGGGGGATCAGGTGGATGCGGCTCCACATCTTCTCGCGGGCGTACTCACTGCGAAGGGAGTTAGTTAGGTCAGCTTGATTCCCTCCTTCTAGGGCTGCGCTTTTTTGTGGCGGAGATAGAACTCGGAGGGGCTTCTGGATGTGGGCATTGCTCCAGCACCAAACGTACTTTTGCTCTCGGATCCCGATTACAAGTTTGTACCACCCATAGGTCATTATAAGCCCAGCTCCGACGAGGAGGGTAGCGGGTTTGAACCCTCGCGCTGGTAGGTTACGCTGTGACGAGATAAAGTAGTTAGCGGTCTGTGGCAAAGTTTCGAGGCCGCAGAAGGGGAGTTCAAGGACTATCGCAACCGGGGCGGCGGCTATTGGGGGCGTCGTGAAGTCGAGGCATAGATTTCCCTCGTAGAGTCATCAATCGTGTTCCGCCGTTCCGTGTATCTTCCTTTCAACCTTTCATGCAGTGGCTTCGACGGCGGTATCCCACCGCCCGCATACCGGCCGCCTTCTCTCCCAAGACATCAATTCCGCTGTGCCGGATAGCGAATCTCAGGGACAGTATAGGAATCAACCCAAGGAGGCAGTCGTTGCAACCGTGGCCCGTCGTCGCATGGTCATCGCCGCCCAAATCGCACCCCCGCGTTTGCCCAGGGATCGGAGCCGCATCACAACCGAGAACAGCTTAAGAAATCCACCCACCTTGTACTGTACTGCACCGTAGCCACCAATCGGTGGCATATCCTGCGGCATGATGGGCAACGAGTCACTTGTCCTGTTCGTAGTGCAAGAGCGTTTTGTTGTCTTTCGGTTCAGTCGGCCGTTTGCCGGACTAGGTCGAGTTTGGCTTCGGCGTCGACGTCCGGGCCGGCTAATTGGGGAGCGTGAGGTATCGCAATCGGGTCAATAGAATTGCGGCGTTGTTGTATACCGCAAGCGATGGCCTGGGCGTGTTGGGATGTCGTCGTGTCTGTCTGAGGTCAAGATAGAATCAATTGCGCTCAGGTTTCTTGAAGCTCGGTTCGTTTCTCGATTGTTGCTTGCCGGACGATTACATAATCGCACGTTCGGGAGTCCTATGCCCACCCCTAAGGATTTTTTTCAACACACCCCCTTGCCCCGCCGAGTCCAAATATCACAGAGCTGGTGCAATTTCCGCAGTCTTCTCGCCCATGTGTGAAGATATACGTCGAGTTAGGTAACTAAAGTACTAGGTAAAATGTTTCTTTAAGAAAAGGATAAAAGACGTCCAGTTCCCTTCGCGCCAATCCTATCCAGGCGCCATGCAGATGATATTTAAACCACCGTTCCATCACGCTTGCTCGCTTTGCCTCGTAACGTGGATAACATCAAAATCACCCCCCAACACCAAAATAGTGATCAGAACTAGAACCCCTCCATCGCCTCGGCGGGCCAGACGCGCCTTCCGGATGCTATCCCTTCTCCTTCTCACCCTCGGCCGCTCTCATATGACGCTCCTCAGCTTCAAACTCGGCCATCAAGTCCGCCTCCAGGTCATCCTCGTCGATCTCGAAGGTCTCGTTTTCGAGTGCATCCACTTGGCTATTTTGAGTGGCAACCTTGATGAGCGAGACATCGTCTTCGTCGCCGGTAATCTGTGGAGTGGGAAGACTACTGTCTCCGTCGGCGTGGTACTCGGCGCGCAAGGACGACGATGGACGACTCTTCGCGAGGCGCTGCTTCTTGGCTAGATTACCTGCGCTCCCGCCGAGGGCGTTGTCGGAGTTAGGTGTTTCCTCCTCACCACTCCCTTCGTGTTTCCGTTTGAGAGACCCGTCTTGTAGGTCCTCGCCGCCTTCATTGCTCTCCGTCTCCTGAGACGACGAGGCACCGTTGTCGTCATCGTCGTCGTCGTCGTCAGTTCCACTAGCCAGGAACTCGTCGAGTTCCTCATCTGCCTCGCCCCAGTTGAAGGTCTTCAGGCCGTCGACCGGCGAGAGTTGGCCTTCGGCGAGTTCCGAGGGCAGGAGACCCTCTTCGCTCGCGTCGAGGTCATCGGCGTTATCCTCCTCGTCCGATTCATGCTCGTCCTCCGCCCGGCCAATCTGGCTACCGATCCATAGTCCTCGAGGTTTGATGCGGAGAGGCGTTCTTGGTTGAACCGCATTGTCCTCGGAATCGTCGTCTGCATCGCTCAGAATCTCTGCATCCAGAGTCCCCGGCGCTGAGCTAGGAACAAGGGGCTGATGGCCTCGGTCTGCTGGATGAATATCCACTAGGTATGGGGTCTCGTCTACCCTAGTCCATTGGGTGAGGCATTCACCCAGCCAGTCTTGGTTCACAATCTTGATGCTGGGGATCCTAGCGGCTTGTCGTACCTTCTGCGTGCGTGGCCTGGTGCCGCTAATTACCAGGTGGGTGACGTCCTGCGTGATTCTCTCTCGAAGTTCAGCGCCGAAGCTGATTACTTGGAGGCCGATCTCGGACCGTTTTACGTCGACGCCAATCGGCACCAGCCCAGATAGGACGATCTTAGTACCTCGTAGCACATCGGCCTTAAGTGCGTCCAGAACTTGCCCGACGTCGGGAATCGGTGCGCCGTTGGCCTCCCCGTTCTTCTCGAACTCCCCATAGTAGGCTTCGTGGAGCCTCGTCAGATGTCGCTCCAGGTACGGCAGTTCATGGTCGTCGTCCAGAAGAAGGTGATGACGTTGGTGTGGTGGGGAGGCCGACGGTTCATCGCCGGTCTCGGTGTCGCTGGTCTTATCAGCTTCTTCGTCCTCTTTATCTAATTTCTCTTGTAGATGGAGAAGCGGCCGGTCCATAATCTGCTTCTCCAACGCGCGCTCCTGCTCTTCGATCTGCTTCCTCGTCAATATCTCGTCGCCACCACCGGCCATGCTAGCAAGCTCCTCTAGCGCCGATATCTTATCGGCCTTGGCGGCTTCGTTGGTTCCATTCTGCTTAGCTCGTTGGGCCGCGACAGGGCTGGCGGGTTTGATCGCGGGTGGAGGCGGCGCCGCGAGGAGGTCTTCGCGCCGTGGCAGGAAACTCGAGTTGATATCTCCGATGCCCTTGAAAAAGTCATACGGCGTGACCTTGATGAGATTGGGCCTGTTGCGTGGCCAAACGTCAGCGCGGTCGTCGATGATGACTACCATGTTAGTGCTGACGGGGAACAGCCGCTGGAGACTCTTTGCAATCATGCTCCCGTTCTCGTCGCGGCTGATGACCCGATTGCCGAATAGTTTCTGATGCGGGTCCACAATTTTCGCAATATTCTGGGCATAGGCGCGGGTGCCCATTGTGTAGACGTGCAGCTCGTACTTGTCGGCGACCTTGGTAAGGAACTCCTCGAGCCCGGGGCGCATCTTGATGTAGTACCAGTATCCGGTAGCGAGACCCCGGGGGCCGTCGTCATTCAGCTGGAAACTGCGGACCTCCTTGACGGAGTCGTAATTGGGGTTGCTCGGGTCGCGCTGCCACTCCCCAATAGTGGGTTCGATGCAGGCGTGGATGACGGTTTGGTCGAGGTCAACAACTAGGCTAAGTTTTCGCTGTGCCAGGAGGCGTCGCTGTAGTTCTTGCTCGGCGCGTTGCGCTTGTAGCTCGCTAACGGTCAAGCTAGTCTGGTCGTGGGTCATGTTGATGGGAGCGCGCTCGGTGTCGCGAGCTTCGCTTGCCCAATTGACCTCGGTCATGTCCTTGCCGCAGATCGCGCATAGCCCCTGGAACTGGACCTCGTGGGAGCAGGCTTCCTCGACGACGAGGCACGGGCGGTCGGCACCTATCACCTCACCCTCTTTTATGTGCCATTGTAGAAGTTTACCGTCTGCTGGGCTATCCCAGCTCGCGACGGTAGTTTGTGTTTCCTCCCAGGTGTCGCCCCGGACGTGGTCGCCGACCGAAACCTTCCATTTGAACGAATATTGTAGCAGTGGCTCTTGCTTCTTCACGGAGTCGCCCGCGGACTTGAGGATCTTGACTATGGTGACGGGGTACCGAAGCCGTTGGCCTAATTGGATTGTCTTGGCCATTGCCGCGGCTTTCGACGGACACTTTGCCGCAGGTTTGAACTACGTATGTCGGTTGTAATCATGCGCCGATAGGGCTCTGCGATGAAATAAAGCATGTCAGCATACGCTGGGTGGCGGTAGGTTTAGGTGACGCGAGAGTTGATCCGGACACCGGCGGGTAGCTATCGAATGGACGCCGCGAGGGCGAGGTGGAGGGGGGGAGGGGGGGCCCAATAGGCAGCTGATTTGCTGGGGAGTTGGAGGTTTCCGCCTCTGTTCAACGGAATATCCCTTGGACTCACGAGCCCGCAGATAATAGTGGGGAGACAGCGGGCAGACGCAGCGCGCTGCGTTCGCGTGTGATACCGCGCCGCTGGAGAAGGGTGACGAGGTGCGAGGCGCGAAGGAGCTGGGAGCTTGGAGACAAGGCAAGGAGGTGTTGGAGCAGAAGCGAAGGCCGAGAAACGAAGTACTCACAGGAAGCTTCTCCCGACGTGGAAGGAAGGAACTGCAACACTGATGCGCGACAGATGATCAACCTTCCCATCACGCAAAATGCGCAGTCACGAATATCCGTAGGTGCCCGAGACTGCGAAGGAAGTCTGCTCGCGACAAAACGGCTACTTCCGTGGGGAATGTTTCCTCGGTGGTGGAGAGGTGTGAGAGCTTAGAGGTGACACTGGTGGGCCGTGAGCTTCGAGAGTTGGTACCGAGCTTGGGATCGATTGATTGGGGGAAGGGCAAAAAAAGCAAGAAACGTAAAGACGGCTAGGATTTGGTGTCGAGTGAAAAAGGGCTTAGCGCGACTGGTCCGTGGGCCAGTGCAGTACCAGCGGTAGTAGTGGGGGTGAGAAGGCGCGATGGCCCAAGCTTCCGACGAAAGGTTTCGAGGTTCGGTCCAGGCAAAATGTCAAAACAGCCAGGCCCATCAAGTGATGACGGGAAACAAGGTTGAGCCCGAAGTAACACTGGGAATGCCACCCACGCGATGACACGGTCGCCGGGGTTGTGGTTGCGGTGTGGGTGGTGCGAATAATGATGCAAATGATAAATGTTTGGCGGCTGACACACTGGTTCGGCAAACAGCGAGTGGGCCAGAATCGTGGTGGGAGGAGGCCGACCCTTTTGTACCTGGCCAGGTGGGCGGCCGGCCACTCTTACGCACCTCTCACAAAGGCAGGTGGCCGTCATGCTGTCCCCGTTTGCGGGGAGTTAAGTGGGGATGTCACACCGTTTGGGCTGAGGCTGGTGCTGTGGCGCCGTATGGCACAAAGGTAAAGAATCGTGGCCAAAGGAAGGGGGAATGTTCAGTCCCTACGAAATACTCGGGGGTTTATCCTGTTGCCGGACGCCATCACTGCCCTTGGGTACTATTCACATTTGCGTCGTTTTCCTGGCGTTGCTCTTTTACCTTGGAAGGCTGGAATCAGCCCCTCATCCAACCACAACCCCGTCATCTTGAACCGTTGGTCGAGTTGTGGACGGAACGATACGATTGGCCAATTTCGGCCGTGCATGGGCCACTAGTGACGCCACATACCTTCAGCCCAATAAAGGAGCATTGTGATGACCCACGGAGTCGGAGACCGGAAAAGGGGACGACTACGGATAATTATACATGTTCAAAACCTTGGCCGGTGTGAGGGCAAAACCACATAGTGTGGCATGGCGCTGACCCTGATCGATAGTGACCTGACTATCCATTAGGTTCCGGCATTTTAGTGTAGTATGCGGCGCCTGAAAACGGTGACATGAAGTAGTAAGGACGTTGGACCGCCATTCGCTTTCCTCGCGCCAAGGGGTTTCCATAGAGAGACAATGGCGTATATACATTACGGTCAACCCAACAAACTCCACGCCATGTTCTCCCAACCCCTTTCGCTTACTTGTGTGAGGAAGCTTATTTAAGCCTTGACATCTTCTGAAGTTCCTCGCAGAAAGATTCTATTCAGGTGGGGAAGCTTATATAGCACCATCCATCGTTTTGTGCGTTCGCTTCTTCCATAAGTCGATGTTAATTGATTTATAGGCTGTCCTAGTCACTACCAGTAGCTGGCTTTGCAAGTTTCCAGGGTAGTACACCAGCACCTACTCTTGCATCGGCGTCATGCCGTACACTGTCACCGCATCGGCACCCTCTTCGGCGCAACGGCAGCGACAGCCTTGCATAGAACAATCGTCACAGCAAGCTTTAGCACAGCTGTTACAGCAACGCATAGCACCGGCGATACAAAAACGACCAGCACCGCTATGACGGCCAGCTACAGCACTACCATGGGAGAGATATTTAGCTCTAAGCAGACGTCCACGCACGCCACGGTAGTCACCAGGTCGTTTAACGCGGGCGTCGCGGCGTTGAGATGTATGGTTATATTATGGATGAATGGAGTTGTCTGTGGTGTCTGTCTGCATGAGCTAGTGCAGTTATGTTAGAGGGTAAAGCACCAGGGGATGGGATGTGGTGGGGAGGTGTCAATAAATTAATGGTGTGAATGTTTGATAGTGGTGATATCTGTTTGGCTCCGGCGGGTCGGGTTCTCCTTGGAGAGTGTAGGTCAGGGTTCTCCTAGGAGAGTGTGGGAGATAGGAGACAGCTGGGAGGTCCAGGTTCTCCCAAGAGACAATACGACCTGGGAAACAGTGGCGCGCACAGTCATGGCCACCTTCGGCGCTCAGAAGGCCGACTATCTCATAGGAGAACTCTCCCAAATTCTAGAGGCATATCAGAGAAGTAGAGGAATATCAGTCAATCTACTACTTTACAGACCTAGTAGTCCTAAGCAGGTTAACTATATATAACAATTAATCATTTCTCCATAGATATTATTAGTCCCTTTAATAAGTTTTAATTCCATACCATATTCAGAATTGCATTGCGACCCGAAAAAAATTACAGAGTAGCTTACTTGAATACCCTGTTTTTGAAAAGTTCCAAAGCTTTGAATTCGTCCTCTGCAAGATGTAGCTTCTATTCCCCTAAGAGTGTGATGCAAGCCCACAAGAACAGTTGTTTACAGTGCCTTCCACATCTACTGGGTGTCCTTTGGAGCGTTAATCTGTTCCATGCTCAACTAAATCCACGCTGCCCACCCATATACTTTCAGCGTCTCAATTTAGAGACGCCTTAGCTCCACTTCCCATCGATACATGACCGGATACTCCATTGCCAGGCACTATCAGCTCATATATAAACCTTGATCGGCTCCCTGCGCTCAGTGTCCCGCAGACCACCAATCATCGACGGATTCACCAACAAACAGGCAGCCTCCAGGCTCGGCCGAAGCCTTAGTTTCACAAACTCGCTCACCATTCTTAGCAAGTTCCACATCTCGCCCCCGGCTATCACCATCTTCTCATACATGTTCTGCATCTCATCAAAAGCTAGCCACTCCCGGCCATATCCGTCATGAACATGACCAAAGATATGCAGCCGGGGCTGCGCGCGCCACACCTCTCTTAGCAGATGCTGGCAGCTAAGAAAGCAGGGATTTTCAGGTGTTCTTGAAATACAATCCGGCAACACGTTCACTCCAAGCTAAGACATTGTTGTATCGAAACTGGAATATTGAGGATGGTAGAATGGTGGCCGACTGTTGAACTAGGAAATATATCTGCTCTCTAAGGCTTGGGCTTCGAGCCGGCTACCGCCATTTCCATGGCCGCGTTCCGAATGGAAATAGAAAATCACCAACCCATCCAGCACCAAAACATCTCGGAACGGGGCGGTTGACACAAGCCCGGGCTGTTTCCAAACCCCCACCCCCTTCCTTCTGCACAACAGCTCCATGCCCGGGGAATCTGCTGTAGTCTTGGGCCAGCAGGACAAATAACAACAAATACAGATTCAACGCCTCCTGGGTATCCATCGTTGGTATCTTAACGCCTCGCAGCCGTAACTCATTTTGTAACACGCCTGGGCCCGCCTAGCGTATCATCTCAATCCCGTCACACCTCAAGGGCGGATCAGCCCCCATTCGAGATAGATCATTTTCCCCGGCGTACCGTTATAGCACGCCATCGTACCCACCGCCCCGATCCTCCCGTCCTTCGCATCAAGGACATACCTCTGGATGTAGAAATGCACATCCTGTGTGCCAATCCACGCGGTCTGCCTCTGCGATGCCACCTGGAACCGCACCGCAAAGCTGCATGTGCCCTTGGTTGCGATCTTGCACCATCCCGTGGCTGGATCAAAGTCTTCCGGGCGAAGGGTGTAGAAACCCGGCGTGCCTTCCGCGGCAGAGCGGCCGATTGCGTCGCAGTCGGCCTGCAGGGGCGCCGCCTCGCCGAAACTCTCGGTGGGATCAGACTCGCCGCAGTACTCGACCTGCCCGCCGGTAGTGAAGCTGACGCGCTTGGATGTCTTGGGGGAAGGTGTCCTGGCGACGGGGGAGAACACTAGGTCAGAGTTGACGTTGACTGAGTCTCGCGTATTGAGGGACTGGTCAAAGTGTGTTCTTGGGACGGATGGCATTGCCATAGTAGTGGCAAGAAAGGAGAATAATAGTATGGCATGCATAGTCAATAGTAAACCCGACGACTAATTATGGGTTCTAAATCTTGGGGGAAAGTCTGCGAGTTGCTGACGGGGATTGGAATTTGGACGTGGATGGGCGATGAGGATAGGAGAGGAGAACATGCACATTTGATGGCGAAGGGTGGCAGCACACAGCTTTATACGTGGTGGGAATAGGAACATTTACCACCCCAACAACGTCCCGCTCATCCCAATGTCATCCTTGAGCACGACCTATCGTTGTGCTTCCATCCATCGGCCTAGAAGAACCATGTTCCCCAATCACCAACACGTGAGGTCGACTTTTCAGGTCACACGCGTTAAAGGCCTGTGATTGGTCGGCACCCAGATCAGGGGAACACACAACATTGGTCCAACGATGTGCAACCCAATCGGGGCCCGCAGGAAGCACACGACGTCACACCTCCCGAGCGCCGAATGAGCTTGAAGGTACTGTCTGGGGAAGAATGCATTAACAGTTAGTGGCGTGCTTTGGGTCAGATTGGCGCCGAACGCTACCACTCCCCCCTGAAGCAGACCCGGTGACGCAGGGGGAGGGGAGCGGCGAGCAAACGTTCTTGGAGATCATCGCGGGGATATCGCGGCGAATCCTTCATGTTAATGCAGCATGACAGATAATGTGTGGTCTCGCTTTAAAGTTCCTATACCGAGCTTGGCGATGGCATATATCTCGACCCATTAAGGCAGCAAAAATGGCTAGCGATATGCAATGAGTTCCCTAATTAAACGTCTAGTCATGTACGGTATCGTGCTAATTACTCTATGGCCAGTCTTGAGTGTGTCTCTGTGTATGAATGATGACAGCAGCGATCCTTCGCGTATTCCCTTAAATCTCCGAACAACGTGGTGTACCTAGTTTGCCAGTGTAGGTCATCCGCCTCAACGCCAACCGCTCGTCGTACTTTGCGGGACAGAAGAGCAAACAAAAAAAGAAAATGTCTATCCATGCACGGATCTATCTCCCACGTTCAAAATTTCAAGTTCTCAACAGTGCCATCCAAACAATAACAATCGCAATGCTGTTGTGAGCAATAGCAGCTTACCCAAACTGGGTCCATCATATGTAGTCTCACTTGGGCTTAAGCATGACGCGTCGGCACTTCGTACCAGCGGAATGTTCAAACTGTAGCACCGCCCCTCAGACCCCCGAGAACTCGACTTCCTAGGGCACGTCCCGTCGCCGGCGCACCCAGAGCGGGACCAAGGCCATCGCCTACGGTGCGGCGCAGCACGGCCTCGGGGTCTAGGTCGTCGGCTTCGACGTCCGGTCCGCCCCCGATGAAGGTCCAGCTCTCCTCCTCGCCCTCGTCGTCGTCGTCACCCGCGCCGGTTGCCGTGTCCCGACGTGACGCGTTTTTGCCCGTCTTGGCCTTGATCAAGCTCGTCGCATACTCAAGATCGCGGTAGATGCATTGAATCGCCGTGTTGACACCCTTTTCCTGTTTTTGGAAGGGTTTCTGTTAGCTCCATGAACCTCATTTTCCTGTCCTGTTTCTCTGTGGCTCCCCGAAGCCGTGGTGACATATGTTTGAAGGAGCGAAAAGGTAGGGTGGAGTGGCTGAGAGGAATTGAGAAAAAAAAAGGGTAAAAAGACTTACGTTGCGGATCCGTTCTCCTAGCACCCGCGCCTTTCCAATCATCCGCTCACTATGCGTCGCCTCCCAGAGGGCTCGCGCAAACGAGTTGGCACCCCACTTCTTAAGACAGATGCCAACACCGAGGTCCTCGACGCGCGTGCCGAAAAAGAACTGGTCGCCAAAGAAAGGTCTCACAATGGTTGGGATGCCCGCCCGCAGGCTCGCGCCCGTCGTGCCGGATCCGCCGTGGTGCGCCGCCGCGTCCATCTGCGCAAAGAGCCAGTCGTGCGGCGCCGACTTGATCTGGAACACCTCGGGCGGCAGTACTGGTTCTGGCTTCACCTTCAGTTTGTCCGTCCCCTCCTCTGGTACGCCTCCTTCTCCCCCGTCTGCGGCGGTGTCCAACCTGTCGCTCCAGCCCTTGCTGAGAATGCAGCGGACATCAGCCTTGAGCACGGCGTCGATGACATCCTGCGTCATCTTTGCCGGATCAGGGACGATAATGCTGCCGAACCCGACGTAGACGAGTTTCTTCTCATCCTTGCGCGCTTTCTCGATGAAATCCATTAGCTCTTTTGGTGGCGTCCAGTTGCCTTTCCCGTCTGCACCTTCATCAAGGAACCAGTATCCCGTTACCCGGATCCAATCGCTAAAATCTAGCGGTGGCGGGACTACGAAGGGAGAAAAGTTGTAAAGGAAAGGAACCTTGTTGGGCTGCATCTTCTCGAGACTCGTGTTGGGAAGGCCGAGGACGTTATTCCGCCACCGGTTCACCTGATGAGCTGTTGCCTTCCAGAAGACGTTGTCGAACATAACGTAGGTCACATAGTTGTATGCGCCACCCATCTTCTGTGGCGGCATGATGAAGGCATGCGGGTACGCCCGCGTCCTGGTCCACGGCATGGTGAAGGCCCGGAAGTAAGGAATGCCTAGGGCCTCGGCGATGTGGATGCCTGCCATTGCGCTTGGTGATTCGATAATCAGGTCACTATCCTTGCAGGCCGTCCACGCGCTGTCTAAAAGCTCATCTAACCAGCCGCGGAACTTGGAGTTGGCCTCTCTCAGGAACGCCCAGGTGAAGGTACCGTTTTCGATGCAGATGCGCATCAACTCGCTGGGGTCGCCATCAACATGGCCGAATTCAATGCCGTGGCCTTCGATCCAATTTTTGAATTCAGAGTGTGTTGCAATCCGCGCCTTATGTCCTTCCGCAATAAGTCCTTTGCACAAGGCAATATACGGCTGCACATCGCCTCTCGAACCGATAGTCAGACAGGTGATGCGGAGGGGTTCGGGTGGCTTGAAATTGAGGAAGGAAGCTTTAGGGTCATCGAAGAGAATGGTAGGGGTGTCACTCAGTGCCGAGGTCTCTCGCGGTAGCATGATCTCTTCCGTTGGGTGCTCGCCGTCCCGTGCCCCTTGGAGGGCGTCGCGCTCAGCGACTGCAACCTCGGCGCTTTCAATCTCGTCGCGACATAACAAACCGGATTCCCTCATAAAGTGGGTTGTTTCGAGGTTCTGGATGAGGGTGATGGCGCAATCGTCGCGAAGCTCGGCTTTGCCAAACTCGAAGAAGAGCTCCTCGTGACCACGAATGATAACGACTAGGCCCGAATATCCGAATCGGAAACCCTTCTCTTTCTCTACGTTCTCGATGTCCTTTAGTGGGAGAATGAGCTTTGTCCGCGTGCCAGGCAGTAGGCTACGGAAACAGAAGTGGCGGTCGCTGATATATATCTTTCCATAGAGGGGCAAAACTCGCATCAAGTTGCCGAAGTATGCAGCCTGGAGGTTCTCTCCGTCTGGCAGGGCAAAATGCGCGCGAAAGCGGTTGCCGGAGGCGACGCGGTCTTCGGGATCATCGTCGTTTTCCTCATCGTCGGTCCTCATACCCGCGGGTTCGTCGTAGTGCTTCTTTCCGCCCTTCCACATGCCCGAAACCTTCTCAACATATCCCATAGACTCGGTGGCGAGAAGTGTGCTCATACGACGGGACTGGCGGTTCAGGTAGTCAGCAAAGGCTCCGGCCCGCTGCAGGGGATAGGTGCCCATCTTGCTGATGCTCTGTAGGGTCGGTGTCGCGGGTGCTCCGTCCCTGAAGGCGGTATCTGGCACATGGCCAGTAGTAATGGCATGCCGGCCAGAATACGTAGCTAGGGCCGGCGTCCTGCCCCTGTGCTTTCTCGCCACCCCGTCAGGCTCACTTGCTCGCGACCCGGAGGCGGAGCGGCGGATGGTGGGACTCTGGAACACCTCGCTGCCTCTCAGAATCTGGCTCGCGGATGGGTCATCGCTCCCCGATGCCACCATGGCAGATAGGCTGGCCTGGCTCGGGTCCTCCAAGCTCTGGACATACGAGTCGCTGCTGCTTTGCTTTTCCGGTGGATTGCGGCTCGCGTCGTTAGGCCTGCTCTTACTGTGAGGCCGGCGGCCGTGGCTGAAACTACGGCGAGGGGATTCCTGCAGGGCGCCGGTGATCTGACTGACATCCAGACTTCGGCGGCCGAACGGTTTGAAGGCGTCGAAGCTGTTTCGTGTGAAGTCCCCGCTAGGGCGAGGGCTTGGGCCGTTGGAGGTAGGTGACCTGGGTACTAGGGTAGCCCTGACGCTATCAGACAGCTTGCTGGGGTGGTGTTTTGAGGTGGATAGGGGATGTGGCTCGCGGGTGCCACTCATAGAAGACCTATTCGAAGACGCTGCAACAGAGCCTCCGTCAGCGCCGGACGGGCTGGGCACGCCGAGACCTTTTGCATTTCCAGGCGCCTCGGATGAGTCCTCGACAAGGATCTTGAGGACATTGAGAGCCTCCTTGCCTAGACTGAAGAAGGAGAAGAAGTACTGCCGAGAGCGTTAGCCTGTGAGGATCACTACATTTCGATGGATTTGTTACGCAAGCAACTGACTTCGTCGATGGCATAGGTCTCGTCATTGTCGATCACCCGGATCTTGCAAGTATCTGCAAACTCAAGCATATGTGTCTCTTCAATGTCGATCACGTTCTCGATGGGAAGGGAGATCTTGACGCTGTCACCATCGTTGTGCGACCTGAAGATGACCCGCTGGAGGCTTTTCACCCATTCCTTGGCACTTGGCGAGCTGTCGGCTCTGAAATGGTATGTCCGGTGATGCGCGACGAGGGAAAAGTTCAAGCCCTCCTTGTCCTTATCAGTGATGCTTGCCGAGATTCCGTACCTGAGGTCGATCTGGCCGCTGGGAAAGTAGAGATCCTGGGAGTCACGGTAGTACGATAGGACGTCTCCCTTGAGTCTGAACCAGTACCGATTATACTTTGGGTTCCGCTTCCCGCTCTTGGATAGGTAGCCCGACTTTGCGACCTCGTTTGCCTTCTTAGGGAGGTAGGCATAGAAAGCGATGTGCTTCGCGGTGATATACATGTACCCTTGGAGTAGAACGTGTTGAAGCAGCCAGCATGTGTACTCTGGTTACGGCATTAGCATCGCCCCACCTGCATGACGGCACCCACCAGGAATTTACCTACCTGCTATGACCTCTTCCGGCTCATCAAATTCGAAAATTTCCTTTAACCTCTTGGCTAGCTCGCGGGGACCAGGATCGCCCGACTCCGAGTCGCGGCTACGATCGCTAGAGGATCGCTCCAAGTCGAAGCTCGGCCGCGCAGCCATCTCGGCCCTTGCTTCGAGCATCCGGCTCATAACTGGAGCTAGGCGGCCTTCTGCACGGGTGACCTCTATCGCCGGCGATGCAGGCGAGGGGGAGCTCGGCGATGCCCCACCATCAGGTTGATTCTCGGCAACGGCCTTTCCCTTCGATTTGGATCGAGATTTTGTCGTTAGCCGCGATAGGACAGGCACAGAGCGGAGGAGTTTGCTCTCGGAGAACTTTCGGCGGTGGTTCGCAGGCTTGTGTGCAGACGGGCCTGGTTTCCTGATTACGGTTGTTTGGGCCAGCGGGCGGAAACCTTGGCCCTGCCGAAGCTCTGTTCTGGACATGGAGCTTTCATAATCTTCCTCATCACTGCTCTGACTTTCGAATCTGTCGGTGAAGTCAGCTCGGCTTCCAGCCGCTGCGATCATGCCGAATATGCTCTGGTTCATGTTCATAACCATCCCTCCGCCCATTCCTTGAGGTTGGAGTACCTCCTCCTCGGTGTCGGCCTCGCCGCCATTGTCTTTTAGCCTCTCTGGCAGTTCCATGGTGGGTGTGTGGTAGTCGTCAGGACGTCTTTTCTGCAATTTCTTAGAGACTCGACGAGCTGCCTGATTGTCGTGGCTCGTGGCGGCGGAGGAGCGAGCGGGATGCAGGGCCGATTGTCGATGGGCACTTTGATGGGGAGTAGCGCGCGAAGGGGGAAGAGGTTGAGGAGGAGGCTGCGCTGCGGCTGCGGAGGCCGATGTGTGCGTCGAGGCCGGGGGAGAGGGAGCCATAGTGCCTGCCGGTAAGGACGAAAGCTAGGACGCTTGTGATGGAGGTGCTTGCACAGGAGACGCGGGTGGGGGCCCCTTGTGCGTTGTCACCTCGATAGGCAGTCGTGCGAGTCACCGGAGCACCTGCAGGTTTAGGATTTGATGGACCGGGACAGGGGACCAGGACAGGGAAGGACTCGAGTGAATGTTATTCGAGGGATGCACAGGGAGAGGGCCGCTTCGCCAACCAGGGAAAGACAAGCAGGCAAATGCCGAGGCAGAGGAGGAGTTGGTCTGGCGGGTCCGGTCCGGTTGGTTGTCCGTCCTCCGTTTGCCGGGTCACACACGCAGAAGAGGTGAGGCGAGGCGATGGTGTCGAGAACAGGTCGAGAGCGAGCGAGGATTGAGGCAGGCTGCAGCAGTGCCAGAATCAGATAGTGTCAGGATGTCCCGCCGACGGGATAGTTTGGAGGTGCATATGCGTTGCAGGGCTGCATGGCGACTTCGACTTTGGCTTTGACTTTTGGCGTTGGCCATGAGTCGAGCAGTAACCAGGTTCGGCAAGGATCCGGGCAGCAAGACGGCGGCGGGATTGGTGGGTTTGCTAGCTTCGAAGGTCAGCCTGTCTGTTATCGATAAGGCCAAGCGTTGACATGGTCCCACCGGCTGACGTACCGTGATCACATGCTTCAAGGTACGCACCTCGGTATTGAAGTATAGTTTTTTACATGCATAACGTATAAGTACATACCTACCCACATAGCTGCATAGGTAGGCGGTATCCTGGACGCCAGAACCAACCCTGAGATGAACGAAAGTCGTTCAGGTGAAGCTAGGATATAGGCAATAAGAGTGTGGGTCTTCTTGATATTCGTGTGCAACGTAGTTATAACACCCATCCCGCTTTACGCAGGTCATATATATCTACGCCCCTATCCAACAGTCGCAGGCTACCAATGTAGCCGTTCGTGGTGCCAAGTTTCGTAGGCAGTCCACCTGCCTGCCCACCCACTTTCGTTTCCGGGGTGGGCCTAAGCCCCATTCTGGGCCTGCTACTCACATCCAGAGACTAAGCTTCCCGCTACCGTTCCCCCCGGCCACCCAGTCCATGGTCGGATGGAAGTGCGCCACAGCCGGCACCGCCGTGATGCCGTCACCGCCTAGCTGTGCCAGCTGCTCGCCATCGGCGGCAAACACGTCGACGAAGCGGTTCATGTTGCCGATGGCGAACTTGTGCAGCCCGTCCCTCGGCCTCGCCTGCCACTGGGGCTTGAGGATCGTCACCCACCGTCCCGTCTGGTTGTTGTGTCGGATCTGGTGCAACGGCTTCATGTCCTCGGCCGCGAGTTCGTGGCCCGCCGCCCATGTGCCCGCGCCAGAGAAGTCGTAGATCTTGACCGTGTCGTCGTAGCTCGAGGTCGCGACGTGTCCTGCGCTGCTCCAGCTCGCATGGGAGACGGAGAGCCGGGATTCATGCTCGCCGATGAGTGTCGGGTGCCGCTCGTCGCCCTTGCCACTCATTTTCCGCAGGTCCCAGATCTTGAGCGTCCTGTCGAGGGATGCCGTCGCTATCAGGTGTGGGTGTAGGGGGTGTATTGAGAAGCCGCCGATCTTGTGGTCCGTGAGTGTCCATATCTCCGCCTCGGCGGCCGGGCTCCGCAGGTCATGTCGTCCCATGGAGCCCTGCAAGGTGGAGAAGAGGATGACGTTAGGATCCGTTGTCGACATGTCGATGGCACTGATGGGAAGGTCTTCATCGGCATCTACTGGTGCGTACACCTCGGTTGACACCCCCTTGTCAAGGTCGAGCTTGCGGATCGAGGAGTCGTAGGAAGCCGAGTAAACGGCATTAGCGTCGACCGGGGAGAAGTGGAAGGACGTAATCGTGCGGGAGTGCGTTTTGAAGGCTGATATGACGGGGTCAGGGTAGTCCCCCTCCTCGTCTTCGTCGTCTTCAACTTTTGGGACTTCTTGCGAGGCGTCGAAGACTCCCATAGCACCCTCCTTGTCGCCGGCAAATATAATGGGCTTCTCCTCTGTGGGGTGGAAACCCATCGAGTAGATCCGCTGAGGGACGAGTTTTATGTCTGTCCGGGTTAGCAGAAGCTTCGCTTTCCGATTCTTTTTTTCATTCTTTCAAGCCATCCTACCATTTACTGGCCACTTCTCGTACAGCTCCAAACCACTCATGCGCAGCCTGAGGTCCTTCAGATCCTTATTTGATGTGCGCTTGACATCTTCGTCTGTAAAAGTCCTCACGCCCGGCTGAGCCCCGCGCGCGGTTAGGCCAAGACCTAGCCCTTTCAGGCCGGCCATGCCATCAACTCCTCCCCCCCATTTGCGGCCCTCGACCTTGATGTCCCCGAGGTTGAGGTCCCCGCTCACGCGCTGTTTTTTCTGCCTGGCTTTCTCCTCCTCTACGCCAGCCGCGACATCGGCCTTGCGCTTGAGTGTCTCGGCGTCGGCATCCAGACCAGCGAGGCGGCTGCTCTGGCGCGTCGGTCGGACGGGCTCTCGCTTGACCGGTTCGCGTTTGGCTCGGGGCGCCGAGGCTCGCTTTGCGGGCAGCGGCTTCGGGGCGGGGATGATCTTCGCAGCTGTGGTGCTGATGTCGCGTAGGAGGGCATTGTTGGCAGCGATATTCTCTAGTCGCTTACGCTCGAAGGCGCTAATACTCTCTGCCTTTTTCGGCGGCATGTTTCTTTGCGGCCTGGAATACCTGAGACTGAAGTGAACGGGGAGCTGACGACGAGCGACGCGTGCTTGGGCACTGTGGAGACGCGTTGAGAGAAAGGTACGCTAATAAATTGCCCGGCAAAAACCGGAATGTTCCGAGATGGGCGGGTCCTAGCTTTCCCTGACCAGGCAGCCAGTTTAACGCCATGGTTCACTTTCGTGTGTCCGCCGTGGGTTTCCTCTACACTCTTCTTAGCAGCAGTTTACTTCACTATCGACTCTCGATGCGTGCGAAGGGCCGAAAACCGAGGGAAAGTATGAAGGACGAGAGCAGCCGCGAACTAATTATCTCACCGCAGGCGTGCCCTTATTTTTGCCCCTCGGAACCTATAGTTCAGAGGAACGAGGGTGAGACTTGGTACCAGGATGAAGTTACTAACTGGAACATTCGAGGTAATAGTTTGCCTTTTTACGCTACAGGCACACTACTAGGCTATTAAGAGTGTTGTTGGCGGTGGTAGCTTGGTACTACTTTGCCTCTGAGATGCTCCTTGGCCCAATGCCTTCGACACAGAAGCTCAAATGTCGACTCGCCCCATCTTCTCCAGTCCAGGCGTGAGGGGCAAAACTCGAAGGACCTGGTACCGCTCCAAGGCTTTACATCCGCAAGGTTCGGGCCTACTTCAGACTGAAGTCTCCTCTGCTCTTGGAACCTGCCTAACAGGAGCCACTTGGTTACCTGAGGGTGTGCCCGGGAAAAAACAAATGCGTTCTTGTATTCCCCCTTGTCGTTTGTATACTCGAGTCTCGCTCCACTCCGAACCAGGAGCTTCACCATATCAAGACGCCCATACGCGCAAGCAAGCATTAGTGGAGTACCTTCCACGCATCCCTCGAGGTCAATCTTCGCACCGTATTCAATGAGGACTTTTGCGCTAGCGACAGAATTGGTGCCTGCTGCCTGACACAGTGGGGTCTGCCAGCATGTTGTGGCTCGGTTTGTGAATCGCTCAAGGTCGGAGGCCGGTAGCGCTCGACAGAACCGTCTGACGAATGCAGAATCATCCTTTTCGGCGGCAAACGACAGGATGTGGCCGAGGCTTTCTAGATCGGCATGTACCATGCCAGAGCTGAAGACAAAGCTTCTAAGCCTATACGTCCGCAGAGCGGTCTGGACGGGCGTATATTCAAACACGTCTCTCTTCACTGGCACGCCGTGAAAAGCTAGATATGCGAAGACCTGGGCATTTCCTTTATCCCCTGCTGCGAGATGAAGCGCGTTCTGGCCTACGTCCTCGGTCGCAGACAGGTCTGCCCCATTTTGGTGTAGAAGCTCTACCACGCGGAGGAATCCGTACGTAGCTGCGTGCATTAGAGGCGTGTAATTTTCGAAGTCCCGATGATTAACCCGACTGCCTGCTTTGATTAAAATAGCGGAGATCTCGACGAAACCGCGCTTCGCAGCTATCGTCAGTGGAGTACCCTTCTCGGCATCGACGGCGTTGACGTCGGCTCCGTTGGCGATGAGTATCCTTATTGCATCAATATGGCCTTTGAATACAGATATGTGGAGAGGTGTACCGAAGGGTTCATTGTCGAGATCTCTCCATGGATACGCAAGGTGACTCGTGTAAGGAGTATCAATCCTATTCAGTAGTTGAGAAAGAACTGGTTCCACAGTCGAGACACCATCTCTCATTGTATCTGATGGCATAAGTTGGTTAATTAGGCTAAGAAGCCCAAGTAGTTAGTTTCCTGCTTGTGCAAAGATGGCTTCTGGTTAACCTGCAGAGTAATAACGTACCGATACGCCTTCTCGTGTTTGTGGATGTGGGAAATGATGGTCTTTAAGGCGGGTATGTTCTCATCAAGCACGGCAACATGGAGAGGGGTGTGATGCCAGCCAAATGCGTCGAATCCGCAGTCAAGGATATAGGTAAGGAGCTGGTCAAGGCACGCTACCGAGCTTAGGCTATGCGTTGCCAGCTGAGCTAGCCCCCAGAATACTAGATGATGCCTCTGGCACCCCACATAATCTGGGCTCGCGCCTGCTGACACCAACCACGAAACGATGTCTGGTCGGTTAGCTCGAACAGCACAGAACAACGGTGGGCAGCCGTGGCAGGACGGAAGGTTGATGTCGATGGGGCAACCCTTCTCGACGATAGCCCGACATTCGTCCAAGTCCCCAGTTACAATGGCGGATTCTAAGCGGAAGGTTGGGGAGAAGGCTCTCTGGCCCCAGTCTAGACCACTAGCATCCTTGGACCCCGATGTGAGTAGTTCTATCCACTGAGGGATCAGAGTCTTCTTGGAGCCTGCTTCCACAAGGACACGCGCAACTTCGAAGTCGCCGACTGCAAATGCACTGTCAAGTGGGAGCCAGCCTCTCGTGTCTCGCATATTCAAATCTGCACCCTTCTCTAGCAAAAGTTTGACCCCATCGATATTGCCGCGCAGTGCAGCAAAATGTAAGGCGGTTAAGAGGTTCGCCGAAACCGCGTTTAGGTTACCGATAAGCCCCTCGTCCATCAAATACTGCATCACATCTGCGTTCGCACACAGCGCGCTACAGTGCAGGAGCGTGCAGCCCCCCCCGGGGGACCAACGCACTTTCTTCTTGTCGTCGAACCACAACCCGTAGGTTTTGGCCCAGAAAACTGGAGGAGCTTCGCCTTGACAAAGCAGCTTGAGGAGGCGGAAATTCGCGGTGAGGACCGCCGAAACCGCCAAGGTGTTGCCATTGGCATCTTCCGAATAAGGGTCGGCTCCAGACTCTAGCAGAAGATCGACCACGCCCAAATGCCCCCTTTCGGCCGCTCGCGAGATGAGTGAGATCTTTCCATGGGCGGCAGGCGCCAAGTTCACCTCTGCACCGTGCGCAATTAAGGCCTTTACCTTCTCCGTTTTGCTTAAGGCGCCGCCGTCGATGACGTGATGTAAGAGCGGATGGCCGAGTGGTCTAACTTCGTTGACGCGGGTTTCATCAACGTGCTTTAGAACTGCTTGAAATGTCGGAAGCCCAGAATATCGACAAGCTGCCTCGATTGGAGACTCTGGGCCAACGGGGGAGTGGACGTCTGGGTCATATTTAAGGAGGAGTGACACAAGCTCAACCTCACTAGCTCGTATTGCTCGCACGAGCAACTCCCTGGACACTGAGTCGGTTGGCGTACCCTCCGAGAACGTCGACGTGCTCACAACTTTGCTAACCGCTGGCACAATCCAGGTACATTGGATGTTAGTCCCGCGAGTATCTTCATTCGTTTTCCGCACTAGCAGTGCAGCGAACAATGGGACGGAGGCAGGTTTCTTGGTTGCGGTTTCGAACGAGGCGAGTACGCCGCAATCGAGCAGGGCATCCAAGACGGAACATAATATTCCTCTTTTGCATTTCAAGTTTTGTTTCCGTTCCTTTTCCCGGTCGTGGCCATCATCGTCGTAATCATCATCGTCACCTGAACTCCGTGACAAATAGCTGCTAGCCTCGGAGGCAGCACCACCTCCGCAAGAACCGCGATTAAGGCAAAAGTTCCCAAAACGAGAGATAACCTCCACGCAAAAAAACTCCCAGATTTGTATTCCGTCCGCTCCGGCACGTGGTAGGGTGTGGTTGAGAGGAAGAAGAGACCTTACAAGGTTGGCATCTACTAACTCCGTGTTTTCCAGCTGCTTGTCCTCGTCACCTTGGCTATCTAGGTGTAGAAGGAATAGCTCCAGTGGTGTTTTCCCATCGTATCGTGGCTGGAAAGGATCGTACAATGAAAGTAAGTACTTGAAAAAGTCCGCGGTGCAGAACGGCCGCAGGTAATGTAGCGGCGTCGAGCCGTCGGCTGACGTCTGCGGTAAGCTGACACCGCTGTCTATTAATCGAGAGAAGAGCTCCTGGTTGCCCAAACTGGCCGCCGAGTGTAGTAACGGCAAGTTGCTTTGAAAGATGCTCTGTTCGTAAGGTCGCTCAAGACGATCCAATATAAGCAACGGAGTGCTCGCTGCGCCGGACAGGACTGCGCAGGACAGGGGTGTTTGGCCTTTTCCGGAAAGGGCACTCAGACTCCGACAGCTATCCTTATCAAACTCAAAGAGGAGAAGTAGGACGTTTGATGACTCGTGACGTGCTGCTAGGTGCCAGGCTGTATGTCCTTGGGCGGTTGATTTTATGTCAATGCGAGCACCTTGGTCAAGGAGTACTTTAGCCGTCTCCGCATGGTTCCGCTCACAGCAGAGATGTAAGGCAGTCTTGCCCTCATTGTCTAAGACGTCCACAGCAACTCCAGAATCTAGAAGAATAGCAGCTGCCCTCCAGCTATTGTTTCTCGCGGCGAGGTGAAGAACGGGGACTTTTCCCACATGTAGTCCCAATTTCCGTTCGGCCATGGCGGTATGAGCAAGCAGTGCCTTGAGATCTTTGTCTAGGTCGAATTGTGTGGTCACTCTGATGGCATCTAGAATATCCTTGTCGGACATACCTGCCACGTACTGCATTGCTGGTGGCAAAGTAGTCAAGGTTAAATCTCTGCGCTTTACGATTCTCTGCATACACGGCAGGAGCCTAGACAGGTTTGTAGATGGTCCAAATTGCGCTACTTTATCGAGCAGTCCGTCCAAGAGACTCGAGAGATATTTGTCGCGCCCAGGGACTCCGGAGTCAAGACCCTCAAATTCTTGTAGGACATCGTCAGGAATAACAGTAGCCGGTCGGAAGAGAGCCAAGAGCCCTCGGATATCCTGCCTCCCAAGGGATGCCCGCACCGCCATTGCCAGAGCCGAATTTGACCGCCAGACTCGCGAAGCATCTGCACCGTGGTCTAGCAGTAAGGAAAGTGTAACGTCGACGTTGTCTGGCCAATCGCCGAGACGATAACGCCTGCCGGTCCACTCGAGACCAGAAACAGAAGCATCCGCCGAAACAGCACCCAAGATTAACGGACCGCTCACGGCGCAGTGTAGTGGAGTACCTACATCACTGGCCGAGTTCGCATCGACCCCCTGATCCAAGAGGAAACGGCATATCGCAGGCTGCGACAGACTTGCAGCAATGTGCAAAGGTGTGAATTCTGGCTTCAAGATACACATGGCAAGCTCCAGAGTCTGCTTGTTCTCCTGGTCCTGGTCGAAACGAATAGAGTGTGGCCTCGAGGCCCCTTCAAGCACCCAAGAGAGAAAAATCCCAGACTTTTCGGGATTGAACAGTTTCTTGGCATACTGGAAAAATTCCGGGTCTTGTAGAAGGGTTTCAAGTGCCTTGTGCTCTCTATGGTTCGTGGAGGATCTTAAGAATAGTCGAGCAGCACAGGAATAGAACGCATGCCTCTCGTTTCTCTCAGCCATGCTTTTAAGTTCGGCCAAGACTGCTAACGGGCGTCGCTCAAAAGTCGGGAATGTGAGGAACCGGAACGAGGTCGAGAGAAGCGACGACGTTGCCTGCGTCTTCGAAAACCGAAAGAATTCCAAGGGCGAAGAGCTACTAATGTTCTGCAGGTACTCCAGGACTGTGAAGTGTGCGAACTCAAAGGAATTGCCGCCAAAAGATTTCCGAATGAGGCTACTACACCGACGCGATATCTCGGCTTCGTCAACAACGTCGTCGCTATCCATCTCGTCCACGGTGTCGGGAATCGATACAGCCTCACACAGTTGGCTGACAGTTAAATATTTCTCGAGTCCAATCCAGTGAAGGGTCTTTTGGGCAATCTTGCGAACCTCAAGCGGCAATGGGAGCAGCTTCCTTAAAATTCTATCGTAGGTTTCGTAAAGGGTTGGAGGTAATTCTTTAAGTGCCTTGCGTCGAGCTCCATCAGTGGGCAGGTCGCAGAGATGATCGAGTTGACAGGCAACCCACCGAAACCTGCCCCCCAAGGATTTCAGCACGTCAGAAAGTAACGAATCTCGGGAGCGTACTTACATCCCCTTGGCTCCATTGATCAAAGATTCGCGTATCTCATCATCCAAGGTAGGGTTCTTCACAGCCAGGCCCCGTAGTTGACTCCGCCGCTTCATTTCAGCTCTGACGTATAAATCTAGGTCTTCAGTGTGGGCGGCAATTTCAATATGATCAAACTCTTCGTCCTCGAGTTCTTCCTGGATTTCGGCCTCGGCTCTGCTGAAGATGGCAATGCTGACAGATGGAGATTCCCGAACAAGAAACTTGAGCGAATGAAGAACATGGCGAACGTTGGGTCCACACTCGTCTAGGCCGTCTATAACCAGGAATACTTTGTTATAGAGCATAGCCATTTGCTTGGTAATGTCTAAAAGATCGTTCGTACTCGGCTCCTTACTGAGTCGCTTCTCAGGATGAAGGTCTTCGTAATAATTCTCTAGGATCACAAACGCGTCGTCGTTTTGTTGAGCTAGCTGCACGGCAACGACAGATAGTACGCTGGTTACTTGCTGGCTGATCTCGTTCTTGTAGTCGCAAAAGTAGAAAGCAACCGCAACTGTGGCGCTGCTCTCCTGCAGAACCTCTTCGATGACAGACCCGCAGAGGATGGTTTTGCCGGCCCCGGGAATACCACTTAGCCATATCTTCGAATTCGGGTTGCTTTTCCACTGATAGAAGGTTGGATCACTCTCCGTAAGCCAGAGGCCGGTCATTGGCTGACGCAGGTTGAGACAAGCTTGGAAGTTGGGTTGCGGGTTGGTCGGGAGAAAGAAGTTGACGACTTTCGTGCGCTTCTTGTTCAGCTCAACCCGCGTGTCGATGCTGAACTTTCGTTCAACGGTGCTCTGCAACCTGTTAAGGCTTTCCTCAACAACCTCCTGTTTTGCCAAACATTGCAGCAGCCTCATCATGGTGTCGGCCGAGAGCGCAAGCTCAAGCGTTCGCCGATGAGCCGCCATCTGTTCCAGTAGCTCACTCGTTTCCTCCATGGAAAATGGCCATTTAAGACGTCTTGATATTGTCTTCATCTTGTTCCCGGATGAAAAGTCATCTTGGGCTTTTTTTAGCCGCGCTTCGACTTGGAGAAGCGTCTGTCGACAAGAGTTGAGATGTTGCGCTTTGAAGCTCAAGATATCCCGGCCTGGTCCAGGTTCTTCATCCAAGGACGCTGCAAGCAGTGAGAGGTTTTGCAGAATGCCTGATAGATTCCTGGCTTGTGTGGTGAGCTCCGTCACGGCGGAAGGAGCATTTGCAGCATGTCTTCTGAAGCCATTTAGGGTGTGGAAGGTCGCGCCGGCGAGAGAGACAATGCCAGCAACGCTAGCCGCAAGGGACAAGGGGTCGGCCATTTAAAATTGAACGAGGTCGGACAAGCAGTTACGGACTTCAGCAATAGGGCAACATGGGCATCGATAGCCCTTCCGGCACGAGGGAAGATAGTTTTCTTCTCTTCCATGTGAACTCGGCTTTTTTGATGGTGATTTGGGACGAGGTGGCTGTGCAACCTGGGAAGGGGTAAGCAAGGCGTTATTCCTTGCCGCCAAGCGGGACATGATTGGCTGGCGATACTGCGCCAGGTAGTGACAAAAGGAAGCGAACTTTGAGAGACCGATCAATGGAAGGTATTGGGATTAATTAATGTGCCCGAACTTAGCTTGGAGTGGCCAACATCGCTGAGCCCAGCCGCTAATACGCAGTACATTTCTTCTAGAAGTTCGCTCGCCAGGATGCCTTCCCCCGTATAAAGCGGCCTACACCGACTTGTAACCATTTCCCACTCCTTCTCAGCGGGAGATACTAGGCCAAGCATGACCAGGACAACTCGTCACGCTAAAGATGCCATGGGTTGTTCTAGATGTGTGAATGCTAGAGACTGCGGATATTTCACCTGAGCAGTTCCGCTAAAATTTAGAGAAATTGCCTATGCATTATCATCGATACACTACCTAAGCGGCTTCCTTAACCCATCTGAACTTAGCATTCCGGACTCCCATGCAGATCACTTAAAAGTCTTCTAATTTTACGACTTGATAGGCAGGCTCCTCGTAAGGATGCGCCCTGAGAGGCGTGATTAGTCATTCATCAACATTTCACATTGAGGGCAGAAACCTACGCCTTCAACGCTGCGACAGCTTGTCTCACCACATCCTCACCGACACAGAGCGTTTCGACTCGAACCTCTGGTGTCTCCTCCAACACACCGATCGCTCCGATGTGGGGATTAGCTGCGTCCCCAGGGCGGAACTGACCCGTTCCCGTCGTAGACCAGCAGCATTCAGTGTAGTTTCCCGGGCCGGGGTAACGGCCTGCGCCGGCCTTGAATATCGCGGTCTTGCAAGCGAGGGCGGCGGCGGGGGGCACATAAAAGATCAGGCTGAAGCGCGCTACGACCGTAGATGCCGCCATTTCAGGTTTGACTGAGAGAATTCAATTCGGGGGTGGTATGCAAACTTATGGGTGTGGTTTAAGGAGACCTGGGCGGATCGTTGTAAGGTATAGAACCTAGGGTAGGCCCACTGATGAAGATTGGAGAATTGTCGTGAGGGTTAAAATCGTGATGCATCGCCCTAGAGTACGACTGTACGAGTGCTGTACGACCACCCCGCTTCTGACTTCCGGGCGCTTCCGTTCGTCTACCCCCACACTAACAATCGTAAATTACCTCTGCCCCCAACCGTGCGGCAGTCTTGAACGATACGTACCTTCCAAGATAGGCGTACCTTCCTAGATAGGTATCCTCTGCTACCTCTTCTAGGCCCTTACGTATTTAACATGCCCTACATAACTTGAACTATTATTTCACCAGCTCTGCGACGTTTCTCAAAGGATCCTACCATGTCTTGGTTAGCTACGGTCTACGGAAGAAAATGTTACCAATTCGCAATGCAGCCGTGCTAAAGTAGCACAGCTAATTAGTGGGCCCCTGAGACAGGTTACGAAACTTCGTACTGTAGACGTTTACGTTTAAACAAGCTATGGAAACGAATATCCTGTTTAGTTCGCCTTTTCGCATCTGACCCTTAGAGATCAACCTTTACCGCTATAATATTTTCCGAAAGGAAGCCTGTAACAAACAACCAAGCCTTGCGCTTACCACCCTCAGTGGTTGGATCCACCGGGACGAGTACGGCGCAGCTGGCGCTCCGGATGCGGCTCCCGTCGTCTTCGAACAACAGCCTTTTCTTCCAGCGGTCACCGGAACCGGGGTCGCCCTCTCGCTCCGCTACTGCGGGCGTGACGTACCACACCATCACCGGCTCGGTCGCCGCTGGGTCTCCGCAGGTTTTCGGGAGGTCGATGGCTCTCGACAGGCCGGCTAAAACGTACCCCGATGCGTCGTGAGAGGCGGTGGCGAAAGGATCGGAGAAGTAGGTGGGATTGTCCACGATGGAGTCTATCTGGATGGATTCCTGTAGTTCGATAGTGTGTTCCTCGGACTCGGGGGAGACCCTGCCAATATGGAGGGTACCACTGGTACAGCTGTCGATCAGAATCTCATCTGGAGACTTTCCGTGGCCAAGACCATTGTTATTGTGCAGACCGGTCATTGCAATGGTTGTTTTGCTGCCAGATGGCCCGTCGCCAGATGTGCGCACATGGACGATGTTGGACCATCGCGCGCCGGAGTACAAGTCCTCAACAGTGCGCATATGGCCCTCGGGGTAGTAGTGGTCGTTGGTAACGTAGAATGAGGCTGGACTAATGGCGAAAATGTCGTTCGGCGTCGTTATAAGCTGGTCCTGCACGGTACGGATATGCCGCACCGAGGAGGACCCTAGGACATGGTGGAAGACTTCCACCCGTGAGTTAGATTTTTTAACCTCGAATGTCGTTCCCTTACCATATTCCGAAGTCTGCTTCAGCTTCAGGTACTCTGGACTTGGCACGTGGTTGATAGCAAAGATGTAGACGGCACCGTCGTCCTCCGAATGCGGGTCCGTGATAACATCAATGCCGTGCGTTACAAAAGTATCGTCAAAGTTCTCGAAACCGAGCCTGCGAGACTTCATCGACTGTATTTATGGTCAGAACCGTCGCCACCAGTGTTCGCCCTGATGTGAAGCGAAGACTCACTACTGGATTGATGACGTGTATGGAACCCCTCCCTCTTTGGCCAAGGGTGGGATTTTTGAAGGTCGCAAGGCCTGGGAACCACCCGAACCGGGTATCGGAGGCGTCCTCGCAAGCAGTGAAGAGACTATTACTGGGAGCATGATAGTGAAGATCCTCGCAGTGAATCGTGTCCTCAATAGTGACAATATCAGCGAGATTTGCGACTGGCGTGTTTCCCGGTTTTCGGAGACAGCCGAGTACGGTAACTACCCGATGGAGTGAGGACCCGTAGAGGTACGTAGCAAAAATAGGGAGGAGAAGCCCAAGGATGGCTCTGGGTGACCGCAAAATTGAGCTCATTTTCGAGCAACTTGGGCTTGCAGCTAGTTTGTGCCTGTTCGTGGCCCGTTCCGAGTGGTGGTCTATCGAGGTTATATTTATATCGTTGCGCCGACAAGCTGCCCTTAATCGACGCGCCCTAGTTCATCAAAGTGGAGTTTTCCCCTCAACAGTTGATTGCCTCGGCATGGAAAACCACAAACTTGACGTCAGGGTCGAAAGAGGGCAGGAGGGGACCACAATAAGGTGCACGACAAATTGCTGTCAATTAGAGTCTGTGCCGAGCGCGCATGCCGATACTGGGGTACCGTGATTACCTGAGTAACTGGTGCTACGCTTGAGATCCACACATCGAAGAATACTGTCATTTTCATGTAATCAAGTGGGGGTTCGTGTGACAAGCAGTCAAGTTACGGTTATGTTAAAGGGCTTTAAGCTTGTGTTGAGCATGCTCTGCTCCCCCTGCATTTATGTTACCTCTCGACGGATATAACCATTGAGGGGCGGGAAGGCTATTTCGAGAGGGGAGGGGGAATCTAATCTATCCTGTTGTCGCTAATTCAAAGGAACACTATTTGCCTGCCCCTCCATCATTTTTAGAAAAATGGTGAGGGCCCTTCCGAACGCCAAATCTATACCTCCAAACCCTGGCCTTAGGTGGCCGGTTCCAATCCCAAGCACGTCTAGTGACGACGCAAGCCAGAGAGCGCCTAGTCCTCCTCCTCGGGTTCCACAGCGGTCGTGAAAATAGTTTCGTCACAATACTGAACCCAGCCATCTAAATCCATAGGCTTTAGTACGGTGCTGAACTTGGGGATCTGCACATCGGAGCCCTCGCAGCTCTTATTGAACACGCCCGGGGGAATGGAATTGTCCTCGTCGAAGGGATACTCAATGTGGAAGACGGGCTTGCCGGCATCGATAAATTTGGCGAAGTCCTCACACTCCTTCTCGGCAACGCACTCTTCGTTGACCGAAAATTGGACGACATCGAGGACATCGTCGATGATTTTGGCGGCGTTTTTCAAGCCGATAGCCATGTTGTGCTTGGCTGCTTCCGCAGCGAGGAACCTGACGAAGCTGACCGAATCTTCTTCCTTGAGATTCAACCCGTTCTCGGGGTTGTTCTACCTTCATCATTAGCAACAAGGACCAGCATGCGCTGGAGGGAAGGGAAACCTACGAAGCCGTCCACGTTGTCGGGGTCGACGGCATCACAGCCCAGCCCAGCTGCTAAGGCGATGCGGTTGGCCATGATGGTCCGGATCTTTGGGCTGCTCAACCGGAGCCACTTCTCGGTTGGCCATAAGGGGAGGCCCCCTCCTAAGTCTTCCTCGGGGAACTCTATCACATCGGGTCGCTCGGGCTCGAATGTGCCGGCGCTAAAATAGCAAATGACCTTCTTACCGAGCTCGTGAAGCAACCTGATGGCGCTATCGTCGTCTCCATCGTCGGTGTTGTCGAACAGGTCGATGTCAAAAATTTCAACATTGGCAGGCTCAACGGTGCCCGCGGACAGGTCGAGGGTGTTGGAGAGCACGATCTGCCACGGGACACCCACTTCAGGTTGCCAGACGGTTGCACGAGAAGCGAGGTTCCCAGCTACGGGAACAGAATTATGCAAGTCGGTAGTCTGGATAGCCAATCCGTGACAGAAGCTGGTAAGGGCAGCAAGGACCAAAGCGAGGGAAGGTGAAGTGGACTGCATCCTGAAAGGCAAAACGGATAATGGATGTTTAGTTGGTAGGAAATAGTCTACGGTGAAGAGGCTGCCATGAAATGGGAATGGGGGATTCTGAGCGGTTTATTAAATGCCAACAATCCGGGCGTTTAAAGATAGAATGATGCAGGCCGTGGGCAACCATGGTCCCTGCGGCGGCACGGTTGTGGCATTGCGGCGCCGTCGCATAATTAACGGTTGCCTGGAGGAAAGGATTTATTAGCATTAAAATTGGCAGCCTTGGCAGGACTATATACAATATGTTTTTTGTATGTTGTCGATCTCTGGGAAGGAGTGGATCAATTGCTGCGCCTTCTTTTTGGTTCTTTTACTGCCAGCATTGGCAAGTTCCTGTCTCCAACGCCACGGCGCATAACCCTACGAGAAAGATTGCCCAATCGAAGGATTCATGGCTCGAGAAGGTCGTCACCCATCCTCGTCTTGGCGCATAGTTTATGGTAAGGTCTGAAGGTATGTACAATGGCTACAACAAGTCTTTAGGACATTGCTCTGTGACCTGCTTTGCCGAGCGCTAAACAGGGGGCTAAGTAAGGGGGAGCACCGGCGGCACCGCGAAACGAAAGGGCCTGAGTTGACGCATTAATCAACAAACCCCCTCGAATCTCAATACACCTAAAGATACCGGACTATTTTCACAGCGAGATACCTAAAATTCCTATCTCTACAGATATTTCTCCATCCTAAAGATGACTACCTACATTTGATGATAAACTCACGTGCGAACATCCACAGCTCCGCATGGTGTCGTGATCAAAGATGTTCGCCATACGTGTCAGATTCGGAAGGGGTTGGAAGAAAGAAAATTCCACTACTGTCCTCAAAAATAAACTGTGTCTTGAAGAGGTAAATGCAGAACAGGCAGTCCTGAATGCGCTAGGGCAATCTCCTAGGGCCATGCAGGGGCGTCGAGAGTATTCTAAACACCTCAACCATTAATGCATTCGCTGCAAGGACCATGTGCCATCGCACGGGGATCCGGAAATGCCCCAGATCGGATATGTAGTGGTAGAAGTGATGTGAACTGAGCCCGGTGTTTACTGATCGTCTTCTCCGCGACTATATGGCAGCGAGGGGGTTAGCTCTTACGCTTGATAGGCTCGTACTTTAATATAGGAAAGAATTACGTACCACTATCTACTCTCACGTCACTCTCAGTTCTCTGCTCATATCTGAGGTAGATAAATGCTAAATTCCAGCCCTCGATGGTACGGCAAGGTCCCATTGACAAAGCCGCTGTTTGGGTCACGTAGGTAATCTAGGAGCTCTTTATACTGCTTTGCAGCCCCAGTAGTATTATCAGCAATAATCACTGCTCCATACCGCATCTTTGGTTGGACTAGCTTCAACGTAGGCAAAGCCATAGGCGTCCAGACTGGTAATCAGTAAATATCGCCCTCTTATGACCAATGAGCAGGGCATGGTTATAAATGCAGAAAGGCTTACTGTCTAGAAGCAAGAGGTCCACATCCTTCAAATCCTCTTTCAGTGTTTCCAGCAAATCGCCCTCACGAAGGTCGATTACACTACTGATAGACTCCCCGCACTCATGCCAGTACTCTCGAGCCTTGGCAGCCTTAGCGGGCTCGTGCTCAGTACCGATGACACGGCTCTGTCCTCCTGTGGCAGCTGCATTGGCGGCAGCAGCAAGGGCAAGGTAGATAGTGCTGACGCCATATGAAGTACCAGCCTCAACAATAGTCTTTGCATTAATAGCTCGGCACAGCTGGTAGACAAATAGTGACTTGTCTTCGTCAAGGGCAATAAATTTATCACTCATTACCTCGGCGAACGTCTTGTCTTTGAAGTGGTCATGGTTCAGAGCAGACTCCTGTGCCGTTGACTCGGCATGGAGGCGCTTAAGGAGTGAGCGGATGTGTTCAGGAACTCCCTGGAGGGGGTCCGGAGGAGGTGGGAGTTCTGCGTCTAACGTGGACATCGTATAGTATGTACCAGGCAAGACTTCAAGTAGCGTAGTTAGAGATAAAAATTGCTATTAGGTCTAGCAACTCGAGGAGCCATTTGATTGTTTTCTTAAAAGTAATGATGCCTCCCAGATGGACTGAAAGCAACGCGTGATGGGTACCTACCCATCCCGACACCGGAGGTAGCCCCTGATATTGCCTAGCCAGGAACGGAATGGATGCGGGGGCGGTCCACTCACTTGATCACAGATAAGATCGATCAGATAAGATAAGATCGGCAACCCCATCAACAAATCCATCAGCACGTTTCGCGGACGTTCGACTTGCCAGATGATAAGCTACCATGCGGATTATATAGAGCCTTGGATTTCTCGCCAAATCTGACTATTTTAGAACTATCTAGTTGGAGATAGGCGGTGCACCGACCCGTATCATCTACCAGATATCTTCCATCCCAACTACCGACAGCTCAAAGACGCAGAGCCTCGAACGGAAGCAGGGACATTTTGGCTCGGAACTGGCGGCACATTACGCCAATCGGGAAGATATTACGCCGTGGCGCCCAAGCACCTTCCTTATGTTGTGCTTTGTTTCTTTCGCAGCTTGCTCGTTCCTGGTCCGATCGGAGGATCAAATACCTAAGATTAGACAAAAGCATGGCGGGCCCACCATTTGCTGATGAGATGTAGTGACCCGTTACGCTGGTAATTCGTGCCAAGTCCTACCCAGAGTCCCTCAATTGCTTATTTATTTATACTGAATAGGTACTCAAGAATCCCTCACCATGGTTGGCGAACAGGATGCGATCTCCCGCCCATCGGATGACGAAAACCGGCTCAGCGGGAAAGATATAACCCTTAAGAGTGGCGAGATACTCGGCAGCGACGGAGATCTAACAGCGGGAGTCCAGAAAGTCGAGAACATCTCACGACTCTGGCCGAATGTTGGTCTCGCTGTCGCATGGCTGGGCATGCTGCTCATTGCCATCGCCGTCAGCTTCGACGGCCAAACCGTCTCGTCCTATCAGCCTTACGCTCTCTCAGAATTTAGCGCCCATTCCATGCTAGCCGCCATTGCTACTCTGCAAAACATATTGTAAATTCCCACCCTCCTTGGAACCTAAAACAAGACCTAACAAGGGTCAGAAACGCAGCGATAAAGCCCGTTCTTGCAAAGACCGCCGATGTCATTGGTCGCTATGAGGCCTTCGGAATTTCTATAATCGCGATAGTAATTGGTTTTATTATCAATGCGTCCTCCCATAGTTTAGCCGATTTGGCTGCCGGCCAGATATTCTACACCATCGGGCAGATTGGTATCCAGTTCCTCCAGCAAATTCTGACGGCTGACACCACCACCCTCGAGAACCGGTCCTTCTTCGCCTCGCTACTGCTGGCTCCCGCACTGTTTACGTCTTGGATTGGGGCGCCGATTGTAGCTGCCCTGGTACCGGACCAGTGGAGGTGGTAAGTAAAGCAACATATACCCGTGCCAGCTCTAGGAAGTATGTGCTAACAATGCAAAGGGGCTATGGAATGTGGTATGTTGTGTCATCCTAGGCCGGGTGGTATACGCTAACGAAAGCAAACACAGGGCGATTGTTTTCCCGGTGGTCTCCCTGCCCCTCATGCTGTCTCTTTGGTGGTATCAGCGGAAGGCAGAGAAGGCCCTAGCCCTCCCGCGCATAGGTGCTTCGGCCCGGCTCTCCGAACTGTGGCGCCAGATGGACCCAGTGGGCTTGATCCTCTTCACGGCTAGCCTAGTCATGGTCCTGCTCCCGATGACGCTGGTAAACCGGTTCTTGCAGAGCTGGTCGTCGCCGGCTACCATTTCCATGATTGTTGTCGGCGTGTGCTGTTTCGTCGCCTTCATTGCGTACGAGATACGCGTTGCCCGGTTTCCCATCCTGTCGCTCCAACTCGTTGGGAATAGAACCGTCGCCGCTGGGTGTCTAATCGAGTCTTTCGTCTTTCTCAGCTTCTACCTCTGGCAGCCCTACTACTATTCCTTCTTAGTAGTTGTAGCAGACCAGTCCGCCAAGGCGGCCACCAATATCGTCATCGCGCAAGGGGTGGCTACCGCGGGAACAGGACTACTTACCGCACTTGTCGTCAAGTGGACCGGAAACTGCAAGTGGGTCATCCTTGCCGGGTCGGCAATCAAGTTGATTGGTGCTGGACTTATGCTGCGATATTCCAACTCCCAGGCTAGTGTCACCCAGATACTATTCGGCCAGCTCGTATCCGGGATGGGGACGGGTATGATATCTATTGTAGCACAGACAATCGTGCAGGCCGTGGCCAGACATCAAGGTGAGCAAGAGCGTTTGGGACTACGGCCCAGTGTTCTTGGCTTCGTCAAGTTTGTGGTAGGAGAAATGCTAATTCACAATCAGATGTTGCATCCGTCACCACCCTGTACGAAGCCTCTCGCGCCGTCGGCGGCGCCGTCGGCAACGCCATTTCCGGCGCCATCTGGACCAACCTTCTCCTCTCGCGGTTGCAAGAATACCTACCTCCTTCAGCACAGCCGAAGGCTCAGCTGATACAAAATTCATTTGTCGATGCAATTTCCTTTCCCGTTGGCAGCCCCGAAAGGATCGCTATCAACAGGAGTTATACGGAGACCATGCACATCTTGCTAATTCCGGCACTGGTTGTTTTGGCGGTACCTGTGCTGTTAATTTTCTTCTTGGAGGATGTCAACCTATTTAAGATAGACGAGGAGCGGACACACGTTCATCAGGGGAATGTCATTGGGACTAGTAGGCTTAGGCGGTACTTCTCTCGGAGATGGACACGGCGACGGCGAACGTGACCAATAGCCAACAACGTCGCTCATCACATCTCCAAATTGAGAGACTATTAGCTCGAAGGTGGAAGAGCTAGCGAAGGAGATGCTGGAAGTGGTAACGGGTTTGATGGGATGCATGCGAGAGCAAGTTTGGATATGGAAGGGCTTGCCGTAGGGTTTGATGTGCCATTAACCCGGTCTGCGTATTCCACACAACTATGATACCCTAGAATGATGAAGGCCAAGTTGAGGTGTGTCAGGGGCTCAACAGCAATGTCCTCGGGCATCACGCCGCCGCATCCCTTGTAGGCATTGAAGAACTCGTAGTAGCCGATTCGGCGCTTATATGACAGGGCATTGGTATTTTTATTGCACCCGGGCCGGCTTTCAAGGTGCTGCTTGTTAGCACGGGACTTGGCTCATATTTATACCGAACGGTTCAAGGCGTCTGTCTTCTCATTCAGGTTCGCCGCATCCACCCCCGAGTGAGTTCTTTTGACACCCCGAGCTGCAAAATTCGCCCGTGGGGCCACATAACCCCCACTTGTTAGTTTCATATATCAGTAGTGCACTCATCGCAGACAGCGCTTGGGAAGGCCGCGCTCACCTGCAGCAGACATTGATGGGACAGCCCCTGTTCTCCTCGAGGGCATCTTTGTCGCACTCGGCAGTCGAGCCTCAGCCACTCTTGCATCCGGCGTTAGACAAGCAGTAGTCGTCACCGAATCCACACGCGTTGTTCTTGTTGCAGCAGCCAATGAGGAACGAGGCGGCGTCACTGCATGTCCCACTATAGGCGAGCACGCATATGCTTGGCTGTATGTAGGAATAAAGGGACTAGAGAATGGCAACCAGACTGACCAGAACCGGTGAGCTTCTGAACAAATGCATCTTGCCGGTAGGGTGTTATGGCAAGACGTGAGTGTCAACCGAATGGTGGTCAGAGGCGAGTGCGAAAAAGGAGGACGAAGGGGGGTGCGCCATTGTGCTTTTGAGAATTGCTATCCTTTCCTTTCCTCATTTCCCTTCCTAGCATTGCTTGGGCGGCTCTGCAAGGTTCCCTCTGGCATTAGCTACACAGGCAGAGACGCCGGTGTTGAATGTAGGATCGGGGACCATTTCCTGTCATGTCCCGACGGACCTTCATCTTCTTCCTCGAGTGCCTAATCTCCCGGCCGTCCTGCAGCTTACTCCTTCACTGTCTAAAAACGCGAGGTTCGTTGGTGCGATACAACATTCGGCGATGATGGTTGAGTGGTGCAGCCATGTCGCGTATCATTAGGGCTAGTGCTAGGGCTCGGCGCATCTCAAGGTAGTATCATGCACTCCAGCCGTGACCCGCCGGTATATCGTATATTTGCATATCTTACTGATTTACCGGGAGTCTTAACAGAGGTACGTATGTACGGTACGAGCTTTGTGTTACGACTGAAGAGGCTCTTCCATGCAAATATATTAATAGGCCGGCCCGAGTATGCCGAACACCACTTCCTTTTCCGCACATATACCTTCCTCGTGGTTGTTGGCTCCATCATCGAATCAATACCAATCTGCCAACCCTACACCCACCTCTATCACCGGAGCGTGTTCCTATCTTGCAGTCCTTCCAGTATCATCTCTCTATCGTTCAATCAACAATCACCCAAACCCGCCGAACTTAACTCACCCCGTATCCTGGCCACATGGACGCAAACGACGCTTCCGGCGACCTCCCACCACCCGCAAACCCAATATGGGGCGCATTCCTCGCCGAGCAGTACCTGATTGTAAGTCTCCGGAGCACCAGAAACCCCCCCCCCCCCCCCCCAAAAACAAAACCAATCACTCCCACCACCCCCACCACCCCACCCACCCCACACCCCACGCTGGGGCGCAGGCCCCCCCCCCCCCC